>Ga0075419_10000354_pt1 | contig 28132 bp, 29 predicted proteins | sample SoiMetdeltSBSDD3_FD_76900 | JGI IMG/M metagenome (GOLD analysis project Ga0075419, IMG submission 76900) | Bulk soil microbial communities from a Populus tree surrounding site in Tennessee, USA - Soil MetaG P. deltoides SBSDD3 | ecosystem: Environmental > Terrestrial > Soil > Tree plantation... | reverse complement strand
GTGAGGGGATCTCGGCTGAAGCGAAAGAGACGGAGACGCTTTCAATTTCCAAGCTATTTGCGCTGGAACTAAAAGACGTCGCGCTCATCTGTCTTTGCTACTTGGAGCACGCGACGCCAGCGCAATTGCACTACGCGTCGCGTCGGCTACGCCGGAAGGCACCCGGTGCGTCCATACTTGTCGGCATTTTCAACGAAACAGGGCAGACGCCCGACGGCGATCAGCAGCAGCTCCCGGAGGGCGTTGAGTTCCTGGAAGGCCCTTTGTCTGCTGGTGTCAAACGCGTATCCGAAATTCTTTCTCGACCTCGGGCTCACTTGAAACCAGACCGGCCTGCGCTGGCGAAGGTCGGGTAAGAAAGGGGCTGCTCCCATTCTTCATCGGGAGCGATCAGATTTCGGGAGACCGCCGATAGGGTGTTATTCGATTGGTGAAGATGACTTGACCTTAAAGTACGAGCGTGTGGCAAAAATAATGAAGGCCGCAACAATCAAACCTGCGATTACGAGAATTGTGCGCTGCTCTGCGCTTGGGATGGTCAATTGGAGCGCCATCGCGAGCAGCACGCCAGGAAAAATATGAGCGGGTGCCCAAACAAGTGCTGACAAGATATTCGCGGCATAAAACTGTCGCTGCGACATGCCGAGGATGCCAGCTACCAACGGCACAAACGCGCGTACGACGAGCGCGAAGCGCGCTAGAAAGACGCTTGCCGCGCCGTATTGGGTTACAAATCTTTCACTCTGGGCAATGAGGTACGCTCCTATCAAGGCAATGAAGGGGCAGTAGAAATTTGGCTGGGGCGCCAGGATTCGAACCTGGGAATGGCGGAATCAAAATCCGCTGCCTTACCACTTGGCTACGCCCCAACAGTACCGGAGAGCCGCACCGAACATTCGCATGCGGCGGCCGGACCATAGCGGCGCGGCCCGGCCTGATCAACGTCCACGGCCCCTATAAATAAGAACCAAAAGCGTGCGTTGACCAGCCTTGAACCGAGGCTAGATTATCTGGCCATGAGCTACCGTGCTCCCCTTGCCGATATCTCCTTCTCGCTCAAGCATGCCGCAGGCCTGAAAAGCGCGCTGGCTGAAGGAATTTACGGTGACCTCGATGAGGAGACCGTCGATTCCATCCTGGCAGAGGCCGGCCGTTACGCGAGCGATGTGATCGCACCCCTCAACAGTGTTGGAGACAAATACGGCACGCCTTTCAAGGACGGCAATGTCACCACGCCGCCTGGCTGGAAGGACGCCTACACCGCCTGGGCCGCCGCAGGCTGGAATGGGCTCGCGGCGCCGGCAGATTGGGGCGGCCAGGGGCTGCCGCATGCCGTAAATGCCGCCTGCATCGAAATGTGGAATTCGGCATCAATGGCCTTCGGCATCGGGCCGGTGCTGACGATGGCCGCCATCGATGCGTTGCATGCCTATGGCAGCGACGCACTGAAAAAAGAATATCTCGCAAAACTCATCAGCGGCGAATGGATGGGCACCATGCAGCTCACCGAGCCGCAAGCCGGATCGGATGTCGGGGCCTTGCGCAGCAAAGCCGAGCGCGCAAGTGACGGGACATACCGCATTACGGGATCAAAAATCTTCATCACCTATGGTGACCACGACCTGACCGATAACATCATCCATTTCGTTCTCGCCCGTTTGCCCGACGCCCCCTCGGGTACCAAAGGTATTTCCCTGTTCCTGGTACCGAAAGTCATGCCAGACGGCACGCGCAACGACGCGCGCGCGCATTCGATCGAGCACAAGCTGGGCATCCATGCCTCGCCGACCTGCACGATGGTGTATGGCGATCGCGGTGGCGCCGTTGGCTACCTCATCGGTGAAGAGAACAATGGCATGGCGTGCATGTTCACCATGATGAATCGGGCGCGGCTCGCCGTCGGGTTGCAAGGGGTCGGGATCGCCGAGCGCGCGACGCAGCAAGCCTTGGCCTATGCGCGAGAGCGCAAGCAAGGTGCGGCCGCAATCATCGGCTATCCGGATGTCAAACGAATGTTGCTCACGATGCGGGCGCTGACCGGCGCGGCGCGTGCGATCTGTTATGCAACTGCGATCGCCATCGACCGCTCCTTGCGGGCCAACACGGATGCCGCGCGCAAAAGCGCGCATGAGCGGGCCTCGCTGCTCACGCCGGTCGCCAAGGCTTTTTCAACCGATATCGGCACCGAAGTCGCTTCGCTCGGCATCCAGGTACACGGCGGCATGGGCTACGTCGAAGAGACTGGCGCTGCACAACACTATCGGGACGCCCGTATTGCAGCGATCTACGAAGGCACCAATGGAATCCAGGCCCTCGACCTTGTGACGCGAAAAATCCCGCTCGAAGGGGGCAATACCGTCGAGCGCTTTATCGAGGAGCTGCGACGCACGGTGACATCAATTCGATCGAGCAATGCACCGGGCTTCGGCCAGGCGGCGGCGCGGCTGGGCGATGCGGTGGACAGCTTTGAACGCGCGACGCGGTGGTTGATTGCGCAGAAATCGTCCGATGCCGCGCTGGCCGGCGCGACGCCCTATCTGCGGCTTTTCGGCAGCGCCGCGGGGGGCTGCATGCTGGCCGAGGACGCGCTCGCTTCGCTCCGCGCTGGCGACGGCGCGGGGCGCACGGCGCTGGCGCGGTTTTTCGCCGAGAATATCGCGATACAGGCGGGCAGCCTTGAACGCACCGTCACCGAAAGCGCAGACAGCATCAATGGCGCGCAGGCAGCGCTCACAGAGTAATGACGAGGAGACATCGGTCAGATGTCACTGAAGGGAAAGACTCTCTTCATCACCGGTGGCTCACGCGGAATCGGCCTCGCGATCGGGCTGCAGGCTGCGGCGGAGGGCGCCAACATCGTCATCGCCGCAAAAACTGTCGAGCCGCATCCAAAACTTGAAGGCACGATCCACACCGCTGCAGCCGAAATAGCCAAGGCCGGTGGACAAGCGCTGCCGCTGGCCGTCGATATACGCGACGATAAGGCGGTTCAAGCCGCGCTCGACGAAACTGCGGCTAAATTCGGCGGCATCGATATCGTGGTGAACAACGCAAGCGCAATCCAGCTCACGCCGACCACTGCCATCGAAATGCGGCGCTACGATCTGATGCAGCAAATCAATGCGCGCGGCAGTTTCATGGTCTCCAAATTTGCCATTCCATATCTTATGCGCTCAGCGAACCCGCACATCTTGATGTTGTCCCCTCCCCTCGACATGGCTGAAAAGTGGTTCGCACCGCATACGGCGTATTCGATGGCAAAGTTCGGCATGAGTCTCGTGGTACTGGGGCTTGCAGGTGAATTGCGCGGAAAAATCGCAGTCAATGCTTTGTGGCCACGCACCACGATCGCGACCGCCGCGATCAGGAACCTGCTCGGCGGCGACGCGATCATGCGACGCTCGCGCAAGCCCGCGATCCTCGCTGAGGCCGCCTGCCGCATTTTCCAGAAGCCCAAGACTTTTACGGGGAACTTCCTGATTGACGATACATTCCTCGCCGGCGAAGGCATCCGTGATTTCGATCAATATCGCGTCGACCCGAGCCAGCCACTGCAGGTGGATTTCTTCGTGCCGGATACCATCCCACCGCCGAATGGCGTCAGTCTGGACGCAAAATCGCGATAGCCACTTCCACGAAGGCTTGCGAGTGTTTAAGTCTACACGATGTCGACCATTCTCCTCACTCACCGGGCCTGCCTGAACCATCTGACGCCCGCCGGTCATCCGGAGCGCCCGGACCGTTTGCGCGCGATCGAACAGGCATTGGAAGATGAAAAGTTTCAGGCTCTTGCGCGTGTCGAAGCTCCACGCGGGCCGGTCGACATCATCACCTTGTGTCATCCGGTGGAGTACGTCGAAGCCATTCGCGAAGCTTCGCCGGCTGAGGGACTGGTGCGGCTTGATGCCGACACGGCAATGTCACCCGGCAGCTATGAGGCGGCACTGCGCGCAGTCGGCGGCGCCAAGCTGGCGGTCGACGAAGTCGTGGCCGGCAAGGCGGCAAATGCCTTCGTTGCTACCCGTCCTCCGGGACACCACACCGAGACGGCGCGGCCGATGGGCTTCTGTCTTTTCAATAACGCCGCTATCGCGGCGCGCTATGCGCAGAAGACGCACGGTCTCGAACGCGCCGCCATCGTCGACTTCGACGTGCATCATGGCAACGGGTCGCAGGATATTTTCTGGTCGGACAAGAGCGTGATGTATTGCTCGACCCATGAGATGCCGCTTTATCCGGGCACGGGCGCGGTCGGCGAGCGTGGAGATTTCAACACAATTGTCAATGCGCCTCTCTCCGCGGGCGACGGTGGCGAAGCTTTCCGCGAAGCTTTTGAAACGGTGATTCTGCCGCGTCTGCGCGAATTCAAGCCCGACATTCTAATCATTTCAGCGGGCTTTGATGCGCACACTCGCGATCCGCTTGCAAATCTGAATCTTGTCGAGGCGGACTATTCCTGGGTCACCAAAAAACTGATGGAGATCGCCGACGCCAGCGCCAAGGGACGCGTGGTTTCCCTGCTTGAAGGCGGTTACGACTTACAGGGACTATCTCGCTCCGTCGCCGCCCACGTGATAGCGCTGATGCACGGCTAGAGAATAAGCGCTATCTTGCAAATCCGCCTTGGTGTGCACGAATCGCCGGATCCCGACATGGCCGAGAACAATAATGCCGACGTGAAGAAAATGCCCTTCGAACGGGCGATCGAAGAGTTGGAATCGATCGTCAAGCGGCTGGAGGAAGGCAAGGTCCCGCTTGAGGAGTCGGTTGCGATTTACGAGCGCGGCGAGGCGCTAAAAGCACGTTGCGACGAATTGCTTCGTCAGGCGGAAGCGCGGGTTGACAGGATAACACTTGATGCCAACGGCAGACCTACCGGCAGCACGCCGCTGGACGTGGACTGATAACAGCAACATTTGACTCGGATTTCCGAGCCAGGCGCGGAATATAACAGCCGTTTGTGGAATTGCCCGCGGCAGCGATTTTGGTGTAAGTCACCTGCCCCGGTCGGCCCTGCGTCACCAGCGCGGACCTGTCATTTTTCGAGTTCGTTGGAGTTGTTCGTGACCGAGAATTCCAAGACACCCCTGCTCGATCGCGTCTCGCTGCCGCGGGACGTGAAGAACCTGTCGCTCGACCAGCTCAAGCAGCTTGCGAATGAGCTGCGTTTTGAGACCATCGATGCCGTCGCCAAAACCGGCGGGCATCTCGGCGCAGGCCTCGGTGTCATCGAGCTCACGGTCGCCTTGCATTCCGTATTTGATACCCCGGCGGACAGATTGATCTGGGACGTTGGACACCAGAGTTATCCGCACAAGATCTTGACTGGCCGCCGCGAACGCATTCGAACGCTGCGCCAGGGTGGCGGATTGTCGGGCTTCACCAAGCGTGCCGAGAGCGAGTACGACCCGTTTGGCGCCGCCCATTCCTCCACATCCATCTCCGCCGCGCTGGGCATGGCGGTCGCGCGCGACCTCGAGGGCAGGAAACACAACGTCGTCGCGGTTATCGGCGATGGAGCAATGTCGGCCGGCATGGCCTACGAAGCCATGAATAATGCCGGTGCCCGCAGTGAACGATTGATCGTTATTCTCAATGACAATGATATGTCGATCGCGCCGCCAGTCGGCGCCATGTCGGCATACCTCGCGCGGCTGCTCTCCGGCAAAACCTACCGGACGTTGCGGGATATCGGGAAGCAATTGGCCCGCCATCTTCCGAAATTCTTCAAGGAAAAGGCCGGACGCGCCGAAGAATTCGCGCGCGGGTTTTGGACCGGTGGCACCCTGTTCGAGGAGCTGGGCTTCTATTACGTCGGTCCGATCGACGGGCACAACCTCGACCATCTGCTTCCCGTCTTGCGCAACGTCCGCGACGCCGAAGCAGGCCCAATTCTCGTCCACGTGGTCACCCAGAAGGGGAAGGGTTACGGGCCAGCCGAAACATCCGCTGACAAATATCACGGCGTGGTCAAATTCGATGTCGCGACTGGAACGCAGGCTAAGTCCAAAGCCAACGCTCCACAGTATACAAAGGTGTTTGCCGAGAGCTTGACCAAGGAGGCGCGCAAGGACAACAAGATTGTCGCCATCACGGCGGCAATGCCGTCCGGGACCGGTCTCGACCTGTTCGAAAAAGAATTTCCCAACCGCTGCTTCGACGTGGGCATTGCCGAACAACATGCCGTAACTTTCGCCGGCGGTCTCGCCGCGGAAGGATTCAAGCCGTTCGCTGCGATCTACTCCACGTTCCTGCAACGGGCCTATGACCAGGTCGTGCACGATATTGCGATCCAACGCCTGCCAGTCCGCTTCGCAATCGATCGCGCCGGCCTTGTAGGCGCGGACGGGCCAACCCATGCCGGCGCTTTCGACGTCACTTATCTGGGCTGTCTTCCCGGATTCGTCCTGATGGCAGCAGCGGATGAGGCAGACCTGGTGCACATGGTGGCAACGGCAGCCGCAATCGACGACCGTCCAAGCGTTGTGCGATACCCCCGTGGCGAAGGTCTTGGGGTGCCAATGCCGGCGGAAGGCACGCCGCTCGAGATCGGCAAGGGCCGCATCCTGCAGGAGGGCGACAAGGTGGCGCTGTTGTCTTACGGCGCCCGGCTTGGCGAGTGCCTGGCGGCAGCCAAACATCTCAAGGCGCTTGGGTTGTCGACAACTGTCGCTGACGCAAGGTTCGCCAAACCTCTCGATATTGAACTCGTTTCGCGTCTGGTGCGCGAACATGAGGTGCTGATTACGATCGAGGAAGGCGCGATCGGCGGCTTCGGCGCGTACGTCCTGCAAGCCCTGGCCGAGCAAGGAGTGCTTGATCAGGGCGTTCGCGTGCGCTGCATGGTTCTTCCCGATCAGTTCATCGATCAAGACACGCCGGCCGCAATGTATGCGACGGCTCGCCTCGACGCCCGCGCCATAGTTGCAAAGGTGTTTGAAGCTTTGGGCAAAGACGCGGGCGCCGAGACCGTCAAGCTGGCTTGAAGTCGTTATAGTCTTCTCTTACGGGGTACTTTCTTTCCTTTTCTGCGTGCCTCGGAGAGACCGATTGCTATGGCTTGCTTGCGGCTCTTGACCTTCCTGCCGCTCCGCCCACTTTTGAGCGTCCCCCTCTTGCGTTTCCGCATTGCGCGCTCCACGTCCTTCGACGCGCCTCTTGAATATCTACGTGCCATAATCCTTCTCCTCAGAACGACAACAATGGCAGCCGTTGTAGTTGCTAATGGCGCCACGCGGGTAACAGTCGTGCGCGGAACATTGTTCCCGTTAAAAGTTCATGCAACGCGTCCGGGAGTGGATCTTTGAGCACGCGACAACGCGCCGATCGCCTGCTGGTGGAGCGCGGTCTGTTTGAAAGCCGCGCCAAGGCACAGGCCGCCATTGCAGCAGGCCTCGTCACTGCCGACGAACGGATTGTACGCAAGCCTTCGGAGGAGATCCCGGTGGACGCCGCGTTACGGGCTGGTGCAGCGTATCCTTACGTGTCGCGGGGTGGCGTCAAATTGGCGGCGGCGCTGGATCATTTTCGGTTTGATCCCAGAAACCGGGTTTGTCTCGATGTGGGCGCCTCGACTGGTGGATTTACCCAGGTGCTTCTCGATCGCGGCGCGCGGCGCGTGTACGCGGTCGATGTCGGTCATGGGCAGATGCATAAGTCTTTGTGTGCGAGGCCGGAAATTACTTCCATCGAAGATACCGATATCCGTTCGCTCTCCCCTGCCCAACTCGACGAAGCACCGGAGCTTGTTAGCGTCGACGTGAGCTTCATTTCTCTCAAACTGGTGCTGCCGCCGGCGATAGCGCTCGCCAAAATTCCCGCAAAGCTTGTTGCGCTGATCAAGCCGCAATTCGAAGCCGGTGCCCGCGCCGCGAAGAAGGGCGTCGTACGCGACAAGGCCTTGCACGCCAGTGTATGCGATGACATCGCCGGTTTTGTTGCCGGGCTCGACTGGCAGGTGCTCGGGATCATTCCCTCGCCCATTCAAGGTCGCGACGGCAATGCCGAGTTCCTGCTGGGGGCCGTGCGTGACTGAGCACCTCAATATTGTTCGCCTTGGTCATCGCGGAGACGGTGTCGCCGACACCTCCGAAGGTCCGGTCTACGTGCCGTTTACGCTGCCGGGGGAGACCGTCACCGTTGAGGCGGTCGCTGGCCATCCGGACCGCCGGCATCTGGTCCATGTCGACAAACCGAGCCATGAACGCAGCGCGCCCGTTTGCAAACATTTCGGTGTCTGTGGCGGCTGCTCTGTGCAGCACTGGTCGCTCGCAGAATATCACCTGTGGAAGCGCTCGCTCGTCCTGGAGGCCCTGGCGCGGGCAGATGTGCTCGCTCCGGTCGACGACCTCATTGACGCTCATGGTGCCGGCCGCCGCCGCGCCGTGCTGCACGCCCGACGCGGCAATCGCGACGTTCTGGAGGTTGGCTTCACGGCTCCGCGGGCGCACCACGTGGTGGCAATCGACGCTTGTCCAATTTTGGCGCCTGGTCTCGGCGGCGCCATTCGGGCGGCATGGGCGATTGCCGAAACATTGAAGGCGGCCCGCAAGCCGCTGGATATCCATGCGACTGCAACGGATTCCGGCCTCGACGTCGACGTGCGCGGCTCTGGCGCGCTCGAGGCCGACCAGTTGGCTGCTCTTGCGCGTGTCGCGGAAGCCCACGATCTTGCCCGTCTCACCCGCCATGGCGAACTGGTGGCGCAGCGAACCCAACCGCTTTTGCAGATTGGGCGATCCCATGTCCCATTGCCGCCCGGTTCGTTCCTGCAGGCGACGGCCGAAGGCGAAGCGGCGCTGGCACGGCTGGTAGGCAGTCACATCGGGAAAGCAAAACGTGTTGTCGACCTTTTTGCCGGGATCGGGACTTTTGCGCTACGCCTCGCTGAGCAAGCGCGCATCAGCGCGGCCGATAGCGATGCAGATGCTATAAAGGCGTTAGACCGCGCGGCAGCAAGCACAGCCGGACTTAAACCAATCGATGCGCAGGTGCGCGATCTCTTCCGACGCCCATTCGTAGCGAGCGAATTGAAGACATTCGACGCCATTGTGTTCGACCCGCCGCGTCAGGGCGCCATGGCGCAGGCAGGCGAATTTGCCAAAAGCACAGTGCCGGTTGTCGTTGCAGTGTCGTGCGATGCGGCGACTTTTGCTCGTGACGCGAAAATTCTGATTGACGGCGGTTACAAGCTCGACCGCGTCACCCCGGTCGATCAGTTCCGCTATTCGCATCACGTGGAGATCGTCGCCAAGTTCCAGAAGTGACGCTCACTTCCTGGTGCTCTACTGATAGTCGATACCGCCGCCCCAGCGCTCCTGCCACAACCTTTCGCCGATTGTGCACGAAACGCGAGGGGCTTTCGACGCCGCGGGAACTATTCTGGCCTCCGGCTGTCGTCCTGCAATTTCAAGAATGAGTTTAGTGCGGGTTGCTTCGATGAACTTCTCCCGCTCTCGAATTGGTATGACGAAGGAGCCAGGCCCGCCGATGACGCAATCCTCGTAGTAGACGTCGAGATCCTCAAGATCCATCGTCCCAGCGGAGGGCCGCTTGAGCATGATCGGCAGGCCATTGATCGTGATCCCGGCAGCCAGCACTTCATCGCGGATCGGCACGACCAGCGGGCCGGCATTATTGGCGCCGTCGCCGGACACATCGATCACGCGGCGCAGACCTTTATAGCCGCTGTCGTCAAACAGCGGCTGGGCAAAGCGAAGCGCGCCCGAGATCGAGGTGCGCGAGGCGCGCCGGTACGGCGCGCGCGCGATCTCGGCGGCGACCGCATCGGCGGCCTCCGGCCCGTCGATCAATCGCCATGGCATCACGATCTTCTGGTCGAATGCGCCGGCCCATTCAAAATAAGTGATCGCTATCTTGCCATGGGCTCCCTGGCGCAACGCCTGCAGGAACTCTTTTGAGGTGAGCGCGAGAACGTAACCCTCTCGTTGCAGAGCCTGCTCATCCGTGTCCATGGAGTAGGACACATCCACGGCGATGACGAGTTCGACATCGACCGGGATTGCGCCTGAACGCATATCCGCGAAATGCCGCGTGGTCGGGGCCGCAGGCCCCGCGAGCCCGAGAGTCAGGGCGGTGATGGCCACCACGATGGTCAGATTGCGCGAGCCTGTCCGCATGGCCGAATGCTGGCATGACGCACAGGCGAAAAAAAGGCCTCGGACTCTGTTTCGGTTGTTTTTCGATTCGGCAAACCGCTTTTGAATCTTCGATCAGTTTTCAATTGGCTCGGTCGACACGATCTCGATGTCAAAGCCGCCAAGGCCCACATAAGTTCGCTTGCTGGAAGTCAGCAGCCTGATCGAAGAAATCCCCAGATCCTTGAGGATCTGCGCCCCGAGTCCGATTTCCCGCCACTGCCGCGAACGCGCGACATCGGCACAGGTGTCGCCTTCGTGCGGAATTTCTGCGACCGGCACCCCGGCTGTGCCATCGCGCAGGAACACGATCACCCCCCGGCCGGTTGCTTTGAAGCGTTTGAGCGCAGCATGGATGGGCTTTGCGCCGCCAAACACGTCACCGATAACGTCGGCCCGATGCAGCCGCGCCAGAACGCCCTTGCCGTCGGCGATATCGCCGTAGACAAAAGCCATGTGATGGACGCGGTCGAAGGGCGTTACATACGCATAGCCTTTGAGCGTGCCGATTTCCGAGGCCACATGAAACTCGCCGACCCGCTCCACCAGCTTGTCGCGGCTCTGTCGATAGGCAATCAGTTCGGCGATCGAGACCTGCGTCAACACGTGTTTTTTGGCAAAGGCGGCTACCTCAGGACCGCGCATCACCGAACCATTGTCGTTCATCAACTCGGCCAGCACGCCGACCGGCGACAACGATGCGAGGCGGCACAGGTCGACACAGGCTTCGGTGTGCCCGGACCGCATCAGCACGCCACCCTCGCGCGCGACGAGCGGGAACACGTGGCCGGGACGCACGAAATCGGAAGCGCCGCTGTTGTCGTTGGCAAGCGCGCGCACCGTGTTGCAACGCTCGTCGGCTGAAATCCCGGTGGTCAGTCCATGTCGCACGTCGACCGACACGGTGAAGGCAGTCCCGAGCGGCGCCTCGTTTTCCGCTACCATCGGTTCGAGATGCAGACGGCGCGCCTGCTCCGCGCCAAGCGGCGCGCAGACAATGCCCGATGTGTTGCGGATGATGAAAGCCATCTTTTCGGGCGTGCAGTGCGAAGCCGCCACGAAGAGGTCGCCTTCATTTTCGCGGTCGTCGTCATCAGTCACGACCACAATCTCGCCTTTGGCGAAGGCCTTGATCGCAGCTTCGACGCGCTGATGACTGTCGCGCACGGTTCTACCTCGAAGGCGGGGTCACGCGCCCGGCTTGAACGGCCATGCCGTCCCCTCGCCGACCTGGCCACGATGCATCAAATAGTGGTCCGCCAGCACGCACGCCACCATGGCCTCTCCGATCGGCACGGCGCGGATGCCGACGCAGGGATCGTGACGCCCCTTGGTCACAACGTCGGTGTCGCGGCCATAGCGATCCACGGTCTTGCGCGGGGTCAAAATCGAAGAGGTCGGCTTGACCGCAAAGCGGGCGACGATTGCCTGCCCGGTCGAGATGCCTCCGAGTATGCCGCCGGCATGATTTGACAGAAAAAGCGGCTTGCCGTCGTTGCCCATGCGCATCTCGTCGGCATTTTCGATGCCGCTCATGGCGGCCGTTGCAAAGCCATCGCCGATCTCGACACCCTTGACAGCATTGATGCCCATCAGCGCGGAGGCGAGATCGCCGTCGAGCTTGCCGTAAACAGGCGCGCCCAACCCTGCCGGCACGCCTTCGGCAATAATCTCGATCACCGCACCGCAGGATGACCCTGCCTTGCGCACTCCATCGAGATACTCTTCGAAAAATTTGGCCTGCTTTGCATCCGGACAAAAGAACGGATTTTTGTCGATCTCATTCCAATCCCATCGTGCACGATCGATCTTATGCGGGCCCATTTGCACCAATGCGCCGCGCACACTCAGACCGGGCACGATCTTTCGGGCTATTGCGCCGGCGGCGACCCGTGCGGCCGTCTCGCGTGCAGAAGCCCGCCCCCCGCCGCGATAGTCATGAATGCCGTATTTGACGTCATAGGTGTAGCCGGCATGGCCTGGCCGGTACTTTTCCTTGATCTCGGAATAGTCCCTGGGACGCTGATCGACGTTTTCGATCAGGAGCATGATAGGCGTGCCTGTCGTGACCTGCGCGCCCGTGTTTTCGTCGGTGAACACGCCGGACATGATCCTCACGGTGTCCGGCTCCTGCCGCTGAGTGGTGAATCGCGACTGCCCGGGCCGCCTGCGGTCCAGTTCGCGCTGGATGTCTTCCTGCGAGAGAGGAATCCGCGGCGGACAGCCATCCACCACGCAGCCAATTGCCGGCCCATGGCTTTCGCCAAAGCTCGTAAACCGGAAGAGATGACCGAAAGTGTTGAATGACATGACGATTCCGCGCTAGTCGATTTCGTAATGCACACCCCTGCGCCGGTCAAATAAGACACAAACCGAGCAGGGGGATTTGCAATTTCCGCTTCACCTTCGTTTTCAGATTCAGCCCAAAATCGAGACGCGCTGAATGGACATTCACGTCGCTGAACGGAAATTAATGGCAACCTGAATATCCGTTAAGCTACGGAAAAATAAGGCGTTTTTCCATTTTGCTCATTGCGGAGCCAACCAGTATCCGCTATTTAGAGGATGTTGGTTTGGGGGATTGCCTGGAGTTCACAATTCCCACTGCCGGACAAAAAGGCTCCCGCCATTCGAGTGGATCGATTCAGAGGACAAACACAATGCGCAAGATCACTGCTATTGCTGTCGCGCTCGGCTTTCTCACCTCGGTGAGCCTGCCTGCGTTCGCGACACCGGCAGTCAGCGGCATCGTCAAGAGCGATGAGCTGTCGGCCGCCAAGAAGAAGGCCAAGAAGAAGAGCAAGAAGGCTGACGTCGGCATCACCGACCTCTCGGCTGCCAAGAAGAAGGCCAAGAAGAAGGACAAGAAGGCCGACGTCGGCATCACCGACCTCTCGGCTGCCAAGAAGAAGGCCAAGAAGAAGAGCAAGAAGGCCGACGTCGGCATTACCGACCTCTCGGCTGCCAAGAAGAAGAAGGCAAAGAAGGACGAGATGAAGAAGTCCGACCTTGGCATTACCGATCTCTCGGCTGCCAAGAAGAAGAAGAAGGCCAAGAAGGAGGAGATGAAAAAGTCCGACTTAGGCACCACCGATCTCTCGGCCGCCAAGAAGAAAAAGAGCAAGAAAAAGAAGTCAACCGAGATCCTCTATCGCATCGCAGCCTGACTCTGATTTCAAGCGCGGCATCCGCGCTTCCAGCGAACGGCCGGGCAAAGTCCGGCCGTTTTGCTTTGCTCTATCGACAGTCACGCGAGACGCGTCAGGCAATCGCCCTCGAACACGTAAACGACGCCCTGCGCAATATCGATGAGTGGCGCCGCAGCAGGCTTTGCAATGCCGAGCGAGGCGATAAGCCCACGCGCAGTGCCGCCATGTGCAACCGCTACAGTGTCGCGCGTGAGGCCATCATACCATTCGCGCATTCGCCGCGAGACAGATTCGTAACTCTCTCCGCCCGGCGGCACAGAATGCCACTTGTCATGTTCGCGTGTGGCAATGCGCTGAGGATCGCGGTTGCGCAATTGCGCGATCGTGAAACCTTCCCATTCTCCGAATGAGATCTCGGCCAGGCGCTCGTCTTTACCGAATCCTTCCGCAGGCAAGCCGAGCGGGGGTCGCATCAGCGCCATGGTTTCACAGGCGCGGCCAAGCGGACTCGACACGTAATTGAAATCCGCCGGATGTCGTCCGATCTGCGCGAACCGATCGCGGAGAATATTTCCGCAGTGGTTGGCTTGCGCGCGGCCGCGCGTGTTGAGCGAGACGTCGTGACGACCCTGCAGGCGGCCGGCGACGTTCCAATCGGTTTCACCGTGACGGATGTAGTAGATCGTCGGCGGCGGCATCGCCGCTAGCTGTCCTTCCCAAGCGTAATATCCGGCGCGTCGGGATTTTTTATTCCTACAATATGATATCCCGCATCGACGTGATGGATTTCGCCAGTCACGCCGCTCGACATGTCGGAAAGAAAATAGACTCCGGCCTTACCGACGTCCTCCAACGTCAGATTGCGCCGCAGCGGCGTGTTATATTCGTTCCATTTCAGAATGTAGCGAAAATCGCCGATTCCCGCCGCAGCGAGTGTTTTCAATGGGCCGGCGGATATCGCATTGACTCGTATGTTCTTGACCCCAAGATCGGCAGCGAGGTATCGCACTGAACACTCGAGCGCCGCCTTGGCAAGCCCCATCACGTTATAGTGCGGCATCCATTTCTCGGCGCCGTAATAGCTCATCGTCAGCAGGGACCCGCCGTTGGTCATCAGTTTTTCGGCGCGTTGCGCAAGCGCAGTGAACGAATAGCAGCTCACGACCATGGTCTTGATGAAATTGCTTTCAGTCACGTCAATGTAGCGGCCATCGAGTTGATCCTTGTCGGAGTAGGCGATGGCGTGGAGCAGAAAATCGAGCGAGCCCCAGGCTGATTGGACCGCCGAGAACACTGCGTCGATCGAACTTGGCTCCGTAACGTCGCAATGGCCGACGACGAGCCCGTCGACCTCCTCGGCGAGCGGCTCCACGCGCTTTTTCAGCGCGTCACCCTGATACGTGAAAGCAAGGTCGGCACCCTGATCGCGGCACGCCCGGGCAATGCCCCAGGCGATCGATCGGTTGTTCGCGACACCCATGATCAGCCCGCGCTTGCCACGCATAAGGCCCGAAACTTCCGGCATGCCGTTCCTGTCTTGGCTGATTAACGTCTCCTGCCTCCTATGGCACAGGGTTTTTTGACCAGCAAGCAAAGCACCCATTAATGCCTTTGTCGTTGTTATTTCAATTCATTTTCGGGAATATGATTGTGGCGGCGGGGTTTTGACACCGAGGGCGCCAACCGTATCGCCGACCTGCGTTCTGGCGCGATCCGGTCATTTGTTCGCACCGTTGAAATGAAGGGAGGGCCGGATTGGCCACGTTCCGTCAGAACGTTGAGGCGACGATACCCGCGTTGCGACGCTACGCCCGGGCTCTGACACGGGACGCGGACATCGCCGACGATCTGGTTCAGGACACGTTGGTGCGCGCGTTGCGCTCGGAACACCTGTTTCATGGGGGCGACGTGCGCAGCTGGCTATATACGATCCTGACCAACCTCAATCGCAATCGGCTTCGGTCGCTGGCGCGGCGTCCGGCTCTGTCGCCGATCGAGGATAACGACGCCCCGGATCTTGCCGGACCAGAAGCGGGCGGGCGCGACATCGAACGTGCGCTTGCGACGCTGGTTGATGACCAGCGCAATGCCTTGCTTCTGGTGGTGCTGGAAGGTCTTAGCTACCGCGAAGTCGCTGAAGTGCAAGGCGTACCGATTGGCACTGTGATGTCGCGTCTGGCTCGTGCACGCGTACAGATCAAAAACTATCTCGACGGTGGGCGCCCTGCGCTGCGTCGCGTGAAATGAAGAGAGAGAAGGTGAACCTATGATCGACCGAAATTCACCCGTGACCGAGGATGAGCTGCACGCCTATGTCGACGGCGAGCTGCCGCCGGACCGCATGAACGCCGTGGCGGCGTGGCTTGCGGAACATCCCGAACAGGCCGCACTGGTCGCGTCCTGGAGACTTCAGGCCGATAGTATCCGCGCGCATTTCGGCGTCGCTGTCGACGAGCCGGTCCCGCAGCGGCTCAAGATTGACCAGGTGCTTAGTCAGGATCGAGCGGCGGGCCGGTCCTGGGCAGCCATGGCCGTCGCAGCAGCAATTGCTGCCTTCGTGATCGGTGGCGCGGCGGGCTGGATGGCGCGCGGAGCTTCTGCCGCGGCGCCAAGCCGCTCCGACGTGTTCGCCAGCGAAGCGCTTGACGCGCACAAGCTCTATGTTGTCGAGGTGCGCCATCCCGTCGAGGTGCCCGGCAGCGAGCGCGTGCACATGACGCAATGGTTGTCGAAGCGACTGGGTGAGGATTTGCGTGTTCCGGACCTCCAGTCGATCGGACTGAAGCTCGTAGGCGGCCGGCTGCTTCCTGGTCCCACCGGCGCTGCAGCTTTCTATATGTATGAAAGCCCGTCCGGCGAGCGCTTCACCATGTATTGCGCCAAAGCCGATTTGCCGGAGACGGCCCTGCGATATACCGGCGGAGAGAAAGTTGCTGCGTTCTACTGGATCGACGACAAGGTCGCTTATGTCATCAGCGGCCCCGCCGACCGCGAACGGCTCGAGAAGGTGACCAAGGCGGCGTACGAGCAGGTCGACAAGACCGGCGCCAAGAAGTTGTAGTTTTTGCGCGAATCCCGCCGTTCGTCCCCGCGAAAGCGGGGACCCGGGCATGAACTTGTCAGATGCAACCCGCGCGCAGCGCTGGATTCCCGTTTACGCGGGAATGAATGGATTTTGGAGTAATACTCATCCCATATCCCCACGGGGATCGTACGGATTCTTGTCGCGCCACGTCTTCATGAGCTCTTTGAAGTCGTCATCAACGCGCTCGGGCAGCACGATACGGACGGTTGCAAGCAAATCCCCCGCGCCGCTTTTTGCTTTCAGCCCCTTGCCCCGAAGACGGAATGTACGTCCCGAATTCGTGCCGGCAGGAATCGCAAGCTCTACCACGCCATCGAGCGTCGGAACACGTACTTTTCCTCCGAGAACAGCCTCGTAAAGCGTGATCGGCAACTCCAGGCGCAGGTCGGCGCCATCGGGCTTGAACAGCGGATGCGGCGCGACGTTGACCGTGATCAGCGCATCGCCCGGCTTGCCGCCCGCGCCCGGCCAGCCCTGCCCCTTCAGCCGGATCTGTTGGCCACTTGCGATTCCCGCCGGAATCTTGACCTCGACGTCCTTGCCGGTCGGCAGGTGCACGCGCGTCTTGGTCCCTTTGGCCGCATCGGCGAGCGTGATCGTCAGCGAAGCATGCAAGTCCTGTCCGCCGGCAGGCGCCGCAAAATCCTCGGTTTCAAACGCCGAGCCAGAATTGCGCGCTGAACCCCCGCGGCCGAACATTCCACGCAGCAGTTCCTCGAAGCCGGCACCGCCGCTGCCGGAGCGGCGGAAACCGTCCGGACCAAAGCTGAAACTTTCGAAATGCGCCCCGCCGCCCGGGTGGAAACCGCCTCTGCCCTGCTGCGCACCGAAGCCTTCGAAACCCTGGAAACGCGGCTTGCCTTCCGCATCGATCTCGCCGCGGTCGAATGCCTTGCGCTTGTCGGGATCGCCAACGACTTCGTATGCGGCATTGAGCTCGGCGAAGCGCGTGGCGGCTTTGGGATCGTGCTTGTTGGCATCCGGGTGCAATTTTTTCGCGAGCCGGCGATAGCCGCTCTTGATGTCCGCCTCGCTTGCACCCTTTGAAACCCCCAGCACCTCGTAGGGGTCGCGCATCGTGTCCGAACTCCCGTGAAATCCCTGCCCGCCCGCAGAATATCTGCGCCACCCGTAATGTGGGGTTCCAGCATAACGGATGCAACGCGAAAAGACTTGGAATTCCGGGGCAGCTCAAGAGATCAGGACAGCAAAGCTCGGATCGTTCTGTCCGAAGCGCGGGCGCTGCTTTATCGCGCCAGCGATGACCGGAGTATTCAGGATCTCCAAGGCTTGAGCGTGCGTACTTCCCATTCGCCCTGTTGCTGCTTGCAGGCTTCACCCTGCAGCCAGGATTGGGTATTGCCGCTAACGAAGCTCGCCAGAAAATCGCGGCAGGTTCTCCCATCCTGGGTATACGCGGTCGCGATCGGGGTAACCGTGCCACGGGTACCGGTGCGAGGGTTTTCCCACGGCATGCTGGTGTCCTTCTCGCCTCGGCTGAGGACCGCGCTGGCAGCAGCGCGCGCGTACGCAAGATCGGCGTCCGGCGGCAGTTGAGCCGCCTCCTTCGTGCCGGGCGGAGGCGTGATCGAGGCAGTACGGTCAGATCCGAACAGCGAGTCGAGCGGGCCTGACAGGCTGCAGCCGCCCACGCCAAGCGACAATGCGATCGCAGCTGCCGTCGCCAGCCCTCGCCATAGGCGGCGGCACGCGCTTCGACTATAAAGGCGACAGTCTCGACTGGTACTGGGCCCCACGCAAAGCACCCCAGAAGATGTCCGACACAGCCCCAATTGAACACCCAAGTTGGTTAACGGCTGGTGATTTCACCAGCGCCGATGAGCCATTGCGGCTATTTACCGCGTGGCTGACAGAGGCGACGGCCACCGAACCGCGCGACCCCACCGCCATGACGCTTGCCACCGTCGATTCCCGGGGTCTCCCCAATGCCCGGATGGTGCTGCTCAAGGGCGTCGATGAGCGAGGATTCGTCTTCTATACCAACATGGACAGTCAAAAAGGGCAGGAATTGGACGCCCACCCCCAGGCCGCCCTGGTGTTCTACTGGAAGTCTGTGAATAGGCAGGTCCGCATCCGCGGCCCAGTCGAGCGCGTCAGCGACGAAGAGGCCGATGCCTATTTCGCCACCCGGCCCAAGCAGGCGCAGATAGGCGCCTGGGCCAGCAAGCAATCGACGCCGCTCGAAAGTCGGCTGGCCTTCGAAAAGGCAGTGGCGATCTATGCCGCCAAGTATGCCCTCGGCGAGGTGCCGCGCCCGCGCAATTGGTCCGGCTATCGAATCATCCCGCTCTCGCTCGAGTTCTGGCAGGAGCGGCCGTTTCGCCTACATGATCGTATCGAGTTCAAGCGCGATCGGCCGGGCGCACCATGGAACAAGACGCGGCTCTATCCGTGAGCTAGGCTGATTGAGCCGCGCACACGCTAGAACCATTCCAGAGTTGGCATGCCGAATTCACCGACGAACCAGCCGCGCCGCACGCTTCTTCTGACCGGAGCGAGCCGGGGCATCGGCCATGCGACCGTCAAACGTTTTTCTGCCGCCGGCTGGCGCGTGATCACGTGCTCGCGTCATCCGTTCCCCGAAAATTGTCCGTGGGAGGCCGGTCCCGAGGATCACATCCAGGTCGACCTTGCCGACGAAGCCAGCACCGTGGAGGCCATTGCCGAGATCAAGCGACGGCTCGACGGCCATGAGTTGCACGCGCTGGTCAACAACGCAGCGATCTCGCCCAAGGCCGACGGCGGCAAACGGCTGAGCACGCTCAACACCAGCAAGGAAGATTGGCACCACGTTTTCCAGGTGAACTTCTTCGCCCCGATCATGCTGGCACGCGGGCTGGTCGATGAACTCAAGGCCACCAAGGGCTCGGTGGTGAACGTAACCTCGATCGCCGGCTCGCGCGTGCACCCGTTTGCCGGCGCAGCCTATTCGACCTCGAAGGCCGCACTCGCCGCCCTCACCCGCGAGATGGCAAGCGATTTTGGGCGGCTTGGCATCCGCGTCAATGCCATTGCGCCGGGCGAGATCGACACGGTTATGCTTTCACCCGGCACCGAAAAAATTGTCGAGCAAATCCCGATGCATCGGCTCGGCACGACTGACGAGGTGGCCAAGATCATCTACGTGCTGTGCACCGACACGGGCTCATACGTGAATGGCGCGGAGATCCACATCAATGGCGGCCAGCATGTGTGAGATCACTGGGACACCGGTGTAACGACAGGGTCAAAGTCTCGCTGCGTCCCTCACAGCCATTTGCGCCACTTGAAGTACAGGTAGGGCAGCACGGCAGCCACCAGCATCAGCGCCAGTGCGAGAGGGTAGCCGCCAATCCAATCGAGCTCCGGCATGTGCTTGAAATTCATGCCGTAGATGGACGCGACCAAAGTCGGCGGCATCAGCACTACGGCCGCCACCGAAAAGATCTTGATGATGTTGTTCTGCTGAAGATTCACCACGCCGAGCATGGCATCGAGCAGGAACGTAATCTTGTTGGTCAAATAGCTGGCGTGATCGGACAGGGAGACAACGTCTCGCTGCATCGATTGCAGCTGCGCGCGTGTATCCTTCGGCCATTTCATGTTGTCGGCCTCGTTGGCCAGGAACAGGAGCAGGCGGCCGATCGACACCAGGCTTTCGCGCACCTTGGATGTCAGATCGCCCTTGCGGCCGAGCGTCCTGAGCACGTCATTGTAGGAGGGCTGGACCCCCGGCTCCGGTTCGAAGATCGAATGCGAAACCTGGTCGACCTCGCCCCCGATACGCTCCAGGATGTCGGCAGAGCGGTCGATGACGGCGTCGAGCAGATCCATCAGCACATCGTCGCCTGTCACTTTCGCCGGGCAGGCACGTGCGAGCTTGTGCTCGACGATTGCGAAAGGCCGTGGATCGTCGTAGCGGACGGTGACAAGGCGATGGGCCGTGAGGATGAAGGTGACGGCGGTGGTCTTTGGCGCGGGCGTGTCCGACTGGCACATCAGCGTCGCCGTCATGTAGCGCGCGCCGTTTTCCTGATAGAGCCGGCTTGAGACCTCGATCTCCTGCATCTCTTCGCGGGTCGGGATAGCAATCCCGAGCATCTGCTCGACCAGTCTGTCTTCCTGAACCGACGGCGTGACCATGTCGATCCACACCGCATTTTCCGGCGCGGACGAGCCAGGATCGACGGCAATTCGTTCGAGGGTCGTGCCGTGCGGAACGTAAACCGAAAGCATTCATCACCATCTTGACCATCTTGTGCATGGTCTGCTCGCGATCATGCCGCGGCCGGGTTATCATTCAATGACCCGATCGCGCGGATTTGCGCAAGACATAATTGACTGTGGCACAGCCGGTGATGGCCGGCCGTGCACAGTCGTGGCGATGATGTCGAAACTTGTCGTTTAATGCGCAGCTGGCGCTAGGGGCGTCAGTCGCGATCGTATGGTTCTGGATGAGACTCGGTTTCGTTCCGCTGTTCGCCCTGGTGACACATCGCGGCCGCAACTGCGGAAATCCCGATCTTGCCGTAGCATTTATCGAGGTTTGTGTATTGCCTTGCGGAGTCTTGCTTTTGCTCCGTTGCTTTCGTGATCATTGTCCTGAACTCCGATCCTTCCTCGGCGTCCCACGAACCCAATGTGGTGAGTCAGTAGGGCGGAATTGCGCGGCAAATCGTGTCGTCTTGTGACATTTCGGTCGCCTGCCGCTGTTTCGACAGTATAGATACCGGCATGGTAAACTCCTTCTTAAGGTCTTGCGGGGAAAGTCATTTTTAATGGCTGCGGCGCGGGGAACCGGGTGCGGCATTCCTGCCACAGGTACACAGGAGGTGATGGCGGACGCACTGGAAATCATGGCTTCGCCGTCATTTTTTAGGTTAATTGCGGCGTCGGGAAATTCTTGTTGCGGCGCCGAAGAGGCGGAATCGGGAAAGAGTAAAGAAAATGGCGGCACGGGGGTTGTTGGTCGTTTTATTCGGGTCCGGCGTCATTCTGGGTGGTTGCATGCAGTCGACGATCGAACCGGCGTCGGATGCGAACCTGACCCCTCGCGACAAGAAGTTGCTGGCGGCGGCGCCTTACGAAAGGGCGGCGATTCCCGAACCCTATAAGCGCCACATCGTGGACTATCACCGCAGAGAAGCATCCGGCACGATCCTCATCGATACGGACGCGCGCTATCTCTATTACGTTCTGCCTGGAGGCAAAGCGATCCGTTATGGCGTCACCGTCGGCGAGGAAGCGCTGGCGTTCTCGGGCGTGGCCAAGATCGGCCGCATGACCGAGTGGCCGACATGGGTGCCGACCGAAGACATCAAGAAGCGCATGGACGTGCCGAATTTTGTCGGCCCCGGCCCGCAGAACCCGATGGGCGCTCGCGCCATGTATCTCTATGAGGGCAACAAGGACACCTTGTATCGAATTCACGGTACCAATCAGCCCGAATACATTGGCGAGGCCATTTCCTCCGGTTGCATCAGGATGACCAACGAGGATGTCATCGACCTGTACAAGCGCGTGAAGCAGGGCACGGTGGTGGTTGTGTTGGCGCCGCATCAGGGCGACTCACCGAGCAATCCACGAATGGCGTCGACCCGCTTCCGCTGAGGGTCGACAGGTTTAGCCCAAACGGCGCCCGCAAGGCGCCGTTTGTTTTTGTGCTGCAGCAATTGGCAAACCCGTTCGCAGCCGTATTTACAGTTTCCGCGAATGCCTTGGGCGCGAATCGGCAATCGCCGGCCGCGGGAGCGGGAGCGGCACTTGGTCGCTGACTTGATCGCTGACTTGGTCGCTGCTTTGGGGCGTGCCTTGGGTGCTGGCTTGAGCGGTGACTTCGGGCTTTGGCGTCCTCACCTCCCACTGACACATGCGGAAGCCATTCCGGCGTTCGATCAGATCGAGATGGATATGGCTCTCGTGATAGCTATCGGACCCCGGTCCAAGCACCGTCGTGAAACGACGGCAGGCGCTGTCACGTATGTCGTCACGTAATTCCTTCGCGGCCTTTACATCTGTCAGACCCAGGGTTCGGCCATCGGCGAGCGTGAACGAACGCAGGTCGACAGCATTGGCCTTTCCGTGCTCGCTGAGCTTGCCGCCTGCCACACGATTACGACCACGGCATTCGAACGCATCGTAGGTTTCCACGGCGCGCAAAGGTGAGCCGAGCTTGTCCGCCTGCGGTGCGGCTTCGTCCCGCAGCCAGCCGGCCACAGATTCCGCAAATGCGCAGCGCAATATCGGAGCTGGCCTGATCTCGATGCGTGAACCGTTACCGGCAGGTATGACTGCGTGGAGCCGCACGATGTCGCCCCCGCCGCACGCCTCAGGCCCGATCAGGCGGGGCAACAGGTCGATCACGGCGATGGCCTGCAGGCGGTGATTGCAGTCTGTCGGCGCGTTCGTGACCTCAGTTGAATTGAAGTCCGGCCCGGCGGCCTCGCGGAATGTGTGCGGTTCGAGCCAGACTGACGGACGTGGCCGGGGCAGCGGAACGCCTTGTGCCACCGCCCCTCCTCCGCCGGCTCCTGTCAGACATAATAGCGCGAACAACAGGTGCCACGGCCCCAGACCCCGCCCGCGGCGCGATATTGGTCCACGCGGCAGACTCGAAATTGGTGCAGTGCCGTAGCTCATAACGAAACCGTTGCGCCCTGCGGCGCGGTGTTTAACCTTAGGCGCGACTGGCGAGGGGCGCCGGTCCGGAACTTGAATAACGGCGCACGATCGCGAAAGTTTCGGACGGGACGCGCCCATAGAGAGGGAAATGCCATGCTCGGCCTGATGCAGGATTGGCCGCTGCTGTGCCATCGCATTATCGACCATGCCGCCAGATATCACTGCGAGCGGAAAATCATTACGCGCTCGATTGAGGGTCCGATCCACACGACTAACTATACCGAAATGCGCACCCGCGCATTGAAGGTTGCGCAGCGACTGGACAAAGACGGCATCAAGCTGGGCGACCGGGTTGCAACCCTTGCGTGGAATACCTGGCGGCACATTGAAGCCTGGTATGGCATTCTCGGCATTGGCGCGATCTATCACACGGTCAATCCTCGCCTGTTTCCCGAGCAAATCGCCTGGATCGTAAATCATGCCGGCGACCGGATCATGATGACCGACCTGACCTTCGTACCGCTTCTGGAAAAGATCGCCGACAAGCTGCCGAGCATCGAGCGCTACGTTGTTCTGACCGACTCGGGGCACATGCCAAACACGACATTGAAGAATGCAGTGCCTTATGAGGACTGGATCGGTGAAGTAGACGGGGATTTCGAATGGAAATCGTTCGACGAGAGCACCGCCGCCGGCATGTGCTACACGTCCGGCACCACCGGACATCCGAAGGGCGTGCTCTATTCGCATCGTTCCAACGTGTTGCATGCCTTTATGGCGGCTATGCCAGACTGCAAGGGATTGTCCTCGCGCGACGTGATCCTGCCTGTTGTGCCGCTGTTCCATGCCAATGGCTGGTCGCTTGCCTTTTCCTCGCCGATGGTCGGAGCCGCGATGGTGCTGCCGGGCGCCAAGCTCGATGGCCCTTCTATTTACGAGCTGCTCAACACCTACAAGGTGACCTTCACGGCGGCAGTGCCGACAGTCTGGCTTATGCTGCTGCAAGATTTGGAGAAGACCGGCGGCAAGCTGCCTTATCTCAAGCGCGTCGTGATTGGCGGCTCGGCATGCCCGCGTGCCATGACCAAAACTTTCCAGGAAAAATACGGCGTTGATGTCGTGCATGCCTGGGGCATGACCGAAATGAGTCCGCTCGGCTCGCTCTGCACGATGAAGCCCGAATACGTGGAGCTCACCGGTGACGAACGCCTGGACCTCCAGATGAAGCAAGGTCACCCGCCATTCGGCGTTGAAATGAAGATCACGGATGACGACGACAAGCCGCTGCCGTGGGACGGCAGGACGTTCGGTCGCCTGAAGGTGCGCGGGCCAGCGGTCGCGAAGGGCTATTTTAAGGTCGATCGCGACCCGGCTTTCGAAAAGGACGGCTGGTTCGACACGGGCGACGTGGCCACGCTGGACCCATGCGGCTACATGCAGATCACCGATCGCGCCAAGGATGTCATCAAGTCGGGCGGCGAATGGATTTCTTCCATCGACCTCGAAAATCTCGCGGTTGGTCATCCCAAGGTGGCCGAGGCAGCCGTGATCGGCGTGTCTCACCCGAAATGGGACGAGCGACCGCTGCTGGTCATCGTGCTCAAGAAGGGTGAAAGCGCCAGCAAGGAGGAAATCCTCGGCTTCATGCAGGGCAAGATCGCGAAGTGGTGGATGCCGGATGACGTGGTCTTCGTCGACGAGATTCCGCACACGGCGACCGGCAAGATCCAGAAACTTGTGTTGAGGCAGCAGTTCAAGGACTATCGGTTGCCGAGCGCGCAAGCGGCTGAGTGAGACCGCCCCTTGCGATGACAGCTGTCTTGCGCTAACGCGCGGCGGCGTCGATCATTTGCGCAAGGGCGACGCCGATGCAGCGGTGACCCTCGACCGATTTGTGGAGACCGTCCCATCCGACCAGACCTCTGACGCCTGCATCGACCGCGCGTTTCATCAGCACAAATCTTGGAAACTGGCCAATATTCTCTTCGCGCGACACATCGGCAATGATTTCTTCCATTCGGACATGGCGGCTCGTGAGCAATACAAGCGGGGCATATTGCAAATCTACGAGGACGACATCGGCGTTGGCTGCCTTGAGTCGTCTTACGGCATCGGTGAGAATTTTTTTGGAATTGTCAGCGATGCCACGCCAGACCGCATCGTTGCTACCAAGTTGCCAGACCACCAGATCCGGCCTGTGACGCAGGACATCGTCGTCAAGGCGGGCAATGTTGTCCGGGATGTTCTCCATTATGCGCCCGCTATTGATGAGCTCGATCCGCGCGGTGGGGTGTAATCGGACCAACTCCTGCTTCATCACATCGGGAAAGGCGCCTCTTGCGTTCAGGAGTCCAAAACCGGTTGTCGAGGACGAACCGAGCGCGACAATTTTCAGCGTTTGACCTGCCTCCAGCTTTGTTTTCGTGCGGGGAAGCCGCGCGCCAAGCGACAACCCTTTCTGATATGCCAGACAAGCCGCTGAGGGACCGCCGGCGGATGCCTGGTCTTGCGCAAAGCCGTCGGCGCCGCAAACGAACAGCATCGGCAACAACAGCAACAAGGCGCGACGGCAGGGGAACATCGGTCGGAGCGGTTTCGCGGGCGTCAAAATCTAATCACGAATTGGACGTGGACGGCGTTCCAGTTGGCCCGGACGGCCGCGGCATGATGGCGCTGTGGGTAGGCATTTTCGTGAGTTTGGCAATTTTGTCACAATCACCTATCTATATTGTCAATAATGACATCTGGTCCAAATACAGGATCCGAACGATGTTGCATCCGTAGATAAGGATCACGGAGCGAAATCAATGAAACGCTATGTAATCGAGCGCGACCTGCCAGGCGTAGGAGCGATGAATCGCGCGCAACTCAAGGACGCCGCTGCGACATCCAACGACGCGCTGGCCAAGCTCGCCGGCAAGGTGCAGTGGGATCATTCCTACGTTGTCGATAATAAGACGTTCTGCATCTACCTGGCCGAAGACGAGGCCGTTGTTCGGGAACACGCCAAGTTGAGCGGTTTTCCGGCAACCAAGGTCACCGAAGTTAAAACCATCATCGATCCGCTGACCGCGAATTCGTGAAGAAGTGACGCCGCCGAGTCTGACGGCGGCGGCGTCTCAAACCTCGAATAGAGGGCGTAAGGACGCTTTCAAATGGTACACGACAAAGCAGATACCGGACGGTTCTGCTGGATGGACCTGGCAGCCACCAATGTCGAAAGTGCGAAGTTGTTTTACGGCGAGCTGTTCGGCTGGACGTCTCGCGAGCAGGCGGCAAATGGCGGCAGTTTTATCCGGTTGCAGTCATCCAGCCACGATATCGGGTCGGTCTATCAATTGAGAAAAGAGCTCCTTGATAAAGGAATCGCCTCGCATTGGACGCCCTATATCCTGGTAAAGAGCGTAAAAGATGCGGTCAGCCGTGCCGCCTCGCTGGGCGGGACTGTCATCGTTGACCCTTTCGTTGTCTCCGGCGTCGCGCGCATAGCACTGATTCTTGACTCGGTCGGTGCGGTCGTCGGCCTGTGGGAGCCGATCGAGTTGAATATCAAGGCGAATGGTCATGGCTAGGAAGACGCCGCGAAACAGACGCACAACCCGAATCTCGCCGACCGAGCACGCAGACCGCGTGCTGGATGTCACCATTGTCGTTCTCGAAGGCGGGTATGCATCGACGGCAATTGCTCCCATCGAAGTCTTTCACTCCGCAGGGGTGGTCTGGAATTGGCTGCACGGTGAAAATTTGCGTCCACGATTCCGGGTGAGGACCGCCTCGGTCGATGGACGGAAAGTTAGTGCCGCCGGCTCCCTCGGCCTTACTCCTGATTGTTCAATAAGCGATATCAATCAGACCGACATCATCATCGTGTCCGCACCCGGTTGGGATGTACTGGACCATATTGCAGAAAATACGTCGCTCCTGCCGTGGCTGCGAAAGTGGCATGCGCGCGGGGTCTACATTGCCGGCGCATGCTCCGGGGTTGCGTTTCTTGCCGAAAGCGGAATTCTCGATGGCCGGCGAGCAACCACCCATTGGGGCGTCGCCGAAATATTTCGCACGCGCTATCCGAAGGTTCGCTGGCAGCCCGAACAATTCGTGACCGAGGACGGGCAGCTTTTCTGCAGCGGTGGAGTCTATGCCTCGATCGATCTGAGCCTTTATCTGGTCGAGAAATTCTGCGGGGATGAAGTCGCACTGCAGTGCGCAAAGTCACTGTTGCTCAGCATGCCACGCGGTCGGCAATCAGGATATTCGGTCGTCCAGTTATCGCGTCCGCATTCGGACGAAAAGATCCGACAGACCGAGGAATATCTGCAGCAGCATTTCGACAGCGATATCTCGATCGGACGACTTGCCGAACGCGTCGGAATGGGACCGCGGAACTTCATTCGCCGCTTCAAGGCGGCGACGGGTCGGGTGCCCGGTGCCTACATTCAAACGCTCAGGATGTCGGCGGCCAAGGAATTGCTGGAGAACGGCACCTCGTCCATTCAGACCGTGAGCTCAAAGATCGGATATGAGGACATCGGATTCTTCCGAAACCTGTTCAAGCGTCACACCGGGATGACTCCCGGCGAATATCGGGAGCGCTTTTCGCAGATGGGCTTCGAGCGTGGAGACCTGGTGGGCGGCAGGCATTGAGCCAATACTCATCTCCTGCGGAACTGCGGCCTGCCGACCGCGTTTTCTCTTGCGCGCGCCGGGTGGCAACCGGCCATAACGGGGAAGACGGACGCAGTTGATTTTGCCGGATTCTAACTGCGGCAATAAAGGCGTATTTAACCAATAAACTCAGGCATTTCTCGCGGCGCGTCCAACAGGTGTCCAATATTCGGTAGACAGCGGTGGACATCGTTTATTGCTTCGGCAACTTCAGCGCCTGCCGGACAAGGGCGAATTTGGCTTAGTGCTTGCGGCCTGGGGAGGCATGATAACTGCTTGCATGTTTGGCTCCTCTCAATCGTGGGGGCCTTAACAGCACCCACTTTCATGGCACGCCGATGGCCAGGTGGTCTTCCGCCGTCAATTGAAGCGTCGCAACGTCCTGGCGTTCTTCCAGAAAGTGCCGTCGTGCCTCGTTGGTATGGAGGCCTGTGCGACATCGCATCAATGGTCGC
>Ga0075419_10000353_pt1 | contig 28134 bp, 37 predicted proteins | sample SoiMetdeltSBSDD3_FD_76900 | JGI IMG/M metagenome (GOLD analysis project Ga0075419, IMG submission 76900) | Bulk soil microbial communities from a Populus tree surrounding site in Tennessee, USA - Soil MetaG P. deltoides SBSDD3 | ecosystem: Environmental > Terrestrial > Soil > Tree plantation... | reverse complement strand
GTGAGACAGATGCCCGCACGCAAACGGCATCGCCAACTCTCGATGAGCTTTCATTTCCAGCTATGGAGCTTTATGCCATGCCGGCAGCAACCACGACACTGCTTGAGGATTCAGCAGTGAATATCGACGAGTGGCTTGCACAGGAAGTAGAGCAGATATTCGCCGCCCAAGAGGGCGCGGCCTTCGTAGTCGGGGATGGTAACAACAAGCCGAAAGGTTTCCTCTCCTACAATTCTGTCCCGAACGCATCGTGGACCTGGGGCAACACCGGTTGCATCGCATCGGGTCTCGCTGGTGCATTTCCTTCCTCTAGCCCTTCCGATGTCCTTGTCGATTTGATCTATTCTGTAAACGCAGGCTATCGGCAAAATGGTGTATTCGTCATGAATCGGAAGACGCAAAGCACCATTCGGAAATTCAAGGACTCAACAGGTAACTACCTCTGGCAACCACCCGCCATTCCGGGCGCAAAAGCCACGTTGATGACCTTTCCAGTTATCGAAGCCGAGGATATGCCCGACATTGCTGCTAATTCGTTGTCGATTGCCTTCGGCGATTTCAATCGCGGATACTTGATTGTGGATCGCGCCGGGGTAACTGTTCTTCGCGATCCATATACAGCGAAGCCATATGTATTGTTCTACACCACCAAAAGGGTTGGCGGTGGGATCCAAGATTTTAGCGCCATAAAGTTAGTGAAGTTCTCTGCGAGCTAACGCTCAACGATTATCCCGCTATCGCCGAGGCAGTGCCTACGCCTCGGGGATCCCGCTAACAGCACTGCTTTTAAAGCGTGATTGCCCGCTTCAGGCAATCACGCCAATGCATGCGCATTTCCTCAAATGTTTTTCCATGACTCATATCCATGCGGCTCATCTCCATCATCAGCGCAAACGCTTCATGCGGCCAGACGCACATCGGTTCCTCAGCCCTGATTGGAGGCGGTTCATGAGGTTCGGACAAGAACACCAGCTTCTCTATCAGCTCTATGACCGCATCGAGCGAAAATACAGTCCCGACCAGCCGCGAGTGCCGAGGGGCAATCCAGATGGTGGGCAGTGGACAAGTGATGGACACGTTAGAAACGGACGCCAAGATCCGCGCATTCTTTCCGATGTTACGCCTGACCGCATCGATTCAGGCACCCAATACACGCAGAGTAGGACGCGTGGCGCTTTTGGCCGAGTCGTCATCAATGGTCAGCAGGTCGAGCCCTCACCGGCGCAGCAAGCACGGTTGACTGTCGTCGAGGCCCAAGCGCGGGAGGCAATCCGGCGCGTACAAGAATTGGATCCAAAATGGCAGCCAGCTCCAAGTGCCTATGAAAGCGTCGAGGGTTTGATTGCGGCTTACCGAGCGGATGCTCGTCAGGCGCGTGAGCGAATCTCTGAACTTCAGCAAGTGGGAATTGGACCAGGCCCGTTTGCTGGCGAGTCAATACCAGCCCGCGGCCCTGAGCGAGACTTCAGTGCTGCGGAGCGTCGAGAGGTCAATAGAATTGGCTCTGAAAAAGGGTGCCACACTTGTGGTATTGCAAATCCTGGAACGCCCTTGGAAAACTTCGTAATAGATCATCAACCGCCGACCGCTTGGAATCCGTTGAGCCGCTCACAGCGCCTCTATCCTCAATGCATATCCTGTAGTTCGAAACAAGGTAATTGGATTAGCCGAAATGGCGGGAGGCGTTAATGCGCTCGGCACGCATCATTAGACCGGTAAACTCGTTAGTATTCGTCTGTGATCAACTCGGAGGCCTCACTCCTTCTTGGCAAAAAGATCAACAAATCCTATGGACGGACACGTGCATTTCTATCGCATGTTATCCCGAACAGGATGGACCGACTGAGGTTATTCTTGGTACCAGTGAGGATGTCGATGCTGGACACGCGCCTCAGTTCGATGGCTTGCTGAAAATTCCGACCGGAATTTTGAGTGTACAAAATGTTATTCATGAGCCGCTTCTGGCGATGGCCGTTTCAAGTCCGATTGTACGCGTGCAAGTTTGGCTGAATCATCCGCGTTGGGCTAATAAAGTCACAATCGGTGTGTCCTAAACCCTGCTCTTTTTTCAAACTCTCTCCATCGTTCTCTGAAGGGGGCGACCCATTTGGGTACGCGAAGAAATGTTAGCGCGAAACGCCACCCGAGAAATCGGGCGGGCTACATCACGGTCGACATCACGGAAATTCGTCAGCGATCTAATTCGTCGATTTCAACTCTTCCCACAACGTATAGGCGGGCTGATCACCCCGCCTTCCATCGTCCCGCTGACCGTGCCGGCGTGACCGTACTGCGCGATCCCTGTACGGCGAAGCCCTACGGCTGTTCTACACAACCAAGCGCGTGGGCGGCGTGCAGGACTTCGACGCGATCAAGCTGTTGAAGTTCGCGGTGAGGTGATTGGTTCGGGAACGGGGAGGGAGGGGAATAACTCCTCCCTCTGCTTTCTCTGACAAGCAAGTCCCTATTGGCGCCTTTAGCTGATGCACTCCTGAAATGTCCACTTTTGGGTGCGACCGAACATCACGCAAGCATTCAGACGGCGATCAATTGATGCAGGTCAAAAAGACAGATACCGTGAAGGTGGATGCTGATGCTCAATTCGAAGTTGGTGAATGCTTTCGGTTGAGGAGATTGCGTCATGATGGGTCAAAGAATAGTCGACCATTTGAGCGAAGACGCAGAATTAGGAAATGTAGAGTCCAAAAAACTTCGACGGCGCGACAGGGCAAGCAAAATTGGCAAGATGATCAGAAAATGCAAAGCGGAGACAAAAGCGCTCAAGAAGCTGGACGATGATCAAAAAGAATACCTGGAAAGAATGCGAAGAAGTTCTCTTGATCAATGATCCCATAATATCTCCGGGAGTATGTCCTCGATCGAGAGCGGCTCAATTCCACGCACGTGTGAAGGCCGACCAAAGGGAAACGCCACATCGGACCAAGGGGGGTGAGCAATGCAGCGGACTATCTCTCGCCGCGACTTCGGCAAACGGCTCGCAGGCGGTGCGGCACTCCTTGCACTGCAGCCGGCATGGACCAACCCGGCCGCAGCACAGTCGCTGCGCAATGACCTCAAGGATCTCAGCGGAGAGTTGTCTTTCGATGAAGCCGTCTTGCAAACGGCGGCCGACGACTTTGGACGCGTCGTGCACAAGAAGCCGATGGCCGTGCTCCGGCCCGGCGATGCGCAGGACATCGCCAAGCTCGTGCAGTTCGCAAACCGCCAGGGACTCAAGGTCGCGATGCGCGGGCAGGGGCATTCGTTTTTTGGCCAGACCCAGGTCGCGGGCGGCGTTGTCGTCGACTCCAGCAGCCTGAATGCCGTCCGTATCGTCAAATCCGGCGCGGGCGGGACCGCGGAGATCGGACCCGGCTCCAAGTGGCACCCAGTCCTCATGGCCGCGAACGCCCAGAAACTCACCGTGCCGGTGATCGCCGATACATTCCTGTCGGTCGGCGGAACGATCAGCACCGGCGGCTTCGGCGTAACCACCTACAACCTCGGTCTTCAGGTCGACCACGTGCAGGAGCTTGAGGTCGTGACCGGCGAGGGTCAGATTGTAACCTGCTCCGACGCGCGCAACAGCGATCTCTTCAACGCGATGCTTGGGGGTCTGGGTCAATGCGGCATCATCACGAAAGTCGTGATGCGGCTGATGACTGCGCCCACACATGTGTTGTTCATAAAAATGGACTACGAAGACTTCCAGAGCGCATCCGCCGATCTCGCGCTGCTTGCAAAGGATGGGCGCTTTCATCATCTCGACGGTCGTGGCGCAGCCCGGCCGACCGGTGGCGTCGGATACTACGTCGAAGGTGGCGCCTTCTATGACGCACCAAACGATCCCGACGAGGCGAAACTGACCGCGGGGCTCAAGTTCGCGAAAAAGACCGCCACTGTGATGAGCTACGAGCAATATTTCCGTCGCGAGGAAGTTTGTACGGCGTGCACAACGCCGCTCCAGAAGCCATTCGTCTATCTCTGCATCCCCGCGTCGCGATACGTCGAGTACACGTCGGGAATTCTGTCATCACCCACGGAGTCCGCGTCTCTCGTCCCGCGCATGTCGGCGTGGCGCCGTGCCACCATCAAACGTCCGCTCACCCGCATGCCGGATGAAGAGATGATTTACCGCTTCCAGCTCTCCCGGACCCTGCCGGCCGGGACTGACACCGCCTCCATGATCGCGCTCAATCGCGCGCTCTATTAACGGGCGCGCGACATGGGCGGCTACCGAATGACGTCGAGCGCGGTCGAGATGTCGCAGGACGATTGGAAGCGTCACTACGGACCGGCCTGGCAGATTGTCGAGGCAGCGAAGACGAAGTTCGACCCGAAGAACGTGCTGACACCGGGCCACGGGATGTTTCCCGGTTAAGACGTGAATGCCCGAACCCGCCGCGGCCGTCGCCTGTCAGAGCGGTTTTGGCGTTCTCCATGCGCGCGTGCGCGCACCGGACAGAAGCATCGAGCCTCTGCGTGGTCGCGTCGGAACATTTTCGTCTCGATTTCGGCAGCCGCGGCCAATGTCCGCTTTCGGAGGTAAAGCGGACCTGACTTTTTGTGGCGCGACTGTCCGCTTTTGACCCAGAGCGGAGGTAATTGTCCGCTCTCCAGAGGTGCAAAAAGCCCGGTCCGTTGGTCGGGCATCGGATAGACGCGGAGGGGCCCTTCTGGCAAGGTTAGAAAGTCAAGGGTTCCTTTGGGGACGTTTATGGCCGCTGAAGTCAGGCACTTCAGCCCCGAGACAGTGAAAGACATGCAAGTCGCGATCGACTTGGCGTGGAGCTCGTTATCTGCTGAACAGCAGGCGCAATCGAGCAAGGGGACGCTGGCCACGCGCATCCTTGACGCGGCAGAAGCCGGAGAGCGCAGCCCCGCACGATTACTCATGCTGGCGCTGATGTCCGCCTCTGGCCCTTAGCGGACATTCCATCGTGTCCACGATTGCGTCAGTGATTGCAGAGCCCGGCAGCTTTTTTCTCAGATGTCTCTGACAGAAACCGTGTCGCATGCACAACTCTGATTATTATCGCGAGCAAGCGGCTGAATATCGAAAACTCGCTGAAACAGCGGAAGACCCGGCCGCCAAAAAAGAGTTTTTAGAGTTGGCAGAAGCTTGTGAAGAGGCTGCTGACAAGATCGATGATTGTCGAGCGAGCGGATAGCACGCTGAATTGCATTCGGGTGCAGCGTCCAATGAGCAAGATGGCGGAGCACGCCGCCATTGTAATCTCTTGACCTCATCCTTCGGTCCAATGATGGTGTAGATAGAAGCACAGATCAGACCACAGGAAAAGCCCCGCCCTGAAGCGGGGCTTTCGAGTTACCGCTATTGCTTGGGGGCTTGGCCGGTGGTTGCTGGCTTGGCCGTCTTAGGAGCGCTCGCCTTCGCATGCTGAGCTACGCAGTTGTTGACAAAGGTACGCCGCTTCATGAAGTGGATGGCGGAATACTTCTTGGCTGCTTGCGCTTTGCATGAAGCCTGGACATCCGCGGACACCTTTTGCTTGTTGCCAGCGGCTTCGGCTGACACTGCTAACGACACAACGAGAGCCGTTGCCAGCGTCGAAATAATTAATTTCTTCATTTTCATCTCTCCTCTGCCCCCAAACGCCACAGAAACGCTAAATCGGGGGTCTTCGTTCCGAATATTTTCCTGTCAGTTTGTTCAGAAATAATTGGACCTGCGATCGAAGCTTCGCGCGCAAACTGCGCGCATCCCCCAAACACACTCGAGCGCGTCGCTACCCTCAATGTCCGCTACATCGCTGATTGCAAAGCACATGTCTGCTTTGGGGGATCAAGCGGACATTGCATTGCCGGTCAAAATATCCACTAATGGAAAAATGAACCACGGAATACACATGTCGCAACTTGATCGCCGTCACTTTGCGGTCATGGCAGTGGGCAGTTTGGCCGCATTTTTTTCGACGGTTCGGCCAACCGACGCAGTTGATGCCAAGAAGCAACCGTTCGTTGCGGAGGCTGCACGCATGAAGCAAGAGGCTATCGCAAGCGGCGATCAACCATTCGGTGCCGTTGTGGTGATGGATGATACGATTGTCGGATACGGGCCGAGCCGCGTGGTTACCGACGGCAATCTCAATGCACACGCTGAGCGCGTTGCGCTTTGGGATGCCCAACGTCGACTGGGCACCCGCAATCTTTCTGGCGCGGTAATCTATTCGACTTCGCGGCCCTGCTCGATCTGTGAGAAGGCGCTCGCCGACAGCAATATTGAGCGGATGTTTTTTGGGCCGGAGGCCACCGACGCCGGCAAACCCGGACGCACGTAGGCAGGCGAAAAACGATATCTCCAATCAATATGCCTGACGGGCAAAGCGAACAGGGTTGCCTCAATCGACACACCTTATCCCGCGCAGCACTGCGTCCTGCTACGAGCCGCCAAGGAGCCGATAGATGGAAAAGGCCGTCCGCTTCGAAAAACCGAGCGAGGTGCGCACCGCCGTCGGTAAGGAGGTCTGCGTGACCGACTGGGTCACGGTCGATCAGCAGCGCATCGACAAGTTCGCGGAGGCGACCGGCGACTTCCAGTGGATCCATGTCGATGTCGAGCGCGCGAAGACGTCGCCGTACGGCGGTACGATTGCGCACGGCTTCCTGACGCTGTCGCTCATCGGCGGGTTCTACGAACCCTATCTGCAGCACGCGTTTCCGTTCTGCGACATGGGCGTGAATTACGGGCTCAACAAGATTCGCTTCACCTCGCCCGTGCGCAGCGGGAGCCGACTGCGCGGTCGTTTCGTGCTGGCGAAAGTCGACGAGGTCGACGGCGGCCTGCAGTTGACGTGCAACATCACCGTCGAGATCGAGGGGCAGGACAGGCCGGCCCTCGTCGCCGAATCGATCGTGCGGCGATACCTCGCGAAAGGCGCACGCGCAGAGCGATGATGTGCGTCCGGGCGATAGTCGGCCATTGGTGACCCTTCCATAACACCAGTTTTTGCCGATTCGATGCCCTGTCGTTGATCTCGGGGCGTACAAAGTTGCGAACCGGGGAACATCGCTTGAAACATATTCGTTCCCGCAGCGTTAGTGGCTGGGGAGTACAAACGACGGGACTTGTGTATGGAGCACCTGATCCGGGAGTTTGGTGCATGGCTTAAACAGGGATTTGGCTGGCTCGTCGACGTGATTGTGTTCGGATGCCTCTGGGGCATCAGCCAGGTCTCGCGGCTTCTTGGAACGCATTTCGGCGGCGCTCCAATCCTGAAGATTGTAGTGCTCATTCTAGTGCTCCTGCTCCTCCTATATGCGTTCTATTGGGTGTTCGGCCGCTTCATCGGAGTGATACGATGGGCACTCGATAGGATCGCGTATGCGTTAGGAGTGATTCTGTTCAGCGCGGCCGTAGTATCGGGAGTGTTCGCTAGTGCAGGTCTCGTTGCGGTTGTAGCAATCTGGGTGATGGGCAACATCAACTTGGCCTCGCGGTAAGTCATCGCGAGGCGTTATGAGTAAACGCCCTAGCGTTACTTTGGCAGATTCATTCACGCTGCGGCTTGTCGCAAACCCATTTTCGGCAATGCGAACAGTCACCGTGCCGGAAGTTGCCTTTAGTCGAGCAGCCGCCATGCTGGCGGCGCTCCGTTATTGGCCGAAAGCGGACATCTCCAGTTGTACCGCACATGTCCGCTTTCGGAGGTACATCGGACATGACGATTGCGCCGCGAAATGTCCGCTAATGACCCAAAGCGGACATGCCCTTTCAACCGATTTTTGACACAGATGATTCCTAAAGGTGGCCGCTATGCGGGGGATGCCGCACAGCGTAAGGGGAACGGGACAATGTTTACTCCGTTAGTCATCGCCTTTTTCGTATTTGCGATAATTTTGGCCGGAGCATTTGCCGGTGCGGTCGCCAGACGGTACGTACCACAGCACCACCTGTCGGAGGAGACAAAAAGCGTGGTCTCCATATCCATGGCAGTGGTTGCTACGATTTCTGCCTTGGTTCTTGGGCTCTTACTTTCAAACGCGAACAGCTCGTTCAGCGCAGTCCAGGGACAAGTGAACTCGATGTCGGCGCAAATCCTCCGGCTGGATCAGCTCCTTCGTCGATACGGCTCAGAAACGAAATTAGCTCGGGAAAAGCTGCGAGAGTATGCCGAAAGAAAAAGGGATGATCTATTCCCGAAGAATCAAGCCGATGTCCATCTCGGCGCTCAATCGACTTATGATCTTCTCCAGGAGGTCGAGGACTTAGTGCTTTCCGTTAAACCCGCAAACGCGCGGGACCAATGGTGGCTGGCGCAGGCCATGACACTCGCCTCCAAGATCGGCGATACTCGTTTTCTTCTGGCCCAACACAGTGGGCGAGGAACTCCACAAGCTGTCCTCTTGCTCCTAGTCTTCTGGCTTACATTACTATTCGCCAGTTTTGCTCTCTTCGCGCCGTCGAACGTGATCACAACGGCCACCCTGACACTTTGCGCGCTCGCAATCGCGGTTCTGTCGGAATGATCCTAGAATTGGAGCGCGGATTCCGAGGTTTAGTTCAAGTTTCACCGCAGGCGATGAACCAGGCCGTTGCCGCCTTGCAAGCCGACGCAACCAATGAAAACTCTGGTAGCCACACCTAAGACAAGGGCGGCCGATGTCGTCGAAATATTCGTTTGCGCATAGCACAGCAGGCGTGCCCATCAGGCCCTTGCCGCGCGCTTCGAGCGAGATCATGTGCTCGCGGCTGGTCATCACGCCGATATCAACTTCGAAGAAGATGCTCGCGGGACAAAGTTAAGCAAGCTTTGGCTTCAATTGTTGCGCTTCGACCCCAATTTTGGCGAGCATGACTGCAATCGGGCCGAGAAGGAAATAGCAGACTGCACCACACCACAACGTTGCGCTAATCGAGAACTCGATACTGATGGTAACTGCCAGCGCTGATGCAAGCACGCCTGCGACTCCATTCACTGCCCAGAACCATGGGGTGGGACGCTGGTCGATGTGATTAACGATCTGCATTCCTGTCGGAAATCCAAATCCCATGAGCACGCCGGATGGGACAATTGCCAAAAGCGCTACCATCACTCGCACGGGTAGCGCCGCAGAGGCGAACACGTTGATAAGAGCAGAGAGCCAATAAGGCAGGACGGCTATGTAAATGCTAAGTAGGCCGATCCACACGAGCAATCGTCTACCGGTCAACAGGGATATGCGCGACGAGAGCAGACTGCCGAAGCCGGTCGACACGATAATGGCGAAGAGCCCGATAGCGAGGCCATAGATGGGATGGCCGAGATACACAGAAATCCTCTGAATGAGTCCCATTTCCACAAACATGAAACCGAGACCTATAAGCAGGAAATAAGTTGAGCCGAGCAAAGCTATCGACAGTTCGACGTGGCGGAGCGACGGCAGCGACGGAACGAGGATCGTTGCGAAGACCAGTACTAGCGAAAGGACGATGATAATAGCGAGCGTTGATATGGCCTTAAAATTACCGCGGATTACGCCCTCGTCGGCTCTCATGGCACTCAGCAGAGCACTGGGATCGCTTATCCGAAGCTGCTCAAAAAAGAACGGCCGATCGTCATGGGCAGGAGTCAGATCGAGTTGGTAAGCGGTCGATAGATCTGCCAGCGTTTCGGGCGTTCGTGCCTCAAGGATTGCCGCCATGACTGAGGAAGCAGGGCGCGTCCCCGGGTGCATGATAGTCGTGAACCGAAGTGACTTGACCGTTGCGGTCAGGGTGGAAAGGTCGGCTGTGCTGAAGGGCGCGCGCGATACAATCAGGGTCGCAAGGTTGTCGGTAACTGCGAGATAGAGATGCGCTTGCGGATCGCCAATGCCCTCGCTCCGGAGAGCGGCGACCACGACACTCACCATGCGCCCTGCCTCACCAATGTTGTTGGGTGAATACCAGCGCGATACGGTAAACACGCCTGTCGGCGTGAGATGCCTGAAAAAGACGCGGAATCCCTCAACCGTATAGAGCCCGTTCTCGGAAAGTGAGAACGCGCCAGCTCCTGTCGCTGCCCAGGTATCGACCATGCTCATCTGGATCAAATCAAAATGTTGGTCCGACCGCTCGAACCAGCTTCGTCCCTCATCGACGTAAATCCGTACGCCTGGCAGGTCTGCAACGCGATTGTAGTCGCGCAAGCGGTCGGTCAGCAGGTTGACGAATATCGGATTGAGCTCAATCCCGGTGACATCGCGGAATCCGAAATACTTCGCCGAAAGCAGATCTCGTCCGCCGCCGACACCTATCACTGCCGCTCGTCCATCATGACGAATTGAATACGCCAGGTTCGTGATGTCGTATTTGAGAAATTCCAGTTTCGATAAATCACCGTCGAAGCGATACATCGGACTCCCTGCAGATCCATCGATCTGCATGTTGCGTTCCTCAAATTCGATCGCCGGCATTGTCGGCGACGGCCCCCACATTGACGGCCACCGCTTAGATGGGCCGACGTCGATGCGCGAGAACGAATTCCACAGAACGATCGGGGCGGTGTCCGCACTTTCGAGCTGCTCCTTCACCATTGAAAGCTTCAGGCCATACGGCTGGATTGCGACGTTTGCCAATGCGAGGACGGCGAACCCCACGGCAAACATCCATGGCCGTCCGAGAGCGGCGCCCCTCGTGATTCCCAGCTGCGACTTCTCCGCCTTATTGGCGACGCGGCACGCTTGCGAAAACAAAACTGCCGCCAAGGCTCCGAGAGCGCCGACCAGAAACCACGCTGATACAGAATCGATGAGCGTCAAGACGGCTAAAACGACGAGACAGCCGGTTGCCGCCCCGACGAGGTCGACACCGTAAACGAGCGGCACCGGCCACGGACTGCGCGTCAATGCCAGGGCGATCGCCATCCCGGCGAAGATGTACGGGGTTGCCAGAATGAATACCAGCTTGCCCCACTGCACCGCCGTCATGAGAAGCTCGGTATTTCGCGAGAAGCCCGTGAGCACCGTCGTGATCGCCACCATCGCCGACACGACGACCGATATTGAGAAGGCCAAGGAGATCCAGATCAAATTCTCAAACAGTCTTTCTCTGGGAAAAAGAGTCTGCCGAAAGTAGACAAAGAGAGATCCCGCCGTCATGCCAAACATCGCCATGGCGATAGCAAAGAAGGCAAGATAATAATAAGAAATGACCGAGAGGACTCTCGTCTCGATGATTTGTAGCATCAATCCGCACATGCAGATTAGAAAAACGCCTGCCAGGAAGGGAAACTTACTTTTGGGTGGCATCGCTCTGCGCCTCAATCAGGTCATCAATCTGCGTGGTTAAATGTCCGCGAATGACCCAATAGCGGACATTCCTTTGGAAACAGCGTATGGGTTCGACGGGCTATGTCCGGCAGCGAACATTTACCCTGCAGTTGTTGTCAGTTCTCAAGCGTCTCGCGAGATTATCCCGACCGAATTTGTCGCAAGCAAGCCGTGCCAATTCGCCGGGATGGTCGAGCAGCGTGAGCGGAGCCTAAATGTCCGCTTTGGGCCCTTATCTGACATTCCCGGATTGTCGATCAATTGTCCGCTTTTGGGGAAAGCCGAAATCACATGAAGCCGCTCGCTTCTATTGGATAAGCAACACCAAAGAAATCCGCTGAACCGAAGTGGTGATCGGCTGGAAGAGGCGGTAGAGTGCGACCGGTTGAATGATAAGTTCCTTTGCAAAGGAAGCGCGGCCGAGGCGGCGCAATGCCGAAAAACGTCATCGTCCTGTCGGATGGCACTGGCAATGCCGCTGCCAGCATCTGGCGCACGAACGTCTGGCGCATTTTTCAGGCAATCGATCTTACCGGCTCGGACCAGGTTGCGCGTTATGACGACGGCATAGGTACCTCGTCTTTCAAGCCGCTCGCAATTATTTCCGGCGCTTTCGGATGGGGTCTCAAGCGCAACGTTATTGATCTCTATAAATTCATTTGCCGCAACTACGGCAAGGACTCGAAAATCTACGGCTTCGGATTCAGCCGTGGCGCCTTCACGATCCGCGTGCTGATCGGCCTGATCGCCGACCAGGGATTGATACCGTTCACATCGCAGGACGATCTGGATGCGAAGGCGCTTGCTGCCTATCGGGAGTATCGGCGTGTCCACTACCGCAATTTCGTAGCCGACGTTTGCCGTCCGGTTCGAGACATTTTCGTTTCCATCAAAAACATGGTGCTGCGCCGGGATCGCTACGAGCCCGCAAAGAACAACAAGGATGTCTCCGTCCGCTTCGTGGGCCTGTGGGACACCGTGGCGGCCTATGGCCTGCCGGTCGAGGAATGGACAATCGGCATCGATCGATACCTCTGGCCGCTCGAACTGCCGGATCGAAAGCCGTGGTGCAAGATCGACAGGGCCTGCCATGCTCTTTCGCTGGACGACGAACGGACGACTTTTTATCCGGTGCTCTGGGACGAAAGAGGTCTCAAGCCCGGCAAGATCTCGCAGGTCTGGTTTTCCGGGGTGCACTCGAACGTCGGAGGCGGCTATCCCGACGATTCCCTTGCGGGCGTACCGCTCCAATGGATCATGACCGAGGCAGTCGCCGCAGGCCTGAAGTTCAAGGTCACGCCGCGCCAACCAGACGCGCTGCTTGTTGCCGATTCAAGCCGCGACAAGGACGGTCGCCTTTACGATTCCCGCCAGGGACTGGCCAGCTACTATAGATACGGCCCGCGCGACGTCAGCGCCCTCTGTAACGACAATTACCATGACGTCCATGCTCCAATGAGGATCCATCACAGCGCGTTCGACCGGATCCGGAGCGGCGCCACAGCCTACGCGCCTATCGGCCTGCCGCAAAATTACGAAGTCGTTTTGCAAGACGGTTCAATCGCGCCTCAGGGCACGCCGCCGTCTGAAATTCTGGCGCAGGCCGCGCAACGGTTCACGCAGCAGCAAGGCGCCTGGAATTTTGTCTGGTGGCGGCGGCTTCTCTATTTTCTGACGGTCGGGGCGACCATTCACCTGGTCGCTTTTCCGCTACTTTATGGAGTGGATAGCGCACGTGAATACACGACGCGCCTGCGACTCATTCCCGAAATCCTGCGAATAGCCGGTGAATTTCTGCCCGGCTTTGTGACCACCTGGTGGATCGATTCATTCGCAACCAATCCGATCAAATTTCTTGGCTCGGTCATCGCTATTATCGGCCCGATCCTTCTCGGCCTCAGACTTGGGACGGCTACTCAGGACCGCATGCTCGCAGCGTGGCGAGGAACCGAAGCTTCAGAAAGCTGGCTCACCCATGCCCTGGATGTCGTTCAAGCTTTCAGGACCGCCGCGTGGTATCGGGCAGGCTTGCTGGCCATCAAATACAAGATCACGCCGGTCTTGTTCGCGCTGCTGTCGGTCGCCATTGTCGGTTTGCTGGCGAGCCATCTCGCGTTTTATTTCGAAGACGCTGCCGGCATGACGTGCCGTCAATCGGCCAATGCAACGAAACTCCTCTCCGGGCAGCACACGCCGGAACTGACCTTTGACCCCAAATCGGAATGCTGGGCGAGCGGGATCATCCTGACCAAGGGCGTTAGATACGTCATCAATCTTAAAACAAGCGAAGACTGGGCTGACGGCAATTATCGAGCGGATGCGGGTGGCTACGGGATCGATACGCTGCCGTCGTGGTGGGACCGGGGCAAAATGATTGTCACTGTTCCTTTGCGCCGCGTGCTTCTCCGCCCGTGGTTCAGGATCATCGCGCGTGTCGGCGAATCCGGCACGGATGAGTATTTTCTCGATCCGGATGCGAATGACGTCAGATCGCTGGAGATACCCTTCGTCGCGCATCGGACCGGCGAACTGCATCTATACGTCAACGACGCCGTTCTGCCGGTTCGCAAGGATTTTTTCTATCGGAACAACAAAGGCACGGCGACGCTGACCGTGACCCAAAGGGACAAGCACTAGGACGCGGGCAAAAACGGCCGGCCCAAAGTAGCGGTCGACACCGCATCGACGACCGGGCTGGCTGTCACCCAGCCTTCCGTCGTCCCGCCGACCGTGCCGGCTTGCGCGCCACTTCCTTCGCCGGCTTCTTGCCTGCGCCGGAGATCGGGAACAGCATTTCCTTCTGGCCCTCGATGCGCTTGCGGCCGCGCTTGCCCTGCTGCTTGCGCGCCGGCTGCGACTGCTCGGCCTTCACGCTCCGTCGCAGCGCGTCCATGAGATTGATGACCTTTGACGGCTCGCTGCGCGCCGGCGCCTCGATCTTGATGCCTTTCATCTTCTTCTCGATCAGCTCCTTGAGCGCCGTCTCGTAGTGATCCTCGAACTCCTCGGGCTCGAAGTGGCCGGTCTTCGTCTTCACGATGTGCGCCGCAAGCTCCATCATGTCCTTGCCGAGCTTGAGATCCTCGATGTCGTCGAAATATTCGTTCTCGTTGCGCACCTCATAGGGATAACGCAGCAGCGTGCCCATCAGGCCCTTGCCGCGCGCCTCGAGCGAGATCACGTGTTCGCGGCTGGTCAGCACCACGCGCCCGATCGCGACCATGTCCATCTGCTTGATGATGTTGCGGATGACGGCGAACGCGTCCTGGCCCACCTTGCCGTCGGGCGCAATGTAATAAGGACGGATCAAATAAAGATCGTCGATCTCCGAGCGCGGAACGAACTTGTCGATCTCGATGGTCCGGGTGGTGTCGAGCGCGACCGCCTCGAGCTCCTCGTCGGAGATCTCGACATACTTGCCCTTGTCGACCTGGTAGCCCTTGACGATCTGGTCCTGCGTGACCTCCTCGCCGGTGTCCTCGTCGACCTTGCGGTAGCGGATTCGGTTGCCCGTCTCGCTGTTGATCTGGTTGAAGCTGATCTTCTCGCGCTCGCTGGTGGCGGGAAACAGCTGGATAGGACAGGACACGAGAGAAAGGCGCAGAAAGCCTTTCCAGTACGCACGCGGGGCCATGGGCCGCTCCTACACAACACCTGCGAAACAGATCACACGAACTATGTACTTATTACGCGCGTATATTACACCCGTTCCACGCCGGGTGTGTTCCCAGTCCGTTCCAGACGTAAAAAAGCGAGCCGCCTCCGCGGAGACGGCTTCGAGGAACCCAGCTTCGCGGAGGAGCTTACTTGAGCTGGGTCGAAACGGTGGCGAACGTCGTATTGAGGCTCGAGCCGACCGCATTCACGCTGGCAATGATGACGATCGAAATGCCCGCGGCGATCAGACCGTATTCAATAGCGGTAGCGCCTGACTCATCCTTCAGGAACGCAAAAACGCTGGACATGTGACACACTCCATTTGGCCCGATAGCACGGCACGATAGCGGCATGCCGTTAACAAGACTCTCACGCAGCCATTCAAGAAACTGCGCAGCGATTACTTCAAATGGTAACCAAGTCCCGCGGTCGCTTCGCATTCCCGCCGGGCCACCGCGCCGCCCGGTCCGAAAGAAGCCGCCGTCGCCGGCGGCTTCCTTGAATCCAGCCACGTGTGGACGGCTTACTTCAACTGCGTCGAAATGCTGTTGAACTTGCCGTTGAGGTTGGAGCCGATCGCATTGACCGTGGCAATGATCACAACCGAGATGCCGGCGGCAATCAGGCCATACTCAATCGCGGTGGCGCCCGACTCGTCCTTCAGGAACGCATAAAGCTTGGACATCTGACGCTCTCCATGTGTTGCATTTTATACAAGCCTCACAGTAATCCGGAACTCTTAAGAAACGCTCTGCGCGATTTGCGACACTTTGCGTTTTCAATACTTCGACTCTTCCGGAAAATTTTTACCGACCATTATCCATGGCGGCGCGCGCCACGCGGCAAACGGGCGCAGCACGCGCTTTTTCGGGATGAGGGAACAGGCGGCTTTATACCTTTGCCATGCGCGCCAAATTAACCATAGGGACTTCGCGCACGCCTCGGAATGACGAACTTGCGGCGAAAACAAATCCAAACATCCGCGACGCCGGACCCAACGATTCTTTCTAACGATTCTTTCTAACGATTCTTAGGAATGTTCTCTGCGATACGCCACAACACGCCGGTCGGATCGACGATCACGAAGTCGCACATGCCCCATGGCCGGTCGGCCGGCGGCTGGGCCATGACGCCATACGTCGCGACCACGTTTTGAGCCTCGACATGGCGCCACCACGCATCGAGATCCTCCACCAGTAGATGCATCATGAAATTGCTGGCGTGCTCCTTGATGTAGAAATTCTGCAGCAGGAAACTCGATGGGCCGTGACGAAAGTAGGCGAGATCGTCGTCGGACCAGGCGAGATCAAATCCGAGATCCTGATAAAAACGCTTGGACAGATCAAAATCCCGTGCCGGGACGAATGCCTTGATCTCGACGGTTGTCATGTTGGTCATGGCAGGATTCCTCGTGTCGAGTGAGCAACGCGCATGGTCCAAAATCGCTCCGTCATGGAACTCCCGAAGGGCGGTCGACGTTTTCGGGCGGGACGTTTGCATGGATGGAGGCTCGGATGGACGACGTGACGGCACGGTTCAAGGACGAGCTGTTCAATTCACCCAATGAGATCAGGATCATGGACCAGCTGGCGGAGTGGAATCGTCAGCATCTGGACGCGCGGTTTGCCTCGGCTCAGCTCTATAACCCCAAATCCAAGCGCTTGCGTGTCGTGGCGCAGCGTGAATTCGCGCCGGCGCTTATCGGCCAATTTCACGACATGCCCCTCACATCGGGAACGATGTGTGCCCGGGCCGCGCGCCTGCGAACGCCTATCCTGGTCCCCGACGTAACGGCCGACAGCGACTGGACCCCATTCCTGAGCTTCTCCGAGGCTGCCGGATTTGGGGGCGTTCTTTCCATTCCACTGCTTTCGAAGGCAGGCCACCTGATCGGCGTGACATCCTCCCATTTCTCCGGTCATGCAAAACCGACCGACAGGGAAATGGATTTTGCGCGGGTCAGTTGCGACTTCGCGAGCGACGCCATCCTTGAGCTCCGCCGGCGTCAGCAGCAATAACTGCGTTGGACTATTGGCCCACAGCGAATTTCAATCAGTCCGATGGGCCAGAGCCGGATGGCGCGTTCGGTCCGGCATTGGTTTACTCCGGTGCGGGCAACGTTCTGAGCAGCTCGGCCAGTCTCTCGTAGTCAGTGGCAATCCTGAGCATGATTTCTCTTGCGTGCCGGTCATTGAACTCGGCCGTCAGCGCGCGGATCTCCTCGGAGCGAAACTCTCGGTAACGTGGCTCGTAGAGGCTCGCTACCATGACGCCTCAACGTCGTGCTGCCAGAGTATTGCTTGCGCGCGTGACAGGCAGCCTCATTGTTGTGCCGCCGGCCGCTGCCAGAACCAGACGGCGGCTAGCACGATCAGCGATCCGACGACAGCGGCCACCACATCGCGCAGCGAGATCGACACTTGATCGAGTGACGGAAACAAGCCGAAGGCGCGGAAGATCAAGCCGCCGACGAGCGCGCCGGCAAGCCCGACAGCGAGATTGCGCAGGAGACCGTGTCCTTTCCGGTCCCACGTCGTGATCAGGCCCGCGAGGCTGCCGCCGAGCAGGCCTACAATGATCCACACGATCAACTGGCTGGCGGACGGCATATGTCCGTCTCCTCACCCGAAGGTGTGCGCGAGAGGAGGGCGTAGTCTGCGCCGCAACGGCAATCTGCGACAGTTGGACCACGGTCCAATGCTCAGACGGACGGCTCCGGATAGTCGATTGCCGCGCCCCAATCTGACATCCCGTGCGACTTTTCCGCGCCTCGCTTGTCGCAACATCGGAAAGGCGCAACTATTCGCCCATCCGAATCGAGAGGGTATGACCATGCGCCAAATCGCACTGGCGATTGCTTTCCTTGCCGGGCTGCTTGCGGCGGCGCTTGCACAGAAAGCCGAGGTCGAAGCGGCAAACGCAAAGTGGATCGAGCTCTTCAACAAGGGCGATTTCGCCGGCGTCGCCTCACTCTATACCGAGGATGCATCTGTATTCCCGCCCGGCGCCGCGATGGTCAAGGGGAGGGAGGCGATCGGCGCGCTGTGGAAGGGTTTTGCCGAGCAGGTGACCGATCCGAGATCGACGACGCTCGACGTCAAATCGTTCGGGCCATCCGCTGCGCGCGAGATCGGGACCGTCAGCCTCAAAACCAAAAGCGCGACGCCGCAGGAGGTCGCCGCGAAATATGTGGTGCTGTGGGAAAAGGTCGGCGACGACTGGAAGATCGCGATCGACATCTGGAACGACGGCAAGTAGCGGGGGTGAGGATCTCCCGCGCCGCCTCCGGAAGCATTTGACCGGAGGATAGGACCGCAACAACGGCTGTTATTCAGCAGCCGCCATGGGCTTTCTGTTATCAATCGTTGAAGAAATAGGACGGGCTGGAAAAGCCACCGTAGCCAGCGGACATCGTCCAGCCGCTCAACGACTTGTGCCCCCTCACATCCGCCCTTTCGAGTGTGCTAGTTTAGGCGGGTACGACGCCTGTCCTGAGCCTCGGAGGAGGCAATGAGGCGGCGCGAGTTCATCATCCTTGTCGGCGGCGCGGCGGCTGCGGTGTGTTCTCTTGCGCGAGCTCAGACTCGGAGGGAACGGCCTCTCATTGCCACAATTGCATCGGGTACGCCAACTCAGCGCAAAGGTTTGCCGTTCCACGCATCGTTCTTGAACGGACTACGGGAGCTCGGATACATCGAGGGGCGCGATTTCGACATAGTCGTTCGACTTGCTGCCTCTAGCGAAGAAATGCCAAAGGCGGCGAAGGAGTTGATTCAGCTCAACCCCGACGTCATTTTTGCCGCCGCAAGCGTCAACGCGCTTGCCACCAAACGGGCAACTTCAACAATCCCGATCGTCGTTGCAGCGTTGGGAAACCCGGCTGCGCTTGGATTGTCGGAAAGCGATTTTCGCAGTCCTAGTGGCAACCTGACCGGCGTTATGCCCTATGTGCGGGGGCTACCTGCAAAGCAGCTTGAGATTGCGCGGGAAATCGTGCCCGGCGCGCAAAAGATTAGGATCGTTCATGACACGAGCGATATTAAGGCCACAGGACAATGGGACGAAATCAATGCTGCCGCCACAAATTATGAGATCAAGATCGTGATGGCGGATGCTCGGAGATCTGAGGATGTCGAACCGGCGTTCAGAAACTTTAAAGCAGAGCGTGTAGACGTTGTCGTCGTCCTCCAAGCGAACTTCTTAATCTTGGATCGAGCAAATATCGCCGCTGCCGCAGCGGCAACTCGGCTCCCGACCGTTTGTGGATACCGCGAACTCGTGGAAGCGGGCGCGCTCATTAGCTATGGAGTTGATCTTGTGGATTGCTTTCATCGCGCCGCAACGTACGTATACAAGATACTCAAAGGCACCCCGGTCGCCCATTTGCCAATTGAGTTCCCCACCAGGCTCGAACTCGTCATCAACCTCAAGACCGCGAAGGTGCTCGGCATCACCGTTCCACCCACGCTGCTCGCGCGCGCCAACGAGGTGATCGAGTGAATATCCGCTATTCGCCCTAAGCGGACATTTCAATCGCAGCGTCGAATGTGCGCTTTCGGGGGCGCAAAGCGGACACAGAGGTACGCACTATCAGAACGTGCCAAGCCTGGGCGCCTTGCGGGCGCCGCAGTCGTACTCATCTGTAATAGTAACGATTAGGCTCGCTGTAGTACCGGCGATAAGCGTCGCTATAGTAGTAGCGGGAACGGCCGCAAGGGTAAAAGTAGGGCAAACCAAAAGCCGCTGAAGGCCCCGAACACCAGCGAATGCCGTACCGGTGCTCTCCACGGACCACGCCGAGGCGATTGTGCGCGTTTGCAGCACTCGACAGTGTGACAACTGCGGTTGCGACGATAAGAGTTGTGGCTCGCAATGTGATACCCATGGCTATCGTCCTTTGGACTACATTCTCAGTATAGCAAAATAGCGCTCGCTGTTGACATCATGCCATCACCGCGCAGCGCCGACGAGGTGATATGATTGACGAAATGTCCGCTAACTGCCCAAAAGCGGACATTTTCGGTGCGGTTATTACGGTCGGCTCTTGAGTTGCGGTTTCATCACCCCATTAGGGGCATAGGTACCTAAAAGCGGTAACGTGCCGCGGAACTTGCGGACAGAGGCAATGCCAGAGGTCACTTTACAGGTCGCTTTCGCAATTTTTGTCGCGAAACTTTTTGACCCGTTTGCGGCCTTGCCAGCACTGGTCGCGGGATATTTCTGCCGGACTTGGTGGCAAGTCATCATTTCCGCAGCGGCGGTTGGAATAGTCGTCGAAATGATTCTGGTGGCATTGCAACAAACGCCCGGAATTCATCAAGGCCGACTCTTGATGGGTGTGTTGGCGGCCGGCGTGTGGTCCAACCTAGCTTTTGCCTTCAAAATTTGGCGTTTTAGGCTTGCTCGCAAGACGGGGGAATCCTAGTTCGTATTTCCGTGTGGCTGATTGGTCGCTCGCGTGCCGCTCCCAATCCAGACACGCCGAATAAATTCGAATTGGTGATCAATCTCAGAACGGCCAAGGCACTCGGCTCGCAAATCTGCCGAGCGGTGGTCGCTCCTGCCATCGAGGAAATGTCCGCTGTTGGCCCGGGCAAATATCCCATTTGCACCGTCTGATGTCTGCTTTCGGGGGTAGAGCGGACACCAGCGGACGTCGGCAATCATCACGTCGATGGACTAAGATCCGCTCTTTAGTGTTAGATTTCGACTGACGTCTTCCGGAGGGGGCACCGATGAAGCGGCGCGAATTTCTTGGGCTCGTCGCAGGTGGGATTGCAGGGCCGACTCTAGAGCAGGCTCAGCAGCAGACCGTCCCACTAATCGGCTTCCTGAGCAGCCGCTCCCCGGAGGATTCCAAGCCGCACCTGGCAGGCTTTCTTCGGGGCCTCGAGGCATTCGGATTCATCGATGGCAAGACTTTAAGGATCGAATATCGTTGGGCCAATGGACAATATGACCAATTGAGAAAGCTGGCGCAGGAATTGGCGGCGCTTCAGCCTGCAATCATGGTTGCAGCCGGGGGCGCCCCTTCTGCGCGCGCGGCAAAATCGGTCACGATGTCGATTCCGATCACATTTGTTGCCGGCGACTCTGTGACCGAGGGAGTCGTCGCCAGTCTTAACCAACCGGGAGCGAACATCACCGGCGTCGATCTGATGAGCGGCGAGCTCACGGGGAAGCGGCTCGGCTTGCTCACACAGATCCTTCCACCTGGCGGTGTTATTGGCTTTCTTACCAATACCAAAGGTGTTCAGAGCAGTCTGCGAGCCGAAGACTTTAGACTCGCGGCGGCCGGATCAGGACGAGAACCCCTGGTTGCCGGGGCCAGTACCGACGCAGAAATAGAAAGCGCTTTCTCGCTACTGGTTCAGAAACGAGTTGTCGGCATGCTTGTCGAAAACGATCCATTTTTCGACTCTCGACGTGAACGGCTCATACAGTTGACGCGCGAGCGCTCAATTCCGGCGATTTATCACATACGCGAATTTCCGTTGGCCGGAGGATTGATGAGCTACGGGGCCAATTTGGTAGACGCTTACAATCAAATGGGTGTTCAAGTTGGACGACTCCTGAAAGGCGCAAGCATTGCCGACCAACCTGTCGTCCGCCCAACGAAATTTGAGTTGGCCCTCAATATAGGCACCGCAAAGAGGCTTGGTCTCACGATCCCGCCGACAGTGCTGGCCATTGCTGATGAGGTTATAGATTAAGCCTGGCCACGAGGTCCGCTAATGGCCCTTGTTTTGCCACGCCGAATGTCTGATTTCGGAGGTAAAGCGGACATCTGTTCCAAAAGCTGCAGACTGGAAAGAGACATAGTGTGACAGCCATCACTTCCTAAGTTGTGAGCGTGCGGTATGTGTTGATGGGGTGGCGTTCACGCACCGGAGACTAAGAAAAATGGGAAGGAAGCCAAACCAGATCTGCGCGCACTGCAACCAGCCTATCGCCAGGCCGCGAAAGCCTCGGCATGTGGGCTACGATGGATGGCTCAAAGGCCATGTACCACTCATCATCGCCATGCACAAAGTCGGCCAGAGCGTCGATGTCATACTTGATGTGCTGGCAAGCAAAAAAGACGTGATGCTCCACTATTGCGACAACCCTAATTGGAAGATCCCTCTTCGCGGAACGATCATCTACATTCTGGCTCGTCACGGGCTTCAATATCATGGCGCCGCTGCCAAACGCACCATACGCAAGTCTGTCGCTACAACCCAACTGATAGAAAATGAAGCAGCGTAACTGTTCGGGCTCAGTGTTGCTCCGTTGAACGAGTGCCAGGGGCGGACACATTTTTGATTTAAACAGAGCCCCGGGCAATTTCTCGGGGTTTTTCTTTTGAGGGAGCCGAGCTTCTAAATGTCCGCTATTGGCCCTAGCGAACATCGCATTTGCACGTCTGATGTCTGCTTCTGATCCTTAGGGGACATTTTGCCCCTGGTCTGTTTCCGCTCCCTCTCTTCCAATGCAAGCGAAGGATCGATTAACTGTGGCGATCGTCTCAATTGTGGCCGCGAACGGGAACAGCGCTATGGGAAAAGATCGTCTTGCTGCTTTCAGCGATGGCGTCATTGCAATCATCATCACCATTATGGTGCTGGAATTGAAGGTGCCGCACGGCGCAGGCTGGACCGCGCTTGTTGCAGTGCTTCCGCATTTCGTCAGTTACGTTTTGAGCTTCATCTATGTGGCGATCTACTGGAACAACCACCACCATCTTCTTCATACCGTGACACGGGTCGATGGCCTCATTCTTTGGGCCAATTCATTTTTGCTGTTTTGCCTGTCTCTCATCCCGGTTGCGACAGCCTGGATGGGCGAAAATTTCCTGGCCTCGGTACCCACCGCCGTATATGGCGTCGCATTGTTGTTGCCGGCTATTGCATACCTCCTCCTTCAAAAAGCGATCATGCGAAAGCAGGGAGCACATTCCGTGCTCGCTGCAGCCCTTGGCAACGACCTGAAAGGCAAGATTTCGCCGTTGCTGTATGCTGCGGCGATTACCCTTGCGTTTATCGCTCCCTGGGTTTCGATCCTCATTTACGCTCTGGTCGCCGTGATGTGGCTCATTCCCGATCGCCGCATCGAAAATGTTCTGCGCGAAGGTTGATCGGGATTGATGGAGGCCCGCTATTGGCCAGGAGTCTCGTCATCGGTTTGCTAGAGGAGCCGGGCACCGGTGGAGGAGGGCGAAACTACACTACTTGTACCTTCGTATAGGCGCATTGCCCAGAGATACAATAGCCCTTTGGGCTTGGAGCTGATTTCGTCACCGACATGAATTGGTCGCTGCATACCGCGAACCGCACCACCCACCTCAAAATTGTCGCGGTCGGACTTGCTGCTGCCATCATGATCGCCGTCATCGGAATCTCTGCCCGCGAACTCAATCTTGGCACGGACATCATGGCGGCGCAGACCCAGACCGTAATCAAGGCTGGTGGCCCGATAGTTTTCACCGACCGCAGCGGTCCGGTTGTCCGCTAGCTCGACCCTACCTCGTTCGACTTGGGGGCATCTATACGCAGAATACCGGCCTTCGGCCGAGCAACTGCATGAGTGAACCGCCTGATCGCAGCGTACGCATTACCCTCATCATTATTATTCTTGCAATGGCCGCGATCCTAGTTGGCTACTATCTTCTACAATAATTTTTCCGAAGGCCGAAAAAACGTTTCATTTGGAGCGGCGGCCGTGGCTTATCGAAAGATGTTTGGGCATATCGCCTGACGGCGGCGAGATATGCGTCGACGATGTCCGCCAAGTTATCACAATGACCAAGCGGCCTATACCTATGTCTTATTCGGCAGCAGGCTTTTTGTGATGCCGAACACAGCTAGCCGTGTGTCCGGCGCCTAAAAGAATTGGTCAAGGGCGAGGCGACAAGATGCCAACCGCGCTCAACGAGAGTGTCAACATGCGGTTCAAAGCTGAAGAACTTGGTCGGTCTGTCTACCGTTCGTGGTCGGGTTTGATTAGAAGAATGTTCATGGTCGTATTCGTCTCATACCGGCCCGAGCGACACTACATGCGCGGACCTGGGCCGAAGTGGCGAGAGAAGCATGCGCGCCCGCAGTCCGACTGCTTTTGACATTTTCTTGTCGAGCTCAGGCGTAGCGCAGGTCGTCCTTTGCGAGTAAAACAGACATAGAATGGACCTGATTTATCTCGTCTCGATCTGGCTGCTTCCGGTCCTTATCGCCATTACTTTTCATGAAGCAGCGCACGGCTATGTTGCTCGCTTCCTTGGTGATGATACGGCATTCCGACTTGGCCGTGTCAGTCTAAATCCCCTCCGGCATATAGATCCATTTGGAACAGTGCTTTTGCCGGGGCTCTTGCTGCTTGCACGATCGCCGTTCTTGTTTGGATACGCCAAACCGGTCCCGGTTAATTTTCGCGCCCTTCGTAATCCCCGTAGCGGCATGGTGCTTGTGGCGGCGGCCGGGCCCGCAATGAACATCTGCCTGGCAATTGTTGCTGCCTTGAGTTTTCATCTTCTGGTCTATTTGCCCGCAACGATCGCGCAGTGGGTTGCGCTGAATCTCAAGAATACCCTTGTCATCAATGTCGTCCTGGCGGTCTTCAATCTATTCCCCCTGCCGCCTCTCGACGGCGGGCGGATTGCGGTTGGAATTCTTCCCAATGCTTTGGCCAAGTATCTTGCTCGTCTCGAGCCTTACGGGATGATCGTTCTTATTGGACTGCTCATTTTCCTGCCTCTGTTGGGTTCACAATTGGGTTTGGATCTTGGTTTTGTTTCACGCCTCATCTCTGCCTCAACGGATGCCGTTATCGGTATCATTCTTCGATTGACCGGCAATATCTAGATTGACCCAAAGCGGAAGTGCCCGCCGCTTCGCGTCTAACGGTCATTGCCCCAAAGGGTAATTTCGCCTCGCAAATTGGCAGGTCACACTCCGTTTACACTTAAGCAGCGCACGATGAGGCAGTGCGATGGAAGAACTTGGCCAACTTGTCGCTGGGCTCGAAGGCTTTGTTCGTCATTATGGTGCATTCGCGGTAATGCCAATTCTGGCGATCGAAGCCGTGGGCGCGCCAGTCCCCGGCGAGTCGCTTTTGATTTTTGCGTCAGTTCTGGCCGGTCGTGGCGAGATGTCTTTATCGGCTCTCCTAGCGTTTGCGTGGGCGGGCTCGGTCATAGGTGACAATTTAGGCTATCTGATTGGTCGAAAGGTCGGACGAGGGGCCGTCTTGCGTTACGGCGCAAAGGTCGGCCTCACTGACGAGCGCTTCAGCCAGATCGAAAGGACGTACATCCGCTACGGTTACGGTGCGGTGTTGTTCGCCCGGTTCTTCAGCATCCTACGCCAACTCAACGGCATCCTGGCGGGAATGCTGGGAATGTCATGGTGGCGTTTCGTGCTGTTCGATGCGGTTGGTGCAGCGCTCTGGGTCATGGTTTGGGTATTCGCCCCTGCCTATCTAAGCGAGCACCTGACCGTCATCATCGCGCTGGCGCATCACACTAAAGTGGTCGTCAGTGTCCTGGTCGCGGCTGGTCTGACTCTGGTCCTTGGCTATTTCATCCGGCGACTTCGCGTTGCAGGCAGGACAGCACGGCAATGACTGCAGGTGGATGGCGATGAACGACGTTGTGCCGAATGATAAATCGGTTGCTTCCGCGACGCCTCCGGAGCGGCAGCTGCCGGGTATCAGTGGCTGGCTGAAGGAACTGCCATACGGCGTTGTCCTGGTCCTTACCCTCATTGGCGTCGCCTATACAAGCTTCACGAAACGGCCGACGACAGCCTATTGGGAGTTTCTCGTGCCTGTGACCGGGGCGCTCTGCATTTGGAGCGGTTGGCGATCCGCGCGCGAAAAAAAAGAAGAGCTCCGCCTGATCTGGACCCAGGTCGCGCATTGGCTCGCCTTCTTTGCCGCCATGAATCTCCTGTTGCTACCCAGCGTACAAGACATGGTGAATGCTGATGCAACCGGCCTCGCTATTCTTCTCCTGCTGGCTCTCGGCACCTTTGTCGCTGGTGTGCACATTCCGGCGTGGGAGGTTTGCATACTCGGCGTCGTCATGGCGCTTTTCGTGCCGGCGATCGCCTGGATCGAGGAGGCCGCGCTGATCGTACTGCTCGCCCTAATTGTCCTGATTGGTGCGGGGATGATGTTTTGGTGGCTCGGAAGCAAAAGGCATGCGTGACCTATCAAAGCGAACATCGGCCTGGCAGGGCGAAATGCGCGCCAACAATGCACTTGCTCGCTGTCAAGCGGGCACCGGCCGATCGAAAATAAGGGGCCGGAAGTTATGCCGGATGATTTGCCTGCCCCTTCTTTGGCGGAGGCAACGACAGGGTGTCTTCAAATACAGTTTTGATCAGCGAGTGGTCCGACAGGTATCTATGGTACTGAGTAACGACCGATTTTGCTTCCCTTAGCGTGGCAAGCCGCCACTGAATTTCCAAATTCTCATTTCCTGCAATGCTCTCTACAATTCTGCGTTCCTCTACAAGCAATTTGAATTCATTTGGTTGATCGACGTCTTCGGCGTTGCCGTTAAGGTGGGTTGCGAAATCGATGCGTCCCGTCGGCACCCAGTCGCGCTTCACGACTCCCTGGTAGGGCGATCGGTTATCATGCTTCCCGTTTACTTTGGACAGGAATGTCATCACATGCGCCATCTTTTTCTCCTTATCAAAACCGCCAACGGATCCTGGATGCGCACAGGAGTATACTTGCCGCGATGTGCTGCCCAGCGGTAACGGAATGGGTCGGGTCGATTGCGCTGCATATTCGTTAATGAGCGCGTATGTCCGCTTCGAAGAACAATAGAGACATCGCGTTGGACTTGTAGCGATGTCCGCCAACTATTGTTCCACCGGTCAAGACCATGAGGTAACCGGCTGCGCATATCGACTCAGCCGTGCCTGTTAGTATCAACCGATGTTTGAGCAGTTCATTCAATATGTCCGAGGTGAGTTGCGTTTTCTCGCGGAGGCTCCGCTCGTCTTTGGCGCGGCCCTTCTGTTCCTGGGGACAATAATCTGGGCGGCGCTGAAATGGCGCTATTCGGCAAGCATTGACCACAGGAATCGCATCGTCGCGCTCTACAAGGCGCGCCTAAACGGTGCGACGCCAGATGAAGCCAAGGTCAAGATGGACAGCCTTGAGGGGCAGGTGGTCAGCCTCAAAAACCGCGAATGGCCAAAACTTGCGCCGGCCGCCGTGACAGATTTCGAAAATATCCTGGCATCACAAGGAACTCACGTCGTTGCTGTGGTCCCGCAGGACAGAGATTCGGTTTTTTTGGCTCGCGACCTGGTCGACGCGTTCAAGCGCATTGGCTGGAAAGCAAGGCGCGATACGAGCATGAGTGACCTCCCGGACGGATTGAGCGTTTGGCCGGAAGATGATGTGGCCCGCGCGATATGCAACGCGCTGACGATGGCCACCGGCGCGCTCGTGACGCTTAGAAATGACCAACATCTTAAGGAACAAGGTACTTATGCCATTGGCATAGGGTACAAGCTAGACTGACAGCGGCAAAGGCCGTCGTTCTGCAAGCGGGCGACGGCCTTACCATGTCCGCCCGTCGAACCACAGGTCTGGGTAACGCAGCGAAGAATTGGACCGCGCTAGCCACGTGGCGTGTGATCTAATGAAAGCGTCGACCATCATCGTTGACGTGAACCTGGGTCACCATGGACACCCCGCTGCTCTGGCACATCCCGCTCTCGCACTACAGCGAAAAAGTGCGCTGGGCGCTCGATTACAAGGGCATCGCGCACCGACGCCGCGTGCTGGGCCCCGACTACATGATCCGCGTTTGGCGCGCGACGGGTCAGTGCAAGCTGCCTGTCCTGTGGCTCGATGGCCGGGCCATCGCCGATTCCACGCGCATCATCGCTGCGCTTGAAGAGCATTACCCCGACCCACCGCTTTATCCGCGCGATACCACAACGCGGCAGCGCGCGCTCGCACTGGAGGACGATCTCGACGAGTCGCTTGGCCCGGCGCTGCGCGCGGCTATCGTGACGCCGTTGTTTCAGCGCGATCCAGACATTGCGCTGCGCGTGCTGACAACGGGCATGGGCGGCAAGGCCTACCGCACGCTGCGGCCGCTGCTCCGGATGTTTCCATCGTTCTACCGATTCCGTCATGGAATCAGCGAAGGCAATTTGGAGAAGGATCGAGCCATTGTTGCGGCCGCGCTCGACCGCATCGAGCACGAACGGCAAGGTCGCG
>Ga0075419_10000352_pt1 | contig 28165 bp, 31 predicted proteins | sample SoiMetdeltSBSDD3_FD_76900 | JGI IMG/M metagenome (GOLD analysis project Ga0075419, IMG submission 76900) | Bulk soil microbial communities from a Populus tree surrounding site in Tennessee, USA - Soil MetaG P. deltoides SBSDD3 | ecosystem: Environmental > Terrestrial > Soil > Tree plantation... | reverse complement strand
CTGGAGCCTGCCGAGAGCGTGGCCGCGGTCAAGGAGCGCTGGCAGCTGACCATCACCCGCCACGGCGAGCGGCCACCCACTCCGCTCAAAGCCTGCCCGGCTCACCTCCACGCGACCGCGTAACTCCTGTCAATGAGGGGCTCGGTCATCAAGCGTGGCAGCACCTACTCCATCGTCCTGGACCTAGGGCGGGGGCCGGACGGCAAGCGCCAGCGCAAGTGGCATTCGGGCTATCGGACCCGCAAGGACGCCGAGCGGGCTCGGATCGAGCTGCTGGCCCGCCTCGACCAGGGCTGCTACGTCGAGCCGTCCCGGCTCACATTCGCCACCTTCCTGCGTGACCAGTGGCTACCCGGCCTGGCCGGGCGGGTGCGGCCGACCACGGTGCATGGCTACACCACGAACCTCGAGCGGTACGTGCTCCCCCGGGTCGGCCAGGTGACCCTGCAGCGGCTCACCCCGGCGCAGCTGAATACGCTGTATGCGGCGCTGCTGGCCGGCGGCGGGAAGGACGGGCGCCCGCTATCGGCGCGCACCGTCCAGGCCATCCACATGACCGTCCGCAAGGCGCTCCGGGACGCCGCCCGCTGGGGCCTAGTGGCCCGCAACGTTGCCGAGCTGGCCGACCCGCCGAGCCCCACCAGGGCCGACATGCGGACCTGGACGGCCGAAGAGCTGCGTCGGTTCCTCACCCACGTCGAGGGAGAGCGGCTGGCCGCCCTGTGGATGCTGGCCGCCTCGACCGGGATGCGACGCGGCGAGGTCCTCGGCCTTCGCTGGGTCGACGTCGACCTGGAGCTGGCCCGGGTAGCCGTCCGGCAGACGCTCGTGCTCGCCGGCCGCCAGGTCGTCACCAGCGAGCCCAAGACGAGCCGGGGCCGCCGCTCGATCGCGCTGGACCCGCGCACTGTGGCGGCGCTGCGGTCCTGGCGGGCTGCCCAGCTCGAGGAGCGGCTTGCGTGGGGTGCCGCCTGGACTGACTCGGGCCTGGTGTTCACCCGCGAGGACGGAACGCCGATGCATCCCGAGTGGCTCTCGGACGCATTCGACTGGCGCATCCGGACCGCGGGCCTGCCCCGGATCCGCTTCCACGACCTGCGCCACACCCACGCCTCGCTGGGTCTGGCCGCCGGTGTGCCGGTCAAGGTGATGAGCGAGCGTCTCGGGCACTCGACCAGCTCGTTCACCGCCGACGCCTACCAGCACGTCACCCCTGCGCTCGAGGAGCATGCCGCCTCGACTGTCGCCCGGCTGGTGTTCGGCCCATGACCCCGGCCCGAGTGAAGCTCAGCCGCAGACCAGGCGCGCGGAAGCCAGCCGGCGCCGTTGTCGTCTCTCGGCCGAGCCGCTGGGGAAACCCGTACACGATCGCCGAGTATGGTCGCGAGCAGGCGGTCGCCCTCTACCGGACAGCGACTGGCCGAGCATCCCGAACTCGCGGAGGCCGCCCGCCGCGAGCTGGCCGGTAACGACCTGGCGTGCTGGTGCGACCCCGATGAGCTGTGCCACGCGGACGTCCTGCTTGAGGTAGCCAACGGCGAGGCCGCTCCATGAGGTCCTCGCGTTTGTCCGGTTCGACGCGCATAATGAGCGCTCTCCAACCGACCGGGTTGCAGGAGGGTTGCACCGCCACTATGACCGCCCCACGTACAGCCCCGCAGAACCGCCCTGACCAGGGCGGTTGCTTGGAGCTGGCGCCCGGACTCGAACCGGGATCGGCTGTTTACAAGACAGCTGCGCTGCCGGTTGCGCCACGCCAGCGGGTGGGGAAAGGGTACGTGATCAGGGGGGTGGAGGGGAGTGGCGGCGACGGCGGACCTCGAACAGGGCGAGGGCTCCGGCGACGGAGGCGTTGAGGCTCTCGACCTGGCCGGACATGGGGATGCGGACGAGGGCGTCGCAGGAGTCGCGGACGAGGCGGTGGAGGCCGGTGCCTTCGCCGCCGACCACGACGCAGACGGGTTCGTCGGCGAGCTGGAGGTCGAACAGGCTGGCGTCGGCGGCGCCGTCGAGGCCGATGCACCAGACGCCGGCGTCGCGGAGCCGGTCGACGGCCCGGGCCAGGTTGGGGACCTCGGCGACGGGGAGGTGCTCGAGGGCGCCGGCGGAGGTCTTGACGGCAACGGCGGACAGGGGGGCGCTGCGGTGGCGGGGGACGATGAGGCCGTGGCAGCCGGCGGCTTCGGCGCTGCGGGCCAGGGCGCCGAGGTTGTGGGGGTCCTCGACGCCGTCGAGGGCGAGGAAGAAGGGAGGTTCGCGGCCGGCCAGGGGGAGGGCCAGGAGCTCGATCAGGTTGATCGGCTGGAGGGGGGCCACGATGGCGAGGACGCCCTGGTGGGCGCCGCTGCTGGCTTCGGCGTCGAGCACCGAGCGGGGGACGGTCTGGACCTCGACCCCGCGGCCCCGGGCCAGGTCGAGGAGCTCGGCCAGGGCGGCCCGGTTGGCGCCGGAGGCGAGCAGGATCCTGTCCATGGGGCGGCCGGCGCGCAGGGCCTCGACGACCGGGCGGCGGCCCTCGATCAGGGTCCGGCCGGGGGCGGGGCGGGCCGCCTCCCTGGCCGCCTCGAGCTGGCCGCGGCGGCGGGACTGCTTGGCCTTGCGCGCGCCGGAGCGGGCGCCGGCGCCGGCGCGGCGCTTCTCGGAGGGGGCCTGAGGGCGGCGCACCTCTCCCCCGCCGTCGCCGGGCCGGCCGCTGCGCCCGCCGCCGTCGCGACCGGAGCCGCGGCCGCCGCCTAGGGGGCGAGATGCCATCGGGGGCCGCCGGGGCGGTCCTCGACCCGGATGCCGGCGGAGGCCAGGCGGTCGCGGATGGCGTCGGCGGCGGCGAAGTCGCGGACCGCGCGGGCCCGTTCGCGCAGGTCGAGGAGGAGGTCGAGCACCGGCCGGAAGGCCGCCGGGTCGGGCAGGTCGTCGAGCGGGCTGAAGCCGAGGCGGCCGGCCAGGCCGAGGAAGGTGGCGAACCGGTCCCGCAGCCCGTCGAGCACCGTGGCGTCGCCCCGCTCCAGCTTGACGATCAGGGGGTTGGCCTCGGCGACCAGGTCGAACAGCACGGCCAGGGCGGCCGGGACGTTGAGGTCGTCGTCGAGGGCGGCCTGGAACCGGTCCCGCCAGCCGGCGGGCTCCGAGGGGCCCTCGCCGACCCCGGCCGCCGGGAGCTCGCCGCCGGCGGGGCCGAGGGCGCGGGCGGCGTTGGTGGCGAAGGTGGCCAGGCGGTCGTAGCTGGCGGCGGCGTCGGCGATGACCTCCTCGGAGAACTCGAGCGGGCTGCGGTAGTGGGCGCCGAGGAGGGCGTAGCGCAGGACCACCCCGCGGTGGCGACGCAGCAGCTCACGGGGGCTGACCACGTTGCCGACGGACTTGGCCATCTTCTCGCCCTTGAGCTCGAGGAAGGCGTTGTGGAGCCAGTAGCGGGCGAACGGCTCGCCGGTGGCGCCCTCGGACTGGGCGATCTCGTTCTCGTGGTGGGGGAAGATCAGGTCCTCGCCGCCGCCGTGGATGTCGAAGCCGCGGCCCAGGTACATGGAGGCCATGGCCGAGCACTCGATGTGCCAGCCGGGGCGGCCCGGTCCCCAGGGCGAGCCCCAGGTCGGCTCGCCCGGCTTGGCCCCCTTCCAGAGGGCGAAGTCGAGCGGGTCGCGCTTGTCCGGGTTGACCTCGACCCGGGCCCCGGCCAGGAGCTCGGCCGGGTCGCGGCCGGACAGCTTGCCGTACTCGGGCCACTTGCCGACGGCGAAGTAGACGTCGCCGCCGGCCTGGTAGGCGAGGCCGGCGTCGACCAGGCGGGCGATCAGGGCCAGCATCTCCGGGATGTGCCCGCTGGCCCGCGGGGCGATGTCGGGTGGCTGCACGCCCAGGGCGGCCGTGATCTCGTCGTAGACCCTCGTCCAGTGCTCGGCCACGACGAAGGCCTGCAGCGGGTCGTGGCCGGCCACGTTGATGATCTTGTCGTCGACGTCGGTGTAGTTGCGGACGTACAGGACCTGGTAGCCGGAGGCGGTCAGGTGGCGGCGGAGCACGTCGAACACCACCACGTTGCGCAGGTTGCCGATGTGGGGCTCGCCGTAGACGGTGGGCCCGCACAGGTAGATCCCGACCCGTCCCTGGTCGCGGGACACGAACGGCTCCTTACGCCGGGTGAGGGTGTTGTGGAACTGCAGGACCACGCTGGTTCGGCTCCGGGTCGAGATCGGGTGAAGCTCGTATCCTACCCGCGAACCGGCTGCTCAGCGGCCAGGCAGACGGCGCTGGCGGCGATCCCCTCGCCGCGGCCGCAGAAGCCGAGGCCATCGCTGCTCTTGGCCGTGACCCGGACCTGGGTCGGCTCCAGGCCGAGGGCGGCGGCCAGCTCGGCCGCCATCGCGGCGGTGAGGTGGCCGAGGCGGGGCCGGTCGCAGACCACGGCCACGTCCAGGTTGAGCGGCCGCCAGCCGGCGGCGGTGACCAGCCCGGCCACCGTGCGGCACAGCTCCAGGCTGGAGGCGCCCTTCCAGCGCCGGTCGTCCGACGGGAAGTGCTGGCCCAGGTCGGGCAGGCCGGCCGCCCCGAGCACGGCGTCGCAGGCCACGTGGGCGACCACATCGCCGTCGGAGTGGCCGTCCAGGCCGAGCTCGAACGGCACGGTCACCCCGCCGAGGACCAGCGGCCGCCCGGCGACCAGCGGGTGCGCGTCCACGCCCTGGCCGACCCGCAGCGGTGGCAGGCTCACCGGTCCTCCCCGTCCTCCCGGTCCCCAGGGGCACCGGCCCACGGGTCGCCCGGGCCCCTCCCGGCCGGGCCGCGGCGGGCCAGCAGGGTCTCGGCCACGGCCAGGTCGAGCGGGGTGGTCACCTTGAGGTTCTCGGGGTCGCCGGGAACGACCAGGACCAGGTGGCCGGCCAGCTCGACCAGGGCGGCATCGTCGGCCGCCTCGATTCGCTCGCGGAGGGCGAGCCGGTGCGCCTCCTCCAGCACCTCGCGGACGAACAGCTGGGGGGTCTGCATGGCCCGCATCCGCTCGCGGTCGACGATGCCGGTGGAGCGCTGGACGGCATCGACCCGGCGGATGGTGTCGGTCACCGGCACCCCAGGGACCACCCCGGCCGCCCGGGCCTCCAGGAGCAGGCCGAGCATGCGGTCGACCACGCCGGGGCCGACCAGGGGGCGGGCGACGTCGTGGACGGCCACGTAGCCGAGGCCGAGCGGCAGGGCCCGGAGGCCGGCGGCCACGCTGGCCCGACGGGTCTGCCCGCCGGCGACCACCGCGGTCACCTTGGTGAAGCCCTCCTCGGCGACCAGCTTGGCCGTGCCCTCCAGCGCGTCCGGGTGGCCGACCACCACCACCGCGGCCGTGCACCGGTCGGCCTCGATCGCCTCCACGACATGGGCCAGCAGGGCCCGCCCGGCCAGGCTGACCAGCGCCTTGGCCCCGCCGCCGAGGCGGCGGCCGGCGCCGGCCGCGGGCACGACCACGCCCACCGCCGGGACGGCGGTGGGCGTCGGGGAAGGGTCGGGGCCGGTTACGACTCGAGCGCCTCGTCGACCAGCAGGATGGCTTTGCCCTCGTCGCAGTGGCAGGCGAGCACCAGCTCGGACACGAGGATCTGGCGGGAGCGCTGGAGCATGCGCTTCTCGCCGGCCGACAGGCCCTTCTCGCGGTCGCGGACGGTGAGGTCGCGGACGACCTCGGCGACCTGGAAGATGTCGCCGGACTGGAGACGCTCGATGTTGCCCTTGAAGCGGCGGCTCCAGTTGCCCTGGGTCGAGGACTCCCCGGTGCGCAGGATCTCGAAGACGCCGTCGACGTCGTCGGAGCTGCAGACCTCGCGGATGCCGACCTCCTGGCAGTTGTCGCGAGGCACCATGAGGGTAAGGTCGCCATATGTCAGCTTGAGGACCAGGTACTCCCTGGTCTCGCCGCCTACCTCACGATCCTGGAGACCCTCGATAACAGCGGCCCCATGCTGTGGGTAGATGACGCTGTCGCCGACCTTGAACATACGCGCAGACCCCTTCCTCGGACGGAACACCACCAGGATAACATCCCCGAGGGCTTACGTACAAACGAAGTCGCAGGTAGATGGCCTGATTGACGGAGGCGAGGTCACGCGTCGCCGGCGGGTCGGGCGCCGTCGGCGAGGCGCCTGAGCCCCTCCCGCAGCAGCCGGGCCCGGCCGGCGCCCACGCCCTCGACCTCCTCCAGGTCCTCCGGCCCGACGGCCAGGATCACCTTCAGCGAGCCGAAGCGCTCCACCACCCGCTCGACCGCCGCCGGGGGCAGCTGTGGGACCCTGGCCAGCAGGCGGTAGCCGCGCGCCTGCACGGGCGCGTCCGGGTCCTCGGGCTCGCCGGTGAGATCGATCGCCTTGGCCACGACGGCCATGTCGGACAGCTCCTCGGGGGTCAGGCGGCCCAGCTCGGCGAGCACGTCGGCCACCCTCCACCCGGGGCGGTCGCGCAGGTGGTCGCGGACGGCCAGGCGCTCCTCGTCGTCGACGCCGGCGCTCTGCTCCTCCAGCTGGAGCCGGAGCAGGCGGCCCTCTCCCCCCAGCTCGGCCACGTACTGCTCGAGCTCGTCGGCCACCCGGCGAACCAGCTCGGCCCGGCCGAGCAGGCTCAGGACGTCCCTGAGGGTGGCCTGGCCGTGCAGCTCGCTGGCGTCAAGGGCGGCGCTGGCCTCGTCGAAGCGGGCCCGGTAGTGCTGCAGGGTGGCCACCGCCTGGTTGGCCCGCGACAGCACCGAGCCGACGTCATCCAGCACGTGGCGCCAGTCCTCCACGTACAGGGTGATGGTGCGCATGGAGTGGGAGACCGAGATCACCGGCACCCCGGCCTGCCTGGCCACCCGCTCGGCGGTGCGGTGGCGGGTGCCGGTCTCGACCGTGGCGATGGCCGGGTCGGGCATCAGGTGGACGTTGGCCCAGAGGATGCGGCCGGCCGTCTCGTCCAGCACCAGGGCGCCGTCCATCTTGGCCAGCTCCGAGAGGCGCTGGGCGGTGAACGGCACGTCGATCTGGAACCCGCCGGTGAACAGCGCCTCGACCTGGGGCGGGGAGCCGAGCACGATCAGGGCCCCGGTGTTGGCCCGCAAGATGCGCTCCAGCCCGGGCCGCAGGGCCGTCCCGGGGGCGACCTGGCGCAGCACCTCGAGCCGCCGGTCGTCCCGGTTCATCGGGGCACCCCCACCCGCTGGGAGGCCGGGATGGCGGCCAGGACCGACAGCGACTCGGCCACCGACCCGACCGGGTCGAGCTCGATCTCGGCGGCGGCCCTGGCCCCGTCGGGGAGGCCGGTGGCCGGGACGAGGGCGCGGCGGAAGCCGAGCCGGGCGGCCTCGGCCAGGCGGCGCGGCAGCTGCGGCACCGGGCGGACCTCGCCGCCCAGGCCGACCTCGCCGAAGGTGACCAGGTCGGCGGGGACCTGCCGGTCGCGGGCGGCCGAGGCCAGGGCGAGGCAGACGGCCAGGTCGGCGGCGGGCTCGGTGACCCTGACGCCGCCGGCGGTGGCCGCGAACACGTCGTTGCCGGCCAGGCCGATGCGGGCCCGTCGGTCCAGGACGGCGACCAGGATGGCCAGCCGGCCGGCGTCCAGGCCCTGGGCGGTGCGCCTGGGCACGGCCACCCCGGTGGGCACGACCAGGGCCTGGACCTCGGTGACGAGCGGGCGACGGCCCTCCAGGCTGACCGTGCACGCGACCCCCGGGACCCCGGCGGAACGGGCCGACAGGAACAGCCGCGACGGGTCGACCAGCGGCTCCAGGCCGGCCTCGGTCATCTCGAAGCAGCCGACCTCGTACGCCGGGCCGAAGCGGTTCTTGGTGCAGCGGACCAGACGCAGGGCGTGGTGCTGGTCGCCCTCGAAGTTGAGGACCACGTCGACCAGGTGCTCCAGGGTCTTGGGACCGGCGACGGCCCCCTCCTTGGTGACCTGGCCGACCAGGAAGGTGGCGATGGACCGCTCCTTGGCCAGCCGCACCAGCTGGGCCGCGACCTCGCGGACCTGGCCGACCCCGCCGGGGGCGCCGGCCAGGTCCGGGTCGGCCACGGTCTGGACCGAGTCGACCACGACCACGCTCGGCCGGACCTGCTCGACCAGGGCGCGGATCACCCCCAGGTCGGTCTCGGCGGCCAGCAGCAGCGCCGGGTGCAGGGCCCCGAGCCGCTCGGCGCGCAGCCGGACCTGCTCGCGCGACTCCTCGGCGCAGACGTACAGCACCGGCCCGTCCGCCGCCAGGCCGGCCAGGACGCCGAGCAGCAGGGTCGACTTGCCGATGCCGGGCTCGCCGGCCAGCAGGACCACCGAGCCGGGGACCAGGCCGCCGCCCAGGACCCGGTCGAGCTCGTCGACGCCGGTGGGCCGGTGGGCGTCCGTCTGGGCGGCGACATCGGTGATCGGGACCGGAGGGGCCACCGGGCCGGACGCCCTGGCCGGGCCGGACCGCTCGACCACCTCCTCGACCAGGCTGTTCCAGGAGCCGCACGTCGGGCAGCGTCCGACCCAGCGCGGGCTGGCGGCCCCGCACTCGGTGCAGGCATAGGTGGTCCGGACTGTCCTGGCCATGCTGCGATCGCCCCCGCCGTCGGGATGCCGACAGGCATCCTCACCAGGCGAAATGCTAGCACGCGACGACGACAATCGAAGGTCGTCCACAATGGGGACATGGACGAGCTTCCCGGTCCGCGGGAGCTGCTGGCCCTGCTGGCCGAACCGGACCGGCTCAGGGCCGTGGCCGCGGTCGCGCTGGGCGCCACCAGCCTGCCCGAGGTGGCGGAGCGGACCGGCCTGGAGCCGAGGGCGGCGGCGCGGGCGCTCAGCCGGCTGGTCGCCGGCGGCCTGCTCGACGGCGAGGCCGGCAAGGGCTACCGGGTCCGCACCGAGGCCCTCCGGGCGGCCGCCATCCCGCCGGCCGGCGAGGCCGGACGGGACGAGGAGCCGGGGGACGCGGTGCTGCGCCGCTTCGTCTCCAAGGGGCGGCTGCTGGCCATGCCGGCCGCGCGCGGCAAGCGCCTGGTCGTGCTCGACCACCTGGCCGGCCTGTTCGAGCCCGGCCGGCGCTACCCCGAGCCGGAGGTCAACCAGCTGCTCGGGCGCTACCACCCCGACTACGCCATGCTCCGCCGCTACCTGGTCGACGACGGCTTCCTGGATCGGGCCGACGAGGCGGGGCCGGGGACACGCTCGGTCAAGGTCTACTGGCGCACCGGCGGCACCGTCGACCCGTCGGCGCCTACTTCTTCCTGAAGCGCTCGCTGGCCTCGGAGAAGGTCGCGGTCAGGGCGTCGCTCAGCGACGTGGCCGCCTTCTTGGTCTGCTCCCCGACCTCCGGGTCGCGGACGGCGTCGCCGAGGGCGCTGAACGCCTGGTCCAGCGAGCTCCTGAGCTTCTCGAGGGCCTCGTCGACCTTGCGCCGGTCGGCGGCCGGCGGCGCCTGGCCCTCCTGGCCCTTCTGGACCTCGCTCCCCGGCCGGGGGCGCTGGTCGTAATGCTGCTTCACCTGGCGTCCCAGGTTCTTGAAGTCCTCGCCGACCTTGTCCCAGGCCGCCTTGCTCTCTGCCATCTGCCGCTCCTTCCCTCCCCTCCAGCTTACGCGGGCAGGCGCAGGCGGCCATCGGCGGCGGTGGCGACCATGCCCTCGGCCTCCAGCCGGGCCAGGAGGGTGTCGAACCAGCCGGCGGGCCGGTCGGCCGCGGCCGCCTGCACGGCGTCGGCCAGGGCGGCCCGGTCCAGGCCGTCCGGGGCGGCGGCCAGGGCCCGGACCACGGCCCCGCGCCAGCGCCGGTCGGAGGTGGCGAAGGGGGCCTGGGCCCTTGGCCGGGGCGGGGGCGCGGCCGGGCCGAGGGCCCGCCAGCGGCAGCTCGGCGCGAGCGGGCAGCCTTCGCAGCGGGGCCGCGGACGGCAGTGGAGGGCGCCGACGTCCATGAGGGCCGAGGACCAGGTCCAGGCGCTCCCGGAGCGGTCGGGGGCGCCGGGGACGGCGGACCCGTGCGCAGGGGGCGGCAGGGCCTCATCGGCCAGGCGCTGGCGGGCGGCCGGGGTGAGCTGGGCCGGGTCGGCGCCGGCCAGCGACCTGGCCAGGACCCGGGCGACGTTGGTGTCGACCGGGGCGACCCGGCGCCCGAGGGCGAAGCAGGCCACCGCCCGGGCCGTGTAGGGGCCGACGCCGGGCAGGGCGGCCAGCCCCTCGACGGTGTCGGGCCAGCCCCCCCGTTCCTCCACCGCCTGGGCCGTCCGGTGCAGGGCCAGGGCCCGCCGGTTGTAGCCCAGGCCCTGCCAGGCCCGCAGCACCTCGGCCGGGGCGGCCGCGGCCAGGGTGGCGACGTCCGGGAACCGCTCCAGGAACCGGGGCCAGGCCGCGGCCGCCCGCGCCGCCTGGGTCTGCTGGGCCAGCACCTCGGCCACCAGCACCCGGTAGGGGTCGCGGGTGGCCCGCCAGGGCAGGTCCCGGCCCGCCTCCGCGAACCAGGCCAGCACCCGTTCCCGGGTCTCCTCCAGCGACGCCCCATCGACCATGAGGCCATCGTAAGCTGGCCTGACCATGGCGCTCACGCGGACCCGGGTCAGGGTCGAGGGGATCGTGCAGGGGGTCGGCTTCCGGCCGTTCGTGCACGCCCTGGCCGGGCGGCTGGGGCTGGCCGGGCTGGTCGGCAACGACGCCGGCGGGGTGTTCGTCGAGGTCGAGGGGTCGGCCGAGACGGTCGAACGGTTCCTGGAGGCGCTGGCCGCCGAGGCGCCGCCGCTGGCCGTGATCGAGCGGGTCACGGCGACCCCGCTGGCCCCCACCGGGACCGCGGGGTTCGCGATCGCGCCCAGCCGGGCCGACGGGGAGCGCCAGGCGCTGGTCTCGCCCGACACCGCCACCTGCGCCGACTGCCTGGCCGAGCTGGACGACCCGGCGGACCGGCGCCACCGCTACCCGTTCATCAACTGTACCAACTGCGGGCCGCGGTTCACCATCGTCCGCGACGTCCCCTACGACCGGCCGGCCACCACCATGGCCTCCTTCGCCATGTGCCCCGACTGCGCCCGCGAGTATCACGACCCGGCCGACCGGAGGTTCCACGCCCAGCCGGTGTGCTGCCCGGCCTGCGGGCCGTCGCTGGCCCTGGTCGACCGGGAGGGGCGGCCCGCCGGCGGGGAGCCGCTGGCCGGGGGGGCGGCCCGGCTGCTGGCGGGGGCGGTGGTCGCCGTCAAGGGCCTCGGCGGCTACCACCTGGCCGCCGACGCGGCCAGCGAGCCGGCCGTGGCCGCCCTGCGGGCCCGCAAGCACCGCGAGGACAAGCCGTTCGCGGTGATGGTCGCCGACCTCGCCGGCGCCCGGGCGCTGTGTGCGGTCGACCCGGCCGAGGAGGTCATGCTGGCCAGCCCCAGGCGCCCGATCGTGCTGCTGGCGCGGCGCCCCTCGGAGGGCCGGGCCGCGGTGGCCGCGTCGGTGGCGCCACAGAACCGGTCCCTCGGGGTGATGCTGCCCTACACCCCCCTGCACCACCTGCTGCTGGCCGCCGTCGGGCGACCGATCGTGCTGACCAGCGGGAACGTGTCCGACGAGCCGATCACCTACCTGGACGCCGAGGTGCTGGAGCGCCTGGGCGGGATCGCCGACTGGTTCCTGGTCCACGACCGCCCGATCCACGTGCGGGCCGACGACTCGGTGGTGCGGGGGTTCCGGGGACGGGAGCTGCCGCTGCGCCGCTCCCGCGGGTTCGCGCCCCAGCCGCTGGGGCTGCCCTGGCCGTTCCCACGGCATGTGCTGGCCTGCGGGGCCGAGCTCAAGCACACCTTCTGCCTGGCCAAGGACGGCCGCGCCTTCGTCTCCCACCACATCGGCGACCTGGAGAACTACGAGACCTTCCGCTCCTTCACCGAGGGGGTCGAGCACTTCCGGCGCCTGTTCGCGGTCGAGCCGGAGGTCGTCGCCCACGACCTGCACCCCGAGTACCTCTCGACCAAGTACGCGGTCGAGCTGGACGGGGTCGAGCTGGAGGGCGTCCAGCACCACCACGCGCACGTGGCCGCCTGCCTGGCCGACAACGGCGAGCCGGGGCCGGTCATCGGGGTCGCCTTCGACGGGCTCGGCTTCGGCGCCGACGGGACCGTCTGGGGCGGGGAGCTGCTGGTGGCCGACCTGGAGGGGTTCCGGCGGGCCGGCCACCTGGAGGTGGTGCCGATGCCCGGCGGGGCCGCCGCCATCAGGGAGCCGTGGCGGATGGCCGCGGCCTGGCTGGACGCCGCCCTGGGCGGGCAGGTCCCGGAGCGGCTGGCCGTGGTCGGGCGCAACCTGGACCGCTGGGAGCGGGTGGTCGCCCTGGCCAGGTCGGGCACTGCCTCACCGGCGACCTCCAGCGCCGGCCGGCTGTTCGACGCGGTGGCGGCGATCCTGGGCGTCCGGGACGCGGTCAACTACGAGGGCCAGGCGGCCGTCGAGCTGGAGCAGCTCGCCGACCCTGCCGAGCCCGGTGCCTACCCGGCCCGGGTCGCCGGGGCCGGCGGCGACGGCGCGCCGCTGCGGCTGGCCGGGACCGACCTGGTGCGGTCGGTGGTCGAGGAGCTGGAGGCCGGGGTGGCGGCGCCGCTGGTCGCGGCCCGCTTCCACAATGGCCTGGCCGGGCTGACCGTGGCCGCCTGCCGGTCCCTGCGGGACGCCACCGGCCTGGAGACGGCGGCCCTGTCCGGGGGCGTGTTCCAGAACCTCCTGCTCCTGGAGCGGACCGTCGCCGGCCTGGAGCGTGCCGGGTTCCGGGTCCTGGTCCACTCCCGGGTCCCCCCCAACGACGGCGGCATCAGCCTGGGCCAGGCCGTGGTCGCCGGCGCCCGCGGCCGGGCCTCGCCGCCCTGACGCCTCCGGTCAGCAGATCCGCGGCAGGGGGTCGCCGACCAGCAGGTCGACGATCCGGGTACCCCCGAAGGACGTCTTCAGGAGCACCAGCCCGGGCGGGTCGTCCCGGACCCGGCCGATGACGGCGGCGCCCTCGCCGAGGGGGTGGGAGCGGAGCGCGCCCAGGGCGGCGTCGACCTGGTCGCCGTCGACGACCGCGACCAGCCGGCCCTCGCAGGCGACGTACAGGGGGTCGATGCCGAGCAGCTCGCAGGCCCCACGGACGTCCGGGCGGACCGGGACCGCGTCCTCGTCGATCACCACCGCGACCCCGGCCGCCCTGGCGACCTCGTTGCAGATGGTGGCCACCCCGCCCCTGGTGGCGTCGCGCAGCCCGCGCACGCCCGGGGCGGCGTCCAGCAGCCGCTCGACCAGGCCGTTGAGCGGGGCCGTGTCCGAGGACACCTCGGACTCGATGTCCAGCTCCCCCCGGGCCAGCATGATGGTGATGCCGTGCTCCCCGATGGGCCCGGACACGATCACCGCGTCGCCGGGCCGGGCCGTGGCCACGCCCAGCTCACCGGGGCGCTCGATCACCCCGACCCCGGCGGTGTTGACGTAGCAGCCGTCGGCCTTGCCCCGCTGCACCACCTTGGTGTCGCCGGTGACGACCTGGACCCCGGCCCGTTCGGCGGCGGCGGCCATGGAGGCGACGATCCGCTCCAGGTCGGCGACCGGGAACCCCTCCTCGAGGATGAACCCGGCCGACAGCCACAGCGGCCTGGCCCCGCTCACCGCCAGGTCGTTGACGGTGCCGTTGACGGCCAGGTCGCCGATGTCGCCGCCGGGGAAGAACAGCGGCGACACCACATAGGAGTCGCAGGTGAAGGCCAGCCGCCCGCCGTGGGCCTCGAGCACGGCCCCGTCCTCCAGCGGCGCCAGCAGGGGGTTGGAGAACGCCTCCAGGAACACGGCCTCGATCAGCGTCTGGGTCGCCTTGCCGCCCGACCCGTGCGACAGGGTGATCCGCTCCTCCTTGAGCTTGGCCTTGCGGGCACGCGCCTTCTCGATCCGCGCCAGCACCTGCTCCTCGCGGCTCAGCTCCTGGTACTGCTGGTGCTGCGAGGTCACGTCCTGGTCGCCTCCTTCACGCGCTCGCGGGTGAAGCGGCCGAAGTTGTAGTACGCCGCGCACGCCCCCTCGGGCGAGACCATGCAGGTGCCGATGGGCGTCTCGGGGGTGCAGGCGGTGCCGAACACCTTGCACTCCCACGGCTTGAGCACACCCTTGAGGACCTCGCCGCACTGGCAGGCCTTGGGGTCGGCGACCCGGACCCCGGGGACGAGGAACTGGCGCTCGGCGTCGAAGGCGGCGTAGCTCTCCCGGACCCGCAGGGCCGAGTGGGAGATGAAGCCGAGCCCGCGCCACTCGAAGTAGGGGCGCAGCTCCATGACCTCGTTGATGACCTGGAGCGCCTTGGGGTTGCCGTCCCAGGGCACCACCCGCGAGTACTGGTTCTCGACCTCGGAGCGGCCCTCCTTCAGCTGCAGCATCAGCATGTAGATCGACTGCAGCAGGTCCAAGGGCTCGAACCCGGCGCAGACCAGCGGCTTGCCGTAGTCGCCGGCGATGAACTCGTAGGGCCGGCAGCCGATCACCGTGGACACGTGCCCGGGGCCGATGAAGCCGTCCAGGCGCAGGTCGGGCGAGTCCAGGATGGCCTTGATGGCCGGGATGATGGTGACGTGGTTGCAGAAGATCGAGAAGTTCTCCAGCCCCTCGGCCTTGGCCCGCAGCACGGTCATGGCGCTGGAGGGGGCGGTGGTCTCGAACCCGATGGCCATGAACACGACCCGCCTGTCCGGGTTCTGCCGGGCGATCTTCAGGCTGTCCAGGGGCGAGTAGACCATCCGGATGTCGGCGCCCTGGGCGGTGGCGTCGAAGAACGCGCCGTGGCTGCCCGGCACCCGCATCATGTCCCCGAACGAGGTCAGGATCACGTCCGGCTGCCTGGCGATGAAGATGGCGTCGTCCACCCGGCCCATGGGGATCACGCAGACCGGGCAGCCGGGCCCGTGGACCAGGGTGATGCTCTCGGGCAGGTAGTCCTCGAGGCCGTGCTTGTAGATGGTGTGGGTGTGGCCGCCGCACACCTCCATGAACTTGTACTGGCGGCCGGGCTCGCACAGGGCGGCGATCTGGGCGGCCAGGGCCTGGGCCTTCTCGGCGTCGCGGAACTCGTCGACGAAGCGCACCGCTGCGGCCTCCTCTCGCTATTCGATCTTGGAGTCGGCCAGGGCGGCCAGCTCGTCGGCGTAGGCCTGGCCGATGCCTTCGAGGAAGTCGAGGGCGGCCTTGGCCTCGTCCTTGTCGATCTTGGACAGGGCGAAGCCGACGTGGATCAGGACCCAGTCGCCCGGCTCCAGCTTCTCGTTCTCGAGCAGGCCGATGTTGATCGCCCGCCTGACCCCGCTGACGTCGACCTTGGCCAGGTCGGGGCGGTCGTCCATCAGCTCGACGATCTCACCCGGGATGCCCAGACACATGCTCGTCCTCCACGTGGATTGCCTCCAGGATCAGCTCGTCGCCGCCCTCGGTCTCCAGGTCGAGGGCGCCGCAGGCCGGGCAGGCGGCGAGGGGGTCGGTGGCCTCGGCCTCGTGCCCGCAGTCGAGGCAGCGGACCCGGACCGGCACCGTCACCAGGTCGACGGCGGCGCCGTCGGCCACCGTGCCCTGGGCGACCAGGGCGAACGACTGGTCGAAGGCCGACGGCACCACCCGGTGCCGCGCCCCGACCCGGACCCGGACCCGGGTCACGCGACGCCCGGCGGCCCGGCGCTCCACCGCCTCCAGGACTCCCTCGCACAGGCCCAGCTCGTGCACTCGTCCCCCTGTCACATCTGGCGGATCTTGATATAGCGGGCGAGGTCCGGTGCCGTCTTGCGCAGGACCGCGACCAGCCCGACCAGGACGGCGCCGAGCACCACCCTGCGGAACATGCTCATCCCTCCTCCCCGCTCTCGTGCTCGTCGATCAGCTCGCGGACCACGGCCACGGCCCGGTCGACCGCGCCCGCGACCGGCGGGCTGAGCCCCATCCGCTCCGACACCTCGGCCGGCTCGCAGCCGACCACCAGCAGCTTGGGGACCTCCCCGCCGAGGGCCTTCAGCAGGGCGAACACGGCGTCCGGCTCCATGCCGTGGGCGTCGACCAGCACCCCGGTGCCGTCCTCGACGGCCGGGGACGGCTCGCCGTCCAGGTCCGGCTCGATCACGTACACCGTGCCCGGCGCCTCCCCGCGGGGAGCGGCGTCGACCAGGATGGCCGCCTCGTAGCCCTCCAGCAGCTCGTACGCCAGGTGAACGCCGCGGATGCCGAAGTCGCCCACCCGGACCCAGCCGGGTAGCGGCTCGCCGGCCAGCCGCCTGGCCACCTCGACCCCGAAGCCGTCGTCGCCCAGGAACACGTTCCCCACCCCGGCGACCAGCACCCTGGGGGTCATTGGGGCTCGACCTCGTCGGGCGAGAAGTACAGGAAGCGGCCGTGCCAGCGCTGCAGGTCGGCCGCCGGGTCCTCGTCCAGGGTGACGGCCAGGTGGCGGTTGCCGTCGACGTCCACGAACACCGCCTCCACGGTGGCCAGCCTGCCGGCCAGGAACATGTCCTGGGCGTCGGCCCGCTGGCCGGGGCGCAGCCGCACCCGGCTCCCCTTGGCCACGGTGACCCCGGCCACGACCACCCCGTCGGTCTCCGGCGACACCGTCCGGTCGGCCCCCGGGTCCCACCACGGCACCAGCTCGGGCTCCTCCTCCTGTTCCGCCCCTTCCCGATTCACCGGGGCACCCCCTTGGGGTTCCCCGGACCCCTCCGCCCCGCGTAGGTAGCGGACGGCCCCGTGGAGGCGCTCCAGCAGCTCGGGGGGCATGCTGTCGACCCGGTCGATGATCGCCGCCGCCCGCTCGTCGGTCGCCCTGGCCTCGCGCTTCTCGTCCTCGGTGAGGGCCATGGTGCGCAGGGTGAGGATCTCGTCGATCTCGGTCGCGTCGAACAGGTCGCCCGGGCTCTCGGGGGCGATGGTCGGGTGGTCGTAGAGGATGATCGGCGAGGACAGCATGGCGTCGCGCCGGCCCTCGTCGCCGATCAGCACCGGCCAGGTGTGGAGGTTCTGGCAGGCCTCGGCGGCCGGCTTGGCCCACTCCGGCGGGTCGAACAGGGACAGGAACACCCCCTGGTCGATCCCGATCAGGCTGTGGGCCGCGACCAGCGAGCGCCGCAGGGCGACGGCCCGGTCGGCGCCCGGGTCGTGCCAGGCGCTGGCGTTCTCCAGCCCGAGGCGCAGGCGGACCAGGCCGTAGGGCCCGTCCAGGCGCTCGGCGGACAGCTTCACCTCCCCGAGGACCGGCCAGCGGCACCGCACCGTCCGGCCGGCCAGCCGGCCGGCGGCGGTGTGGACGGGCTCGACCCGGCGCCCGCCCGGACGCTCGAACGGTGTCACCAGCTCGCCCGCCAGCAGCCGGGCCAGCGGGGCCTCGACCGTCACCTCCTGCTCGGCGGCCTCGTCCCAGGGGACCAGCTCGGAGCCGTCCACCGGCAGGGTGTCGACCTCGTGGAAGGTCCCGGCCTCGACGTCGACGGCCTCGACGGTCTTGGCCTGCACGTGCAGGAAGCGGACCAGCACCCGGACCGTGGTCGCCTCCTCGGGCTCGAGCAGGCACTCGGTCCTGGTCGCCCACGGCTCGTCCGGGCCGCCCTCGCTCCAGCGCCGCGGCATCAGCACCCCGAACTGCCAGCGGGCCTGGTTCTTGGCCGCCGACGCCCGGTAGGGGTAGAGGAGGTAGCCCTCGTACAGGACCGCGTCGGCGACCTTGCGGGCCAGCTCGAAGGAGGGGAACGGGGCGTCGCTCACGGCCCGGCCTCCCCGGCCTCCTTGAACAGCGCCTCCAGGGCGTCGTCCCAGGTCGGCAGGGCCCGGACGGCCTTGAAGCGCTGCAGGGCGTCCAGGGTGTCGCGGCGCACCCGGATCCAGCCGGACCCGGGGAAGAAGCGGTCCATGATCTCGCGCCACACCGAGACCGGCAGCCGGTAGACGGCCTCCTTGTGCCACGGCACCTGGCCGACCGAGAAGCCGCCGGGCCCCTTGGTGAACACGGTCCCGCTGAACAGCAACAGCAGCGGCACCTCGCCGTCGCCGAGGGCGTGCAGGTACTTGGACGCGGCCACCTCGAAGTCGTAGGTGCAGGGCACCGGCAGGTCGACCTCGAGGCTGCCGGCGAAGCCGGGCACCATCAGCGACACGTTGGCGAACTGCATCGGCTTGAGGGTGTCGCCCCAGCGGGCCGGCTCGCCGAACAGCTCCAGGAGCCCGTCGGCCTCCTCCGGCGAGTAGCGGCGGCGCTGGGGCTCGATGCGGATCTGGCAGCGCAGCGCGATCGCGTGCACCTGCTCGCCGGTCGTCTCCGAGATGCGCAGCCTGAGCTGGAGGGTGGGGACGGCCGCGTAGCGGTCGGGCTGGGCGTCGACGCAGTCGAAGACGAGGTCGGTCACGAGGCGTCGACCTCCCGGCTGCGCTCCTTGACCGCGTCGAAGAAGCCGTCGATCGCGTCCCACGCCTCCTGGCCGCCGTCAAAGCCCTTCCAGCGCATCCGGACCAGGCCGACCAGCTGGTAGCAGGCGTCGATCGGGACCAGGAAGCACTCGAAGCCCCCGCCGGCCCGCCGCACCAGCAGCGCCTCGACGTCGGGGACGAGGTCGGTCATGGCCGGGTTGGCGGCCACCACGTCGGCCCACGCCTCCAGCGACAGCAGCGACTCGGTGGCCCCGGCCGGGCTCGGGTAGAAGGCCACCACCCGCCCCAGGTCGGAGTTGTGGAAAAAGAAGGCGACCCGCACCGGGATCTGGAGCGCCTCCCACTGGGCCTCGCCCAGCCCGAACCGCGGGTCGTGCAGGTAGCGGTCGGGCACCGCCCGGTAGCGGCCGCCGGCCGCGCCCTGGTGGGTGAACAGCAGCCAGCAGGCCCGGCAGGTGCACATGATCTGGCGGCTGTCGAGGTTGACCACGTGCGAGTGGCCGTCGCCGACCGGCTCGGCGCACATCTCGCACGCCTCCCCCGGCGCGGCCCGCGGCTTCTCCGCGGCCGCCCCCGGCACCGGGACCCCGGGCTCCTCCGGGGGCGGGGGCCCGACGAAGCGGCGCAGGCCGGAGCTCACCGGCGCGGCTCCGGGCCGGCCGCGGCCTCCGCGGGCACCGCGCACTCGGTGTAGAGCGGCTGGATCTGGAGCAGCTGCGGCGCCCGCTCCCGGGTGAGGTTCTCGACCTCGACGGCGGTCACCTCGGGGGCGGCCTCCTCGATGGCCCGCTCGATGGCCTGCTTGACCGTCTGGACCGAGGACGGGCAGCCGTCGCAGCTGCCCTCCAGGCGCAGGTGGACCACGCCGGCGGGGTCGACCCCGAGCAGCTCGACCCCGCCGGCGTGGGAGCCGAGGTAGGGGCGGACCTCGTCCAGGGCCTCGACCACCCGGGTCTCGGTGTCCTTGGGATGGAGGCCGTGGAGGACGAGCAGGCTGGCGACCAGCTCGTCCTCCACCAGCTGTTCGAGGACCTCGGGGCCGGCCAGCTCGACCGTGCGCTCCAGCCCGGCCCCGTACAGCTCGACCACCAGGCGAACGATCTCCTCGGCGGTGTCCGCGGTGCCGGGGTCGCCGGCGGCGCGGAGCCGGCCGAGCAGCTCCTCGATCCGCGTGCCGACCTCGCGGAGGTCGCGCGCCTGTCCGGTCAACGCGCTACCCCTGGTTGAGCATGGTCGGCGAGTGCAGCTTCTTCACCACGTTGCCGTTGCCCAGGTACATGTGGACCCCGCAGGGCAGGCACGGGTCGAAGCTGCGGACCGCCCGCATGATGTCGATGCCCTTGAACTTCTCCGGCGGGTTCTCCTCGAAGATGGGGGTGTTCTGGACGGCGTCCTCGTAGGGGCCGGGGGTGCCGTAGACATCGCGCACGCTGCCGTTCCACGGCGTCGGCGGGTAGGGGTGGTAGTTGGCGATCTTGCCGTTGCGGATGACCATGTGGTGCGACAGCACGCCCCGCACGGCCTCGGTGAACCCGCAGCTCACGGCCTCGTCGGGCACCTTGAAGGTCTCCCAGGTCTTGGTGTGGCCGGCCCGGATCTCGGCCAGCGCCTTCTCGGTGAAGTGCAGGGCGGCGGCGGCCGCGTAGGCCTGGAAGTAGGTGCGGGCCCGGTTGCGCTCGATGGCGTTGGACCACCGGGGGATCTTCCACTCGAAGGTCTTCTCGGGCTTGGTGTCCGTCCGCGGGAGGTTGATGACCACGCTGTTGCCGGTCGCCTTGAGGTAGCCGATGTCGACCAGGCCGGACAGGGCGGTCGACCACAGCCGGGCGATCGGCCCGCCGCCGGTGTCGAGGGCCAGGTGGTCGGTGCCGTCGAACCAGCGCGGCGACATCACCCAGGAGTAGTTGTTGTCGAAGTCGCGCTTCTGGGGCTTGGGGATGGTGTGCTGGTTCCAGGGGTGGCGCCGGTCGACCGGGTTCCCGACCGGGTCGTGGGTCACGAACATCGGCTGGTCTTCCCAGTCCTGGTAGTAGGAGCTGCCCAGCAGGATGCGGATGCCCAGGTTGATCTGGGTCAGGTCGTTGGTGACGAGCTTGCCGTCGACCACCACCCCCGGGGTCACGAACATCTTGCGGCCCCAGTCGGTCATGGTCTCGTAGCGGAAGTCGCAGGCGTCGGGGTCGTTGAGGCTGCCCCAGCAGCCGAGCATGACCCGGCGCTGGCCGACCTGCTCGTAGCCGGGCAGGGCCTCGTAGAAGAAGTCGAACAGGTCGTCGTGCATGGGCACGACCCGCTTCATGAACTCCACGTAGCGCATCAGGCGGGTCAGGTAGTCGGTGAACAGCTGCACCGTGGCCACCGTGCCCACCCCACCCGGGTACAGGGTCGAGGGGTGGACGTGGCGGCCCTCCATCAGACAGAACATCTCCCTGGTGGAGCGGCTGACCTGGAGCGCCTCGCGGTAGAACTCGCCCTCCAGCGGGTTCAGCGAGCGCATGATGTCGCCGATGGTGCGGTAGCCGTGGTCGGCGGCGTGGGGGGCCTCGGTCGCGTTGGCCCGCTCCAGCACCCCCGGGTTGGTCTCTTTGACCATGCGCTCGCAGTAGTCGACCCCGACCAGGTTCTCCTGGAAGATGTTGTGGTCGAACATGTACTCGGCCGACTCGCCCAGGTTGATGATCCACTCGCCCAGGTGCGGCGGGCGGACCCCGTAGGCCATGTTCTGGTTGTAGACCGAGCAGGTGGCGTGGTTGTCGCCGCAGATGCCGCAGATGCGGCTGGTGATGAAGTGGGCGTCGCGCGGGTCCTTGCCCTTCATGAAGATCGAGTAGCCGCGGAAGATCGACGAGGTCGAGAAGCACTCGGCGACCTTCTTGTTGGCGAAGTCGATCTTGGTGTAGATGCCGAGGCTGCCGACGATGCGGGTGATCGGGTCCCACGCCATCTCGACGAGGCCGTCACCGGTCCCTGCGCGTTCGGTGGTGGTCATCGTGCCTCCCCTACCAGTTCGGACGGTAGCCGGTGGTCAGCTCGCGACCGGTCTTGCGCCACTTGGGCTCCTTGTCCACCGTCCTGGCGGTGACGTTGCGCAGGCTCCGGATGACCGAGCCGTACATGCCGCTGGCCGCCGTGGACACCTTGCTGCCGGGCGGCTCGTCCATGAACGGCATGAACTTGTCCGGGAACCCGGGCATGGTGCAGCCGATGCAGATGCCGCCGACGTTGGGGCAGCCGCCGACGCCGTTGAGCCAGCCCCGCTTGGGCACGTTGCACTTGACCACCGGCCCCCAGCAGCCGATCTTGACCAGGCACTTGGGCGACCCGTACTCGGTGGCGAAGTCGCCCTGCTCGTAGTAGCCGGCCCGGTCGCAGCCCTCGTGCACGGTGATCCCGAACAGCCAGGTGGGCCGCAGGGCCTCGTCCAGGGGGATCATCGGGGCCTGGCCGGCCGCCTGGTAGAGCAGGTACAGGATGGTCTCGGACAGGTTGTCGGGCTGGATGGGGCAGCCGGGCACGCACACGATCGGGATGCCGGCCTTCGACTTCCAGCTCCAGCCCAGGTAGTCGGGGACGCCCATGGCCCCGGTGGGGTTGCCGGCCATGGCGTGGATGCCGCCGTAGGTGGCGCAGGTGCCGACGGCCAGCACGACCAGGGCCTTGGGGGCCAGGCGGTCGATCCACTCGCTGGTGGTCATGGGCTGGCCGGTGTCGGGGTTGTTGCCGAAGCCGCACCAGTAGCCCTCGCGCTTGATCGCCTCGTTGGGGATCGAGCCCTCGACCACCAGCACGAACGGCTCCAGTTCGCCCCGGTCGGCCTTGAAGAACCACTCCAGGAAGTCGTCGGCGCCGGCGTTGGGCCCGCACTCGAAGTCGATCAGCGGCCAGTGCACGGCCACCTTGGGCAGGCCGGGCAGGGCGCCCAGGGCGATCTCCTCGATGCTGGGCTGGGTGGCCGCCGTGAGCGCGACCGAGTCCCCGTCACAGCTGAGGCCGGCGTTGATCCAGAGGATGTGGACGACGGCCTCTTCCTGCTCGGTGCCTGCTGCCATGCCGCTTCACCACCTCGCAACGGGTTGGTCAGGAGCCGTCTGACGCCTCGAGCGCCAGCTGGGTCAGCTCCCACAGGACGTGGTAGACGGTGGTCTGTGCCTCCTGGATTCGGTGGACCGAGGACGACGGGACCACGAACAGGTAGTCGATGGTGTCGAGCTCGGCCATCCTGCCGCCCTGGTAGCCGGCGAGACCGATGGTGAGCAGCCCGCGCCGGCTCGCCTCCTCGAAGGCGCGGACCAGGTTGTCGGAGTTGCCGCTGGTGGACAGGCCGACGGCGATGTCCCCGGGCCGGCCGAAGGCGGCCAGCTGGCGGGCGAACACCACCTCGAAGCCCACGTCGTTGGCCAGGGCGGTGACCACGGCGACGTCGTCGGTCAGGGACAGGGCGGGCAGGGCCCGGCGGCCCGGCCGCGGGTGCAGGAAGGTGGTGGCCACGGCCTGCGCGTCGGTGGAGCTGCCGCCGTTGCCGAAGGCGAACAGCCGGCCGCCGCCGGCGAAGTTCCTGGCCATGGCCCGGGCGCAGTCGGCCAGCCGGGCCGCGTCCCGGTGAACGGTCAGCCGGCGCAGCTCCACGATCTCGGCCGCCTTGTCGACGGTGGATTGGCGCACCTGGGCGAGCACGTCGTCCAGGTCGGAGCCGCCCGAGTACAGGAAGGGGTAGAGGGACTCGACCCCGGCGCCGTCACGAGCCACCGGCGGCCCCCCCGACCACGGCGATGGCCTCCTTGGCGTGGACCAGGATGGTGTCCCCGACCGCCGCGTCGACCAGGGCCACGCTGACCTCCTCGGTGCTCTGGCCGGTGTCGACCACGGCCAGGTCGGCGTCGAGCATGCGCACCACCCGCACCTGGACCGCCTCGTCCGAGCAGGTGATGCAGACGTCGCCGTGACACTCGGGGGGGTCGCTCAATGGATCACCTCCGGGTCGAGCACGCCCGGCTGCTCGAACAGCACGTGCACCAGCTCCCACAGGACGTGGTAGGCGGTCACGTGGACCTCCTTGACGACCAGGGGGTCGTCGGAGCGGGCGACCAGCGGGTGGTGGACGGCCGGGCTGCGGGCCGTCTCGCCGCCGTCGCCGCCGATCAGGGCGATGGTCAGCATGCCGAGTTCGGCGGCCGCCTCCAGCCCGCGCAGCACCGCCGGGTCGTGGCCGTCGACCGACACCCCCAGGGCGATGTCGTCGGGGGCGGCCAGGTGCCGGAGCTGGTGTGCGTAGATCTCGGCGTAGCCCTCGCGGCCGGCGATGCTGGTCAAGGTGGCCACGTCGCCGGTCAGGGAGATGGCCGGCAGGGCCCGCTTGCCCACGATCACCGGGTGCACGAACTCGACGGCGACGTGCTGGGCGTCGGTGCTCGGCCCACCGCTGCCGAAGCAGACCAGCTTGCCGCCGCGGTGAAACCGGACCGCCATCGCGTGGCAGGCCGCCGCCACCTGGGCGGCGTCGCCGGCCAGGGCCTCGACAGGCTTGACTCGCTGGTCGAGGGCGTCGGTGGCCGCAGCTTGGAGCGTCTCCGACAGTCGCTGTCGCATGCTCGGCCCTCCCGGCAGCCTACCGGCGTCTCGGAAGCATGCGCCGTCGCTGCCCGCATTGCAAGACAGTTCTGTCCGGACAGCTTCCGGAACAGAGCGTCACGTTTGTCTGGTTCCTGGGAGCGGAGCGGCAACCTCGCCTACAATCGCACAAATCGGCGGCGACGAGGGAGTGCTTGTTGGAGGAGCGCGTTGGTGGGAGCGGGGTGGACCGGGTTCCCGACGACGGCCGCGGGATCGGACGGCCCGAGGAGTCGGTGGTCATCGACCCGGTCTTCGTCGTCAGCCAGACGTTCCCGGCCCGGCCCTCGTCCATCCCCGACATCCGCGAGTTCGTCCTGCGCTACCTGCGCGATGCCCCGCTGACCCCCGAGGCCAGCCAGCAGGTCCACCACGCCGTCCTCACCGCCCTGCTGGACGCGGCCAGCCCCGACGGCGGCCAGATCCAGGTCTGCTTCCGGATCTTCCCCGACGGCGTCGAGGTCGACGTCCTGCGCGGCCCGGCCAGCGCCGGCAGCGGCTTCCCGCCCGTCCGCCGCGATCGCCCCGACCACCGCTCCTTCGCCGAGTGGCTGTCGGGCGTGCTCAAGCGCGAGGGCCTCTCCCAGGAGGCCGCGACCCGGCAGCTGGGCGTCTCGGTGAAGACGGTCAGCCGCTGGGTCGGGGGCGAGACCGAGCCCCGCCTGCGCGAGCTCCGCCGCATCCGCGAGGTCTTCGGCGAGGCCCCGCTCGGGTAGCCGGTACCGGCCGGTCACGGGCGGCGGCCGGAAGGTCGTCGCCGGCCGCCTCACCGCCACCCCACCCCACCGACCACACCGAAGACACCAGGCCGCCGCCTGAACCCCGGCCGGCAGGCGGGCCATGATCCCATGACCCGCCGACCGCGGAGCAGGCGGATGCCGGTTCAGCTCGCCGGGCCTGAACGCGTGGACGGGAGGTCGGCCAGCAGCGAGGCCAGCTCCTCGGGGACCGAGAACATGGGCCAGTGGCCGGTGGGGAGCTCCCGGAACGACCACTGCGGGCCGGCGAGGGCGGCGAACCATAGGTGGCCGGCGGCGATCATCTGGCGCACCTGGTCCAGGGGCAGGCTGCAGATGATCAGCAGCTTGGGCAGCTCCTCGCGGGCGGGGTTCTTCAGCGACAGGGGCTGGGTCCAGGTGCGGAGCGGTTGGGCGGTGGCGTGGGCGCGCATGTGGTCGCGCTCGTCCTGGCCGAGCCCTTCCAGGCTCGCGCCCATCACCCCCTCCAGCTCCTCCCATGAGGGCAGCGGGACCCGCCGGCCCTCGCCGGCCTCCTCCACCAGGCGCTCGATCAGCTCCCTGGCCGCCGGCGGCTGGAGGTCCATGAACGCGGCCCCGTCGGGGCTCGGCCCGGCGTCGAGGTAGGCGAGCAGGGCGATGCGCTCGGGGACCCGGTCGGCCACGCCCGTGATCACGTGCCCGGCGTAGCTGTGGCCGACCAGGACGACGTCGCGGAGGTCCTCGGCCTCCATCAGGTTGACGACGTCGGCGATGTAGGTGTCGAGGTCGACCTCGGGACCGGCAAGCTCGGAGCGTTCTCCCAGCCCGGTGAGGGTCACCGGGTGGACGTCGTGGCCGTGCTCGCGCAGCTTGTCGGTCACCGGCTGCCAGGCCCAGCCGCCCAACCAGGCCCCGGCGACGAGGACATAGGTGGCCATCAGCGATCCTCCTCTCCTGAGTTGTACGTTGTACAATTACTGTACGTTGTACAATAGCCTCATGTCAACCTCCGGGCGGCCACGCCACCGCGGCGCCGGGCAGCGGGCCGGCCTGACCCGCGAACTGGTCCTGGCCGCCGCCCGCCGCATCGCCGACGCCGAGGGGGTGGACCGCCTCACCATGCGCCGCCTGGCCGCCGAGCTGGGGGTGCTGCCCAACGCCCTCTACACCTACGTCCCCGACAAGGAGGCGTTGCTCGACGCCCTGATCGACGACCTGCTGGCCGGCGTCGAACCCGAGGGACCGGCCGAGGGGGATTGGCGGGACGGGCTGGCCAGGGTGATGGACTCCTCCCGCCGGCTGCTGCTGGCCCATCCCCAGCTGGTGCCGGTGTTCCTCACCCGCCCGGGGCTGGGTCCCAACGCGGCCCGGCTGGGTGAGATCACCTTCGGGCTGCTGCGGCAGGGTGGCCTGGAGGGCGAGCGGGCGGTCGAGGCGTTCCGGGCTCTGCTGGTCTACTCCCTCGGGTTCGCCGCCTTCCAGGCACGGCGGCTGCCGGAGGATGACCGCACCCGCTCGGCCCGGGCCGAGGCCGCCTTCGCCAGCCTGCCCGAGGACAGGTTCCCCGAGATGCGCCGGGTGGCGCGCAACCTGGCCAGTCCCAGCACCGACCGCCAGTTCCACACCGGCCTGCGCTGGCTGCTCGACGGCATCGCCGCCCAGTCCGGTCAGACCGGCTGACGGTTCCGACGCAGCCGCAGGAGGCCGACGGTGTAGGTGGTGGCGGCGACCAGGCAGACGACGGCCGCGGCGAGCAGGGAGGGGGTGGTGGGGAGGGGGAAGGCGACAGGGAGGACAGCGCCGGCGACCCAGGCGAGCTGGAAGGTGGTCTCGGCCCGGGTGATGGCGGTGCCGCGGGCGGGTGCGGGGACCTCGCGCTGGACGAGGCTCTCGAAGCCGAGGCGGGCGGCGGCGATCCCGGCGCCCATGGCCAGGCCGCCGGCGGCCGCCGTCTCGACCCCGACCCGGCCGGCGAGCAGCCAGGCGGTAGTGCCGCACAGGAGCAGGCCGCCGGCCAGGAGGCCGTCCTCGCGGACCAGGCGGGCCGCCCGGGGCAGCAGGAAGGCGCCGACGACCCCGCCGACGCCGACGGCGGCCAGGAGCAGGCCGAGGCCGGCGGTGCCGACGCCCTGGCGGCGCAGCTCGAAGGCGAGCAGGAACAGGGTGAACCCGCCGACCGCCCTGACGCAGGTGTTGGCCGCCCTGGCCAGCCGGACCCGTCCCGGCGGCCGGACCAGCCGCGCCGCCCTGCGGTCCAGCGGGTGGCGGCGGGGCTCGGGAACCGGGTCGCGGTGGGAACCAGGGCCCGGGGCGCGCTGGGCGCCCGGGCCCGGGGCCCGGCGGGACCGGGTTGTCGGGAGCGAGAGGGCCAGGGCGGTGCCGGCGGCGAACACCAGGGCGCTGGCCCACAGGACCGCACCACCGCCGGCCAGGCGGTCGAGGCCGACCCCGAGCAACGCCCCGGCGGTGCCTCCCAGGGCGGCCACCCTGGCCATGCGGCCGTTGACGGCGACCAGGTCGCGCTCGTCCCGACCCACCGGGGCCAGGAGCTCGGGGACCATGGCCGTGCGGCTGATCCCGTGGGCGCGAGAGCAGACCAGCAGGCCGAAGGCGAGCGGGTAGAGGAGCAGCGACTGGGTGCGGGCCACGGCCAGGGCGGCCAGGACGGCCCGCAGGGCCATGGCGGCGGCCAGGGCCAGGCGGCCGGCCCCGCTGCGGCCGTCCAGCAGCCGGCCGAGCAGCGGTGCCACCACCGCGAACGGGGCCACGGTGAGGAGGAGGTACAGCGCGACCCGGGGCCGGGCGGCGGCCACCGGCACGGCGAAGAACAGCGTCCCGGCCAGGGCCACCGCGACCAGGGCGTCGCCGCAGGTGCTGACCGCGTGCACCCAGGCGAGCCGATCCAGCGGCCGGCGGGACGACCGCTCGCGCATCGCCCGTCCCCGGACCACCCCGTCCATGGACGGCATGCTAACGGCGAAGCCCCCGGGGATCCCGGGGGCTTCGCCTATCCCTGGGGTGGGACAGCTGGGACGCCTACTCCTTGCCGGCCAGCTCGGCCGGGGGGGCGTCGATGTCGGTTGGCTGGTCCAGCGAGCGGAAGGCGACCTCGCCGTTCTCGGCGTCGACCACGACCAGCTGGCCGGCCGTGAACTCCTTCCACAGGAGCTTCTCGGACAGCGGGTCCTCGACCAGCCGCTGGATGGTCCGCCGCAGCGGGCGGGCGCCCAGGGCCGGGTCGTAGCCCTTCTCGGCCAGCAGGTCCTTGGCCGCGTCGGTGACCTCCATGGCGATGTCCTTGGACTTCAGCTGCTCGTGGACGCGGCGCATCATCAGGTCGACGATGCTCTTGACCTGCTCCCGCGAGAGCTGGTGGAAGACGATCACCTCGTCGATCCGGTTGAGGAACTCCGGCCGGAAGTGGCGCTTGAGCTCGTCCATGACCTTGCCCTGCATCCGCTCGTAGTCGACCTTGGCGTCGGGCCGG
>Ga0075419_10000351_pt1 | contig 28178 bp, 30 predicted proteins | sample SoiMetdeltSBSDD3_FD_76900 | JGI IMG/M metagenome (GOLD analysis project Ga0075419, IMG submission 76900) | Bulk soil microbial communities from a Populus tree surrounding site in Tennessee, USA - Soil MetaG P. deltoides SBSDD3 | ecosystem: Environmental > Terrestrial > Soil > Tree plantation... | reverse complement strand
TTCTGCATCGAGCACAACCGCGGCCATCACGTGCACGTCGCGACGCCCGAGGACAGCGTCAGCGCGCGCATGGGCGAGTCGATCTACAAGTTCGTCTGGCGCGAGATTCCCGGCGCGTTCCGCCGCGGCTGGGCGCTGGAGCGCGAGCGGCTGGAGAAACTCGGCAAGCCGGTCTGGTCGTCGAGCAACGAGATCCTCATGTCCTGGCTGCTGACGGCCGTCATCGGGGTCGCGCTGATCGCGATCTTCGGCTGGATCATGGTGCCGTTCCTCGTGATCCATCATTTCTACGCCTGGTACGGCCTGACGCAGGCGAACTACGTCGAGCACTACGGGCTGCTGCGGCAGAAGCTCGCCAACGGCCGCTACGAGCTGCCCGAGCCGCGCCATTCCTGGAACACGAACCACATCTACTCGAACCTGATCTCGTTCCATCTGCAGCGCCACTCCGACCACCACGCCAACGCGCTGCGGCCCTACCAGGCGCTGCGCGACTTCGCCGAGCTGCCGCGCCTGCCGAGCGGCTACCCGGGCAGCTTCGGCCTCGCGTCGATTCCATGGCTGTGGTTCCGGGTGATGGATCCGAAGCTGATGCAGTGGGCCGGCGGGGATATCACCAAGGTGAACGTCGACCCAGCCAAGCGCACGAAGCTGTACGCCAAGTACGCCGCTCCGTGACGTTGCCTCGTCGGGATTCTGCGACGCTGTCATCCGCGCCGGGAGGCGTTAATCTCGCTCACGGCTTTCTGCACGCGAGCGAGGTTCGGAATGAGCATGACGTTGCTCGTCAACATCGACGTTGACGACCTGCACAAGGGCATCGACTTCTACACCAAGGCCTTCGGCCTGACTGTCGGCCGGCGGTTCGGTGCGGACGCCGTGGAGCTGCTCGGCGCGTCTTCGCCCATCTACCTGCTGGCCAAGCCGAACGGCACGGTCGCCTCCGCGACCAGCCGGCACCTGCGCTCGTACGCGCGTCACTGGACGCCGATCCACCTGGACATCGTCGTCAGCGAAATCGAAGGCGCGGTCGATCGCGCGCGCAACGCCGGCGCACGGCTCGAGGGGCCGGTGAAGAGCAACAACTGGGGCAAGATCGCCATGCTCGCCGACCCCTTCGGCCACGGCGTCTGCCTGATCGAATTCGTCGGCCGCGGCTACGACGAGATCGCGACCGACAAACCGAAGAGCGCGGGCGCGCGCGGCTGACGCGGGAGTCGTATGTCGGCGCTGGTCTGCTGGAAATGCGGTGCGTCGCTCGCGGACTACACACTGCCGCTGCGGCGGCTCGAAGAATGCCGCAAGTGCGGCGCCGAGCTGCACGTCTGCAAGCTCTGCGAGTGGTACAGCATTGCTGTCGCCAAGCACTGCCGCGAGCCGATCGCCGAGGAAGTGAAGGACAAGGAGCGCGCGAACTTCTGCGACTACTTCAAGCCGCGTCCCGGCGCTCATGTGCCGAGAGATATGAGCGCGGCCGAGCGCGCCAAGGCCGAGCTCGACAACCTGTTCAAGAAATAATCACGGCGCGGGCGGCGAGGCGTCGGGCGAGGACTGCGCTTCGCGCACCAGCCAATCCATCGCGCCCGAGATCAGCGGATCGTTCAGCCGGCGCGGCAGGCACACGGCATAGATGCCGAACGTCGCGTTCACTTCGATATCGAACACCTTCACCAGGCGTCCCGCTTCGAGGTCGCCCGCCGCGAACACTTCCGAAGTGATGCCGACGCCCTGGCCTGCGGCTGTCGCCGCCAGCATCGAGTTGCGATCGCCGCAGATGATGCCCCGACGCGGATTCACGCCTTTCGCATCCACGGCTTCGAGCCAGCGGGTCCAGCTCTGGTGCGAGTCGTCGTGCAACAGCGTGTGGGCCTTGAGATCGGCGAACGTCTTGATCGGCAACTTCTTCAGCAGCGACGGCGCAGCCACCACGATTTCCTTCGGCTTGAACATCGGTCGCACGTGCAGGCCGGGATACTGACCGCCGCCAAACCGCAGGGCGATGTCGACATCCTCGCGCGCGAAATCCACCAGGCGTGCCGACGTGCTCACGCGCAGGTCGGTGTCGGGAAACAGCTCGGAGAAGGCCAGCACGCGTGGCATCAGCCAGCGCGTCGCGAGCGACGAGAACGTCGAGATCGTCAGCTTGCGGCGCACGGCCGGCGCTGAAACGTCCTCGATCGCTGTCGCCAGCCGGTCGAACGCCTCGCGTGTCCCCTCCGCCAGCAGCGCGCCGTGCACGGTCAATTTCAGGCCGCGCGGCAGACGCTCGAACAGCTTCACCCCTAGACGTTCCTCGAGCTGCTTCACCTGCCGGCTCACGGCGGCATGGGTGACGTTCATTTCTTCGGCTGCCGCCGTCAGGTTGAGGTTCCGGGCCGCCACGTCGAAGGCGCGCAGGGGTCCTACGGGTATGCGTTTCATAGGGTTATGAATGAGGTCGAGGTATGACTTTCTATCATAGATAGCAGGCAGTAAGTGTCGCTTTTCGCGCTCCAGGGTGAGGCCTACGCTACGCCTCCATTACAGAACTTCATAGCACATCAAAGGAGAGCGCCATGGATGAGTACCTGTTCATAGAGCTAGCGAAATTGCAGGCCGATCGCCGCCGCCTCGCCCGCGAACAGCGCGAGCAGGAGCAGCGCCAGTTCAATTCGGATGCACGTCGATCGATCGAAGGTCATCGCGAGCCGCTGCGCCAGCGGTGGTTTGCCAATTCCTGGAGCAAGCAGTCATGAAAACTTTCATCGGAGTGGTCGCATCGTTGCTGGTCAATGCCGGCATCCTCGGCGGGCTCGCGTGGAGTGCCTACGAGAAGCAGCTTCCCCCGCTCGGCGAAGTGCTGATCGTGCAGTTGCCGGATAACTCGACACTGCCCGCGATCGCCGACGTCCGGTCGGTCGGCCCGTCGGCAGCGCGTGCGCTGTAGAGATGTTGAAGTTGAACGCGGACGCGCGGTCAGACAGCTCGGGCCATGCCGGCAACCAGCCGGCCGAGCTTCTCGACCGCGCGTTCCAGCGTCGGCGTCCAGGGCAGGCCGCAGCTGAGACGAATGTAGTTGCGATAGTCGGCCTTCGCCGAGAACACGACGCCCGGAGCGACACCGATGCGACTCGCGGCAGCAGTGCGGAACAGCTCGGCGCCGTCGACATTGCGCGGCAGCTCGACCCACAGCACCACGCCTCCCGGTGGCTGCGCGACGCGCGTGCCCTCTGGGAAAAATCTCGCGATCGCGTTGAGCGCATGCTGGGAATGAAGCGCGAGCGTGGAGCGGACGCGTCGCAGGTAACGGTCATAGCCGCCGCTCGCGTAGTAGCGGGCGAGCACGAGCTGCTGCAGCGTCGGGCAGGCAACCGACGAATAGAATTTGGCGCGCGCGATCTCCGCGTGGAACTGCGGGCTCACCGCCCAGCCGATGCGGTAGCCGAAGGCGATCGTCTTCGTCACCGAGCCGCACGAGATCACCAATCCCGATTCGTCGAACGCGCGCAGCGAAGACGGCCGCGTGCCGCCGTAGTGCAGGTCGCCGTAGATGTCGTCCTCGATGATCGGCACTTCGCAGCCGGTCAGGATCCGCACGATCTCGCGCTTCGCGTCGTCGGGCGTGAGGCTGCCGCAAGGATTGTTGAAGTTCGGCATCAGGACCGCGGCGCCGAGGCGCGTGCTGCGGGCGACGGCGCGCACGGCTTCGACATCGATGCCGCTCACCGGACAGTTCGGCACCTCGACCACCTTGAGATTGAGGTGCTCGATCGATTGCAGCAGCCCGAAGTAGGTCGGCGACTCGACCAGCACCGTATCACCGGGACGACAGACGACGCGCAGCGCGAGCGTGATCGCATCCATCGTGCCGCTGGTGATCACCACGTGCGCCGGGTCGGCGGGCGCGCCGGCGAGCGCCATGCGCTTCGCGATCTGCCGCCGCAGCTCCTCGTGTCCCGGCGGCAGAATGCACTGGCCGGCGTTGAGGGGATGGTCGCGCAGCACTTCGCGCATGAGATTGTTGAGCCGCTGCGTCGGGTACATGGCCGGCGAAGTGGACGCGCTGTTCAGCGGCACGAAATCGGTGCGCTCCAGCGCTTCGCGGCACATGTCGAGCATTTCGTTGGCGATCGACGCGGGCCGATGCGTGCGCGCGGGCTTCGGCCGCGGCTCGGGCAGGCGCTTGAGCTCCGGCGCGCGGACATAGAAGCCGGATTGCGGTCGCGCTTCGATCAAGCCGATGTTCTCCAGGTGCACGTACGCCTGCACCACGGTCGAGACGCTGACTCGCGCCGTGCGGCTCATCGCGCGCACCGAAGGGATGCGCTCGTTCGCTCGCAGCGTGCCGCTGGAGATCTGAGTTTCGACGAGGCGCGCGACGCGCTCGTAGAGAAGAGGGGCCTGGGATGACATGGCGTAACTGTATTGGCCGTGGCCCAGTCTACCTGAATCTGTACTGCTTACCAGCCCGGCAGGCAGAGTAGTTCATGGATCAAGCTGTTCATCCGGTCTCGAGGGGTGTGCGCCTGTCGTTCGCAGTGCTGGCTGCGTTCGCGGGCATTTACCTCATCTGGGGCACGACCTATCTCGCAATCGCCTTCGCGATCCACTCGATGCCGCCGTTCATCAGCGGCGTGGCGCGCTTCGCGCTCGCCGGTGCCGTGATGTACGTGTGGCTGCGCGCGCGCAGCCCGCGCCCGTTCGCGGGCGTGAACATCCCGATGATGGCGCTCTCCGGCGTACTGCTGTCGGGTGTCGGTAACGGCTTCGTGCTCTGGGCACAGCAGGGTATTCCCAGCGGTATCGCGGCGTTGTTCGTCGCCGCCGTGCCGGTGCTCGTGCTGATCTTCGACTGGGCATTCTTCAGCAAGCGCGCGCCGACGAAACAAGCGCTGATCGGAATCGCTGTGGCGGTCGCCGGCGTCGTGACGATCGTGATGCACACGCGGACGTTGTCCGGTAACGCACATCCGTTGTACGTGCTCGCGATGTTCGTGGCGACGACCGGCTGGAGCATCGGCACGCTGTTGCAGAAGCGCTCGGCGAATGCTGGCACCGTGCTCAGCTTCACGTGCGGGCAGATGCTGTTCGGCGCCGCCTTCCAGCTCCTGATGTCGATCGTGACGGGCGAGTGGTCGCGCTTCGATCCTGCGGCAATTACGCTGCAGGGCGTGCTTGCGATCCTGTACCTGGTCGTGTTCGGCAGCATCGTCGCGCTGAACTGCTACCTGTGGTTGCTCACGCGCGTGCCGGCGCCGAAGGTTGCGACGTACGCGCTAGTAAATCCCGTAGTGGCGTTGATCCTCGGTGCGGCCGTGCTCGGTGAGAGTGTGACGCCGCTCGCGATGGTTGCCGCCCTGCTGGTTCTGTTCGGCGTCGCTTTGATCGTCTTCCAGGACTTGCCGCTGCTACGGAAGCTGACGAGGTAGTGTGTCATGCGAATTCCGCCGTTTCTGCTCGACCAATGGCTCGCGACCTATGAGTTCGCGTCGCCGCCGATCCGTTACAACCTCGCGTCCAGCACCGGTCCGCGCTGGACGCTGGGCGATCTGCTCGCGCTGGGCGACAGCTCAGGACTGAAGGAGCTGGGCGAGCTGCGGCTGTCGTACGCGCCGCCGCAAGGGACCGATGCGCTCCGCAAGCAGGTCGCGGCGTTGCATGACGTCGATCCCGATTGGGTCGTCATCACGACCGGTGCGTCCGAAGCACTGTCCGCGCTTTACTGCCTCGCCTCCGAGCCGGGCGCATCGATCACGCTGCCCTTTACTTCGTTCCCGGCGATGCCTGTGATGGCGCGCGCGTGGGGCTTGACCGTCTCGACGTACGCGCTCGATCGTGCGAACGGCTTCAAGCAATCCGCAGAACGCGTGCTTGCCGCCGTCGGCGAGAGCACGCGCCTGGTGCTGATCAACACGCCGCACAATCCGACGGGTTCGGTGATGCCGTACGCGGAGATCGCGCGGCTCGCCGCGAATCTCGCGCATCGGTTGATTCCGCTCATTGTCGACGAGGTGTATCACCCGCTGTATCACGGTGCGCCGGCGTCTGTTTCGGCGGCGCAGCTGCCGAACACCATCGTCGTCGGCGATCTGTCGAAGGCGCTTTCGTTGCCGGGACTGCGCATCGGCTGGCTGATCGATCGCGACGCGCGGCGCCGCGAACGGCTGATCGACCTGCGCAGCTACTTCACTATTTCCGGCTCGCCGCTGACCGAGGCGATTGCCGCGCATGCGCTCGCCAATCGCGACGAGATCCTCGCGCGCCTGCGTGCCGTCGTCTCTGCGAATCTGGCCACGCTGACCGATTTCATGAACGCGCACGAGGACACGTTGGGTTGGGTCGCGCCTGCTGGCGGGACGACTGTATTCCCATGGCTGCGCGACGGCAGCGATGCACGAGAGCTGTGCGTGGCTTTGGCGAAGGCTGGCGTACTGTTCGCGCCAGGTTATACGTTCGATGCGCCGGAACACTTCCGGCTCGGCTTCGGTGCACAGGCCGAGGGCTTTGCGGAAGCGCTGAACATCGTGTCCGACGTACTGCGGGCGCCGCGCGCGCTCAGTGCTGCTGCTGGAGGGCGGCGCTAGCGAATCGTTCGCGGTGGAGCACGTAGATCCCGCTGGCGACAATGATGAACGCGCCGGTCAGCATGCGCATGCCGGGAGCCGTGGCCCATAGCAACCAGTCGAACAACATGCCCCACGCGAGCGCCGTGTATTCGAGCGGCGCAATGACTGGCGGCGCCGCGAGCCGGAATGCTTCCGTAATGAAGTACTGCCCGAGCGCCCCGCTGATCCCGAGCCCGACGATCAGCGGCCAGTAATCCCACGGCACCGGCACCCAACGCGCACTTGCCGCGATGCCGCCGATGATCGTCACGAAGAACAGCGACCAGAACACCGTCGCGGCGCTGGTATCCGTGCGGGTCAGGATGCGGATCGTGATCGCATTGAGCGCATAGCCGATTGCCGAAGCGAGCGCGGCCAGCCCGCCGATGGTGACCAGGCCGCTGCCGGTCGGCTTCAGGACGACAATCACGCCGACCAGGCCGACCAACACCGCGAGCCATTGCTGCCAGCCGACGCGTTCACCGAGCATGGGCACCGACAGCGCCGTGATCAGCAACGGCGCCGACATGAAAATGCTGTACGCGTTCGCAAGCGAGAGCTGGCTCACGGCGTAAATGAAGCACCACAGCAGCGCGACGCTGAGGAAGCCGCGCATCAGGTGCAGGCCCCAGCGCCTGGGCTTCAGATCGCTCCAACGACCAAACGCGGCATTCGCTGCGAGCAGCAGCGGCAGCGCGGCGGCACCACGGAGGAAGGTCACCTGCATTGCAGGGAAGTCCTCCGACAGCCGCTTCAACAGGACATCCATCACTGAGAACGTGGTGACGGCCGCTAGCATCGTGAGGATGCCGCGGACATTATTCGGTGGCATGTGTCGCATGCTACGGACGGCCCAAGTTCCGTGTCCAGTGGAACCGTGCGCTCGGCCGCATAGTTTCAGCAGGTGCCGACAGAACTCGGAAGAGCCATCATGACCAGCCTCAATCCTCAGCATTCGACTTCGGTGAAAGTGCGCCTGCGCGAGCGCGCCACGCAGCTGCGCGGCGAGATCCAGCGCACGCTCGAGCGCTCGTCCGACGAGACCCACGTACGGATTGCGGAACAGGCGCGCGACGTCGAGGACGACTCGTTCTCGAACCTGGTCGTCGACCTCAACCTCGCGGAGATCGACCGCGACGCGGACGAGCTGCGCCGGATCGACACCGCGCTGGCGCGGATCAACGAGGGCAGCTACGGCGTGTGCGAGAGCTGCGGCCAGGACATCCCGCAAGCGCGCCTGCAGGCCGAGCCGACTGCATTGCGTTGCGTGCAATGTCAGGAGTTGTACGAGAAGACGCACGCCGGCAACGGCACGCCCAGACTGTAAAAGCAGCCTATCGGCAGATACTGTGAAGAGCCGGTGACTTGTGTCACCCTCTCTTCATGCGCCAAGTCTTCATCTGCGACGCGATTCGCACCCCCATCGGCCGCTACGGCGGCACGCTCGCCGGCATGCGCCCTGACGATCTCGGCGCGGTGCCGATCCACGCGCTCATGCACCGCAATCCGCGCGTCGACTGGGCCGCGGTCGACGACGTTTTCTTCGGCTGCGCCAACCAGGCCGGCGAGGACAATCGCAATGTCGCCCGCATGTCGGCGTTGCTGGCCGGGCTGCCGGACAGCGTGCCGGGCGCGACGATCAACCGCCTGTGCGGCTCCGGCCTCGATGCCGTCAATCTCGCTGCCCGCTCGATTCGCGCAGGCGAAGCGGAGCTCGTGATCGCGGGCGGCGTCGAGAGCATGACGCGCGCGCCGTTCGTCATGGGCAAGGCCGACAGCGCGTTCTCGCGCGTCGCGAAGATCGAGGACACGACGATCGGCTGGCGTTTCGTCAATCCGCTGATGAAGGCGAAGTACGGCATCGACTCGATGCCGGAGACCGCCGAGAACGTGGCGCAGGAGTACAGCGTTGCGCGCGCCGACCAGGACAAGTTCGCGTTGCGCAGCCAGCAGCGTTACGCGCGGGCCAAGGCTGCGAACTTCTTCGAGAACGAGCTCGTGCCGGTGCCGATTCCGCAGAAGAAGGGGGAGCCGCTCAGCTTCGCGGCCGATGAGCACCCGCGTGCCGACACTACTCTAGATGCGCTGACGAAGCTCAAGGGCGTCGTGCGGCCCGACGGCACCGTGACTGCGGGCAATGCCTCTGGCGTCAACGACGGTAGCTGTGCATTGCTGTTGGCGAGCGAAGAGGCTGCTGCGAAGCATGGTCTGCGGCTGCGCGCTCGTGTGATCGCGACGGCAACAGCCGGCGTGCCGCCGCGAATCATGGGAATCGGTCCGGTACCGGCGACGCGCAAAGTGCTCGCGCTCGCGAAGCTTTCGCTCGGCCAGCTCGATGTCATCGAGCTCAACGAAGCGTTCGCCGCACAGGGGCTCGCAGTGACGCGTCAGCTCGGACTCGCCGACGACGCGGAGCATGTGAATCCGAACGGCGGTGCCATCGCCATCGGGCATCCGCTCGGCGCAAGCGGCGCGCGGCTCGCGACGACCGCACTCAACCAGCTCGAGAAAATCCGCGGGCGCTATGCGCTATGCACGATGTGCATCGGCGTGGGGCAGGGCATCGCGATGGTGATCGAGCGCGTCTGAGGCTCAGCTGCCCTTACTGGCACTGGGCTTTGCACTCGCGCAAATATTCGCGGCACTGATTGTTCGCGTCGCGCTCGGTGCGGTAGCAGTCGTAGCGCATCTGCGCGACGTTGTTCATTGCGTCGAGACAGATTCCGTGGCGGTAGGCCAGGCGCCGCTGACAGCTTGCACTGTAGTAACCACCGCGGCAGCTCAGCTCCGGATTCGCGAAGTAGTTGCAGAACGCACCGTAGTCGATGCCGTTGTAGGAATCGCTGGGCGGCCGGCCGCTGAACACATCGCGCCCGCCGTTCGCGGCTACGCGCTGGCACTCCGTCCGCGCATGTCGGACTTCGCGTGAGCAGCGCTGCTCGTTCGCCGCACACTGACTCATGCAGGTCGCTTGCGGCGGCGGCTGATCCTTGTTCGTCGCGGATCCCTGGTTGTCGGCCGAGATGGCGGCCGTTGCGAACAGAATGGCGAGCATGTACAGGAAATTTCTGACATTCATGGCCGCACTCTGGCCAGCAGCTCTGCAGGCGTCAAGCAGCGCTGCGCGGCCTGGCAGCGGGCCCTGCTGCCGCGCAGCTTTAGTTTCAGGAACTTAGCTCTGTACGCGCCCACCGCGCGGGAACCGCGCCGACTACGACAGGTCTGCTAGTCATACGGCCCGCACGTCGGGTTACACTGCGTTCAGTTCTCACCGAACTTCGAAGCGAAGCGCCCACTTCAATGACTCAACACTCCGAAGAACGCCTGCTCGAAACGGAAGGCGCGCCGTCGGTGCGTGCCGGCGCGCGCATCCTGCCCTTCGAACGCCCGCAGTCGGAGCTGCAGCGGGCCATTCAGCAACGTGCACAGGACGCGCTCGACCGCGACCGCGAGCTCGATCGTGAGAAGCGCCGGCCGCAGCCGCTCAAATGGTTGGCGATCTTTGCGCTCGCCTGCATTCCGGTGCTGCTGACGATCGGGGCGGTGGATGGTTTCCTGAAGGTCTTTCACAAGGTCGCTGCGATCTACACGGCCGCGCCGGTCCAGGAGCAGCAGCCCGCGCAAAGCGACGACGTTCAGTCGCAGCCCGGCGTCGTGATGCTGCAGTCGTACGACGCTCCGTCGGAGGCGCAGCGCACGGCGCCCGCGCCGGACGCGAGACCATCACAGCCCGCTGACGCGCCCGCGACGCGTTGAGCCCGCACCGCGCAGGATCCAAGCGCGCGATCAGACATAAAGGGGTAGGGCCGCACCGGCTTGACGGCATCAATGCGTATTGCCGCGCATGGGGTCGCCGTCCAAAGTTGCGGGCCTGCGGCGGCCGGAGCCAGGGGGGCACACCATGTCGCGACTGGTGTTTCGCGATTTCGATGAATTCGCCGACTCGATCGATGGGATCGCGGGCCGTTTCGTTCCGACAGCACGCTCGACCGCGGAATGGTGGGTCGACGCCGTCCCGGCCGGCGCGCTTTCGCTGCAGCAGATCCAGATAGGCGGCTCCGCCACTTTCGCCGGCGACGGGCAGACCGGCTCGTTCACGCTCGGCATTCCGATGACGAAACCGCAGTCCATCCGCATCGACGGCCAGCGGCTCGATGCGACTGCCTTCATCGTGCTGAAGCAGGATCAACCGTTCACGTTCGCCGGGCAGGACGTGACGCGCTGGGCGGGTGTCACGCTGCCGGTCGATCATCACACGCTAGGTCCGGAGTTGCTGGAGAAGCTGCACGCCAGCGACGGCGCGTGCACGCGCACCGATCCGCTGCGGCTCGAGCAGTTGCGCTGGCTCATCGGCCGGATCTGCTGCGGCAACCCTACGATCGACCTGTCGGATCCGGCCGCGGCGAAAATGGCAGAGCAGGAAATCAGCGCGGTCACAGTCCGCGCGCTCGAGCGGAGTCTGCGCTTGCAGTTGCGTCCGATCGGCCGGCCGCATCTTTCGCGCGAGCGGGTCATCGCGCGGGCGCTCGATCTCATTCGTGCGCATGACGGCCAACCGCTGTTCACCAGCGATTTGTGCCGCGCAGCCGGTGTCAGCGAGCGCACGCTGCGCAATACCTTCAACGAGTATTTCGGCGTCGGCCCGATCAGGCTCCTCAAGATGCGTCAGCTCCGCGAGATTCGCGCGGCCCTGCTCGCCGCCGATCCGGCGCACGAAACCGTCGCCAGCATTGCGGGTCGGTTCGGGGTTTGGGACTTCAGCCTGTTCGCGCGCAACTACAAGCGGCTGTTTGCCGAATCGCCCTCGCAGACTCTGCGTACGCCTGCCGGGAGCAGCGAGCACACGGAAGACAATTCGTGGCTGGGTTATGCAGTCCGCAAATTCACGGACGACATCGTGTACGCGGTGCCGCGCTCGTTGGCCGCCGCGGCGACGCCGCTACATACTGGCTCGAACGAACAGTAGCGGCCCGGTGATCTTCAGATCGACGAATCCCGGCGTGTCTTCGTCGGCGGAGTCGACGTCGATCTGGAACGAGCGATAACCGAGCCCCAGCGCCAGGTACGGATTCACCCGCCAGGTCACGCCGAGGCGGGCGTCGAGGATCGAGCCGTCCACGTTGCTCTCGTTCACCGTCAGGTACTGCAAGCGTCCTTCTACTGCCCAGCGCTGCGAGAAGTCGAAGCGACCTTCGACGCCCATCAACGGCAGCGGCGCGACGCCGCTTTCGCTCTCACGCACGACGCGGCTGCGAACCACTGCGTTCGCTTCGACGTCGGCGATCTGGATGCCGAACGTAGCGGCGATCTCGCCGCGAGGATGCACGAGGAAACGATAGCCGTACGTCAGGCCGAACATCGTCAGGTTCAGCAGGCTGTCGACGCGCTCGCCGACGCGGTAGTCCTCGTTGTCGAACGAGATCGGTCGTTCGATGCGCTTGTCGGCCGAGCGATGAATCGCGAACGCGCTCAGTCGCACCAGGTGCTGCTCGCCGGGCAGCAGCGTGAGCTCGACCTGCGGCAGGAGCTGGTAGTCATCCAGGCCCAGGTCGTCTTCGGCACTGAGCTCGGTGCCGGGCAGGGTTGGCGACTCGTCGACGCGCATCGTCGTCGACGGGCTGGCGCCGAGCAGGTTGACCTCGACGCGGAACCGGTCCTCGATGACGTTGGGCCGCGGTTGCGGCGCCCAGTCCGGCAGCTTCGAAGTCGACGTCGCAGTCGACGCAGCAGGGACTTCGGGTTCTGCCGCTGCAGCGAGCAGCGGAACGAGCGCGAGGGCGGGGATCACCAGAAGGAGTCGGCGGCTGTTTGGCATTCGGTGCTTCCTGTGACGCGCCGATTATGCCAATGCCCACCCGGCACGTCGGGCTCTACTTCACGGAAGCGAAGAGTGTCGGGGATTGGTGACAGGTGCTGTGCCCGCATGGCGCCGCCGCCGACTCCGCAGGATGTTGCGCAGCCGGTCGTTCTCGATGCCTAATCGATCGGCGGCCGCGCCGACGGACAACCCTTCGCAGACGATCAGGCAGACGGCCGACCAGTAGATCGCGGCCTCGGTCCGTGTGTCTTTCTGGTAATACATGACGGCGTACCGTCCGGGGATGGTGCGAGCGCCGCGGGACGAGATAAACCTGCAGAAATACTGATCGGCGTTGCGGCCCGCGCAATACACGTCGAGTGTGGGGAGCTACTGCATGGCGGATGAATCGAGCGAGATGGTGCGACTGGCGCGAGTCCGCGCACGACTGTGCCTGCTGCTCGCGGGCGTGTCCGGGGCCGTTTTCCTGGTGTTCCTGGTGCTGCTCAATCGTTCCGTGCAGAACGATCCGCTCGGGCCGTTGCACGATGTGCGCTTCAGCGTCATCGGTGTCGGTATCAACTTCGCGCTGGCGCTGAGCAGCGTCGTGGCCTTCGGTTACTGGCGGCGCGTCGAACGCACGCGGGCAGGGCGCTGAGTATGCGCAGCCCGATCGCGATCGCACTGTTCCTCATCGTCATCGTCAGCACGCTGCTGATCACACGCTGGGCCGCGCGCCGGACGCATTCGCGCTCGGAGTTCTACGCAGCCGGCAGCTCCATCACCGGCACGCAGAACGGCCTGGCGATCGCCGGCGATTTCATGTCTGCGTCCACGATCCTCGGCGTCGCCGGGCTCGCATTCATGGGCAACTCCGACGCCGTGCTGTACATCGTGGCGCCGCTGCTCGGCTTCACGATCATGCTGCTGTTCATTGCGGAGCCGCTGCGCAATCTCGGTCGCTACACGGTGCCCGAGGTGGTCGCGCTGCGCTTTCCCGGTCGCAGCGTGCGCGCCTTCACCGCCGCCGCCGCGCTGGTCGTCACGATCTTCTATCTGATCGCGCAGATGGTCGGAGCCGGCGCGCTGATCGAGATTCTGCTCGGCGTGCCGTATTCGCTCGCGGTCGTCGTCGTGGCGACGCTGATGATGCTGTACGTTGCGTTCGGCGGCATGCTCGCGACCACGTGGGTGCAGATCACCAAGGCTGTCGTGTTGATGGTCGGTGTCGTGCTGATGACGATCCTGACGTTGCATCGCGTCGACTACGACGTCGGCTCGTTGTACTCGACCGCTCGTGCGCAAATGGACACAGTGTTCACTGGCAATCGAACCGGCGCGCTGAATTCGCTGTACTCGACGCTGTCGCTCGGGCTCGCCTTGTCGTTGGGCGTCTGCGGGCTGCCGCACGTGCTGATGCGATTCTTCACGGTGCCCGATGCGCGGCAGGCGCGCCGCTCGATCGTGGTCGCGATGGTGCTGATCGCCGTGGTCTTTCTCATCGTGCTGTTCGTGCTCAGTTACGCCGCGATTGCGTTCGTGTACGGCAAGCCCGAGTTCTTCGATGACGCGGGCGTCCTGCGCGGCGGCGCTAACATGGCGGTCGTGCATCTGTCGCGACTGCTCGGCGGCGACGTGCTGATGGGCATCGTGTCCGCAGTGACGTTCGCGACGATCCTCGCAGTCGTGGCAGGTCTGACGATGGCAAGCGCGGGCGCACTCGCGCACGATCTCTATGCGCAGGTGTTCAGGCGGGGGACTGCGACGGAGAAGCAGGAGTTGCGGATATTCCGCGTCGCGACGCTGGCCGTGACCGTCGTTGCGGCATTGCTGGGCATTGCATTCAAGGGCACGAACATTTCTTTTCTCGTCAGTCTCGCCTTCAGTGTCGCGGCGAGTGCGAATTTGCCGGTGCTGTTGCTGTCGCTGTACTGGCGCGGACTGACGCGGCGCGGCGTGTTGCTCGGCGGCGCTGTCGGTCTGATCGGCTCGACCGGCATGCTGATCGCCGGTCCTGCGATCTGGGTCGACGTGCTCGGCTACGAGCGGGCGTTGTTCGGCTCGAACTATCCGACGCTGATCGCGTTGCCGCTCGCGCTGTTCACGGCGTGGGGCGTGTCGCTGCTCGATGCGCGCCGGCACGATGCTCAGGCGCGTCAGGTGTTCGACGAGTTGACCGCGAAAGCCAATCCCTAGGGTCTGGAACTTCGCGCAGCGCGCACGCGTTGCCGCTACATCCCCGTCGATGCAGCCGGAGCGCCCTCATGGCATTCGAACTCAAGCCTTTGCCTTTTCCGAAAGAATCCCTCGGTCCGACGATGTCCACGAGCACGCTCGAGCATCATCATGAAAAGCACCACGCGGGCTACGTGAAGAAGCTCAACGAGCTGATCGCCGGCACGAAGTACGCGAGCTCCGACCTGGAATCGATCATCCGCGCCACCGCGCGCGGCCAGGCGAAGGAGAAGAAGATCTTCAACAACGCCGCGCAGGTGTGGAACCACGATTTCTTCTGGGACTCGATCGCGCCGAACGGCGGCGGCACACCGCCCGATCCGGTGCTGAAGCGCATCGTCGCGAGCTTCGGCTCGCAGGAGACGTTCACCGACCGTTTCGTGCAGGCGTCAGTCGATCACTTCGGCAGCGGCTGGGCGTGGCTCGTAGCGAAGGACGGGAAGCTCGAAATCATCACTACTCACGACGCCGACAATCCGCTGACCGCCGGCCAGCATGCGCTGTGGACCTGCGATCTGTGGGAGCACGCGTACTATCTCGACTACCAGCAGGAGCGCGCGGCCTTCGTCAAAGCGGTGATCGAGAACGTCGCGAACTGGCAGTTCGTCGGCAAGCGGCTGGTCGAGGTCGACAAGCAGCAAGCCGCGTAGGCTCGCTCAGGAAGTGATGCGGACGGCGCGTGCCGTCCGACACAATTGACGAACGTCACCGTGAAATTTCCCGGCATCCCGGGAATATTGCGCACCCGATTGCAATTACCGCCGCCAGCCAGTCTGGCCGCCGCGTACTCGAGGCCCGCCTGCAGCGCCGCCTGAGCGCGCAGCTCCTGCAGGTCCAGCGTGTTCGAGTGCTGCTGCGTCAATATTGATGGTCATATTGATGCGCACGGCGAAAGCGCCGAGAGCAGCCAGCACAACCAGGGTTGGCGCACACCCACGAGGGCACCGCCGCATCCGCGTTTGGGATGAAGTCGTACGTGTGTAGGCGGCGTGCAGCGGCTGCGAAAAGTGTGATCGCCGTCACATGTGCGCGCCGGCGCAAGAGGGTCTATATTTCGTGCCGCAGCGCGGGCGTTGACAGTTCATTAGAGTAAAGGCCGGCGCGCGGGGTTGGGCGAGGGGGTTGGTGGCGTGCGCGCGGGCGGGCGCCGGAGGGGTAGCTTGTGAGCAGAGCGGCGCAGATCGCAGCTTTCGTTCTCTTGGGGTCGATCACGGCTTCGGCCGGACTGGAGGCCGCCGACGAGGCGCCGGCGGCGACGTACGTCTCGCTGAAGCTCGAAGGCGCCTGCGACGCACAGAACAATCGTCTGTGGCTGACGAACACGCACACATTCAAGACCGTGGCGACCACGGTGCGGTGGCGTGCGGCGGGCGGCAAAGACCTCAGCGATCAGTTCTTCCCGGGGCCGAATTCCGTGCGCGAGATCGGCTGCGCGGCCGAGGCGGAAATCGTCGAAGCGAAATTCGCGGATTTTTGAGAGGGAATGAAGAGTCGGGCTAAAGCCCGACCTACAGTTGCTGCCCCGTAGGTCGGGCTTCAGCCCGACAATCCTGATCTCTTAGAACGTCATCCGCACGTTCAACCCCATCGACGTGATGTCGTCGCCGATCGACACGCTCAGCCCGCCGGCAACGTTCGGCACGAAGAAATACCGGCCTTCGAACACGATCGTCGTGTCGTCGCCCGCTTCGTCGAGGTCGCGGTAGTCGAAGCCGCCTTCCAGCTCGAACTTCGGCGCCACGGCGCCGCGGATGCGCGCGCCCAGCAGGAAGCCGTCGTCGTCCGCATCGAACGGGCCGGCATCGAGCTCGGCCTTGACGATGCCCAGCTTGCCGATCAGGTCGACTTTGTCGTTGAGCGGCCAGTGGCCGCCGCCGCCGACCTCCAGGAGCGTCGAGTCGATGTTGAAGTCGAAGCTCAGGTCCGTGTAGTCGGCGAACACGAAGAAGCTCGGATGCACCGCCAGCGAGCCGCGCAGCGCGAAGCCGTCGCCGTCCACGTCGAAGCCGTCGCCGTCGAGCTCCGTGTCGACGTAGCCGAGCTCGGCATACGAATAGTCCATGACGTCAGCGTGACTCGCGAACGGCAGCGCAGCAGCCAGGGCAGCCAGCGCGCTCAATATGCGTCGTTGCATGCAGATCTCCGAAGGAGGAAAACACCGGCCTCGTTGCCGGCGGCCGACATGATACAGGCTTGTTTTTAGCCTTGGCGAGGCGTCTGTCTCCTAATAGCAACAAAGGCTGCAGTGCGATTGACCTGACGCCCGCGCCGCCGGCCCAAACTGGTGCAACGAGACCGACGGCAGACATTCCCGCTATTCGAAACTGACTGGACGGGGCGTCTGGTATTTGGACAGCGTGTCCAAAGTGACATACTTCAGCTTCGAACGAGACTGTTTGAGCAAGGGGAACCGTCCAAAGCACAACAGCAAAAGAAGGAGTCACAGATGAGCTCGGGGGATCACATCCGTGTGCGACGCGCAGCTGCGCTCGCGTTCGCAATCGCTTCGACCTTGGCTGGCGCCCGCGCGGGCTACGCGCAGGCAGCTGCACCGAATACAGCCAAGGACACGCAGGTCATCGACATCGTCATCGTTACGGCCCAACGGCGCGAAGAGAACCTCATCGACGTGCCGATTGCCGTCGCCGCGTTCAGCGGCGAGGCGCTGGAGCGGCGACAGATCGACCAGGCCACCGACCTGCAGCTCAACGTGCCGAACGTCTCGTATACGAAGACGAACTTCACCGGCTCGAACTTCCAGATCCGCGGCATCGGCGTGTCGTCGGTCGCGGCCAGTGGCGACTCGGGCGTCGAGACGCACTTCAACTCGATGCCGATCAAGAACCCGCGGTTGTTCGAGACCGAGTACTTCGACGTGCAGCGCGTCGAGGTGCTGCGCGGACCGCAGGGCACGCTGTACGGGCGCAACGCGACCGGCGGCGCCGTCAACATCATCGCGCGCAAGCCGGAGAAGGAGTTCAACGGTAACGTCGAACTCGAGGCGGGCAACTACAACGCGCTCAAGGCGAAAGGCATGGTGAACATCCCGCTCGGCGACACAGTCGCCGTGCGCTTCGCCGGCATCACGTTCACGCGCGATGGCTACACCGAGAACCTCGCGACCGGCAACGACATCGACGACCGCGATCAGTGGTCGGCACGCGGCGCGCTGCGCTTCACGCCGAGCGATACCACAGACATCACGCTGATGGTGAATCACTACAAGGAAGACTCGCATCGCTCGCGCGTCACGAAGCAGATGTGCCATCACGATCCGGGCGGCTCGCTCGGCTGCCTGCCGGACACGCTCAATTTCGAAGCCGGCAACATGCGCGGCACGCTCGGCGGCATTCTCGGTGAGTGGGGACCGCTGCTGCTCGATCTCGGCGACGGCACGCCAGACGGCACGTTCGCAGGTTTCCCGCTGCCGCCGGCGCTGATCAACATCGGCACCGACGTGAATACCGGCTCGCCGGTGCCGGCGGATCTGCACAAGACCTTCGCCGAGTACGACCCGACGTACCAGGCCGACGAAACCGTCGCGACGCTGGAGTTCGTGCACGACTTCGGGCAGATGACGTTCACGATGGTCGGCGGCTACCAGGAGACGAGCTTCCTGTCGCAGACCGATTACAACTGGACGGTCGCCGGTCTGCCGTACAACGGTCCGGCGGTGCCGGCCTTTGGCGGCGGGATCCCGATCAGCGAGATCGACTCCGCCGCGCTGCTCGGCTCGCTCAACAACAACGTGCGCGACGTCGGCGTGTTCTCGCGCAACTACGACCAGTCGGACCAGGAAGCCGACCAGTGGTCGGCTGAGATCCGCCTGTCGTCGGAGTTCGAGGGGTCGACGAATTTCCAGCTCGGTGTGTTCTATTTCGACACCGACGACAACACGAACTACTACGTCGTCACCAGCGAGCTCGACTACTGGGCGCAGGTGACAGCGCCGTTCTCGCCGTTCCTCAACTCGGCGCCGCCGTACTACATCAATGCCACGCCGAGCGCCTCGCTCAAGTCGGGCGCGGTGTTCGGCGAGCTGTACTACGACGCGACCGAAAACCTGCGCTGGACGGCTGGATTGCGCTACACGCACGACAAGAAGGGCGTGCGGGATCGGCAGATGCTGTTCTCGGTGCCGGTGGGCCGGCCGGCGACCGCGACGGAGTTCAACGACTTCCGGGTCGACGAGACCACGTTCAACGAGTACACCGGCCGCCTCGGCTTCGACTGGAAGCCGGGCTGGTTCGACGACTCGACGCTGTACGCGTTCTATTCGCGCGGCTATAAGGCCGGCGGCTTCAATCCGCCGCTCGATCGCAGCCTGCCGCAGTTCGCGGGCACGCCGGAGGTCTACGATCCGGAGTTCGTCAACGCCTTCGAGGTCGGCTCGAAGAACGTGTTCGCCGGCGGCCGCGTGCAGGCGAATCTCACGGCGTTCTACTACCAGTACGACGCCTTGCAGGTCTCGAAGATCGTCGCGCGCACCTCGGTCAACGAGAACGTCGACGCCAACATCTACGGCCTGGAAGGTGAGTTCGTGTTCAGCCCGGCGACCGACCTGCTGATCGACGCGAACTTCGCGTACCTCAACACCAAGATCAAGGACTTCGAAAGCATCGATCCGCGCGATCCGAGCAACGGCGATCCGAACTGGACCAACATCAAGGACATCTCGGACGGCTCCAATTGCGTGCTCGCTTCCGCTGCGCTGCCTGTCGCTCGCCAGTTCAACCTGGTGCTGCCGGCGCAGGTCGGCGGTCCTTTCGGCTTCTGCGGGGCGATGGCCGACAACGGCTTGCCGGTGCAGGATGGTATCGCAGCGAATCTCGACGGCAACTCGCTGCAGGGCACGCCGGAGTGGTCGTTCAAGGTGGGCGCGCAGTACACGTTCCATCTCGGCAGCACGATGAACCTGACGACGCGCGCGGACTATTACTGGCGCGACTCGTTCTACGCGCGCATCTTCAACCGGCCGATCGACAAGATCGACGCGTGGGACGTCGTGAACGCGCAGGTGGAGCTGAGCTCGGCCAGCAACAGCTGGTTCGTGCGCGGCTACGTCTACAACGCGATGGACGACGACAACATCACCGGCATGTACGTGACGGACGCCTCGTCGGGCCTGTTCACGAACGTGTTCGCGCTCGATCCGAGAACGTACGGGCTGGTGTTGGGCTTCAGGTTCTAGGGGTCAGTCGAAGCCCCGCAACGTTGCAAAGTCGGCAAGCTGCGCACGCTCCGTGCGCAGCTTGTTGACCGGCGAGCGCTCATCCATGTGGCCGAGCGCCATGCCACAGAAGAGCATGTGATCCGCTGGCAGCGCCAGAAATTCCGCGACGCTCTTGTGCCAGATCGCCCAGGCCTCCTGCGCGCACGTGTGCAGGCCGTGCTGGCGCGCGAGCAGCATGATGTTCTGCATGAACATGCCGAGATCGGCCCACTGGTCCTGGCCCATGCGGCGATCGATCGAGAAGAACAGCGCGACCGGCGCGCCGAACATTTCGTAGTTGCGCGCGAAGTGCCGCAGGCGCGCGGCCTTGTCTTCGCGCGGAATGCCGACCAGCGCGTACAGATCCTCGCCGCACTTGAAGCGCCGCGAGCGATACGGATCGTGCAGGTTCGGCGGATACACGTGGTACTCCGTGCCTTCGCCCATCGGCTGCGTACGCTGCTTCGCGCGGATGTTGCCGAGGAATTCCGCGAGCGGCGCGCCGGTCAGCACGTCGACGCGCCACGGCTGCAGGTTGCCGCCCGAAGGCGCACGCTTTGCGGCTTCGATGATCTCGACTACTACGCGCTTCGACACCGGCGTATCGAGAAACGCGCGGCAGCTGATGCGGCTGTCGATGGCTTCGGTGACGAGCATGGCGTGTGCGGTGGTGGCCGATGACGGGCGAATAGTAAGCTTCCCCTCATGATTCACACCATCAATCTGCAGGGCGGTGCGTCGCTCGTCCTGCGCACGTTCCAGCCAGCCGGTTCACCGCTCGCTGCAGTCGTGGTGCCTTCCGCGATGGGCGTCACGCAAAACTTCTACTCGCGCTTCGCGGAGTGGCTCGCGGCACGCGGCTATCTCGCGGCGACGTTCGACTATCGCGGCATCGGCCAGTCGGCGCCGGCGACGCTGCGCGGCTTCGAGATCGACATCCGCGACTGGGCGACACAGGACTGCGCAGCCGTGATCGACTTCATGAAGGCGCGCGCGCCGGAGCTGCCGCTGTATTGGGTCGGTCACAGCCTCGGCGGGCAACTGATCGGGCTGATTCCGAACCGCGAGCGCATCGATCGCGCGATCACGATTGCGACCGGCAGCGGCTACTGGCTCGAGAACAGCTGGCAGACGCGGCGCTTCGTCTGGTGGCTGTGGTTCGTGGTCGTGCCGCTGGCGCTGCGGCTGGTCGGCTACTTTCCCGGCAAGCGGCTGCGCAAGGTCGGCGATCTGCCGCGCGGCGTGATGGCGCAATGGCGCCGCTGGTGCCTCAACCGGGAATATGTTGTGGGCGCCGAGGGTGAGAACGTGCGGTGCGCGTATGCGTCGGTGCGCACGCCGATGCTGTCGCTATCGTTCACGGACGACGAGATGATGTCGGAGCAGGGCATCCGCTCGCTGCACCGGCTGTATGCGAACGCGCCGATCGAGTACCGGCGCATCGCTCCCGGCGAGGTCGGTGCGCCGCGCATCGGTCACTTCGGCTTCTTCCGCTCGCAGTTCGAGGCGACGCTGTGGCCGCTGGTATCGCAGTGGCTGACCCGCTAGAAAAAAATAACGTGCGCGATGTCGCCATCGCGCACGTCTGCATCCGAGATGGCTCAGGGGGATGGTCAACCACCTTCGTCAGCAAGTTTAAATCGGTCAGACTCGCTGACTGCAATGCACGTGCTGTGCCAGCGCGCCACCCCGCGAAAATACAGGGACTTGCTCGGTGCGAACGGCTGCGACTGCACTCGCGATGTGCAGCGCACGTAGCAGGCGCACGATTACAGATCAGACGGAGCGGCGGGCGCGGCCTGTAGTCGTGTCGCCATGACGCGCAGAGCGACCGCGAGCGAGCTGACGATCAACACCGCGGAGAGCAGGAACGGTGCACCCGGCAGGTGCCAGTCGCGATGTGCGCCGATGAACGCGGCGAATGTTTGTGTAAACAGCAACGGACCGATCAGCGTCGAGATGCCGAGCACGCTGCTGTTTGCGCCTTGCAACTGCCCTTGCTCCGACGGAGTTACGAGCCGCGTCATCAGGCCCTGCAGCGCCGGGCCCATCAGGCCCCACAGCGACATGAAGACCACACCCGTGGAGTAGATAGCACCGTTTGGCGCCATTGCCTGGATCGTGAAGCCGGCCGCGCCGCAGACGAGGCCGATGATGATCGTCTGTCGCTCGCCGAGCGCCTTGACGACGCGTCCGACCAGAAAGCCCTGCACGATGATCTGGCACACGCCGACGCCCGCGAGCAGCAGACCGACTGACTTCGTGTCCCAGTTGTAGCGGTAGCTCATGTACAGCACGGCGACGCTGGGCAGCGCGGCGTGCGCGAGATTGCTGAGGAACGTCACCCACGTGAAGCCCCACAGCTCCGGATGGGAGCGCAGCAGCTTCAGCGCGCCGACCGGATTCGCCTTGCGCCATGAGTACGGCCGTCGCAGCTCGCGTCGCAACGACTCCGGCAGCACGAAGAGGCCATACAGGCCGTTGGTCAGGCTGAACCCCGCCGCGACCCAGAAAGGCAGGCGCGGGCTGATGTCGCCGAGGAAACCGCCGAGCGCCGGGCCGACGACGAAGCCTGCTCCGAACGCGGCGCCGAGCAAGCCGAACTTAGCAGCACGTTGCTCGGGCGGCGTCACGTCGGCGATGTAGGCGCCGGCGGTGCTGATGCTTGCCGCAGTGATACCGGAGATCACGCGTCCGACGAACAGCCAGCGCACGTTCGGCGCGAGCGCCATCAGGATGTAGTCGAGGCCGAGACCGAAGTTCGACAGCAGGATGATCGGCCGCCGCCCGAAGCGATCGGACAGCGAGCCGAGCACTGGCGAGAACAGGAATTGCATCAGCGCCCACGCGGTGCCGAAGACGCCGTAGATCGTCGCAGCACGCGCGGTGTCGCCGCCCATGAAGTCCTCGACCAGCTTCGGCAGCACCGGGATGATGATGCCGATCGCGAACATGTCGAGCAGGACGGTGACGAAGACGAACGCGAAGGCGGCGCGTCGCGGCGCCGGGGGCGTGGGTTCGGTCATGGGTGCGGAGCTTGCCACATTTCAGATCAGTGCTACGTGGTCGCTGTCGCCTATGCGACGCGCCGCGAGCTCGGTCGGCGTGAAGCCGGACATGGAGCGGCATTCGCGAATCAGGTGGGATTGGTCGAAGTAGCCGCAGTCCTGCGCGACGTCGGTCCAGTCGCGTGCCGCGGAGTCCTGCATGCAGCCCAGCACGCGCTTGAAGCGCTGGATGCGCGCATAGATCTTCGGCGTCAGGCCCACCTCGAGGGAGAACAGCCGCGTGAAGCGGCGCGCGCTCAGTCCAACGTGCTCACTGAGCATCGCGACCGTGTACTCGTTGGGCGCCTGCATGAGTCGGGCAAGTGCGAAATCGACTTCGGCGCGCCGTTGCAGCGGGCGGATCGCCCGTTGCAGCAGCTCCGCTTCCAGCAACAGCAATTTCGCGCGGGGCGTTGGTGCCGCGAGAATGCGTTCTCGCAACGTGTCGCCGGCCGTGCCCCACAGATCGCGAAGACCGACGTGCTGATTCTGCCGCTCATCGCCGGCGGGATCGAAGAACGGCCATGTGCCGCCGGGGCGGAATGCCACACCAACGTTGGCGCGCTGCTCGCGCGTGTCGATGACGAAGTAACGCGAGTACGCAGCGCTCAACACCGCGCCGGGGAGACGTTCGAGCACGTCGTCGTTCGGGCCGCTGTACAGACGGTTCTCGTCCTCGAACAGGTTGATGATCAACCCGCAGCTCCCGCCCGGGAGCAGTCGATCCTTCGCGTGCGCGAGCGGCACGCCTTCCCAGTACCAGAGCCGCTCGACGAACCGGTCGAGCGGCGGCCCCGGGCGATAGGTGCAGAACAGGATGGGCTTGTAGCTCACTTACTTCCGCTGGTTCTCCAGCGCCTCGATCGTCTTCGGCCAGTCGTCCTTGAGCAGCCGCGACAGCGAACGGTCGGCGAGCAGCTTGCCGCCGGTCTGGCAGCGCGGGCAATAGTTCGTTTCGTTTTCTGCGTAGCGAATTCTCTGAATGGCGGTGCCGCAAACCGGGCAGGGCTTGCCGTAGCGGCCGTGCACGGCCATGTCCTTGCGAAACGCCGTGACCTTTTCGGGAAAGGCGCCGGCGGCGTCCGTGCGCAGGCGGTCGATCCAGTCGGTGAGCGTCGCTTGCGTTGCTTCGTAGAGCCTCTGCCACTCCTCGTCGGTCAGATGACGGGTCTGCGACGTCGGCGAAAGCCGGGCGCGGTGCAGGATCTCATCGGAATAGGCGTTGCCGATGCCGCTGAGGATGGTCGGATCGGTCAGCGCACGCTTCAGAGTGTGATTGGTGCGGGAGAGTCGCTCGCGAAAGGCCGCGGGCTCGATGCCGAGCACTTCGCTGCCGCCGCGATCGTGATCTGCAAGCTGCGCTGCGCTACTCAGTACGTGCAGCGATGCGCGTCGTTTCGTGCCCGCTTCAGTCAACGTGAGCGTGCCGTTGGTGAACTGGAGTGACAGCAGTGATGCGCGCACCGCGCCGGTGTGCGACTTGTCGTACCAGTGCAGGCGGCCGGCGATCATCAGGTGAATCAGCAGCCAGCGATCGTTGTCGAAGCCGATCGCGATGCGCTTGCCGACGCGGCGGAGTGCGACGACGCGATGGCCTTCGCAAGAGTGCAGCGGCGGATCGGCGGTGCGCAGGAGGAAAGGATTCTTGAGCAGTGCGCGCTCGAGAGTCTGCCCGAGCAGCCGGCTCTCGAGCGCTTCGAGATAGACGGTGACGTCGGGCAGCTCGGGCATGGACCTGTAGGTCGGGCTTCAGCCCGATAATCCGTGCGAAGTTATAGCTCGCGCAGCCCGGTCGTGATGGGCAGGCGGGCCGCACGCAGGCTCGGCAGCAGGCCGCCGATGAACCCCAGCGCCAACGCGTACGTCAGTCCCTGCATCAGCACTTGCGGCGTGACCTGGAACGCGAACGTGATCTGGCTGAACGAGGCGAAGTTCATCGTCGATGCGCGCAGGCCGTTGAACGTGAAGTACGAGATCGCCATGCCGATCACGCCGCCGATCAGGCCGATCAGCAGGGCTTCGGCGAGCACCGACACCACCACCGGCGCCGAGCCGAAACCGAGCGCGCGCAGCGTGGCGATTTCACGGGTGCGTGTCGACACTGCCGAGTACATCGTGTTGAGCGCCGCGAACACTGCGCCGAGACCCATCAGCACGGCGATCGTCGTGCCGATCGTGCTGACCAGCGCGATGAGCGTGCGCGACTGCTGCTCGTAGTAGTCACGCTCCGTGAACAGCCGTACGTTGAGGCGCGGGTCAGAAGTGAGCGCATCTTTGAACGACTGGAACGCGCCGGGACTGGTCAGCTTCACGCGCATCGACTGGTAGGAGTTGCCGCGGTTGTACGCGCCCTGCAGCACGGTGGCGTCGGTCCAGACTTCGGACTCCGCTACGCTGCCGCGGTCCTCGAAGATGCCGACGACAGTCCAGTCGGTCGTACCCCAGCGGAGCTTGCTGCCGACGGAGAGTCCGGCGAACTGCAGGCTCGCGCCACGGCCGGCGATGACTTCGAACGTACCGGGCGTGAACGTGCGGCCCTCGACGATGCGAAAGTTCTGGCGCAGCTTCTGCGCCTGCTGACCGACGCCGCGCAACGGCACGTTGGCCGGCGTCGCTGTGCGCTTCAGCGGCACGTCGACGACCACGTACAACTCGGGAGAGGCGATCGCGCCGTCGGCGTCGCGGGCGATGTCCTTCGAGTCGGCGATGATGCGCGTCTGCGGCTGCGACAGGCCGCTGCCCATTTCGTCCGTCGCGCCGCTGCGCAGGACGATTGCCACATCTTGCGCGCCGGACAACGTCAGCACCGCGCGAAACCCCGCAGCGATGGACAGCACGCCGATCAGCACCGTGACGACGCCGGCGATGCCGACCAGCGCCACGACGGACGAGGTCGCACGCTGCGACACGTTGCGCAGGTTCATCGACGTGATCGCGGAGACCTGGGTTACCGAGTTGCCGGCCATGTCACACCTTTCTCAATGCATCGACGATCTTCAGTCGGTTGGCCTGCACGCACGGCTGAGCCGCTGCGAGCGTGCCAAGTACGACGACCAGCACTGCGCCGGAAGCGTAGACGCTCGGCGGCATCCCGAGCACGGGGAAGAACTGCGCGAGTGCCTGTGCGAGCCCGACCGACGTCAGTGCTGCGAGCCCGAGGCCGATGATTGCACCCAGCGCCGTCACCAGCAGCGCTTCGCCCAGCACCAGTCCCGTGACAGTGGCGTTGGAATAACCGAGCGTCTTCATGACCCCGATCTCGCTGAAGCGCTCGCGGATCGACTGCCCCATCGTGTTCGCCGTGACCAGCAGCATCGTGAAGAACACCGCCGCCGCGACTGCGGTGATCAGCGCGCCGATGTTGCCCATCTGGTTCGCGAAGCCCTGGATGAACGCCTTCTCCGTCGCGGTCTTGGTCTCGGTCGAGGAGTTGGCGAACATGCCGTCGATGGTGCGCGCGATATCCGCCGAGCGATTGCGGTCGTTGACGCGCAGGACGACCCAGCCGACGGTGCCTTCGCCGACCGCGCGCGACTCGTTCAGATACTCGTGATGGAAGTAGATGCTCTGGTTGTCGCCGTTGCCGGCGTTGTAGATGCCCGCAACCTTCATCGGCCAGACGCTGCTGCCGTCGTTCTTGTGGGTCCAGATGTTGGAGCGCATCGGCACCGTGTCGCCGATTTTCCAGCCGAAGCGCTCGGCGACCGCGCTGCCGACGATCGCGGCCGTGCGGTCCTGCTCCCACGCTGCTTTCTGCTCCGGCGGCAGCGAGTACTCGTTGTACACCTGGAAGAACGTCGGCACGTCCACGGCGATGACTGGCAGCTGGTTGCGATCGTTCTGATAGATGCCGCCGAACCAGTCGTGCGAGCACGCCACCTTGACGCCTTCTACGCCGCGGATGCGCGTCAGGTAGCTCTCCGGCAGCGGCTGGATGATCGCGACCTTGTGGATCGTCACGAGCCGATCGACACCGGCCAGCTCCGGACTGCCGGTGAGCGCGACGCGCAGCGTCTGCATCAGTCCGAACAGCAGGAACGCGACGATGATGGAAGCGAGCGTCAGCCCCGTGCGCAATTTCTTGCGCCCGAGGTTCGCCCACAGCAGCGGCAGATGTTTGAACATGGCAGTCTCTGCAGGTCAGGCTTCGGCCTGACGCTATGCGACAGCTTCCGTGGTGAGCTGGCCCTTGTTGAGATGCAGCACGTGCTTGGCGCGCGCCGCGGCGTGCGGATCGTGCGTGACCATGATGATCGTCTTGCCCTGCTGCTGGTTCAGCGCCTGCAGCAGGTCGAGAATCTCATCGCCCGATTTGCGGTCGAGGTCGCCCGTCGGCTCGTCGCACAGCAGGAGCGTCGGATCGGAAACGATCGCGCGCGCGATGCCGACACGCTGTTCCTGGCCGCCCGACAACTCGCGCGGCTTGTGCTTCGCGCGCTCGCTCAGGCCGACGAGGCCGAGTGCGGCGCCGACGCGCTTGCGGCGATCCGCCGCCGACAATGAAGTCAGCAGCAGCGGCAGCTCGACGTTGCGCTCGGCCGTCAGCACCGGCAACAGGTTGTACATCTGAAAGACGAAGCCGACGTGATTCGCGCGCCACTTGCCGAGCGCGCCGTCGCTGAGCGAATCGGTGCGCTCGCCCGCGATCTCGATCGTGCCGCCGCTCGGCCGGTCGAGCCCGCCGATCAGGTTCAGCAGCGTCGACTTGCCCGAGCCCGACGGTCCCATCAGCGCCAGGAAATCCCCTTTCGGGATGTCCAGGTCGAGCTGGTGCAGCACGTGCACCGTCTCTGCGCCACGCTTGTAGTCCTTTGCGACCTGTCGCAGTCGTACCAGAGTCTCCACGATTCACCTCACCCGTTCTTGCTCTTGACCTTCGTGCCTTCGCTCAGCCCTTCGACCGGCGCGGCGACCACGACGTCGCCCGGGTTGATGCCCGAAAGGATTTCCACCTGGCCGTCGCGCTCGCCGCCGGTGCGGACCGCGACGCGCTCGAGCTCGCCGTCCTGCACGCGCCAGACGAAGCTGGTGTCGCCGTCGCGCATCACTGCGGCGGCGGGGATGCGTACTGCCGGCCGCGGCGCAGCGGCTTGCGCGCCTTCGACCGGACGATCTTCGAGAAAGCTGACCTTCACGCCCATGTCCGGCAGGATGCGCGGCTCGAGCGTGTCGAAGGCGATGCGCACGCGCACGGTTGCCTTCTGGCGGTCCGCGGTCGGCACGATGTTGATCACGTGACTGGGAATGGTCCAGTCGGGGTACGCGTCGAGCACGGCCTCGGTCTTCTGATTCGCCTTGACGCG
>Ga0075419_10000350_pt1 | contig 28179 bp, 13 predicted proteins | sample SoiMetdeltSBSDD3_FD_76900 | JGI IMG/M metagenome (GOLD analysis project Ga0075419, IMG submission 76900) | Bulk soil microbial communities from a Populus tree surrounding site in Tennessee, USA - Soil MetaG P. deltoides SBSDD3 | ecosystem: Environmental > Terrestrial > Soil > Tree plantation... | reverse complement strand
GGTGCGCACCGCCTTCAGCTTCGCCGTGCCACCGTGCGCGACGACGGCCGCATCCACCAACTGGCGGCCCCGCTTGCGCTGCTCGGGTGAGACCTGGACCCCGGCCTCGACCGCGGCCGCGTCGCTCGAGATCGTCACCGTGTCCACTCGTCCGAGCATGCTCAGCGAGCGCTTCATGCGATCGGCCGGCCCCGCGAGCAGCACGGTGACTCCCGTGCCCAGACCCCGGGCGGCAGCCTCGAGTGTGGCCGAGGCGAGCGATTCGGGGAGCGCCGTCAGGTGTGCTGCGGGTAGCCCCGCCGCATCCCCCGCGAGCCATGTGGACAGCAGCTGCCCGTGCGTCTCGATCGTGAGCGGCCAACTGCCGGTCGCGCGACGGCGGAGCTTCGCCAGCGCGTCGCCACGCGGCGGATCCGAGGCGAACGCGCCGAGAGAGGCGCGCACGCGCTGGGTCACCACGCCGGCCGACTCGGGGCGCGCCTGCACACTCACCATGAACAGGCTGGCCTCGTGAGCGGACGACAGCGTCGCGCGTGCTCCGGCGGGCAGCCCGCTGGTTTCGAACGCGCTGGTGGCCAGCAGCCAGCTCGCGTAGCCCGTCGCACCGCGGCCCGGCGCCAGCATGAAGGCGCGGATCTCGGTCGTGGGGCTGCCCGGCAGGTCCAGCAGCAGCGTGCCCGTGCGCGGCGTGGCGGTCACCGGCGCGGGAGCCGGAGCGTTCCTCCCACCCCATCGGCTGAACCACTCGGAGGCGGCGGCGAACGCTTTCGCCGGGTCCACGTCACCGGCGATGGCCAGCACGGCGCCATCTGGCCGCCACCGGTCGCGGTGGAACTCGCGCACCTGGTCGCGCGTGGTCCCCAGCAGCGCCATCAGGTCGCCGCGCGTGGCGTGGCCGTACGGATGCGGCCCGAACGCCAGTGCGGCGGCGCGCTCGTCGGCGAGCACGGTGGGGTTCTGTGCCTGCATCCCCAGCTGGCTCGCTACCTGCCGGCGCATGGCCTCGAACGACTCGTCGCTGAACAGCGGGTTCACGATGGCGTCGCTCATGAGTTCCAGCAGGCTCTCGAGTTCGCCCGAGCGGCAGCCCGCCGCCACCTGCGCGGCGTCGCGGTTCACGCTCACGCCGAACGTGGCGCCGAGCGTGTCGAGTTCGGTGGCGAAGTCCTGCGCACTGCGCGACGTCGTGCCCTGGCGCAGCAGCTGCGCGGTGAGGAACGCGAGTCCGGCGTGGCCCTTGGCCTCGGCACGCAGGCCGGCCGACGTCTGCAGCTGCGCCTGGACGATGGGCAGCCCCGGGCGCACGAACACGGCGATGCGCAAGCCATTGGGCAGCGTCTGTACGACCGGGGGTGCCACGCGAGGCGAGGCCGCGGTGAGGGCCAGCAGCGACAGTGCAACCGTGGCGCGCAACAGGAGGCGGTTCATCGCGCACCTCCCTTCGCGGACGGCACGAGCCAGACGGTGGCCCGACCTGCATCGGTCATGACGCGTTCCGCGGCGCGCCGCACATCGGCGGGACTGAGCTTGCCGATCTCGTCGAAGCGCCGCTGGGCCACGGCGGCATCCCCCGCGAGCAGTTCGGCCTCCCCCAGCACCTGCGCGCGCTGGCGAGCGGTCTGGAGCGCGAACCCGACGCTGGAGCCGGTCTGGCGACGCGCGCGTTCGAGCTCGAAAGCTTCCAACTCGCGCTGCACGGCGGTGCCGGCCGCTTCGAGCAGCGTCCGCTCGACCGCGACCGAGTCCACGCCCTGCGGCACCACCGCGAGGGTCCACAGCAGCGAGCCGTCCTTCTGCGCGGTGAAGCCCGCCTGAGCGGTCAGTGCGAGCTTCCAGTCGCGCACCAGCGACGAGGGCAGGCGCGAACTGGGCCCGCCCCCGAGCCAGGTCGCGAGCAGTTCCAGCGCGGGCGCGTCGGCATCACCCAGGCCCGGACCGCGCCAGCCCACGAAGCACAGCCGCGCGGGCAGGTCCACCGTGTCGCTCGCGCGCGGCACCGCACGCGGCGCGGGTGTGGCGGCCGTGGCCGGAGCGTTTCCCTTCGGCAGCTTCTCGAACGCGGTCCGGATGCTCGCCAGTGCGCTGTCGGCGTCGAATGCACCGGTCACCGTGATCACCGCGCCGGCGCACGCATAGCGTGCGCGGCGCCAGGCTTCCACGTCGGCGGGCTTGAGCGCGTCGGCGCCGGGCGAGGGCGGAGCGCCCGTCGAAGCGTAAGGATGTGCGGACCACGACGCCGACCACAGCTTGGCGATGCCGCGTGCGACCGGAGTGCGCTCGCTGCGCGTGCGCTCGGCCTGGATGGAGACGCGCTCGGCCGCGAGCGCGGCCGGTGTGACGGCGGCGGGCTTCATGCGTGCGGCCAGGAACGCGATCGCGTCGGGCAGGCCCGAGGCGGGCACCGTGGTCCACCAACTCGTGTAGTCGGGCGTGACCACGACGCTGCCCGTGCCGCCGATGGCCGCCACGGGTGCCAGGGGGTCCTCGGCGCCGGCTCGGAAGCCGAGCCGTGCCGTGATGAGCGCCAGGCCAGCCTGGGCCGGCCGTTCGTGCCGCGTGCCGGACGGGAACCAGAGCGCGACGTCCACCGCGGTGGCCTGGGCGTCCGGCGCCAGTACGACACGCAGCCCGTTCGCGAGCGTGGTCCGTGTGGCGTGCAGGCCATCGGCACGGACGGACGGCGAGAGCAGTGTCAGCAGCAAAGCCACGGCCAGTGCAGGCGTGACGGCACGGTGAGTCCCGGTCATGGGCATGGAGAAGTTCTCTCGCGGTTCAGGGAGCCTGGAGTCACCGCAGCACGACGACGCGGTCCGTCTTGTGCTGTCCGGCGCTCTCGAGGTCGAGGAAGTACAGGCCCGGGGCCAGCGAACGGCCGCTCGCGTCGTCCCCGTTCCAGCGGATGGAAAGCGTGCTGCCCGGGGTGAGGTTCCCCTGGGCGAGGTCCCGGACCCAGCGGCCGCCGGCGTCGAACACGCGCAGGCGGTACCGGCTGGCGCCGAACTCCACGCCCAGGGCCAGGCGGAACACCGCGGGCGAGCCGGTGCGCAGCGGATTCGCGCCCGCATTCGTGAACGACAGCGGTCCGTGCAGGTCGGGTACGCCGAGCGTGTCGGGCGTGTAGCGCAGCGCGGCAAGGCCGTCGGGCAGGCCCCAGCCCGTGAGCGTGTCGGGCGTGGCGGCATGCGAGGCGGTGCGCTTGAGCGCTTGCGCGATCCACACGGCCGGCCACGACGGGCGCGCCTGCATGAGGCAGGCGGCCATGCCCGCGACCAGGGGTGCGGAGAACGACGTGCCGTTCAGGCGGATATAGCTGTTCGGGTTGCCGTCCGCCGTGGCCACGATCACGTCCACGCCTTGCGCGGCGAGGTCGGGCTTGATGCGTCCGTCCACAGTCGGGCCCTTGGACGAGAACGCCGGGCGGAAGCCGAGCGAGTCCACGGCACCGATCGCCAGCACGCTGTCGCCGTGCGCGTCGGCGGGAGCACCCACCTTGTAGCCCACGCTGGCCCTCGCACCGTCGTTGCCCGCCGAGACCACGACCAGGATGCCCTTCGCGGCCGCGATCTCGGCCGCACGCGTGATGACGCTCGTGTGCCCGTCGAGCATGGCGTAGGTGAGATCGGGGTCCGGATCGTCGAACAGGTTGTAGCCGAGGGACGAGCTGATGATGTCGCTGCCGAGCGAGTCCGCCCACTCCGCACCCATCGCCCACCACACCATCTCGATCTGCGTCTCGCTGCCGCTGTACTCGGTGCGCCCGAGCGCGAAGTGGGCACCGTAGCCGGGGCCCACGTAGCGGCCGGGAGCGTTGCCGGCGAGCGCGCTCAGCACCCACGAGCCGTGCTCGAAGATGCCGGGCGCTTCCACCGTGTCCTGCACCGAGTTCACGCCACGGATGAAGTCACGCGTGCGCCCGCCGCCGACGAGGACCGTGCGGAGCGCTTCGTGCTTGCGATAGAAGTTGAAGCCCTCGTCCAGCACGCACACGCCCACGCCGGTGCCGATGAAGCCCGAGTCGTGCATCGCCGGGACGTTGAGCCGCGAGAGCTGACCGAGCGTGCGTCCGTAGTTCACGAGCGCTGCCGACTCCGTGCCGCGCAGCGAGGCGCTCCAGGCTCCCGGCGCGCGCCGGGCGTCGAGCGCGGTCTCGCGTTCGCGCACGCGCGCCAGCTCCACGGGTGCGACACGTCGCACGAACGGCAGCGCGGCGAGCGAGGCCAATGCGTCGCCCGAAGCGCGCACCGCGACCCGATTGAACCAGCGCGACGTGCCGTAGGGTGCGAAGCCGCGCGCCGTGAGCTCGTGCACGTAGCGCTCCTCGACTGGCAGGTCGAGCCAGTCCACGAGCGGTTGCACGCCGGCGCGCTCGCGGCGGCGGCGAGCCTCGGGCGTGAGCCGGCGCTCGGCGTCGGCGAGCCGCTGCGCCAGGTCGGCAGGACCGGCCTCGCCCTTGTCGGCGAACTCCACCCACACGGGCACGGGCTCGGAGCCGGGTGCCAGGGCCGCCGCGAGCCGCGGATCGAGCCGGGAGCCGGGGGCGGGCGAGGTCGCAGCGGTGGCCACGGGGGCCATGGCGAGGAGCAGCGCGAGGAGAACCGAGTGCATACCCTTCATTCTAACCCGCCGGGCCGCTGGGTTTCAGGCGCGCGCGCCGCTGGTGGCGGTTGCCGTCACGTGCGCCTCCAGCCAGCCCACGTCGAGGCCGGCCGCGTTCTGGACCGGGGGGCGACGGTGCGCCCGGAGCGTGGACAGCTCCCCGGTGCGCAGCACCCCCAGCTGCTGCAACAGGTCCACGGCCGCCGGGGCCACGGCCCGCATCGCACCGTCCTCGCATTTGATCGCCACCCCCACGCCCAGGTCCGGATCGGCGACCAGCAGCAGTCCCTCCGCACCGCTCTTGGCCAGCACCCGGCCGCTGGTGGCGAGCATGAGGTCCGTGGCCAGCCGCCCCTGGCCTTCCACCGCCACCGGGTGTGCGGTCATGGCGCGGCCGATGCGCTGCAGCGAGCGCGCGCGCAGGTCGCCCCCACGCGCCATGGCTTCGGCGATCCGGGCGTAACCCTGCGCCATGGCGGCCAGCGGCATCCCGAACACCGGAGCGCTGCAGCCATCCACGCCGATCTGCACCGACTCGGGTGCGACGCCGCAGCAGTCGGCCACCGTGCGCAGGAGCAGCTGCTGCAGCGGATGGTCCGGCTGCTCGTAGCCCGCGATCGGCCAGCCCTCGGCGCGAGCGAACGCCACCATGCTGGTGTGCTTGCCGGAGCAGTTGTTGTAGACGGGACCCTTGCGCGACGGCTCCCGGCGCAGGTCCTCGAGCGACTCCAGATCCAGGGGATCGTGGTAGCCGCACGCCAGGTGCGAGGGCTCGAGCCCGAGGCGGCGCAGCAGGCCCTGGACCACGGCCAGGTGCGCGCGGCTGCCCGAGTGCGAGGCCGCCATGATGGCCAGCTCCTCGTCGCTGCAGCCCCAGGCATCGGCATGGCCGCGCTCGACGAAGGGCAGCAGCTGGAACGGCTTGGCCGCGGAGCGGAACGACGTGACCCGGCGGACATCGTCGGTCGCGGCCTTGAGCTCACCCGCCGGGGTCACCATGGCGCACTGCACTCGATGGCGCGATTCCGCGATGGGTCCACGGAACACGAGCACTTCGGCTTGCAGGCGCATGCGGGTCCCGGGGCTCGAATGAAGACGGGGGCCCGCGTGTGGGCGCGGGCCCCCGGGGTTCAGCGAATGACGACGAGGCGGTTCTGGAACTGGAACGAGCCGGCCTCGACGCGATAGACGTAGATGCCCGACGCGACCGCCTGACCGGAACCGTTCTTCAGGTCCCAGCGCTCGAAGTCCCGGACCTGGTCGTTGTGCTCGAGCTGGCGCACGAGATCACCCGACGCGGTGTAGATCTTGATCGTGGCCACGGCCGGCAGGTTGATGAAGTGCAACTCGCTCTGGCCCGGCTGGTCCCAAACCTCGCTGCCGCGGTACGGATTCGGCACGACCAGCACCTTCTCGAGATCGGGGGTCGGACCGCCCGTGGGCTCGGTCGGCCCGGCGAGATTGCGCAGTTTGTGGTTCAGGTTCGGGCACGTAGCGGCATCGCCCGGCGTGCCGCAGCGCGCGAAGTTGTCGAGCGTGTCGGGGAGGAACAGATCTTCGTAGTCCGGGTCGGTCGTGTTCCGGCGCTCGTACGTGATGGAGTACCACGTGAGGAAGCCGTCGTGCGGCCCCGGCGGCGCGACCAGGACGAAGATCGAGTCGCCCGCCGACTGACAGGGCGGGCCCGGGACACCCGGATTGCGGCAGACCTTCACGAACTGGCCGTTCGAATCGGGGTCCACGAACGTGACCACGCTGTCATGCACCGTGTTGCCCTTGCACTTGTACTGCAGCGTGACCGGGTCCACGACCGAGAAGCTCCACGTCAGCTCGCTGCCCGCGTTGAGCGAGAAGCGCCGGATCAGCACCGCCTGCGAGCTGTCCGGCGCGTTCGTCATACGGTAGATGCGGTAGCCGCCGAAGTCCGGGCGCGCTTCCGCGGTGCGGCTGCGCACGAATCGCAACACGAGTTTGTTCGGCGCGACCGTGAGCGACTCGGCGACCGGAGGCGTGGCGTCGCCGAGACAGCGGTTCGGGAACACCTCTGAGTTGTCATGCCACTGGCCCGCCAGGGACCACGCCGGGATGTCGGGGAAGTTCGCAGCGGCGTGTGCGGGGCGCGCCGCCGCGAGGCCCAACAGGGCCATCGCGAGGGCGCACACGGCGGCGCGGCAAGCGCCGCCGGATGCGTTATCGGACATGGATCACTCCCGCGTGGTGCCCTTGGACACCAGAGCGTTGGCCGTACGTTTCAGCGGCGAAGCACTGCGCGCGGGCTTCGAGCCCCCGTTCTGCAAGTTGGCGGGCGCGAAGGTGCCACGGTCGATGCCGGTGCGTTCCAGGCCCCACAGGTCCTGGAGCACGAAGTCGAACAGCGCGATGCAGTCCTGGCGTGCCGTCAGCCACGGCGCGAACCCGGTGAAGACGAACTGGTTCGCCTGGTTGCCGTGGTAGTAGGTCATGGACGGAGCGCGTTTCTGACTGCCGTCAGCCGGTTCCGTGACGAGCAGCACCTGGCTCTCGACCTGGTAGAGCGTGTCGAGCACGGAGGCCTCGCGCACCACCTCGGGATCCGGATCCACGTCCTCGAGGATGAAGTTGCCGCTCTGGATGTACTCGATCGCGACGCTGCTCGCGTAGAACAGGTTCGACTGGTTGGGTAGCCGCGTCGGCGGCATCGGATCCGGGATGGCACTGTTGGGTCTCATCTCCACCGGGAGCTTGCCGTAGTTCGGCGAGTTGATGATGCCGCCCGCGAAACGGGAGTGATGCGACCACGGTTTCTTGACGTTGTACGTCACCGGCAAGTCCGTACCGTTGTTCTGGCGCTCATTGACCGTGAAGTCGTAGCGATAGTTGCGGATGGCCGTCACCGTGACGCCCATGCTCGATTGCCAGTGCGCACCGTCATACATGATGCGGCCCGGCGCCAGCTCGCCGAACTGCACGGCGGAAGAGAATATCGTGGTCTGCCCCACGTCATTGTTGGGTGAGAGCCTGTTGAACTGCCTCATGGAGGCGAAGCCGCTGCCGCCGCCGCTCATCCACACACGCCCACCCAGCTGCGTGTAAGCCGCCAACGTGCTGGCTCGCCCGGGGCCGCTCATGGCGTAGAGCGCGGTGACCGGCATGACGAGCTGGGGGTCGCCGAACTGGTAGGTGGCGCCGAGGCCGTCGACGAGCCAGATCAGGTTCTTGTACTGGCCGATCCGTGACAGCAGTACGCCGAGAGCCGGGTTCTCGAGTCCCAGCCGCGTGCCGAGCGTGTCGTATTGGTAGCCCGCCATCACGCCCGGCGAGCTGATCACACCCGAGGCCGGATTGCGCGTGCCACGCCACGGAAAGCCGCCGCGCGCGAACAGGAACGTGTCGAGCTCGGTCCTCGAGGGCCAGCCCTTCGTGTAGATGTCGGGCGTCTTCTTCGCTGGATCGGTGATGAACTTGTCGACCTCGAGCCGGGTGTCGTCCAGGACCAGCAGGGTCCTGTCGAACGACGGCGTGATGGCGATCATCTTGAGGATGCCAAGGCTCTTCTGGCCGTTGTTGTCGCTGCACTCCAGGTAGAACCGGTGTTCACCGTCCGTCTCGAACGGCCGCAGGATGGTGGAGTTCGGCATCGTCGGGTCGGAGCGGGTCCAGAACTGGTAGTCGTTCTTCTCGTCGTTGCGCTTCGTCTCGTCGTTGATGTTGCCGTCCACCATCCAGCGGAATCCCTGGATGTGCGAGCCCTGCGTCGGGAAAGCCTCCCAGTTGACCGTGATCTCCGCCTTGGTCGGGACCTCGATCACGATCTCACGCAACGGATCGGTGGAGTAACCGCCGCTCTGGTACACGAAGTCGATGAACTGGTTGAAGATGTGGATGCGCGGTCCGTTTGCGGCGGCGAAGCCGGCGGTGAACTGCAGCATGTTCGAATCCAGCGAGAAGACCGGGGAGTACGCGCCGGCTTCGTCGAAGCCGATGACGACGAACACGTAGCTCTGGCCGGGCGTCAGGTTCGTGAACTGCACGAAGTTCGTGTCCGCGCTGGTCGAATCCCAGCCGGCCCAATTGTTCTCGGCCTCTCGCCGGCGGAGTCCGTCGGGGTTCGCGAGGAACCCGTTGTCCACCAGGTCGTCGCGATTGAACCTGAAATACTTGTACTTGACGGGTTTCTGCGAGAACTGTCCGTCCACGTCGGAGCCTTCCCACTCGACGCGCACGGACGGCGTGACCTGAGCGCTGATGAAGCGGTTCGGGATCGGGTTGATGACGGCCACGGTGGGCGCGATCGTGTACGACCAGAACGCCCGGTTCCGCCGCGCGGACATTGCACCATCGTCGTCCACGGCGCGGATCACGAACACGTGCGTTTCCGAGGCGGTCGGCGGCCTGGTGCCGATGATGGTGTCCGGCCTCGAGGCGCGGAAGAAGACGGTCTCCTCGTTCTTCTCGGTCCGGACCCAGCAGGTGTCACCGTTGTTGCACAAGGAAGTGTCGTAGACGACCTCGTGCGGCGGGTCGACCGCGTACTCGTAGTAGGCGACGCGACCGTCCGGGTCGTTGCCCGCCCAGTTCACCTTGTAGGCATAGAAGTACGGCGTGACACTGTCGCGCGATGCCGGAGCGTGGGTGAGCTCGACAGAGGGTCGCTGGTTGGGCACCAGGATTCCCTCGATGGTCGCTTTGGCGCAACCGCTGAGGTTCAACGACGCCAGCACGAGAAGCGCGGCCGCGGAGAACGCGGCGCGCAGGGACTTCCGGTTCATCACTGCCTCCTACCCGTGTTGGACGGGGACCCCGGTCGTTGGGTCGCCTGGCCTGAGCCACTGATATCAGCCGGCTCTGGGCTGACATTGAGGCGGCAGGGTATGTCGGTATCCACGCACGAGCCGTAGCTCGGCGTGCCCTCACGGCCCACGAACGGACAGGTCGCGGTGCCCGGGAGGTTGTCGCAGTCGGCGCAGTCGCACAGCCGGACGCGCACGATGATGTTGCCGGGCGCGATCTTGTCCGCGGGGATCGTGAACGTGATGGCGTTCCCGGGCTGCCCGTTGATCTCGAGCGGCACCACCCAGCACGTGTCGCGATTCGTCGCCGGATCCTTGCCGAGGATCGCGAACTTGCGGCGCAGGATCGGGCCGTAGTCCGGCTCTCCACCCACCTCGTTCCGGGCGGCGTTGGGATCGTACTTGTCCGCGTCTGCGGCCGGCATGTTGAAGTTCACGGTGCGTGAAGCGAGCGAGGCGTTCGGGTCCGGGGTGAACGCCAGGATCTCGCGCAGCAGCCGTGGAGCCTTGTTGACGTAGAACGTCATGATCTTGGAGCGAAGCGCCCGGTCCAGATCGTTGGCGCCGCCATTCTCGACCCGGTCCACGATGCCGACCGCGCCGCCGGGGCGCTGGTCCACACGGCGGTCCACCGTGCCATCGCCATCCTCGGCGCGGATCTCGCCGTAGGCGCGGCCCGCGGTGTTGAGGGCCATATAGCCATTGATCACGGGCTGGTGGAAGACCGACGCGGGATCATACACCGGGTACGTCGTGGTCTCGGACGGCTGGTTGACGCTCCCGGCCGAGTTCTTCACCGGGATCCTGAGGCGGAAGCCGATCGGCGAGCCGTTGACCGGACCGGGCGTGAGGACCGGCAAGCCCACGTTGATCGAATCCAGGAGCTCCACGTTCACCTTCACCTTGTAGGGCGAGTCGCGATCGAAACCACCGGTCGGGAAGATGACCCAGGAGTTCATGTGCACCGTATCGTTCTCGGCATGCCACCACAGGCGGTCGTTGTAGATCTCGAAGAACGACTTGCGCTCGGCGCGAAGCGCCGGGAGCATGTTCACGGAGTCCGCACTCAACGGCGTGCCCGGCACGCCCTGGAACGCGGTCCAGCCGGTGAAGGTGAAGTCCTGATACCAGTAGCGCTTGCCCTTGCCGTCCGTGTGCGTGGTCCAGCCCGCCAATGGATCGGTCGGGTCCGCGCCTGCGAACCAGGTGTCGGGCGCGAAGTTCATCTGGAACCAGCGCGTGGCCTCGCCACGCCAGCCGGACTGTCCGATCGCACGCAACGTGAAGATCTTGGGGCCGGGGACGATCTTGTCGAGGCCCACGCCCGTGTTGTACTCGACCGTGTGCACCGAGGAGTCCACGGTGTTGAAGTTGGCCTCATCCAACTTGTAGCGGAATCCGGTGATGACGGTGCTGGGGATCGTCACCTCGCCATGCCAGCGCGCGGACAGCCGGGCGTTGCTCGTGACCGTGTCGCGCGGGAACGAGTGGTCGTTGCTGATCTCGAAGAAGTCGGTGACGTGGTAGGTCTTCTGAACCGGGAAGACACCGCCACCGCCCGGGATCAGCTCGTACTCGATTCCGACAGCCGTGAACTCGTCGATGATCGCGTTGGGCGGGAACCGGTCGTAGGAGCTGAAGATGAAGCGTGCCGGAGTCGCATCGGCACGTCCCTTGTCGTCGACCGCATAGATGAAGAACGCGTGCTGGCGCTCGCTGAGCTCTTCGGAGGCCGTGAAGACGAACATGCTGTCCGTCTTGGTCGTGAACTGGTAGTCGCGCGCCTTGGGCCCGGGCAGGTTGGGCACGGTGATGGCGCCCTCGGGGGGCACGGGCAGCGTTTCGACGACGGCGAAGTAATAGCCGTTCACGTTGCCGTCACGGTCCGAGCCAGCCCAGTACAGGTGGAAGCGCACCGGGATCTTGTGGGTCGGTGACTTGACCGGGGTGTTCTGGGAGTCTCGAACGGTGATCGTGTCCTGCGGTGCGGCGACGATCCAGGTCTCGGGTGCTTGGTTGGCGGTGACGGGTGCGAGGGTTTTTCTGCAGCCGGCCCCAAGGAACGCAAGAAAAAGGCAAAGTACAGCCCCAACACGTAAGCGCATTCGCGCCCTCCAGCACGCCCAGTCGATGTAGAAGGAAGTGGATGGAAGCTAGCAACGCACCGTCGCGAGCGTCAAGGTGAAATCCGACTAGGATTTGGCCGATTCGAGAGTTGGCGATTCCGGTACCTGGTCATGACGTCGGATCCGCCCCAGAGTGGCCCCTTCGCCGCATAAGATTCACTGGTTGGAGAACGCCTTGCGCCTGGAGTCGGCGCGCCCTGCGAGTCGCCCGCGGAGTGGGGTCTGTCCCGGCGCCTCGAGGTGACGTCCGCCGCCGCCTGCAGCTGACGGACCTGGCCGGAGTCCGAGGGGTGGGGTCTTGTCCCGGGGCGTCGAGAGGGCTGCGGGAGGCAGGATGCCGGAGCAGCCCGAACGAAGAGGGAGCGGAGGGCAGGGATGCCCGAAGCGAGCGTACCCCGGGACGAGGCCCCGCCCCTCGGGCGACTGGGACGCTGAGGCCTCACCGCTGTCAGCGACCGGGTGCAGCGCCGCGCCCGGCTCTGCCGGAGTCCGAGGGGTGGGGTCTCGTCCCGGGGGCGTCGAGAGGGCTGCGGGAGGCAGGATGCCGGAGCAGCCCGAACGAAGAGCGAGCGGAGGGCAGGGACGCCCGAAGCGAGCGTACCCCGGGACGAGGCCCCGCCCCTCGGGCGACTGGGACGCTGAGGCCTCACCGCTGCCAGCGCACCAGCGAACTGGCGCACTGAGACTCGCGCCCAAACAAACGGAGGGGCGGGGATCGCTCCCCGCCCCTCCGAGTCACTGCTGAGACCGACGTCAGTTGTTCAGGACGATGATCCTGCCGGCATCCTTCTGCGTGCTGCTGCGCACGAAGTAAACGCCGCGGGCCACCTTCGTACCACTGTCGTCGCTACCGTCCCACTTCATCGTGTACTCGCCAGGCGTGTACACGCGGTCCGCGAGGGCGCGGATCTTACGACCACTGACGTCGTAGATCGTGACCTGCACGCGACCCGTCTTCGCCACGCCGAAGCGGACGATCGACTCACCCTGCCTCATGACCGAGTTACCGATCTTCATGAAGTTGGTGAACGAGCGACCACCCTGCGGGGTGTCCAGCGTGACCGGCGGAGCGCCGGTGATCTGGCAGACGCCGCCGAACACCTTGTTCAGCATGTAGTAGTAGTACGCGAGACGGCCATTGTCCGTATCGCAGTACCGGCTGAACAGGTGCTCGATCTCGTAGCCAGCCGTAGCCGTCACCCAGTTGCGGAGCGCCACAGCCGGCTTGACGACGTCCGAGACATACGGCCCGTTCAGGCCGACGTTCTCGTAGAAGGCGCCTTCAACGGACTCCGGCAGACCCGGGTTCCGCGTGAAGACGTCGTTCGACCAGGTGCAGAAGTTCGAGACGCCATAGACGTCCGAGCTCGTGATCAAGGCCGGCGTCGTCAGTACGTCCGCACAGTCGTTGAGATTGCCAGCCAGCGACTGGTAGGACGGGCTACGGAAGATGAGCCCCAGCTTGTCCGTCAGGAACAGCGTGTGGTTCGGATCGACACCACCCGTGGCCTTCTCGGACTGACCAAAACCATCGCCCATCACGAACAGACCGCGCGGCTGCGGGAGACCGCCCGGAGCCGTCAGGTAGTCGTTGAAGAGCGCGAGGTCGTTCTGGCTGCGGTTCACGAACGGCCCGAGGATGCCGGAGTTCAGGTCGCCCGAGAGGATGGACACCACGCGGTAATACGCGCGGAGCATCTCAGGGGTGGGACCCGCCTTCGACTCACGACCGGCCGCGAAGCCCATGTTCGAACGGTTGGCAAGACGGCTGCCGGGGGCGCCAGCGCTCGTGGTGAGCGATTCGGACGCCTTGACGCCGTACATGTCCCACGTCGAACCGGGCTGGGAATTCTTGTGAACGAACGTCGACGACGGAGCCGGATTGGTGGTGATGTCATCCGTACCCGCAGCGTGCCAGCCATTGTGCACACCGAACTTCGCACTGGCCGTCGCGCCGATGGAATCCATCGTCGCCACGAAGCGACCTTCGTTACCACGACGGTCGTTCATGTCGATGTAGAGCATGCAAGCCGCACCCGCACCACCGAACGCCAGGTTCTTCCAGCGGTCCGGGAGCACGCTGAACTGCTGCCAACGATGCTGGTCCGTCGAGCCCTCACGCGACTGCGGCGTGATCAGGTTCGTGTCCGGCGTCATGGCGAAGTTCAGGAACGGATCGATCGAGTGCGACTTGCGGTAGAAGTACTGCACGTGCGAACCCGGCGTCAGGATGCCGTCGGGGATGATCTTGCTGAATTCCTTCGTGGTCGCCGAGCCATCCCAGCCGGTACGCGACTGCGGGACGGTGCTCAGCCACGCCGGGACCGTTCCGTCGCACGCCACGTTGTTGCCGGAGGGCGAGCTGGACGCAGCCTTGGTCGTGTCGAGCACGAAGCACCAGAACTTGTTCACACCCAGCGTGGCGAACTTCGGATCCTGCTCGTGGATCATCGTCATGAACCCAAGCGACGGGGCCAGGACGATGCCCGTGCCGGTGGGCACAGCGCCACCGACCGGGAAGATGTTCAGCTGGGTCGTGTCCATGCGGCAGCTGTTCCACGTCGTGGGATCCCATCCGCCAGGGCCGCTGTGAACGCCGGCGCCGACGAGACCAGGATTGGCCATGTACTGGCCCCAGAACGAGGCGTCGCCAGAGACCGCGACGGCCGCCTGGTTGGTGGGCAGCTGGAGAAGCGTACCGGTGCTCACGAACTTCGCGCCCGGCAGCATGGTGCGGCCACCCGCGATCTGGTAGTTACCAGGTCCCGGAAGGATGCGGAACACGAGGTCACAGCGCACGGTGCCGAGCGCCGGGTCATCCGCCGTGCCGAAGCTGGCATTGCCAGCGATGACGACAGAGGAGTCTCCGGGGATGTCGAACCGTGACGCGTTGCCCGTGGCCTGGGCATTGTTGATGCCCGTGCGAACCGTACCCGTGGTCGTATCGAACGCGGCGGTACCGGGCAGGCCGGGCGTCTCGTTCGCGGGGAACGTGTCGTTCACGAGCTGCCAGATGTCCGTGGACACCGCGCCCAACGCGACGGCATTGCCAGCGCTGGCCTGACCCGGGCTGCCGGGCAGGTCGACGAAGGCCATCGTCAGGTTGTCGAAGTAGCCACCCTCGTCCGAGTTGCAGCCCAGCGAGATGGCGAACCGGAAGCACTGCTGCTGGTGATTCCAGAACAGCCGCAGAGAATCCGGGATACCGCCGGCGCGCGAGGTGCGGAACGGGGTGCTGTTGTCGCGGAAGCCCTCGATGTCCGTGAAGCACTGGGGCTCGGGGTTGAAGAGGATGCCGGCCAAGAAATTCGGCTGGCCCCAGCACTCGGCTCCGTTCGGCTGTTGCGACGGATAGCATTGCGAGCCGAAGCACCATGTGTTGCCCGAGAAGAACAGGTTGAACATGCCCGCGTACATGTCGTACCACTGGATGTAATCGTCGCTCGCGTTGCGGATCGTCGCCGAGATCCCCATGGAGTTCGCGGCGCCGCCGGGCCCGGGCAGCAGGTTGATCGTCGGCGAGACCACGATCTGCGAGATCTCGCGGAACGCCGTGAACCGCGAGTCCCCGGCGCGCTCTGCGTCGTCGTGGTTGCCCACGGTCAACACCAGCCCGCTGATGTTGCAGCTGCGTGCCGGCGAGTTCGGCGGGCCGCACAGGTCGTTATACGTGAGGTTCGACAGCGCCTCGATGTGCATGTACTCGCCGGGTGGCTTTCCCGTCGAACGCCAGTTGTTCTCGCTGTTCACGCTCGCGGGCGGGTCGGGCTGACCCGCGATCCCCGGGAACCGGTTGTCGATCGCACTCACGCCGCCCTGCTCGGCCAGCTCGAAGTCGCCGAGGACCACCGGGCCTGCGCCCGTATCGATGGTGATGTCATCCACGATGACGGCTCCGCGGCCGGCCGAAGTGTAGCCCGCAGTGCGCGTGTCGTCGTCCGAGAAGCCGCGGTTCGTCTTGCAGCGGAACACCAGGCGCACGTTGCCATTCACGCCACCCAGCACACTGTTGATCTGCGCTGCGGGCACCAGGATCGCACCCGACGAGGGCGTCGCGGCCAGCGTGTCGGTCGGGTTGTTGCCAGCCCGCGAGAAGATCTCGAAGTAGTTGGCCCCTGCGCCGAACACCTTGATCACTTCCGAGAACCAGCGGCGCTGCTTGTCGTACACCGGACGCGTGACGCCGTCCGAGTACACACAGGCCGCATCATTCACGGGCGCGCCCACGTACACCATGAACGAGTCCTGCGGGGCGTTCGTGCCAGCCGCCGAGCTCGAGATGAAGTTGCCGGCCGTCACGGCGAGCGGATCGCCGTGGAACCAGCCCGTGCGTGTCGCCGCCGCCGTGCCGATGCCCGTCGACATGCGCGTGCGGTAGTTGAACGTCACCGACAGTGACTGTGACGTCAGCATCGGGATGTCGCGGTAGAGCAACTGGTCGATCTGGCTGGGGTAACCCGGGAAGTTGTTGGCCGAGCCCGTACCCGTGGCGTCACCCAGTGCGTGCACCACGTTCTGGTTGAACGGGTTGCCGGTCACGGCGTCCGACACGGTGACATCCCCGTGCTGGCGCAGCCCGCACCATGCCGAGCGCGTGCCGCCGAGCGGACTCCAGAGCACGCCGCGACTCGGCCCGCTCGCGGGCTTGCCCGGGTCCGCGTGCCAGTAGCCCACCACGCCGAACGTGCGCTTCGCGGCCGCATGTTGGCTGATGACGTAGTTCCCGATGTTGCCGTGGTCGAGCGCCCACCACGTCCGCAGGTCATCCGTCATCGTGAGGCCACCGGTCGAGTTGTACTGGCGGTGCAGCGGCCACCAGCCGTGCAGCGAGTCCGCGGCCTGGATACCGACCGAGTTGTCGAAGTCCCAGAAGGCGTTGTCCGGATCGTTGATCCCGGGCAGGTACCTGCCCACATAGATGTTCCAGTAGTTATCCGGAGCGGTGTGGTTGGTGTAGGACTTGCCCACGTAGACCGTGTCGGGGTCGGGCCCCGCCGATGCGCCTAGCCGGTTGGAACGTCCGGCCATGAGCTGCTTCACCATCTGCGCGTTGCGCAGGACCTCGCCCTCGTCGGAACCCTCGAGCTGCGCGAACACCGGCGCGGCGAGGACGTGAGCAAGCACGACTGCAACGACGGTTGCTGCCAGTCGCGGGCAAGGGCGCATGGCGAACCTCGCGGAGTGTGTGTCAGCCGCGAGACCTGGGGGTCTCCCGCGAGGCCGACGCATGGGGTCTTCGTGCCCAGGAGAGCCTGAGGCTGACCTTGGGCCGAGCAGTGCCGCCGGACCGGGCAGCGACCGGACCGACGTCGGGCCGAATTATAAACGCCATGACAGGAACCATGGGAAGGAAATTCCCCATTGCGCGTCGCCGACCCCGCCTCAGGAGGCCCCGGTTGCCCGCCAAGTCACTGACTGGAGCCGATATCGCGCCGTCATTCGCGACCGGATCGGTCAGCTCCTCGCCTGCCTCGCGCGCCCGAGTGCGGACAGCAGCAGGAGCCCCGCCGTCGCCACTCCATAGATGAGCCAGAGTTCGGCGCTTCGGGCCGTCGTCACACCCGTGTAGTCGAGCCAGTCGATCCGCTGCATCGGGCCCGCGTACCACGCGAACAGGTAGAGCACTTCGAACAGCGTGCGGCCCCCGCTCCAGATGCCGCTGCACAACGCGAGCGCCGGCACGAACGTCGCCGCCAGAGCCCAGCCGCCGACCATCACCCACTCGCCGGACCCGGCGAGGCGCAGGAGCGCGGGAGCGCCGGCGAGCAGCATGACGATCGCGCCCGCGAGCCACGCCATGGGCAACTGGCGCGAGACGGGCCGGGGACAGGAGAACAGTACCGCTCCCGTGGCATCGCGCCGCTCGCGCTGCCCGAGTGCCGACCACACCAGCGCCGGCCAGAACGAGGCCAGCGGCAACACGATCTCGCGCACGGCCTTGAGCGGTGCGGCCAACTGGGCGATCCACAGCCCGGCGACGACCACGTACCACCACGGCGATGGGCTCTTGAGCAACAGCGCCAGCTCCGCGCGCAGCAGGCCCACTGCGGCAGAGCCGCGCCGCGCGATCACCAGGTCATGCGCCGCGCGCGGCAGCTCGGTCGTCTCCGTCCGCGACGCCCGGCCGGGCCACCTCCAGAAAAACGGCCGACCAGCGGCGGGCCGTGGTGCCGTCGCGAACCGGTCGAAAGCCGCATGTGCGAGCAGCAGCATCGCCACCGTGAGCACGAGCCACGGCAGACGCGAGGCCGCCGCGCTCCATGTCCATCGCATGCCGCGCCACTCGAACGTCCGGAGTGGCTGGTCGCGATAGCGCGGGTTGAAGTTCGCCCCCATGCTGAACCGCTGCGGCTGGCGGGCGGCGTCAGGATGGGCCTCGAGCAGCACCTGCCGCGCATCCCCCACGATCACACGGGCGCCGGAGAAGTCGCGCCACGTGCTCGATCCCGGCTGGTCCAGGCCCGAGCCGGCCATGAGAAAACCGAACAGGAAGAACCACGCGATGTTCCCGAACCCGCCACGCAACGGCCGGACGCAGTCGAACAGCACCGCGGCCGCACTCACCATGAACGCCATCGGCGCCGCTATGGGGAGGAACGGCGAGCCACTCGCCCACAGGTCCACGCGCCGGTCCTCGCCCAGCACCTGCTGCTGGATGAGGGCTGCCACCAGCACCATCGCGGCCTGCGATGCGAACACGGCGGCGTTGCCGAGCATGCGCACGGTCAGGTAGGTGAGGCTGCCGAGCCGAGAGGCGCCGAGCACGTGGCCCACGCCGGTCAGGCGGTCGCGCTCGACCGAGCCCTTCACCTGGTAGAACCCGATCAGCGCGAACCACATGCCGGTGAGCATGGCGGTGAGCGTGCCCACCCACGCGGCGTTGTAGACCGGCCGGTACACGTCGTGCAGCACCATCGTGCGGTAGGGCGCGCCGTGCGGCGGCAGCATGTGCTGGCCAAGCCACAGCATGGCCAGCAGCGACACCAGGTAGCCGGGGCGCCGCGTGCGATCGAGCACGTCGGCGAGTACCAGTCGCAGCAGCGTGCCGAGCCCCGCGCGGCGGGTGCTCGCGGGCAACGCGGCGGAAGACAGGCTCAGCGCGAGGGCCATGGACGGATCAGTTCGCGACCGCGCTGCCGCGCTGCACGTCGAGGTAGGCGTCCTCCAGCGTGGGCTCGACGCTGCGCGCGCCGGCAGGCGGGTCGCCCGAGACGAGGCGTGCCAGCACGCGATCGCCGCGACGCAGCGTGGCGCCGACCAGGTGCCGCGCGCGCAACGCCTCCACGTCGGCGGCCGGCACGTCGCACTCCCACACGCGACCGCGCGCACGGTCCAACAGCGACTCCGGCGTGGCGTCGGCGAGCAGTCGGCCCTGCCCCATCATGACGATGCGTGACGCGGTGGCCTCGACGTCGGAGACGATGTGCGTGGAGAGCAGCACGATGCGCTCGCCCGCGAGATCGCCGAGCAGGTTGCGGAACCGGACGCGCTCTTCGGGATCGAGGCCGGCGGTGGGCTCGTCCACGATCAGCACGCGCGGGTCGTTCAGGAGCGCCTGCGCGATGCCCACGCGCTGGCGCATGCCGCCCGAGAAGCCCCCCAGCGCGCGGTGACGCGCGTCGGTGAGGTTCACGAGTTCGAGCAGTTGCTCGATGCGCTGTCGCGCGCTCTTCGCGTCGAGTCCCTTGGCGGCGGCGATGTAGTCGAGGAACTCGAGTGCGGTGAGCTGCGGGTACACGCCGAAGTCCTGCGGCAGGTAGCCCAGCACCTCGCGCAGCGAGTCGGGCGAGCGCGCGAGATCGGTGCCGTTCCACAGCACGCGGCCGGCGCTGGGGGCGGCGACCGTGGCGAGGATGCGCATGAGCGTGGACTTGCCCGCGCCGTTCGGCCCCAACAGCCCGGTGACCCCCGGCGCGAGCGTGAGCGTGAACTCCGACAGCGCCCAGCCGCGGCCGGGGTAGCGCTTGCCGAGCGATTCGAGGACGAGCTGCACGGCGGCCTCCGGGGAACGTGTCGCAGGGTCCGGAGCGGCCGATGCCGCCGCGCCCGGAGGGACAGTTACGTGGCGAGGCGCTCGCGAGTTGCCGCTGCCGATCGCACGCGCGTCAGTCGTCCGCGCCCGGCGGCGGTGTGAGCAGCCACTCGAGGTCGGTCTTCGACAGCGAGCGCGCGAAGCTCTCCTCGCCCAGCAGGTCCTTGGCGAGCGCGCTCTTTCGCTGCTGCAGCTCCCAGATGCGCTCTTCCACCGTGCCCTCGGTGAGCAGCCGGTACGCGATCACCGTGCGCGTCTGGCCCAGCCGGTGCGTGCGGTCGATGGCCTGCGCTTCGATGGCCGGGTTCCACCACGGATCGAACAGGATCACGTAGCTGGCCGCGGTGAGGTTCAGCCCCAGGCCGCCCGCACGCAGCGACAGCAGGAACACGCAGGGTGTGGGGTCGTCGGTGAATGCGGTCACCACCTTCTCGCGCTTGGTCGTCTGCCCGGTGAGCATGTGATACGGCACGCGACGCCGCTCGAACTCGGTCTCGATGAGCTTGAGGCATTCGACGAACTGCGAGAACAGCAGCACCTTGTGACCCTCTTCGAGCAGCGGTTCCAGCAGCTCGAACAGCTGCTCGAACTTGCCCGAGCCCAGCCCGTCGCGGCCGCCGGCGAGCGTGGGATGGCAGCAGATCTGCCGCAGCCGCGTGAGCGTGGCGAGCACCGGCATGCGATTGCGCTCGAGCCCCTGCGGATCCGACAGCAGCGTGCCGAGGAACGCGCGCGCGCGGCCCAGCTCCGACAGGTAGAAGCGGCGCTGCCCGGCGGTGAGCACGCAGTCCACGCGCTCTTCGACGCGCGCCGGCAGCTCCTGCGCGACCTGTCCCTTGAGCCGGCGCAGCAGCAGAGGCCGCAGCCGCGCCGACAGCAGCCGGCGGCGGTGCGGGGGCGAGTCGGGCTGGTCGAAGCGCGCCGAGAACGACGCGCGTGTGCCGAGGAACCCGGGCTGCACGAACGAGGCGATGCTCCACAGGTCGAGCGCGCGGTTCTCGAGCGGCGTGCCGGTGAGCGCGGCGCGATGACGGGCGCGCAGTTCATGCGCGGCGCGCGTCACGGCGGCCGACGGGTTCTTGATCTGCTGCGCCTCGTCGAGGATCGCGGCGCGCAGCGGCGTCTCGCGCCAGAAATCCACGTCCTGCCGGAGCAGCGCGTAGTTCGTGATGATGAGGTCGTATTCCTTCACTTCGGCTCGGCGCCCGGCGCGCTCGCGGCCACTCTCCAGCACGAGCACGCGCAGGTTGGGCGTGAACCGCTCCGCCTCGCGCGCCCAGTGGTGCATGACCGAGGCCGGGCACACCACCAGCGACGGCCCCTCGCCCGCACCGGTCTCGATCAGGTGGGCGATCCAGGCCAGCGCCTGCACGGTCTTGCCGAGGCCCATGTCGTCGGCCAGCACCGCACCCAGGCCGATGGACGAGGTCCAGGCGAGGAAGTCGAGTCCCTCCTGCTGGTAGGGACGCAACTCGGCCTTCAACCCCGCCGGCACCGGCACGGGCGGCAGCCCGGTGAACGCCGCGAGCCGTTCGCGCAGCGCGCGCACCGCTTCGAGGTCCGCGGCCGACGCGCCATACGCTTCGAGCGAATCCAGGCTCTTGGGGTCGGCCTGGGCGAGCTGCCAGAGCGGCAAGCGCACCTCGCCCGCGCCCGGCTCGAGCCCGAGGTCGGCGAGCTGGCGCGAGACATCGTCGAACGCCTCGAGGTCAGCGCGACGCACCCAGCCCGACGAGAGCTTCACGAACGGGTCGCGGCTCGCGCGCAGGATCGACAGGTCCTCGTCCTTGAGCGACAGCCCCTCCGCCTGCCACTCCGCCGACACCGTGAACCAGTCGAGTCCCGTGGACCGCACGCGCACCTGCGGCACCGCGCGTCGCACCTTGAAGAGTCCCGCCGCTCCCGGGTCCGCGTACCAGCGCACCCCCTGCGGGCGCGCCTCCCAAGCGTCGGCGAGCGACTCCAGCACGTGCGGCGTGAGCCGGAGCCACCAGCCACTCGGTACCCCCACGGGCACCTTGGGCGCACGCTTCTTGCGGCTCGCCATGTCGCCCTGCGGGAGCATCTCCACCCATTCGACGATGGGCGCGACGTGATCGGGATCGGGCAGCTCGAACCACGCGCGTTCGCGCCCCTCGTCCGTCTCCGCGCCCGCGGCCTCGATCGTCAGCGGCGACCGCTCGCCATCGCCCTCGAGAGCGATCGCTTCGGCGGCCGGCTCGCTCGGTACCACTTCGGGGTCGCTCGGTGCGATCGGGGTCAGCGTCTCGTCCACCGCCTCGAGCCCGCGGATCACCGTGTCGTCGGGTTCCAGCCGCACCCAGCCGAGCGCGGGCCGGTACTCGAACACCGCACCCTCGGGAGCGATCACGCCCGGGACCCACTGGGCAGCGCGCGAGGAAGCGAACACGCGCACGCGAAGCCAGTCGTCGGTCGCCAGTTCGAACGAGCCGATCACGTCCACGTCGTGCACGCGGGTGAGCCGGCGCATGGCCGAGCGCACGACGGGGAACGAACGCGCGAGCCGGTCGAGCACGGCGCCGTCCTTGCGCTGGAGTGGCAGTCCGCCCTCCTGGAGCAGCTTCACGACCTCCTTCGGCGGCTCGTCCACGATGCGCACGAACTTCCCGCCCGCGAGCGCGACGTGCGTGCGGCCGCCCACCGTGAGTCCCAGCGGCGTGAGCAGCACCGCGTCGGAGAGCGCACGTGTCACGCCGCCGGGCCACTCGAGCGCCAGTTCCAGGCGCGGGGCCTCGCCGCCGTCCTCGCACACGGGGACGACGCGCACTTCCTCCGTGTGCAGGCTGGCGCGAGCGCCGGGCGTGACGCCGGCGCGCTCGGCGAGCCGTTCTGGTAAGCCCGGATCCCAGGTGAAGTGCGGGGACTCGGGGACGCGGTCCATCAGTGCCTGCATGCGCTCGCTCGTCAGCTCGATGCGCGTGCCGCCGGGGATGAGCGGCAGCGCGAACTCCGCCGAGGTGAGCGCGCGCAACAGTCGGGCCTCGGGCGGGGCGAACAGCGTGGGGTGGCGCTTGAGTTCGCCCGCGAGCAGATCGAGCTGCCGCCACGTGCGCGGCGCGTCGTCCAATCCCGGCGCGCTGACGCGCGCTTCGAGCGTGAGGAGTGCGCCGAGCGGACCCGGTTCCAGGTACAGCACGGCGCGCAACCGGCGCGGCTCCGGTGCGCCGCGGTCGGCCCAGTGCGCGAGGGCTTCCACGACATGGTCGTGCTTCGCGCGCGCGGCGCGGTCTTCGGGCGGGGCTTCGCGGCCGGCGGGCTCACCCGCCAGCTCGGGCGGAGCGACGCGCGCCCAGCGCGCGTGGTTCCAGCGGCCCGCGCGGCGTGCGGCGGCGAGCAGCAGCGCGCCCAGCGCGTACGCGTGCTCGCAATCGCGGCCGGCCGGGCACGAGCACAGGTTCGTCGCTCCGTCCTCGGTCCACGCCCAGCGCGTGACGTAGTGGTGGCCGTCCTGCACGTTCGCGCGCACGCCGCGCGAATCCGCGCCCACGGCGCTCACGCGCTCGGCCTGCGACAGCTCGTGGCCGCGACGGATGCGTTCGGCGGGGATCCGCGACAGCGCTTCCCACAGCACATCGAGCGCGGTGCGAGGCAGTCCGCGCGCAAGCAGGGGAAGGGTCGGGTCCATCCCCGCAGCATCGGGGGGAGGTACCGGTTGGCGCAAGTATGGGGCGCCGTGCATGGAGAGTCGCGAAGCCCGTGGCCGTGCGGTCGTGATCGCTGCGATCACCACGGCAGCGGACGAACCGAGGCTCGGCGCTGGCGGCGGCCGCGCCTCGCCGCTAACGTCTACGGGACATCCGCACCGTTCCCACCCGCGCCGGAGGAATCCGTGTCCCAGGATCTCTATCCCGTCCCGCCCGCGATGCGCGACCGCGCGCACGTCCGATCCATGGAGCAGTTCCAGGCCATGTACCGGCGATCGATCGACGATCCCACGGAGTTCTGGGCCGAACAGGCCGAGCGTCTGGATTGGTTCCATCGCTGGGACCACGTGTTCGATGCCGACTACGAGACGGTGGACTTCGGCTGGTTCCTCGGCGGCCGCTTGAACGCGTGCTACAACTGCGTGGACCGCCACGTCGAATCACACGGCGAGCGCACCGCGATCGTGTGGGCGGGCGACGAGCCCGGCACGTACCGGCACGTCACCTACCGCGAGCTGAAGCACGAGGTGTGCCGGCTCGCGAACACGCTGCTCGCGCACGGCGTCAAGGCGGGGGATCGCGTGTGCATCTACATGCCGATGATCCCGGAGACCGCGTACGCGATGCTGGCGTGCGCCCGCATCGGTGCGGTGCACTCCGTGGTCTTCGGCGGGTTCTCGGCCGAATCGCTGCGCGACCGCATCCTGGATGCCGGCTGCAAGGTGCTCATCACCGCGAACGAGGGCAAGCGCGGCGGCAGGACCATCGCGCTCAAGGCCATCGCGGACAAAGCGCTCGAATCGCTCGACATCGTGCAGACCGTGCTGGTCGCACGGCGCACCTCGAGCGACGTGCCGATGAAGCCGGGACGCGACCTGTGGCTGGACGAGGAGATGAAGCGCCAGCGCAGCACCTGCGCGGTGGCGTGGATGGATGCCGAGGACCCGCTGTTCATCCTCTACACCTCGGGCAGCACCGGGAAGCCCAAGGGCGTCCTGCACACGACCGCCGGCTACCTCGTGTATGCCGCATTCACGCACAAGCTGGTGTTCGACTACCACGACGGGGATGTCTACTGCTGTGCTGCCGACGTGGGCTGGATCACGGGCCACACCTACATCGTCTACGGACCGCTCGCGAACGCCGCGACCACGGTGATGTTCGAGTCCACGCCGGTCTACCCCGATCCGGGCCGCTACTGGCGCATGGTGGACGATCTCGGCATCAACATCTTCTACACCGCGCCCACGGCGCTGCGCGCCATCGCCCAGGCCGGCGACGAGCACGTGAAGCGGTACTCGCGGCAGAGCCTGCGGTTGCTGGGCTCGGTCGGCGAGCCGATCAATCCCGAGATCTGGCGCTGGTACCACGACGTGGTCGGCGAGGGCCGCTGCGCGGTCGTGGACACGTGGTGGCAGACCGAGACCGGCGGCATCCTGATCACGCCGCTGCCGGGTGCGACGCCCACGAAGCCGGGGTCGGCCACGCTGCCGTTCTTCGGCGTGAAGCCGATCGTCGTGGACCCCGAGACCGGCTCTGTGCTCGAAGGCAACGGCGTGTCGGGGGCACTGTGCCTGGGCACACCGTGGCCCGGGCAGGCGCGCACGGTGTGGGGCGACCACCAGCGCTTCAAGGAGACGTATTTCACGAAGTACAAAGGGCTGTATTTCACAGGTGACGGCTGCCGGCGCGACGAGGATGGCTACTACTGGATCACCGGCCGCATCGACGACGTGCTGAACGTGTCGGGCCATCGGCTCGGCACCGCCGAGGTCGAGAGCGCGCTCGTGGCGCACCCTGCGGTGGCGGAGGCGGCCGTGGTCGGCTTCCCGCACGACATCAAGGGGCAGGGCATCTACGCCTACGTGATCCTCAGCGCGGACCACGCGGCGAGCGCGAGCACGGAGCTGGAGGCCGCGCTGCGCGACCAGGTGAAGCAGGCGATCGGCGGCTTCGCCGCACCCGACGTGGTGCACATCGCGTCCGGCCTGCCGAAGACGCGCAGCGGCAAGATCATGCGCCGCATCCTGCGCAAGATCGCGTCGAGCGAGTATGAAGGGCTCGGAGATATCACGACATTGGCCGAGCCCGAGGTGGTGGAAAGACTCATCACCCAGCACCGCCAACGCGGCACGCTCGCGCGCTGAGCGCAGTGCCGTCGCGAGTTGCGCACGATGGGCGAGTACACCCAGCGATGGGTGTGCTCGCCGATTTTCGTGAACTCTGCATGATGCGTGCGAAACGCGTTGCACCCGCGCGCAACCTGCTCGAAATTCATATCGTGCTGATCATCTGAGACCCGTCCTGCCGCCTCCCTTGCCGCGCGTTCCTCACGCGTGGTGCGGCGGGATCTCCGAACCAGCGATCGAGGTGCGCCGTGTTCCGGCGCGCGAACCTCCGGGCGCCCCACGCCGGGACGGTGAGCGTGCTGCACGGAGCGCCACGCGGCGTCCGTCTCCCCACGGCCCCGCTTTTTCGCCACACGTCCTTCGGCGGAGGGTCTCTCTCGTGAAGCATCGTTTCCTCGCAGCACCCGTACTCCTGGCCGCGATCGCGGTCCTCGCGGTGGATACCGCGCCTGCGCGCGCGGAGGGTCGCCCGGTCCCCGTGGTCGGCCCCACGCTGCAGAACTACTTCTCCGTCACCGTGCTCGAGAGCATCAACGTGGGCACGGACCAGGTTGCGGACACCCAGCGCTGGAAGACCACGGTCTCCGGCAACTCGGCGATGACGCTGATGATCGAGCTGGCGTCGGACGCGAATGGCAATGCGCTCGGCGTCTATAACGCCGGGGACGTCTCGCCCGCGCTGTTCGAGATCTTCCCGGGAACGGCCGTCGCGGGGCAGTACGCGATGGCCTCGTTCCGGCCGCTGACGAGCCAGCTGCTCGTGACGGTGTTCAATGGCGACGGAACCGTGGCGAGCTCGGTCACGCACAACGGCGTCACCACGAACAACTTCGGCTACTACATCCACCACGCCGCGGGCGGGACGGGTTATTCCCAAGACGCGCGCAATGCGGGCGACACCGCACGCATGCTCGTGTTCAAGGGCACCGGCGACAACGTCGGCAACTGGTGGATGTGCTTCGAGGACAACAATCCCGATGACCCCGATGGCGACCGTGACTTCGACGATGCGGTGGTGTTCGTCGAATCCATCAACCCGACGCCGGTGGCGCATACGAGCTGGGGTGCGCTGAAGTCGCGGTTCCGCTGATCCCTCACGCCCAGATCGCTTGAAGTCACGCGCCATCCGTTGCGCCCGGGCCGCCGCCCGGGCGCGGCGCGCTTGGGAAGCTCGGGGTGGGCCGCCTGCGGCGCGCTCACCCTGGCGCGCGGGTCGCGGTACACTGCCGGCGCATGTCACGCCTACTGCTCCTCCACAAACCCCACGGTGTGCTGTGCCAGTTCACGAGCCCCGAGGGGCGTCGCACGCTCGCCGACCATGTGCGGGTGCCGGGTGTCTACGCCGCGGGCCGGCTGGACGCCGACAGCGAAGGGCTCGTCGTGCTCACGGATGACGGCGCGCTGCAGTCACGCATCGCGAATCCGCGCCACGACCTCGAGAAGACCTACTGGGTCCAGGTCGAGGGCGAGATCGGTGACGAGGCGCTCGATCGGTTGCGCCGCGGCGTGCGATTGAGCGACGGCCTCACGCGCCCGGCGAGCGCACGGCGCCTGGACGATCCCGGCCTGCCGCCGCGCGTTCCGCCGATCCGGGTGCGCCGCGCCATCCCGACCAGCTGGCTGGAGCTGACGCTGCACGAGGGCCGCAATCGCCAGGTGCGGCGCATGACCGCCGCCGTGGGCCTGCCGACGCTGCGGCTCGTGCGCGTGGCGGTCGGCCCGTGGCGGCTGGAGGGGCTGGCGCCCGGCGAGTGGCGCGAAGCGCCCGTGCCCGAGGAACTGGCGCGATGACGCCGGACGCACCTCCGCTCCAGCGGCTCGGACCCTACAAAGTGCTGGGCCGGCTCGGCGCCGGCGGCATGGGCGAGGTGTACCTCGCGCGCGACTCGCGGCTCGAGCGCGAGGTCGCGCTCAAGGTGCTGCCCTCGCGGATGACGTCGGATTCCGAAGCACTGGCGCTGTTCCGCAACGAGGCGCTGTCGCTCGCCACGCTCAACCACCCGAATATCGCCACCATCCACGGGCTCGAGGAGATCCCGGGCGGTTCGATGGTCCTGGTGCTGGAGCGCGTCGAGGGCGAGACGCTCGCGCACCGGCTCGCACAGGGCTCGCTCGCGGTGGAGGAGGCCCTGCAACTCATGACGCAGGTCGCGCAGGCGCTCGAGGTGGCGCACGAGCGCGGCATCGTCCACCGCGACCTGAAGCCCGGCAACATCATGCTCGGGCCACGCGGACTGGTGAAGGTGCTCGACTTCGGCCTCGCCAAGCGCACCTATGGCTTGAGTAATCTGCCCCCTCCTGTTGACGGCGCGCAGGCCGCGGGCTGGGCCACCGTGCAGCCCGGGCAGGGCGCGTCGCTGTCGGGCCCGGTCGCGGGCACGCCGGGCTACATGAGCCCGGAACAGGTGCTCGCCGGCACGCAGGACGCGCGCACCGACGTGTTCGCGTTCGGCTGCGTGCTCTACGAGTGCCTCACCGGTAAGCGCGCGTTCCCGGCGGACGACGCGTTCGTGGCCATGGCCCAGGTGCTGAACGAGACGCCGGACCTGGCGCTGCTGCCGCCGCGCACGCCGCCGGCGGTGCGCGCCATGGTCGAGACGTGCCTCGCCAAGGATGCCGAGGCCCGGCCCGGCTCCATGCGCGACCTGCGTCACGTGCTCGAGGAAGCGCTCGGCATCCGGCGCGCCGCCGCGCTGCGCGAAGGCGAGCGCATCGCCACGCCGCAGAACCTGCCGGCGCAGGCGAGCTCGTTCGTGGGCCGTCAGGAAACGCTCTCGCAGTGCGTCACCGCACTCGCCGGAACGCGCCTGCTCACGCTCACCGGCCTCGGCGGCTCGGGCAAGACCCGGCTCGCGATCGAGC
>Ga0075419_10000348_pt1 | contig 28223 bp, 32 predicted proteins | sample SoiMetdeltSBSDD3_FD_76900 | JGI IMG/M metagenome (GOLD analysis project Ga0075419, IMG submission 76900) | Bulk soil microbial communities from a Populus tree surrounding site in Tennessee, USA - Soil MetaG P. deltoides SBSDD3 | ecosystem: Environmental > Terrestrial > Soil > Tree plantation... | reverse complement strand
GCCCACGCCCCGAGTCTACGTCGCCTCCGGGTCCGTCCGACCGCTGGTCGACCCTGGGGAGGTACCTCCCCCCAACCCCGCGAAGCCCGCCTCCCCGGAGGCGGGCTTCGTCGTTGGGCAGGGGTCGCTACGGTGAGCGCTCGTGGACGAGCCGTCTCTTCTGACGAGCTGGACGTTCGAGCCGCTGCAGCTCGCGCCCATCGTTCTCGTCGCGATCGCCTACGCGATGCGAGCACGAACGCTCGCCCGCCGCGGACAGCCCGTGCCCGGCTGGCGGATCGCCCTCTTCTCGCTCGGGATCGCACTTCTCTTCGTCGCGGTCGCGGCGCCGATCTCGGAGATCGGGGAAGAAGAGCTCTTCTCGTTCCACATGGTCCAGCACCTGCTGCTCGGCGACCTCGCCCCGCTCTGCCTGCTCGCCGGGCTGACCGGCCCGCTGCTCCGCCCGCTGCTCGCCCTGCCCGGCGTGATGCGCCTGCGCGTGCTCGCGAACCCCTTCGTCGCGCTCCCGATCTGGGCGGCGAACCTCGCGCTCTGGCACCTCCCGCTGTTCTATGAGGGCGCGGTCGAGTCGAGCGCAGTGCACGCGCTCGAGCACGCGGCGTTCTTCGCGGCCGGAGTCGTCCTCTGGTTGCCGGTGCTCGAGACCCTCCCGGCGCCGGAGTGGTTCGGGACGGGCGCGAAGCTCGCGTACATCGTCGGCGTCCGCCTCGTCGGCACGCTGATCGGCAACGTCTTCATCTGGGGCGGCGGGCCGTTCTACGACGTGTACGAGACGGGCGACGATTACCTCGGCCTCTCGCCGAGCGCGGACCAGAGCCTCGCCGGCTCGATCATGATGCTCGAGGGCTCGCTGGTCACCATCGTCGCCATCGCCTGGCTCTTCCTGCGGATGGCGCAGGAGGGGGAGATCCGGCAAGACCTGATCGAGCGCGGAGTCGACGAGCGCACCGCCCGAAGGGCGGTCCGCTATCGCCGCTGGCAGGAGCTTGGCGGCGCGCCGTAGGCGACTACGCGACCTGCGCGTCCGAGCCTTCGAGCAGCCCGTTGACGCGACGCCAACCGCGGAGCCAGACGGCGTCCTCGGTGTCCTTCCACAGATCCCAGTAGACGCGCGACATCGCCTGCAGGAGCGAGGCGTTGTGCCCCTCCTCCATCAGCTCCTCGCCCAGCTTCACCGCCGAGCGGAGGTCACCCTCGTCGGCGTGGATCGCGACGGCGCAGGTGTACGCAGCCCGCGTCGGCCCCGCGCCCGCGTCGAGCGCCACCGCGGCGTCGATCGCATCGCGGGCGAGCTCGCGGCTGCCGTCGGCGCGAAGACGTGCCGCGAGCGCGACGAGCGCCCAGGCCCGCGCCTCGCGACCCGGCTCGATCGCGGCCCGGATGGCGAGCTCGATCGCCGTGCAGCCGCGCTCCGCGCGCAGGCGCTCTCGAAGCCCGTCGAGAAGGATGTGCGCGATCGTCGGCCCGCCAGCCACGGCTTGAGCATCGGCACCGCGTCAGGCTGGCTTGACTGGCCGAACGGGTGGTCTGCGCCGGAGGGGGCCAGTCAGGCCGTCGCGCTCTCGAAGCGCAGCTTCGCTGCGGCCCGCGGCACCCGCGTCGGATACTCGCGCGTGAAGCAGGCGCGGCAGACCGAGTCGTCGGGGAGCCCGGTGGCGGCCTGCATGCCCTCGACGGAGAGGTAGTGCAGCGAGGTCGCGCCGATGTGCTCGCGCATCTCCTCGAGCGAGCGGTGGGCGGCGGCGAGCTGATCCTCGTCGGCCATGTCGATCCCGTAGAAGCAGGGCGAGACGACGGGTGGCGAGGACACGCGCACGTGTACCTCTGCCGCGCCCGCGTCGAAGAGCATCGCGACCAGCTGACGGGTCGTGTTCCCGCGAACGATCGAGTCGTCCACGACCACGATCCGCCGGCCCTCGACCTCGGAGAGCGGGTTGAACTTCATGCGGATGCCCTGCTCGCGCATGCCCTGCTCGGGCTGGATGAACGTGCGCGCGACGTACCGGTTCTTCACGAGCGCCTCGTTGTAGGGGATGCCGGACGCCTGCGAGTATCCGATCGCGGCCGGGGTGCCGCCGTCGGCGACGCCGATGACGAGGTCGGCCTCGGCAGGCGCCTCCTCCGCGAGCCGCTCGCCCATCCGCACCCGTGCGCCGTGCACCTCGACACCCCCGACGCGCGAGTCCGGTCGGGCGAAGTACACGTGCTCGAAGATGCAGAGCGCGCTCCGGCCCGCGGGGACGGCCTGGGCAGAGTGCAGGCCCTCGGCGTCGACCCACACGACCTCGCCCGGCTGCACGTCGCGGACGACCTCGGCGCCGACGAGATCGAGCGCGCACGTCTCGGAGGCGACCACCCAGTCGTCGCCGATCCGGCCGAGGGAGAGCGGCCGGAAGCCGCGTGGATCGCGGAACGCGAGCAGCGTGTCGTCGACGAGCGCGGTCACGGAGTAGGCCCCCTCGAGCCGCCGCATCGTGTTCGCCACCGCCTCGACGAGCGGAGCCGGATCGCGCGCGATCAGCGCCGCGATGAGCTCGGTGTCGGACCCCGACGCGGGCGTGGTGCCGGACGCGACCAGCTCGGCGCGCAACTCCTCGGCGTTGACGAGGTTCCCGTTGTGCCCGAGCGCGATCGTCCGCGCGCTCCCGTGGTGGATGTGCGGCTGTGCGTTCGACCACTTGTTCGCGCCGGTCGTCGAGTAGCGGGTGTGGCCGATCGCGACCTCGCCGGGAAGCGCCTGCAGCTGCTGCTCGTCGAAGACGTGGGCGACGAGGCCCATCTCGCGCAGGACAGTGAGGCGCCCGCCGTCGGAGACCGCGATGCCCGCCGACTCCTGCCCGCGGTGCTGGAGCGCGAACAGGCCGAAGTACGCGAGACGCGAGACGTCCCGCTCCTCGGAACGGATGCCGAAGACCCCACACATCAGATGCTCTCCCGGGCGTCCCGCAGGAGGGACACCTCGACTCCGAACAGCGTAGCTCCCCCGGCCGTGCCCGCGCGGAGCAGGGGGATGCCGAGCTCTGCCGCGAGGCGCTCGAGCGCGGGCACGACCTCCGGTGCGCAGGCCAGCACCGCGCGGCCGCCGACCTCGCCGAAGAGCTCGAGCGGGTCGTCGGCCAGCTCGAGGCGCGCGCCGAGGCCGGAGTGGACCGCCGCCTCGGCGAGGCAGACGGTGAGCCCGCCCTCGGAGGCGTCGTGGACGAGCGAGCACTCGGGCGCCGCACGCCAGAGGTAGCCGACGAGACGCGCCTCCGCCTCGAGGTCGAGCGGCCCCGGACTGCCGCCGGCCTCGCCGAAGCGCGCCTGGTACTCGGAGCCGGCGAGCGTGAGCCGCGCGCCTCCGGCGACGAAGAGCGCGTCCCCCTCGCGCCAAACCTTCGGCACCAGGCGGACGTCCCGGACGAGGCCCACCGCTCCGACGACCGGGGTCGGGTGGATCGCGCGGCCGTTCGTCTCGTTGTAGAGGGAGACGTTCCCGGACACGACCGGGAGCCCGAGAGCGTTGCAGGCGGCCGTCATGCCGTCGATCGCCTGCGCGAGCTCCCAGCCGATCTCGGGCTTCTCCGGATTCCCGAAGTTCAGGCAGTCGGTGACCCCGAGCGGCTCGCCACCGGCGCAGGCGACGTTCCGGGCCGCCTCGAGCACCGCCAGCGCCCCGCCGACGAAGGGGTCGAGCGCAGCGATCCGCCCCTGGCCGTCGAGGGAGAGCGCGAGCCCGCGGAGCGAGGGGCGAAGGCGGACGACCGCCGCGTCCAGCCCCGGCCGGCGGATCGTGCGCGAGCCGACGAGCTGGTCGTAGCGCCGGTACACGGGCTCCCGGCTCGCCAGCGCCGGCGAGCCGAGGAGCTGGAGCAGGGCCTCGCCCGTCGCCGGATGGCCGACGAGCTCGCGTGCGCGCGGGGCCGGGCGAGGCGCCTCGTCGACCTCGTAGCGCGGGCACTCGTCGGTGAGCAGGCGCGCCGGGATCTCGCCGACGACGTCACCGTCCCAGAAGGCGCGCAACTCGCCGGTCGACGTGACCTCGCCGACGACCGCGTGGTGGAGCTCCCAGCGGTCGAGCACCGCCTCGACCGCCTCGAGCATCTGCGGTCGCACGATCGCGACCATCCGCTCCTGGCTCTCCGAGATCATCACCTCCCACGGCTCCATGCCCTCCTCGCGCAGGGGCACGCGGTCGAGATGGACGTCGATCCCGAACTCTGCCGCCATCTCGGAGAGCGCGGACGCGATGCCCGCGGCACCGCAGTCCTGGAGCGACTCCACGAGTCCCGCGGAGACGATCTCGAGCGACGCCTCGATCAGCTTCTTCCCCGTGAACGGGTCGCCGATCTGCACCGAGGGGCGCTTCTCGGACGCGTCCTCGGCGAGCTCCTGGCTCGCGAGCACCGAGGCGCCGCCGATCCCGTCGCGACCGGTCGTCGCGCCGTACAGGAGGATCGACTGCCCGCTGCCCGTCGCCTTCGCCCGGGTCACGCGGTCGGAGGGGAGCAGCCCGACGCACATCGCGTTCACCAGGCAGTTGTCCCGGTACGCCTCGTCGAAGACGGCCTCGCCCCCCACGGTGGGCACCCCCACGCAGTTCCCGTAGTGGCCGATGCCCCCGACCGCCCGCGAGAAGTGCCAGTCCGGCTCGCCGAAGCGCAGCCCGTCGAGCAGGGCGACCGGCCGGGCGCCCATCGCGACGATGTCGCGGAGGATGCCGCCGACGCCGGTCGCGGCGCCCTGGAACGGCTCGACCGCGGAGGGATGGTTGTGGCTCTCGACCTTGAACGCGACCGCGAGGCCGTCGCCGAGGTCGAGGACGCCGGCGTTCTCCCCAGGGCCCTGGAGCACCCGTTCCCCGGTGCTCGGAAGCCGCTTCAGGAGGAGCGCGGAGTGCTTGTACCCGCAGTGCTCGGACCAGAGGAGCGAGAAGACCGCGAGCTCGAAGTCGTTCGGGTCGCGGCCGAGCAGGGAGCGGATGCGCTCGTGCTCCGCGTCCGTCAGGCCGAGGGCGCGATGGAGCGGCTGTTCCGCAACGCTGCTCAGAGCGAGAGCTTATCCGCGGGGCCCGGATATCCCCGGCGTCGAGCGACGGCCTTCCAGGCCTCGGCCGCGAGCGCGGGGGCGATCGCGAGCGAGACGACGATCGCGGCCTCCTCGAGCGACGGCGACACGGTGTCGAACGCACTCCGGAGCGCGGGCAGGTAGAGCGTCAGCACGAGGAAGCCGAGCGAGCCGAGGACGGCGGCCTCGAGATGGCGGTTCCGCGGCAGCCGCCAGGCGGGCAGCGTCTCCGCGCGGCACGAGAAGACGAAGACGAGCTCCGCGAGCGCGACCGTCGCGTAGGCGGCCGTCTGCGCCGCCTCCGGGCGGAGCTCCCGCACCGCGAGGAAGGCAGCGAGGGCGACGAGGCCGACGGTGACACCGACGAGCAGGAGCGGCCCGAGCAGCTTGCTGCCGAGGAGGTCGCTCATCGCGCCCTGGCGATAGGCGAGCCGGCCGGCGGGGTCCCGGGCGAGGGCGATCGCGGGCGGCCCGTCCGTGAGCAGGTTCACGGTCAGCACCTGGACGACGGTCATCGGCGCTCCGAGCCCGGCGACGACGGCGATCGCGAAGAGGACCACCTCGCCGACGTTGGCCGAGAGCAGGAAGGCGAGGAACGCCCGGATGTTCCCCGCGATCCGGCGTCCCTCGTGGACGGCCGCGACGATCGTCGCGAAGTTGTCGTCGGTGAGGACGATCGAGGACGCCTCGCGCGCCGCCTCGGTCCCGCCCCTGCCCATCGCGACCCCCACGTGCGCGCGCCGGAGGGCGGGCGCGTCGTTGACACCGTCCCCGGTCACGACGACCACCTCGCCCTCCTCCTCGAGGCGCTCGACGAGCGCGAGCTTGTCCGCGGGGGTGCAGCGCGCGACGACCTCGTCGTCGGCGAGGCCGAGCTCGCGGCCGATGGCGAGAGCGGTGCGCGGATGGTCGCCGGTCAACATGCGTACCGCAAGCCCCTCGTCCCGGGCCGCCTGCACCGCGGCGGCGGCCTCGGGCCGGAGCGGGTCGGCGAGCCCGACGAGGCCGAGCGGGCGCGCGCCCTCCTCGAGCTCGGCGCCCGCGTCGTCCTCGCCCGCCAGTTCGCGGACGGCGAGAGCGAGCACGCGCAGGCCGTCGTCGGCCCACTCGATGGCGACGCGCTCGAGACGTGCCCGCTCGGCGCCCTCGTCCCCGGCCAACCCGAGCACGACCTCGGGAGCGCCCTTGACGACCGAGTGGAGCGTCTCCCCCGAGCGCACGAGGACCGCGGCGCGCTTGCGCGACGCCTCGAACGGAACGCTGCGGACGACGACGCCCGGCGACGAGAGGCCGTCGTCCCTCGCCGCTGCGACGAGCGCCCGGTCGACCGGGTCGATCTCCGCCTCGGCCGCGGCGTAGGCGGCGCGGAGCACGTCCTCCCGGGTCGCGTCTGCGACCGGCTCGAGGCGCTCGAGGCGGAGGTGGTTCTGCGTCAGCGTGCCGGTCTTGTCGGCGCAGACGACCGTCGCCTCGCCGATCGTCTCGATCGCGGACAGCGTCCTCACCACCGCACCGCGCCCGGCCATCTCCCGCGCGCCGAGGGCGAGCGCGATCGTCACCGTCGCCGCGAGCCCTTCCGGCACCGCGGCGACGGCGACCGACACGCCCAGGAGGAACGATTCACGGAGAGACTCGCCCTGCAGCAGCATGGCTCCCGCGAGCGCGAGCGTGATCAGGAGGCCGACGCCGACGAGCTTCGTGGCGAGCTGCGCGAAGCGGGCCTCGAGCGGCGTGGGAGGCGGGGTCGCACCCTCCGTCAGCCTCGCGATCGCGCCCTGCTCGGTATGCGTGCCCGTCGCGACCACGAGTGCGAGCCCGGCGCCGCGGGTCACGCCCGTCCCCGCGTAGACCATCGACTCGCGCTCGGCGAGCGCGGTCTCGCGGGCCACTGCCTCGCCGCCCTTGGCCACCGGCACGGACTCGCCCGTCAGCGCGGACTCGTCGACCTCGAGACCGAGCGAGCTCACGACCCGCGCATCCGCGGGAACCCGGTCGCCCTCGCGGAGCCGCACGAGGTCGCCCGGGACGAGCTCGCGCGCGGGAAGGGTGCGCGGCTGGCCGTCACGGACGACGACCGCCTCGAGCGTCACCGCCTCGGTCAGCGCCAGCACCGCCCGCGCCGCGCCGACCTCCTGCAAGAACCCGAAGGCGGCGTTCAGGACGACGATCGCGGCGATCGCACCGCCTTCGACGCCCTCCCCGATCACGAACGAGACCGCGGCGGCAGCGACGAGGAGACCCACGAGCGGATCGGCGACCTGGCGGAGCGCGATGCGCGCGTAGTCGGGCCGCGTCGGACGCGGGAGCTCGTTCGGGCCGAGGGTCTCGAGCCGCGACCGCGCCTCCGACTCCGCGAGCCCCGCCGCGGGGTCGGTGCCGAGCGCCGCCGCGACCTCCTCGGGCGTGCGCGCGTGCGCGCCTCCCCGCACGTCCGCGTCCGTCATCGACCCATCCTCGCCCGAGCGTGCGCCCGCGCGCATCGGTAGGAATGCACGCGCTGCTGCGGATACCTCGCGGGTAGCCTCAACCCGTGCGCAGCTATTGGCCGCTGATCCTGCTCCTGGCGTCGATCTGGGGCGCCTCGTATCTGTTCATCAAGGTCGCCGTCGAGGACGTGGAGCCGGCGCCGATGATGGCCGTGCGGACGCTCCTCGCCGGTCTCGTGCTGCTCGGCTACCTCGTCGCGACGCTCGGGGCCGGCCGCGCTCTCCGCGAGCTGCGAGCGGGCTGGCGGCCGGCGGCTGTCCTCGGCGCGTTCAACGCGGCGCTCCCGTTCTGGCTCATCGCCTGGGGCGAGAAGCACATCGACTCGAGCGTCGCGGGGATCGCCCAGGCGACGGTGCCGATCTTCACGTTCGTCCTGGCCGCGCGGTTCCTCCCGGCGGAGCACGTCGGGAGGGCCCGGCTCGCGGGGATCGCCCTCGGCTTCCTCGGCGTCGTGCTCCTCGCGGGGCTCCACCCCGGCGACGGCTGGCTCGCCACGGTGGGGACGCTCGCGGTCGTCCTCTCGTCGCTCTCGTACGCGGCGAGCGGCGTCTACGGCCAGCTCCGCATCCGCACCGTCTCCGGGCCGGTGCTCGCGACCGGGTCGATGCTCGCGGGCGGCGTGATCCTGCTCCCGTTCGCGCTCCTCCAGCTCCCGGACCACGTGCCCTCGGCCGAGGCGACCGCCTCCATCCTCGCGCTGACGCTCCTCGGAACGGCGCTGGCCCAGCTCGTCCTCTTCCGGGTGCTCCGTCTGTACGGGTCGCGGAAGCTCTCCGTCGTGACGTATCTGGTGCCGGGCTTCGCCGTCTTCTACGGCGCGACCATCCTCGACGAGCCGGTCAGCGCCGCTGCCCTCGGCGGCCTCGTGCTCATCCTCGTCGGCGTCGCCCTCGGCTCCGGCCAGCGCCTTCTCGGCGGCCGCGCCCAGGAGTCCGCGGCATGACGGTGGCGATTCGCCGGGCGACGCCGGAGGACGTCCGGTTCCTCGCCGAGCTCGTGAGCCACGAGGACGTCGAGCCGTTTCTCGCCTCGGTCCGGGCGAAGGAGGAAGCGGAGATCCGCACGGAGGTCGAGCGCTCGCAGGAGGAGCCAGACGCGTTCGGCGTCTTCCTGATCGAGGTGGACGGCGTGCGCGCGGGGACGATGCGCTTCGAGCGCGCGAACCTGCGCAGCCGGATCGCGAACCTGGGCGGGCTCGCCGTGCACCCGGACTTCCGCGGGCGCCGGGTCGCGGACGAGGCGGCGCGGCTCTTCCAGCGGCACCTCGTCGACGATCTCGGCTTCCACCGGCTCCAGCTGGAGGTGTACGGCTTCAACGAGCGCGCGATGGTGCACGCCGAGCGGTCCGGCTTCACCCGCGAGGGCGTGCGGCGAAGGGCCTACCTCCGCGACGGCGAGTGGGTCGACGGCGTCCTCTTCGGCCTCGTCGCCGAGGACCTCGAGCAGGGCTAGGGAACGGTCCCGGCGGGATCGCGGAGGAACGACTCGAGCAGCGTGCGCACGCGCGCCGAGCCGGCGACGAGCGCCACCCCGTGGAGCGAGCCGGGCACCACCTCGACCCGCTTCTCGGTCGTCCCCGTTGCCTGGAAGAGCCGGTGCGCATCGGCCGCGAAGTCGTACGGTGCGTTCTGGTCCTCCGCCGCAGCGAGGTAGAGCGTCGGCACGCGCACGCGGCCCGCTGCCGGGACCCCGTTCAGCCTCCCCGCGATCTCCGCGGGGGCGGAGACGGCGACGAGGCCCGCGACGGGCGGGCGGGCGCTCGCAGTGCCCACGACACCCGCGATCCCGCCGAGTGACGCGCCGACCACGACGACCCTGCGCGCGCCGAGCGAGCGCACCGCCCGCACGGCGGCGACCACGTCCAGCCCGAGCCGTCCGTACGCCTGCCGCCCGCGCGACTCCCCGTGGCCGCGCAGGTCGAAGGGGAACGCGAAGAAGCCGCGCGCGGCGAGCCGCCGCGCGTACGGCGCCCACTCGCAGAGGTCGCCGTTGGACTGGTGCGCCAGGACGACCGCGGTCCGGGCGCCCGGCCTGGCGCCCCCGAAGCGATGGCCGACGAGCCGCGTTCCGTCGGCTGCGCGGAACGAGAGCTCGTTCGCGCTCGCGCAGGCGTGCGTCGGGGCGGAGGTCGCTCCGCCGGCGAGGGCCGACGCCACGACGAGCAGTGCCGCCAGCGCAGCCGCCCGTCTCACAGCCCGCGCAACGCCCGTGCGAGCGCCGGGTCGCGCTTCGCGAAGTAGTCGGTCGAGGTGAGGTCGACCCGGATGTCCGGATCGACGGCGAGGCGGCGGTCGCCCGGTGCCCCCCGCTGCACGTACGAGGTCGCGATGGAGACGTTCCAGCCGGTGGCGGGCAGCGTCACCGCAGTCGCGTCCCCGTACTGGTTCACCCCGCCGCCGGTCGGCTCGCCGACCAGGAGCGCCTTGGTGAAGCGCTCCACGTCCGCGGCGAAGTTGCCCGCGGCGGAGAAGGTCGCCCTTCCGACGAGGAGGTAGAGCCGTCCCCGGCGGCTCACCCGCGGCGATGCGAGTGCGGCGAGCAGCGGCGAGTACGACGTGTTGTCGCCACCGCCGTTCAGCCGCACGTCGACGACCACCCGTCGCAGCCTCGGGTCGCGTGCGAGCCGGACGATTCGCGCGGCGACGGCGTCCGTCGGCGGGACGGCGGCGTTGTAGCCGACGTAGAGCGCCCTCCCGCCCGCGATGCGGCGCACCCAGAGCGGGCGATTCATCTGCGCCAGCCAGAGCGGCGCAGACGCCTGCGGGAGGAGCGCCTGGTAGACGCCGTGCAGCGGGGTCGCGAACGCCGCCGCGAACGCCTCGCGCGAGATCGGGGCGAGGGTGACGGTCACGCGCTCGCCGCCCGCCCGCTCGAACGTCAGCTCCCGTGGGCCGACGCCGCCGGAGACGCCGAGCCCGTCCAGGACCTCGGCGACGAGGGTGAAGTGCGGCGCCTCGCCGCGCAGGAAGGACGCATTGTCGCGCGGGACGAGCGGGCGCACGAGCTCGAGGAGTCGGCCGATCGGGACGCCCTGGACGGCGACGAGCCGGAGGCCCACGAGGCCGCGGTCGCCGGCCTCGTCCACGACGAAGAGCCCGTCGGCGAAGTCGTACACACGGAGCGGGTAGAAGTGGAGCGGGCGGCGATGCCGCCCGTCCAGCGGGAACAGGCCCGTGTGCCCGTTCCGCACACCCGGAAGCGCGGCGATCCGCATCAGCCCGACGAGGAGCTCGTTGTCGCTCAGCGCGGGAGCGCGGCGGGCGAGAGCGGCGACCTCGGAGCGAAAGCGGGCGCGGGAAACGTTCCGAAACGGGTTCGGGTGGTTCGCCTCGAGCGCTGTGCCGAGCGCGCGCACGTCGGCGGCGGAGCCCGGCGGGGCAGAAGGCCCGGCGTGCGCCCCGGCGGTGACCACCACGGCGAGGGTCGCGAGGAGCACGCCTGCCTTCCGCATCGCCTGGGATCATGCTATGACGATGTTGACATGTCAAGACTGACATAAATGTCCCTCCGGCACGCTCTCCTCGGCGCCCTCGCCGACCGGCCCCGCACCGGCTACGCGCTCCTGAAGCACTTCGAGCAGTCCCTTGCCTACGCCTGGCCCGCGAGCCACAGCCAGATCTACCCCGAGCTCGCGCGGCTGCGCGAGGCCGGCCTCATCACCCAGACGGACACCGGGCCGAGGAACTCGCGAACGTACTCCGTCACCCCCGACGGGAGGGCCGAGATCCGGCGCTGGCTCGGCGAGACCGAGCCGGACCGCCGCGTCCGCAGCGATGCGGCGCTGCGCACCTTCTTCCTCTGGCTGCTCGAGCCCGAGGAGGCCGCCCTCCACCTGGAGGGCGAGCGCGCCTACTGGCGGGGCGTGCTCGACGAGTTCGAACGGATACAGGACGAGCCGACCGGGGACGACCGCAAGTCGCGCACGTTCCGGATCGCCCTCGAGGGCGGCATCGCGGGCGTCGAGGCGCGTCTCGCGTGGCTGGACGACGCGATCGCGGAGGTCCGGTCGCCCGGGTGGGCGGCGCGCGAGCCCGACTGACCGCTAGATGATCGATGCCACGGGATCGCCTGCTCCGGGGCGCGAGCTGGCCGCTCCGGGGCAGCGACCCTGACGCGCCAGCTCGCGCATCCGGACGCGCGAGATCGTGGCATCGATCATCTAGGCCCGTGGGACGACGAGACCGGACTCGTACGCGACCACGACCGCCTGCGCGCGGTCCCGCAGCCCCAGCTTGCGGAGCACGTGGCTCACGTGCGTCTTCACCGTCTCGTCGCTCAGGACGAGCCGCTCCGCGATCTCGCCGTTCGACAGGCCCTCGGCGACCAGCCCGAGGATCTCGGTCTCGCGCGGCGTGAGCGCCGAGAGCGAGTCGGGCCGGACCTGCCGCGGGCGGAGACGAGCGAACTCGGCGATCAGTCGCCTCGTGATCGCCGGCGCGAGCAGTGCCTCACCGGCCGCCACGACGCGCACGGCCTCGAACAGCGTCTCCGCCGGCACGTCCTTGAGGAGGAACCCGCTCGCCCCGGCCTGCAGCGCGTCGTACACGTAGTCGTCGAGGTCGAAGGTCGTGAGGACGAGGATGCGCGGCGCCTCCTCGCTCGACTCCACGATCCGCCGTGTCGCCTCGATCCCGTCGAGAACGGGCATGCGGACGTCCATCAGCACGACGTCCGGCCGGTGCTCCGCGCTGAGGGCGACGGCCTCCGCGCCGTCCGCCGCGCTCGCCACGACCTCGAAATCCTCCTGCGTGCCGAGCAGCGCGACGAACCCCTCCCGCACGACCTGCTGGTCGTCGGCGACGAGCGCGCGGATCACGCGCCCGCCTCTCCGACCGGCAGCGCGACGTCGACGACGAAGCCGCCGCCCTCGGCCGCTCCGCAGGAGAACGTCCCGCCCGCGAGCGTCGCGCGGTCGCGCATGCCGACGATGCCGTGGCCGGTCAGCAGGCTCTCCGGGGGCCCGGGCCCGTGGTCGCGCACGCGCAGCACGAGCGAGTCCTCCCCGTACGTGACCTCGACGTCGACGTCCGCGCCGGGCGCGTACCGGCGTGCATTCGTCAGCGCCTCCTGGACGATGCGATACGCGGCGAGATCGATGCCCGCCGGCAATGGCAGGACCTTGCCCTGGAGGATCAGGCGGACGTTCGAGCCGGCGTCGCGGGCGGTGTCGACGAGGTCGGCGAGACCGTCGAGCCCCGGCTGCGGCGCACGCTCGGCCTCGCCGTCGACGTCCTCGCGGAGGACGCCGAGGAGCCGCCGGGTCTCGGTCAGCGCGTCCCGCGCGGTGGCCGCGATCGCCTCGAACCGCCCTCGCGCGTCCGCCGAGAGCTTCGGGGAGGTGAGCCTCGCCGTCTCGCTCTGCACGGCGATCACGGACAGGTGGTGGGCGACGATGTCGTGCAGCTCCCGCGCGATCGCCGCACGCTCCTCCATGGCCGTCTGCTCTCGAGCGCTCTCCTCCATCGCCGCCTGCGTCGCGTCGAGCGCCGTCACCGCCTCCGCCTCCTTGCGGCGCGATTCGCCGACGAGCACGGCCGCGACCAGGAGCACGAAGGGCCCGATGCTCGCCAGGTCGACCCTGCCGCCGTCGAAGGGCACGAGCGCATTCGCCAGGAAGAGGACGAGGATGGGCACCGCCCACACGCGCCCGCGCCGGGCGACCAGGTGCCCGACCGCGTACAGCATCACCCCGAGCGCGCTGAGTGTGACCGCGGTGTCGGGGCTGACGAGGATCACGAACGAGACGAAGCTCGCCGCGGCCGCGCCGAGGGCCGGGTACCGATCCGTGGCGAGAAGGGGCACGACGGCGAGCACGTTCAACAGGACAGCCGCCGTGGGATCGCGGCCGCCGCCCTCGAACAGGAGCTCGGGGTTGTCGGGCGTGTACAGCGTCGCCTCGATCGCGGCCGTCATCGCCAGCACGAGCGTGAGGACGAGCCGACCGTCCCGCCCCGCCAGCAGCCGTCGGACCGACTCGACGATGTCGTCGACCTCGCGGGGAAGCTCCACGCGGGCATTGTCGTCCGCGAAGCCGCGCGCCGCCTCACGCGCCGCCAGGAACTTCCCCCTCACCCCGCTGGGTGAGGCGCGGGCTCCGACTCACCGGAGGGACGGCGTCGAAAGTCACCACGGTGGCGCGACGCGCTCCGGGATCCCGGCTCGTACCGTCCCTCGACATGGAGGCGGTCGTCGAGACGAGGGGGCTGACCAAGCGCTACGGCCGCACCGTGGCGGTCGACGATCTCTCGATCGCCGTCCGCCCGGGCCGGATCACCGGTTTCGTCGGGCCGAACGGAGCAGGCAAGACGACGACGATGCACCTCCTGCTCGGGCTCGCCTCCGCCGACGCGGGCGAGGCGCTCGTACAGGGCAGGCCGTACCGGGCGCTGGAACGGCCGCTCACCGTCGTTGGAGCGCTGCTCGACGCGCGGGCCTTCCACCCGAGCCGTTCCGCGCGCAGCCACCTCCGCTGGCTCGCCCGGTCGAACGGCATCCCCGGGGGGCGGGCGGACGAGGTCCTCAGGCTCGTCGGGCTCTCGACGGTCGCGAGAAAGAGGGCCGGCGCCTTCTCGCTCGGGATGCGCCAGCGCCTCGGGATCGCGGGAGCGCTGCTCGGCGATCCGCCCATCCTGATCCTGGACGAGCCGACGATCGGCCTCGATCCCGAGGGCATGCAGTGGCTGCGAGAGACGCTGCGGCGGCTCGCGGCCGAGGGCCGGACCGTGTTCGTCTCGAGCCACCAGATGGGCGAGCTCGAGGACACCGCGGACCACCTGATCGTGATCGGACGGGGCCGCCTGCTGGCCGACGTCCCCGTGAGCGAGCTGATCGCGAGCGTCTCGGGCGAGCGGGTCGAGATCAGGACTCCCGAGGCACACGCGGCGATGCGCCTGCTGGCCGGCGTCGGCGCGACCCCGGTCTCGAGCGGTCGCGACCGGGTGGCGGTCGAGGGCCTGCCGGCGCACCGCGTGGCGGAGCTGCTCGCCTCGCGGCAGATCAGGCTCGACGAGCTGCGCACGAGCCGGGCCACCCTGGAAGAGGCGTACTTCCGGCTCACGCGGGACGCGGCGACGCACAGCGCGGGCCCGGTCGCCGCCGAGAGGTCGCTCGCGTGACCCGCACCCTCCTCTCCGAGTGGACGAAGCTGAGGACGCAGCGCGGAGCGCTGGTCGCGCTCGTGATGACGGGCGTCCTCATGGTCGGGTTCTCGGCGTTCTTCGCCTCCGAGCAACAGACCGACACGAGGTTCGCGGGCGACGACGACCTCGTCCAGTTCGGCCTGATGGGGATCGCGTTCGCAGAGATCGCCGTCGTCGTCCTCGGCGCCTCGCTGATCACGGGCGAGTTCGGCACCGGGATGATCCGGACCACGCTCATTGCGACGCAGCAGCCGCTCAGGGTGCTCGTCGCGAAGGCGACCTTGCTGAGCGTCCTCGTCCTCCCGGTCGCGCTGGCGGCGTCCGCCGGTGGCTTCGTCATCGCGCAGGAGCTCCTCCGCGACAACGGCTATGCCCCGCCTTCGTATCCGGAGGTGTCCCTCACCGATCCGACTGCGGCCCGTGCGGTCGTCGGATCGGCGCTCCTCCTGACGGCGTACGCCCTCACCGCCCTCGGCCTGGGCACGATCCTGCGGCACTCGGGCGCGACCATCGCGACGGGCGTCGGGCTGCTCTTCCTGCCGCTCCTCTTCCTCGGCACCTTTCCCGTGTCCTTCGCGCGCCGGATCGAGCAGGTAACGCCGCTCGCCGGCTTTGCGATCCAGTCGAGTGGCGACCGCATGCTGAGCGCCTTCGACGGCCGCTCGGGCATGGCGATTCAACCCTGGGCGGGTCTCGGAGTTGCCTTCGTGTGGGCCTTCGGCGCCCTGGCGGTGGGCTACCTGGCCCTGCGCCTGCGGGACGTCTGACGTCGTGGGACGGGTACGCTCGTGGCCATGGCGAGCTTCCTGCACACGATGGTGCGCATCACCGACCCCGAGCGCAGCCGCGCGTTCTACGAGGCACTCGGCTTCCGCTTCAGCCGCGAGATGGACATCGTCCGGGAGGGCGAGGTCGAGGCGACGAACTACTTCTTCTCGATCGGCGACCAGGAGAACGTGCTCGAGCTCACGTTCAACCACGATGGACGCACCTACGACAACGGCACGGGCTACGGGCACATCGCGATCGGCGTCGACGACCTCGACTCGACGCTCGCCGCGCTCGCGGCCGAGCACGGGATCGAGCCCGAGCGGCCGCCCTATCGCGTGAGCGAGGGCGGATCGCGGATCTGCTTCGTCCGCGATCCGGACGACTACCGCATCGAGCTCATCGAGCGCAGGTAGCACCGCGAGGAGACCGGGGCGGCCTTCGCGGTGGTCGTCGGCGCGTCGTCGACGGCGCCCACGCGCGCCGACATCTGCGATGCCCGCCCTGCTCCGACCTGCGCCGCTGTATAAGAGAGCCTGTCCCCCACTGACACGAAGGAGGTTTCGTGCTCCTAGCTGCCGACTATCCGTTCCTCGACATCCTGTGGACGATGCTCATCTTCTTCCTCTGGATCGCGTGGTTCTGGATCCTGATCACCGTGTTCGCCGACATCTTCCGCCGCCACGACACGTCCGGCTTCGGGAAGGTCCTCTGGCTCATCTTCGTGATCCTGGTGCCCTTCCTCGGCGTGTTCGTCTACCTGATCGCGAACCACGACGGGATGACGAAGCGGAACATCGAGCGGATGCAGAGCCAGCAAGCGCAGATGGACGACTACGTCCGCTCCGTCGCCGCGGGCGGCGGCGGCGCGGCGGCCGAGATCGAGAAGGCGAAGGGCCTGCTCGACTCCGGCGCCATCAGCCAGGCCGAGTTCGACTCGATCAAGGCGAAGGCGCTCGGCTAGGCCGGGTCCGCGGGGTGGAGGGGGCTTTTCGCTCTCTCCACCCGCGACGCCGTGCGCCTCGGAACCCGCCCGCAGGCGGGCGGGACGCCGTCGATCGCGACCAATTCGACACGAAGGAGACCACCACGCGTGACGCCTCCCCGCCTACGCTCGGGCAATGAGCACGGTGGCACGGGAGAAAGCGGCGAGCGTGGCGAGCGCGGCGACCCCCTGGGGCCCCGCCTCGATCGTCGAGGAGGTTTCGGTGCCGCAGCGGGCGGGCGAACGGCGATTCGCGGTCGTCGTTCAGCTGCTGGAGACCAAGAGTGGCGAGCGCCTCGTGCGGTTCGCCTACACGACCCAGGGATCCGCGAGACGCGGTCCCGTCACGATGCGGGCGCGCGACGTCGAGCGGCTGCGGGCGGCGCTCGCGCGCGCGCCCGTCCTGGGAGCCGCGCTCGGGCTCGACGCATGAGCCGGGCGCGCGAGCCCGACGACGTCGGAGCGCGTGCCGACGGCCGCCCCTACGCCGCGGCGAGGAGATGGCTCGTTGCCGCGTCGACGAGGGCGGCGAGCAGGAGCCCGCCGTCGGCGGACCCGAGCAGTGGGTCGACCGCGTGCTCGGGATGGGGCATCAGACCCATGACGTTCCCCGCCTCGTTGACGACGCCCGCGACGTTGCCGAGGGATCCGTTGACGTCCTCCGCATACCGGAGCACGATCTGGCGGCGCGCGGCGACCTGGACGAAGGTGCCCTCGTCGGCGTACCAGGCACCGTCCCCGTGCTTGACGGGAATCGTCAGCTCCTGCCCTTCCTCGCAGCGGCGCGTGAAGAGCGTGTCGGCGCTCTCGACGCGGACGCGGGCGTCGCGGCAGACGAACTCGAGCTGGTGGTTCGGCCGCAGCGCTCCGGGCAGCAGCCGAGCCTCGCACAGCGTCTGGAACCCGTTGCAGATACCGAGCACGGGCCCGCCCGAGCTCGCGAACGCGCGCACGGCGTCCATGACCGGGGCGACGCTCGCGATCGCCCCCGCCCGAAGGTAGTCGCCGTACGAGAAGCCTCCGGGCAGCACGACGGCGCCCGTGCCCTCGGGCAGCGTCGCCTCGGCGTGCCAGACGAGCCGCGGGTCGGCACCCATCGCCCCGAGCGCCCAGGCCGCGTCGTGGTCGTCGTTCGAGCCCGGGAAGACGACGACCGCGACCGTGGGGCGATCGTTCACGGCTCCTCCACGCGGATCTGGAAGCTCTCGATCAGGGGGTTGGCGAGCAGCTCGGAACACATGCGCTCGACCTGCGCCCGTACCTCGGCCTCGTCGCTCGCAGCCAGCTCGACGTCGATCACGCGCCCCACCCGGACGCTGTCGACGGCGAAGCCGAGCTTCTTCAGCGAGCCCTGCACGGCCTCACCCTGGGGATCGAGGATGCCCTCCTTCGGTCGGACGAGGACGGTCGCCCTCACGCGAGGACGACCTCCGGGTCGTCGAGATAGCGGTCGAACGGGATGTCGGTGAGGAGCTCGAAGGCCTCGACGTAGCGGGCGCGCGTGCCCGACACGACCTCGTCGGGAAGGTCCGGGCCGGGAGGGGTCTTGTCCCAGCCCGTCGCCTCGCACCAGTCCCTCACGAACTGCTTGTCGAAGGACGGCTGCGCGCGGCCGGGCTCGTAGCCGGCGGCAGGCCAGAACCGCGACGAGTCCGGGGTCAGGGCTTCGTCGCCGAGCACGAGCACTCCGTCCGGCGCGACGCCGAGCTCGAACTTCGTGTCCGCGAGGATGATCCCGCGAGCCTCCGCGTAGGCCGTGGCGTACCGGTACAGCGCGAGCGACGCCTCCTTCGCCGCCCGATATCGATCTGCTCCGCAGAGAGCGGCGGCTTGCTCCTCGTCGATGTTCTCGTCGTGCCCCTCCGTCGCCTTCGTCGCCGGAGTGAAGATCGGCTCCGGCAGACGCTCCGACTCACGCAAGCCCGCCGGGAGCACGTGACCGCTGATTGCCCCCGACTCGGTGTAGTCCTTCCAGCCGGACCCGGCGAGGTAGCCGCGGACGACGCACTCGATCGGAAGCATCTCGAGCCGGCTGCAGACCATGGAGCGTCCGTCGGGCTGCACCTCGAGCAGGTGGTTGGGGACGATGTCGCCCGTCCTGGCGAACCAGAAGGCGGAAAGCCCGGTGAGCACCCGGCCCTTGTCCGGGATCGGCGTCGGGAGCACGACGTCGAAGGTCGAGATGCGATCGCTGGCCACGAGCAGCAGGCGCGCGTCGTCGAGTGCGTAGATCTCGCGGACCTTCCCGCTCGCGACGTGAACGGCGTCAGGCATGGATCTCCTCCTGTCTCAGTGCGTTGAGGCGCTGGAAGACGGCGTCGACGTGGCGCGTGTACGTGGCCAGGTCGAACACCTCACCGAGCTCGACGCGGCCGGCGATCGCCGCATCTCCGCGGACGAGCTCGCGGAAGTCCAGGCCCTCGTCCCAGGCACGGAGCGCGTGGCCCTGCACGGAACGGTACGCCTCGTCGCGGGCCAGCCCCGACTCCACGAGCGCGAGCAGCAGCCGCTGGCTGAAGAAGAGCCCTCCGGTCGACTCCAGGTTCGCGCGCATGCGCTCGGGGCGGACGACGAGGCCCCCGACGAGCCAGGTGAAGCGGTCGAGCATGTAGTCGACCGCGAGGAACGCATCCGGGAGCACGACGCGCTCGGCAGACGAGTGCGAGATGTCCCGCTCGTGCCAGAGCGCGACGTTCTCGAGCCCGACGAGCGCGAGCCCTCGTACGAGCCGGGCGAGGCCGCAGATCCGCTCGGCGACGATCGGATTGCGCTTGTGGGGCATCGCGGAGGAGCCCTTCTGGCCGCGGCCGAACGGCTCCTCGACCTCGCGCACCTCGGTGCGCGCGAGGTGCCGGACCTCGAGCGCGAAGCGTTCGAGCGACGAGGCGAGAAGCGCGAGCGCGGAGAGAAGCTCGGAATGCCGGTCGCGCTGGAGGATCTGCGTGGATGACGGCGCGGGCTCGAGACCGAGCGTCTCGCAGGCGAGCCGCTCGACCTGCGGCGAGGTGGACGCGTAGGTGCCGACGGCGCCGGACAGCTTCCCGACACGAAGTCCCTCCACCGCCTGCTCCACCCGTCGACGGTCGCGCGCGAGCTGGAAGGCCCAGCCGGCCAGCTTGAGACCGAAGGTCGTCGGCTCCGCGTGGACGCCGTGCGTGCGACCGATCGTCAGCGTGTCGCGGTGCTCGTGTGCGCGCGCGACGACCGCCTGGAGCGCGGCGTCGACGCCGTCGAGCACGAGCGCCCCGGCCGCCTGTACCGCGAGCGACAGGGCCGTGTCGACGACGTCCGACGACGTCAGTCCGTAGTGCAGCCACCGGCCATCCTCGCCCAGCCCCGCGGTGACGGCGTCCACGAAGGCTGCGACGTCGTGGTTCGTCGTCCGCTCGATCTCGGCGACCCGCGCGGGGGTGGGGACGCGCGCGCTCGCGCGGATCGACTCCACCGCGCGCGCCGGGACCTCACCGCTCTGGGACCAGGCGTCGAGCGCCGCCAGCTCGACGGCGAGCCACCGCTCGAGCGTCGCCTCCTCCGACCAGACGCGCGCCATCGCCGGTCGTGAGTAGCGCGGAATCACCGACTCGATTCTAGTCGCGACCCCTCGACAGACCGATCGTGAACGTCCCGGCACGAAGGCGCTCCCCACCCGCGCACGGTTCGCGAGTAGGCTCGACAGTGGGAGGAGGCGCGGGGTGGCCCCAAGCGAGACGTGGCCGCTGGAGACGGCTCGCCGTCAGCCGGCGAGCGAGTAGGTGCGCCCTCGCGCGGCCTCCTCGGCGATGTCGCTCCGATAGCGGGCCCCCGCGAAGTCGATCAGCCCCACGGCCGCGTACGCGGCCTCGCGGGCGACCGCGAGCGTCTCACCGAGCCCGGTCACGCCGAGGATCCGCCCGCCGTTGGTCACGAGCCGGTCGCCGTGGAGCGCCGTCCCCGCGTGGAACACAAGCGCGCCGGTGGCCTCGGCCCGCTCGATCCCCGCGATCGGCGTCCCTCGATCGCCCAGCTCCGGGTAGCCGGACGCCGAGACGACGACGGTGACGGCTGTGCCCGGTGCGGGCGCGAGCGCCACCCCGGCGAGCTCCCCGACGGCCGCGGCGGCCAGCGCCTGGGCAAGGTCCCCGTGTACGAGCGGCAGTACCGACTGCGTCTCCGGGTCGCCGAAGCGGCAGTTGAACTCGAGCACGCGCGGCCCGTCCTCGGTCAGCATGAGGCCGGCGTAGAGGAGCCCGACGAAGGGCATCCCGCGTAGCAGGAGCTCCTCGAGCACGGGGCGGTGGATCGTCTCGACGAGCTCGGCGACCTCCGCCTGGCCGAGCCCCGGCACGGGCGCGTACGAGCCCATGCCGCCGGTGTTCGGGCCGGTGTCCCCGTCGTAGGCGCGCTTGAAGTCCTGGGCAGGCACGAGGGGGACCGCCTCGCCTCCGTCGCAGAGCGCGAACAGCGAGACCTCCGGCCCCTCGAGCAGCTCCTCGACGACGACACCGCCCCCGAGCTTGGCGACCGCGCGGAGCGCCGCCTCGACCTCCGGCTGCGATCGGCACACGTACACGCCCTTCCCGGCTGCCAGGCCGTCCGCCTTCACGACGCAGGGCGCACGCGCGATCGCAAGCTGGGCAGCGGCGGGGACGCCTGCCGCGGCCATCACCTCCTTCGCGAACGACTTCGAGCCCTCGATCGCCGCCGCTGCAGCGCTCGGCCCGAAGACGGCGGTTCCAGCGTGCCGGAGCGAGTCCGCGACCCCCTCCACGAGCGGCGCCTCGGGCCCGACGACGACGAGGTCGACGTCCAAAGAGTGCGCGAGCCCGAGCAGGCCCTCCGGGTCCTCGGCCCTGATCGGGTGGCACTCGCCGAGCGCGGCGATGCCCGGGCTCCCGGGCGCCGCGTGCAGCTCGACGGCGCCGGTAGCCGTCAGGCGCCATGCCAGCGCATGCTCGCGCCCGCCCGAGCCGACCAGGAGAACCCGCACCGGCCGAGTCTAGTGACGCCTCCCGCGCGCGCTCGCCTACGATCCTCCTCGTGGACGACTCATCCTTTCAGCGCTGGCTCGACGACTACGTGCAGGCCTGGAAGACGTACGACGCCTCCGCGGTCGGTCGGCTCTTCTCCGAGGACGCGGTGTACCGGTACCACCCGTGGGACGGCCCCGGGAGCGAGCTCGCCGGGCGCGAGTCGATCGTCGCCTCCTGGCTCGGAGACCGCGACGAGCCGGGCTCCTGGACGGCCGAGTACCGTCCCTGGCTCGTCGCCGGCGATCGTGCGGTCGCGGTCGGCGTCTCGCGCTACCTCGCGCCGGATCGCGAGACCGTCGAGCGCGAGTACCACAACGTCTTCCTCTGCCGCTTCGACGCCGGGGGACGCTGCTCGGAGTTCACCGAGCACTTCATGCGCCGCACCGACTAGCGGCGACGGTCAGCCGAGCGACAGGACGTGCTCGCGCGCGGCCCCGGTGCCGACGAGGCTGACCGGCACGCCGAGCGCCTCCTCGACGAAGGAGACGTACTCCTGTGCGGCCGCGGGCAGCTCGCCGCCGATCTCGCGCTGCCACCCCGGCAGCGGTTCGAAGACCGGCCGGCAGTGGTGGAAGTCGCTCTGGTGCGCGGGGAAGTCAGCGGTCTCGGTCCCGTCCTCGAGCCGGTAGCGCACGCACACGGGCACCTCCGCGAAGGCGGAGAGCACGTCGAGCTTCGTCAGCGCGAGCGACGTGATCCCGTTCACCCGCACTGCGAAGCGCAGCGCCACCAGATCGAGCCAGCCACACCGGCGCTCGCGCCCGGTGACGGTGCCGAACTCCTGTCCGAGCTCTCGCACGCGGTCGTGGTCGGGCCCCTCGATCTCGCTCGGGAAGGGGCCTTCCCCGACGCGCGTCACGTACGCCTTCGCGACGCCCAGGACCTCGTCGATGCGGTTCGGGCCGAAGCCGAAGCTGACCGCGGCGCCCGCCGCGATCGGGCTGGACGAGGTCACGAACGGGTACGTGCCGTGGTCGAGGTCGAGGAGTGTCCCCTGCGCGCCCTCGAAGAGCACGCGCTCGCCCGCGTCGAGCGCACGGTCGACGAGCAGCGACGTGTCCGCGACGTACGGGCCGAGCCGCTGTGCGTGGCCGAGGTGAGCCTCGACGACCTCCTCGACGTCGAACGGCTCGAGCTCGTACACCCGCTCCAGCCAGACGTTCTTCTCGGCGACGGCGAGCTCGAGCTTCTGGCGGAGGATCTTGGGGTCGAGCAGGTCCTGCACCCGGATGCCGATTCGCGTCGCCTTGTCCGCATAGGCCGGACCGATCCCGCGGCGGGTCGTCCCGATCTGGAGCCGGCCGAGCCGCCGCTCGCGCGCGCCGTCGAGCGCCACGTGCCAGGGCATGACGAGATGCGCGTTGCCGGAGACGAAGAGCAGGCCCTCCGTACGGTGGCCGCGGCCCTCGAGCTCGTCGAGCTCCTCCGCCAGGACTCCGGGGTCGACGACGCACCCGGCCCCGATCGCGCTTCGCTTCCGCGCGATGATGCCGCTCGGGATCTGCCGGATCTTGTACGTCTCCCCGTCGACGACGATCGTGTGGCCGGCGTTCGGGCCGCCCTGGTAGCGGCAGACGAGGTCGGACCCCTGCGCGAGCAGGTCGACGATCTTCCCCTTGCCCTCGTCGCCCCACTGCGCACCGACGATGACGGTCGCGGGCACGGGCCGGAGTGTTGCACGCGGCTCCACGGCCCGCGTGCGTCGTCGCGGGCGCCGCCTACGCCGCAGCCAGGTCGGCGAACACCACTGGCTGCGAGCTGGCCGGGGCGCGCAGCGCGCCGCCTACGCCGCAGCCAGGTCGGCGAACACCACCGGCTGCGAGCTGGCCGGGGCGCGCAGCGCGCCGCCTACGCCGCAGCCAGGTCGGCGAACTTCGCGTACCGGCGCAGGAACGAGAGCTTGACGGTGCCGGTCGGGCCGTTGCGGTGCTTCGCGAGGTGGATCTCGGCGATCCCCTGCTGGTCGGACTCCTCCCCGAGGTAGTACTCGTCCCGGTAGACGAAGGCGACGAGATCCGAGTCCTGCTCGAGGCTGCCGCTCTCGCGCAGGTCGGAGAGGATCGGGCGCTTGTCGTGACGCTGCTCGACCGCACGCGAGAGCTGCGACATCGCGACGATCGGCACCTCGAGGTCGCGCGCAAGCACTTTCAGCGCGCGCGAGATCTGCGACACCTCCTGGACGCGGTTCTCGACGGTCGCGCCCGAGGTCATCAGCTGGAGATAGTCGACCAGGATGAGCCCCAGGCTCGGCTCCCGCGACTTGAGGCGGCGCGCCTTCGAACGGAGCTCCATGATCGTCGTCGAGCCCGTGTCGTCCACGTAGATGGGCGCCTTCATCAGCCGGTCGCAGGCGGTCGTCAGGCGCGGCCAGTCGTCGGGCGCGAGCCGGCCGCTGCGGAGCCGCTGGGACTCGACCTTCGCCTCGCTGCACATCATCCGCTGGGTCACTTCGGCCTTGGACATCTCGAGCGTGAAGAGCGCGACGGGGGTCTCGGAGCGCACGCCCAGGTTCGCCGCGATGCAGAGCCCGAGCGCCGACTTCCCCATCGAGGGCCGCGCCGCGAGGATCACCAGGTTGCCGGGCTGGAACCCCGAGGTCAAGAGGTCGAGCTCGCGGAAGCCGCTCGGGATGCCCGTGATCTCGGACCCGGCCTCGTAGAGCTGCGTGATCCGTTCGAAGCTCTCCTTCAGCAGCGTCTCGATGTGGGCGAAGTCGCTCGTCACCCGCTGCTGGCCGAGCTCGAAGACGATCTGCTCCGCGCGGTCGACGAGGTCGGTGACCTCGCCCGGCCGGTCCTGCCCGAGCCGCGTGATCTCCTGGCCCGCGCGCACGAGCCCGCGCAGCGTGGCCATCTCCTTGACGATGCGGGCGTAGTGCTCGACGTTCGACGTCGACGGGACGAGCGCCGCCAGCTCGGCCACCCTCGCCTGCCCGCCGATCGCATCGAGCTCGCTGCGCTCGTCGAGCTCGTTCGCGAGCGTGATCGCGTCGACCGGCTCGCCCTTCCCCCACAGCCCGAGCGCGGCCCGGAAGATCTTCGCGTGGCTCTCGCGGTAGAAGTCGGCCGCGCTCAGGATCTCGCTGACCGTGCCGACCGCGACCGGCGAGAGCAGCATCGCGCCGAGCACCGACTCCTCCGCCTCGAGGTTCTGCGGCGGGACGATCGCGCCGATGCGGTTTCCTGCACGTGTCAGCTCGGCCGAGCTCATCGGCACGGGAGTCAAGCCAGCCCGCCGGACGGCGTCCAGCGCCAGCCTGCCGCCGCCGGGGTGCAGGGAGAAAGGAACATACGTTCGGAGGTTATCCCCTGCAGAGGACGCCCTGTCGACAGATCGGCTCGAGTTGTCCAGCCGGAAACGAGCGCTCGGAGCGGGAAATCCCGCGAACGCTCAACAGGGCCTGTGGAGAAGCTCGGTGACTCAGGTCGCCGCCGGGGCGTCCCCGGCCGGGGCAGCGTCCGCACCCTCGGGCTCCGGCTCGGCAGCCCCGTCGACGCCCTCGATCATCGCCGGCACGGGCTCGGGCTCCTCCTCGGCGATGACCTCGGCGATCGCCGTCTCCGCCTCCTCGCGCTCAGCCTCCGCCTCTGCCTCGACGCTCGCGGCGGCCTCGGACTCGGCGGCCTCGAGCGCGGCGAGCTCCTCCTCCGGCGGCAGCTCGCCGCCCTCCGGGACGACGAGGGTCTTCACCTCGACCTCGACGTCCTGGAAGAGCTCGATCGGGACCGTGTAGCGGCCGATGCGCTTGATCGGGTCGGTCGCGATCTTGCGGCGGTCGACGCGGACCTTTCGGGCACGCCAGATCTCGTCGGCGAGGTCGGTCGGGGTCACCGAGCCGAACAGCGATCCCGTCGGGCCCGCCTTCACCTCGAACCGGAGCACGGTCTTCCCGAGGAGCTCGGCGATCTCGTGCGCCTGCTCTGCCGTCCGCGCCTCGTGCTTCGCGCGCTCGGCCTCGGCCCTCCTCAATTCGGCGACCTTGGCCGGCGTGGCCGTCTCGGCCAGGCGCCGCGGGAGCAGGTAGTTCCGCGCGTAACCGCGCGCGACGTCGACGACGTCGCCGCGCAGCCCGAGCTTCTCGACGTCCTGCAGGAGGATGATCTCCATCACTGCGAGACGTAGGGCAGGAGCGCCATCTCGCGCGCGCGCTTCACGGCCGCGGCGACCTGGAGCTGGTGCCGGCGGCAGGCACCGGTGATGCGGCGCGAGCGAATCTTGCCCTTCTCCGACAGGTACCGCCGGAGCTGGGCGATGTTCTTGTAGTCGATCTCGTCGACCTTGTCCCGGCAGAAGTGGCAGCTCTTGCGCCGGCCGGGGGCGGCGGCCGCTCCGGGCCGGCGCCGGGTCGGGGGCTTCTTCGTCGCCATGCGTGTCTCCTCGTCGCGCTCTAGAACGGGATGTCGTCGTCTGCGGGCGACGAGGGGAAGTCGTCGCTGCCGGCGCTCGCCGCGCCCGCGGGGACGTAGGCGCCCTCGGAGTCCTGCCGGCCGCCGAGGAACTGGACCGTGTCGGCGACGATCTCGGTCGCCTGCCGCTTGGTGCCGTCCTGCGCCTCCCACTCGCGCCACTCGAGCCTGCCGTCGACGGCGACGGGGCGCCCCTTGGCCAGGTACTGGGCACAGTTCTCGCCCTGCTGGCCCCAGACGGTGACGTCGAAGTAGTTCGGCTTGTCGACCCACTGGCCGGTCTCGTCCTTGCGGCGCGTGTTGACCGCGAGCCGCAGGGAGCAGACCGCGGTCCCGGAGGGCGTGTGCCGGAGCTCGGGGTCCTTCGTCAGGTTCCCGACGAGCACCACCCGGTTGATGTTGGCCATCGCTACTCCTCCTCTTCTCCGACGTCGGATGCGCTCCCCGCATCCTCGCGTGTCGGGGCAGCGACCGCTACGGGCCGCGCGGGACTCCCCTCGATCCGACGTGTCGCCAGGTGGCGCATGACGCCGTCGTCGATGCGGAGGACACGCGAGGCCTCGTCGAGCGTCGGCGCGTCGCACGTGAACTGCAGCAGGTGATAGCTGCCCTCGCCCTTGTGGCCGATCTCGTAGGCGAGCTTGCGGCGACCCCAGACGTCGTGCAGGTCCCAGGAGCCGCCGGACTTCTCGACGAGCTCGCGTGTCCGCGCGACGATGTCCGACTGCCGAGCCTCGTCGAGGTCGGGGTCGAGCAGCAGCAAGATCTCGTACTCGGTCACGTTCCCGTTCTCCTTCCTTCGGTCTGGTCGGCCTCGCCGCTGGTACGGGCCCGCCGGGAACGGGCGGACGCCGGTGCGAGGCAGGAAGCCGCGGGATTGTACCTGCAGCGACCGCCCTGGATCGCCCTCTGGCGAGGGCGGTACCATCGACGCATGCGCAAGCTCGCGACGTGGGTCGTCGTCACGCTCGGGATCGCCGCCCTGCTCCATCGCCTCAAGCGGCGCCGCGCGGCCGCCGAGCCCGTGCCGCCGATCGTCCCCGCCACGGACCCGGCGGACGAGCTGCGGAGGAAGCTCGCGGAGTCGCGAACGGAGGGTGCAGCACCCGAGGCCGTTCCCGAGGCGAGCGTGTCCGAGCGGCGGAGCGAGGTGCACGACGAGGCTCGTGCCGCGCTCGACGAGATGCGCTCTCGCGCGGAGTCCTAGCGCGTGGCCGAGCCGAGCGAGACGACGCTCGCCTCGCGTACCTCCGAGACGCCTTCGCAGGCGGAGCTCCTCGACGCCGTCCGCGCGCTGTCCGATCAAGTCGGCGGCCTGCAGGCGGAGCTGCAGTCGCTGCGCTCCTCGTCGAGGCCGTTGCCCGGCAGCGAGGCGGACGTCCCCGGCTGGGAGGTCGACGCGCCGGCCCGCCGGGACGGCAGCCTCTGGATGCGCTCGGTCGCGAGCCCGGGAGCAGGGCGCCCGGCGGTACCACGCCTGCTCGTCGAGATTCTCTTCCTCGTCGCCGTCGCGATCCTGGCCGCCATCGCGCGGCTCGAGACGCCTCTCGTCATCGCGGTCATGGCCGGCGCGTGGGCTCTGGTGGCGGCCCTCGAGTGGGCGAGCGAGCGCTCGGCGCGCCTGGGCGCCGACGCGGCCTTCGGCAGGTCGACGTCGGCCGCCGGCGACGGACCGTGGTCACCGTCCGCGGCCGCCCCGTACGAGATTTCCCCCGCGGAGCCGACCGCGAAGCTCCCGCCGCCCGCAGCGGAGTAGGAGTACGCTCCCATCGGTGCGGACGGCCGCCGTCGATCCCTCCGCGCACGCCGGCTAGAGGCCTCCCGTGCTCTTCCCGACCGCGACCTTCACGATCTTCTTCCTGGTCGTGCTGCCGCTCTCGTGGCTCCTCATGCCGCGGGGGGAGCGCTGGCGTCCGTTCATCATCGCGGCGAGCTACGTCTTCTACAGCGCGTGGGACTGGCGATTCGTGTTCCTGCTCGCCGCGTCCACGGTCTGGAACCAGCAGTTCGCCCTCGCGATCCACCGCCGGGAGGACGTCCGCGCGCGCAAGCGCCTGCTGTTGGCGGCGGTCGCGGGGAACGTCGCGCTCCTCGGCTACTTCAAGTACTACGACTTCTTCGTCACCTCGACGAACAACCTGTTCGCCCTCGCCGGGATCGACGTACCACTCGAAGCGCGCTCGATCATCCTCCCCGTCGGCATCTCCTTCTTCACGTTCATGGCGATCAGCTACGTCGTGGACGTCTACCGCGGCGACTTCGCGCCCGTCGGTCTCGGGACCTTCGCCGCGTACCTCTCGTTCTTCCCGCACCTCGTCGCCGGCCCGATCGTGCGGCCGGGCGAGCTCATCCCGCAGATGCAGTCTCCGCGCGACCCGCG
>Ga0075419_10000347_pt1 | contig 28265 bp, 29 predicted proteins | sample SoiMetdeltSBSDD3_FD_76900 | JGI IMG/M metagenome (GOLD analysis project Ga0075419, IMG submission 76900) | Bulk soil microbial communities from a Populus tree surrounding site in Tennessee, USA - Soil MetaG P. deltoides SBSDD3 | ecosystem: Environmental > Terrestrial > Soil > Tree plantation... | reverse complement strand
TTCAGCCAGCTCCGGCTTGAGTCGGCCCGTCTTATCGAAGAGTTCTTCGGGCTTATAGCTCTTCATCCATTTCTCGAGGATCTTAATGTGCTCAGGCTTCTCGTGCATTTCGCCCATCGGCACCTGGTGGCTTCGCCAATAATCTTCGGTCCGTTTTCCGTCGATCTCCTTGGGGCACGTCCATCCTTTCGGTGAACGGAGAATGATCATCGGCCACAGCGGTCGTTTCTTGCCTTCCGTCCGTCTTGCCTCGGTCTTAATGTGATGAATTTCTTCGATGATGGTGTCCAGCGTGGACGCCATGGTTTGATGCATCTTCTCAGGATCGCTGCCCTCGACAAAGTGTGGCGTATAGCCATAGCCTCGGAAGAGCTGATCCAGTTCTTGATGACTGATGCGGGCCAAGAGGCAGGGATTGGCGATCTTGTAGCCGTTGAGGTGCAGGATCGGGAGGACGACGCCGTCGGAAAGCGGATTGAGAAACTTATTCGAGTGCCAGGAGGTGGCCAGCGGTCCGGTTTCAGCCTCGCCGTCCCCTACGACGCAACTGACGATCAGATCGGGATTGTCATACGCCGCTCCATACGCATGCGACACCGCGTAGCCCAATTCGCCTCCTTCATGTATGGAACCGGGCGTCTCGGGCGCGACGTGACTGGGAATGCCGCCGGGAAAAGAAAACTGAGTAAACAAGCGCTTCATTCCCTCTTCATCCTGGCTGATGCTCGGGTAGACCTCCGAGTAGGTCCCCTCCATATAGGCATTGGCGACGATGCCGGGCCCGCCGTGGCCGGGGCCGATGATGTAAATCATGTTGAGGTCCCGCTGCTTGATGACGCGGTTCATATGCGCGTAGATGAAATTCAGGCCCGGTGTCGTTCCCCAATGACCGAGCAGGCGCGGTTTGACGTGTTCTTTTTTCAGCGGCTTTTTCAACAGCGGATTGTCATACAAGTAGATTTGGCCGACGGACAGGTAATTCGCCGCGCGCCAGTAGGCGTCGATCAGCTTTAGCTCTTTCTCCGACAATGCATTTCCCATGTTGGAAACTCCTTCCCTGAGTTGCAGTCTTCCCTTAATTGAGGCTCAGCGCGACCGTCTTACCGGATCGCGCGCACACAGCGAGCCGTCTCTTTTGCAATCCACGTTTCCTCATCCGCCGCCACCACATAGACCTTCACCTTCGAGTCATCAGTGCTGATCTTCGTTCCTGCCCCCTGCGTGAGCCCGACTGCCGCTCCATTGCGATTGGAATCTAGCCTCCACCCGCACCAGTCCATGCCATGGCAGATTCTCCTTCTAATCTCCGGGGCGTTTTCTCCGATCCCACCTCCAAACACGATCGCATCCGCGCCACCCAAGACGGTGAGGTAGGCGCCGAGATACTTCCTGGCCCGATAGCAAAAGAGTTCGATGGCGAACTCGGCCCGTTTGTCGTGTTCCTGTTCCGCCGCGCGCAGCAGCTCTTTCATATCGTTCGATCGACCCGATATCCCCAAAAGTCCCGACCGCTCATTGAGCCACCGCTCGACTTCTCCGGGCTCGACCTTTTCCCGCTCCGAGAGGTAGCTCACAATGGAGGCATCCACATCACCAGACCTGGTCCCCATCACCAAGCCTTCGAGCGGTGTGAAGCCCATCGACGTCTCGACGGACAGGCCTCCGTCAATCGCTGCAACGGAGCAGCCATTGCCCAATTGCAAGGTAATGAGGCGCAGGCCTTTCAACGGCGTCCCCACGGTAGCCGCATAGCCATGCGCAAGGGAAGCATGCGCGATCCCATGAAATCCATAGCGGCGGATGCGATGTCGGTCGGCGAGTTCCACAGGCAATGCATACCGTTTGGCAACTTCCGGCATGGTCTGATGAAAGGCGGTATCAAACACGGCCACCATCGGCACAACCGAACTCAGCATCGCTTTGGCCCCGCGAATCCCGGCCAGACAGGCGGGATTGTGCAGTGGCGCCAACTCGGCTAGTGCGTCAATTCCTGCCTCGACCTGGTCGTTGATCAACGTGGGCTCCACGTACCGATCACCCCCATGGACGACGCGATGGCCAACCGCCTCAATCTCGTGGAGGGAACCGGAGAGAACATCAAGCACGATCCGCAACGCCTCCGCATGGTCCCGCACGTCCAAGCTGGATTTCGAGTGAGTCACGTGCAGTCCCCGCGTCTCGATGCTCGCAGATCCACCGATTCCCTTAATCGAACCTTCGAGCATCACCGGGCCAGTTGTCAGGTCTCCACTCCCCTTCCCCGTCACTTCGACAAGCCGAAATTTGATCGACGAGCTCCCGCTATTGATCACCAGAATGGGCATGTCAACGCTGAACCGGTAATCGTGACATAGCCCTTGCCATTCCTACGTAGCGGACGCATCAAAGATGCTCTGGATGTATTTATCCAGCATCGCGTTGAACTCGGCATCGGATTGCTGGGCCGTCAGCCCTTCGACCAGCGCCCGCGAAAAGCTCGCCACCATGCCGTGATTCCTGCGCAGACGGTCGTTGGCTTCGTCCCTCGAATACCCCCCCGATAGGGCGACCACTCTCAAGACATTCGGATGTCGAATGCACTCAAGGTAGAAATCATCTCGCTCAGGGAGTGTGAGCTTGAGCATGACCAATTGACCCGCCGGCACTCCGTTGAGTTCCTTCAAAAGAGCCTCTTTGAGTAGCTCTTCCGCCTTGGCCTTTTCTCGAGAGTGAATGTCAACTTCCGGCTCCACGATCGGCACGAGGCCAGCCGAGATAATTTGCCGGGCGATATCGAACTGCTGGCTCACGACGTTCTTGATGCCGGCTCCATTAGCTTCCTTGATGACTGAGCGCATCTTGGTTCCAAAGATGCCTTTCCTGTTCGCGTTGTCGAGCAGTGCCGGAAGGTCGGGCATAGGCTTCATCAACTGGACCCCTTCCTTTTCAGGCGCGAGGCCTTTGTCCACTTTGAGAAAAGGAACCACTCGCTTGACGTTCCACAGATAATCCGCCGTAGGCCGTCCCTCGATATTCCTGTCCATCGTGTTCTCGAACAGGATGGCGGCAAGAATCCGTTCACCAGTAAAACTCGGACTGATAATCAGACGCGCCCGCATCTGATGCACGAGGTCAAACATCTCCTTGTCGTTCGACCACTCACTTTCTTTGATCCCGTAGAGACGCAGCGCGTTGGGCGTGCTGCCCCCGCTTTGATCTAGTGCTGCAATGAAACCGGGACGCGCCCTCATTTGCTGCTGTTGTTGTTCGCGAGCGCTGAGAGTTTTCATAACGATTTCTCCAGTTGTGAGCGTGGTGGAGAGAGCCGACGGTTCGACTCGAAGTTAAGGCCATTGCTCCTAAAGGCGGCCAGCCTTAGGAGATTTCACAGCTGTGCCGCTTGTCATCTTTAGTCAGCTGGGAAAGCACTTTACAACGATTCATCGCAGAGCGAACACTGTCAAAACTGACAGGCTGCCCCCTGGCCTTGAACGCATAATCGCGGTCAGCCACTGTAGCCCACTGAGGGGCCAGAAGAACTAGTAGAAGCCCAAGGACACCGACAAAAGCGAAACCCTTCGATCCACGTTGAGGGAACGGAACCCGTCTTCCATCCCAGCATTGAAGTTTGCTAGCATCCCCGTCACCTTAATTACCTCACTATCCAGGAGGCCCCACCGTCTTGAGTAAAACAACAGCACCCGCCAAGGCTGTCCCCGCACAACACGTCTTCATTGTGCGCCACGGAGAAACCGAGTGGAGTCTCAGCGGACAACACACGGGAACCACTGATATCCCGTTGACTGAACACGGGCGACAGGTGGCCAGACTCTTGCGACCGATCCTGGCTAAGGAATCGTTCGCCCTGGCTCTGACGAGCCCGCTGCAGCGAGCGACAGAGACTTGCCGCCTGGCCGGTTTTGAGAAGGCGGTGAAAATTGAACCCGATCTTGTCGAGTGGAATTATGGGCGTTACGAGGGGTTAACGCCGGATCAGATTCACACGACTGCGCCGGGTTGGCTGATTTTTCGAGATGGCTGCCCCGGCGGCGAACAGCCGGGAGAGATCGGCGCACGGGTCGATCGTGTCATTGCCAAAGTGCGTGCGGTGGAGGGCAATGTCATCGTATTCGCTCACGGTCACGTCCTCCGGGTCTTCGCCGCTCGCTGGCTCGCCCTCCCTCCTTCCGCTGGGCAGCATTTTCTGCTCGATACGGCGACAACCAACATCCTCGGCTATTATCGCACCGTTCCGGCGATCAAGCGGTGGAACGCACCGGTTCAATTGTGAGTGGGCTGGCACACCATCGGCCCATCGGGCGGCCGCGCTCATGACCTGTAGCGTGTATTTCACGCTTGACCCTCCCCGCACACAATGATAGCGTTCCCCCCTCCACTTCCCTTCCGGTTCCTGATGTACCAATAACGGTTATGCCAAGTCTCCAATCAGTTAGACGGAAAATCGACTCCGTCAAGAAAACCCAAAAGATCACCAAAGCGATGAAAATGGTCGCGGCGGCCAAGCTGAAACGCACGCAAGACCGGATTCTTGCCGCACGCCCGTACGCGCTGAAGATGCGGGATACTATTCGCACCCTCAGCCGTCGTGTGAATCGGGACGCCCATCCTCTGCTCAAGAAACGCGAAGAGCGCCGCATCGTGGTGGCTGTGGTCACCAGCGACCGCGGATTGTGCGGTGCCTTTAATGCCAACATCCTTCGCACGGCGGCCGCCGGGCTGAAAGAGTTCGAGTCAAGGGGTATGCAGATTGAAGTAGCGGTGATCGGCAGGAAGGGACGCGATTTTTTCCGTCGACGTAGCTGGAAAGTCCGCCGGGAGGTGGTGGATATTTTCGACAAACTTTCGTTTGAACACGGCATGCTGTTGGGGACCGAGCTCCAAGCCATCGACGACTATGTGACCGGTCGGATTGATGCCGTCTATGCGATCTACAATGAGTTCAAGTCCGCCATCCAACAGCGTGTGGTCGTGGAACGGCTCCTTCCGATCGATTGGGTCGTCGAGATTACAGATGTAAAGGAGGTTGAACGCACCACGGAGCAGATGCCCGGGGGCTATCTCTACGAGCCGAGCGAAGACGAGGTGTTGCAGGAGCTGCTGCACCGCAATTTCCACGTCCAGGCCTACCGCATGCTGCTGGAATCGTCGGCCGCCGAACAGGGAGCCCGCATGACGGCCATGGACGGAGCGACGCGCAATGCCGGCGAGCTCATCAAGAAGCTGACGATTTATTACAATAAGACCCGGCAGGCTGCGATCACCAAGGAACTGATGGATATCGTCGGCGGCGCAGAAGCCCTGAAATAACTCCTCAGCCTTCCACCTTCCTGTTCACGTCAGAAGCTGGAAAACATGTAGCGAACCCCGACTTCGATGTTCCATTGGTACGCCCCCGCGACATCACGTCCCCAGATTCCCACCCCCGGGCGGACGTAAGCTCCAAACCGTCCGACCAGACTCCTACCGGCCTCGAATTCCATGGTCATGCTGCTCTTCGCGCTTCGCTCCCAATCGATCTGCCAGACCGCTTGGACGATGGTCCACCATTTTTCCGCCCAAAACGAATTCACCTGGGCTGCAGCTCGCGAGAGCGCAATATCCCTGCGAGACGGATCACCCCCGACGGAAGTCTGATGTTGAAGTAATCCGATCAAGAACGAATCCCACCTTGGAAGAAATCGTGCCGTGGCGATCGCCGGACCGGCCGTATACTTTCCACTGCCTACTCCCGCATCGGACGCAGTAGGAAATGTTGCCAGGGCACCGATCAACACAGCGTATTCCGGCGTGTTGTAGACTCTCCATCCCGCGGTCACAGCCAGGTCGCTCATGCCTTGGGCGCTGGTTGTTCCGGGGAGATTGGGATCGATCCACTTGAAGAAGGGCACGTCAACCCGCAGCAGCCAGTCTCTTCGATAGGGAACATCCACACGGGCCACCGCATCGCGAGCACGCGCACCGTGAGGGAGGTCGAGGTATTGGCTGGTCAACTGCAACCGCCCGACAATCGCCGTGGGATCCGTGCCGTATTTCGCGGCAACTTTGCGGAGCCGCTCAGCTTCTTCCCGCTCTTCGGGAGTCATGGGCTGTGGACCGATCCGCTTGAACGGACGGCGTCCGGGTTCTTTCTCGGAGGGTGACACGGGTCCTTCATGTTCGTTCTCCGGGTTCTGAGTCTCGTCCATTCGGTCCGATGGCATCTCGTCGAAATGATCGGTGGGGTTCACCTCTCCATGAGCCGGTCCCGGACCGGTCCAGCTCAGCATCATAAGGATACCCAGTACTGCCGCGCCTGAGGATCGACCGCATGATCGCTCGCTCATCTACTGTTGGACTCACACATGATCCGGCCCGCCGGCTAATTCATCAATTTGTCCGCGGCCGCGCGAAGCTGGAGTGACTTGGGGTTGCCGATCTCATTCTTCACGATGATATCGGTGGGACGCACCGGTTTCCCATAGTAGGCCTCGTTGGAGTCATTCGACACCGAGACGAAGGCCCCGTCGATGGCCATCCCCGCAAAAGCGCCTTTTTGCCTCGCATACGAGATGATATCGGCCGCAAGACCTTGAGCGGACATGCCGGCGCCGACTGGACCCGTAGCCATGCCGGCATTGGCTCCGAGCTTGAAGTCGTTCGTGTAAAATTCCTCCAGCCCTTTCTTCGTCCGCACGACCAGAACCATCTCGGAGACGTCGGCCCCGATCTGTGCGCCGAAGCTCGCCGATCCAATGTTATAGAACACCGGATCGCCCCATTTACCGGTCCGCTCGTCCCGCGCAATCAACACGCCGCTTCCGCCGGCTCCGCCGAAGATGAACGCTCCTCGCATGAACTGTGGAACAATGAACAGCGCTCTGGCTTCCTTGTGTAGCTCTTTCAAGGACTCTTTCAGCTGGGGGTCGGCTGCGAAGGCTTCCAGGGTCAATTGCGCCTTGTCGACAAGCTGCTGTTGTGCGACTCCCCCCGCGGAGAATGCCGGAGCCGCACCGAACATGACTGGCATCACCGCTATTCCGGCGCAGGCCGACATACGTCTCAATGCGCCCATCAGGTTTGACATCATAGGTCATCTCCTCTTAAAAGCCCTTGGAACCCTCGGGCGGAGCCTTTTCAGACAGGGATTCAAAATCAAGGTCAATCTCACCTTGTTCATCGAACGGCGCCTTGAATGTGCTGGGAGCGTCTACAAATGCCGTCCCTTTGAGCCGATAGCTGACGTGTTGCCCCTCCCGCTTCGTGAGATCTCGAATCTGGCGGAGAAAGCTCGCCAATGTCGTGAAGACCTCGACGTCCACCAACTGAGAACCAAACCTCGGCACCGCCACGTGTTGCCCTGACATTCCGCTGGCAAACTCATGCTCGTTCAGTTGTATATCAAACCGGATGCCGTTGATGCTGAGCTCTTGGTCGTTCGGATTTTGAATCCGCAATTTCACGTCGAATCGCTGCTCGAAGATCGCCATGTCTTTGGGAGTCAAATCGGTGATCGTGACCCGCGGCGCTTCAAAATCCTTCGGCATCGTCGAGCAGGAGACCGTCAGCACAAGCACCGATGTTGCGATCCACCTGCATCTCTTCGTACTTCGGTTCATGCTCGTGCTCCTATGAATTTACTCGCCTGCCGAGACCCCCAGCACATGATACCCCCATGGATCGAGTTCGACATAGAGTCCTGCCTCGCTGATCTCATCACAGCTGCGTTCATACCGGGTCCCGCTGATCGCATCGGTCATACGCACCTTCCTCCCGTCAGGAGTTTCTACCGGGAGCCGAATTCTACCCTGAGACGGAGAATCGGAGAGATTGACGACAATGAGATGGCGTGTCTGGTCGCTGTGGACGTACCAAGCGACAAGATTGAGGTGGCTCTGGTTGTCCGGCCATCCTATCCGCTCGCATAGGTACCAGTCACCCTTCTTGAAATCCTCACCCCGCAGGGTCTTGAGCAGCGTCCGATAAAAATCCTCTACACTGTGGTCGGTCGGCTCTTCAGGACGACGCCGCAAGAACACCGGCAGCCTGACACGCCGCCCTTCGAACTGTCCATTATGGAACAAGACTGCACCCTGCAGGGTCGACATGGCGACAGCTGCCGCCCGTGCCTTGGAGGAGGAGAACGTCGCCGCAGCACGTGGCTCATCGTGATTCTCGATGAATCGGAGCAGCTTCTGCTGATACGCAGAGTCAGCCTTCAAATGCAGACGGATACTTTCAGCTGGACCGTGCTCGAGGCGATCGTATAACCGCTTGTCATAACAATAGTTGAACCCCTGTTGCTGCAACGTGTACTCAAGGTCCCAGTAGGCTTCGGCGATGAACAGGACGTCCTGATAGCGTTGTTTGACCGTCCCAATCAGGTCTGTCCAATACTCGCTCGGAGGTACCTGACCGGCCCGTCCTCCCCAGGTCCGTTCAAAAATGGAATTCATGAGCAGCATGGCCATATCACAACGCATCCCGTCGCACTGCTCGGCAATCGACAGGACCGTTTCGATCGCCGCTTTTCGCAAGTGAGGATTGAACGCATTCAGTTGTAAGACGTCCGACCAGGCCGGAAAATAGGGATCGCGGCCGCAGGCCAGGATGTACTCCCCGACCCGAATAAAATCGTTAGGTTTGTCGGACAGGTCGCCGGAGCTCCCTCGGATGAAGTAGTCCGGATGCTCCGTGGCCCAGAGATGATCGGGGGCCACGTGGTTGGGGACAAAATCAAGAACCAATCGCATGCCCCGTTCGGCCAACTGCGCTCTGGCATGCGCCAACCCTTCCGGACCGCCGAGTCGAGCGTCCACACGATAATCCCGGATACAGTAGGCGGACCCCACATTGTCCTCTTCGGTAAAATCGGGCAGCACTCGGCGGAATTCCGCGACAAGGGCTGCATTTCGCTTCGAGATCGCGACACCCGCCGGACTTCGCTCCCAGACGCCCATGAACCAGACGGCATCAAATCCATAGGCCGCAATGGCATCCCATTGCTTCGCGGGCACGTTGCCCAATGTGATGGGACGCCGAGCACGCTCACTCAGTTCATAAAGCCACACCCAAGTATTGATCTCGTAAATCGTTGGGTGACGGGGCCATTGAGCCACGGGTATCTGCTTCATTGAGACGTTGCCGTGACGTTTGCCTTCGATTTTGTACGGTTCATAGACGCCATCTCGAAACGCTGAAGGTGATACGGGTTCGAAGGCCAGTTCCTTCGTTCATTGGATTGGAACGAGGTTTAGAGGAAGCACTGTACATTGCGGAAGTACTTAAGAACACTGTCAGATTTGACAGTGAAGGAAGCACGTTCAATCCCCTAGGCATGGATTTTTGTTCAGCCGGCCCTACGGGTAGCATGGTTGTCGCATTCCTGACTATAGGACGAAGTCTTATAGCGCTCTTGACTGCGAATAGAAGATAGGTTCATGCTTGGCATCCCTTCATCAGCACACTCATCGACGGGAGGTCAGCATGCTGACCACGCCAATGGCATCTTCAACAAAAGTCCAGGAAAACCGCGCGTCGTTTCTCCAGCAGAAAAGTGCTGCCTGCCAGACTCAACCGCACAACCAGGATCTCGTGCGTTTGTTAGATGCTATTGTCTGGAGCGCAGATACTGCCACCCTTCAGGTCACCTATGTCAGCGAGCGAGCGCAGCTCATTCTCGGCTACCCGCTCAGTCAATGGCGACAACCAGACTTCCAGGAGACACACCTACATCCCGAGGACCGATTGAAGGTACTCGCTTGCTACCGTGACGCCAGTCGAGACGGAGAAAACCATCGGCTCGATTACCGCATGACGGCAGCTGATGGCCGAGAGGTCTGGTTTCACGGCTGCGTCCATGCCATCAATGTCGGGGCACGCAAGGAATTGATCGGGGTCATGGTGGATATCACCGACCGAAAAGCAGCCGAGGCCTGTTTGATTGAAATGACCGGGCGCTTAATCCGAGCGCAGGAGGAGGAGCGTAGCAGAATTGCTCGAGAACTGCATGATGATTTCAATCAACGGTTGGCGCTGCTCGCGATCGGTCTCCAGCGTCTGGGGCACACGCTCGAATCGGAGAGCGGTGTTGCCGCTCAGGTCTCGGATCTCTACCACATGACACAAGAGATCGCATCCGACGTGCATCGCCTGTCCCACCGGCTCCACCCCGCAAAACTGCAACATCTGGGTCTCGTCCCCGCAATCAAGGGATTGTGTCGTGAGCTATCTGAGTTGTATGGCGCGCAAATCACCTTCGTGCATCGCAATGTCCCCAATCCGATCAGCCAAGAGTCGGCGTTGTGTCTGTTTCGCGTCGCTCAAGAAGCCTTGAGCAATACGATCAAGCACAGCGGCGTGAAGAATGGAACGCTCGAGCTGTTTGCTGATGGGGGTGTCCTGCATTTATGTGTCTCCGACTCAGGCGCTGGGTTTGATGCTCAAGCCGTTTCTCTCAAAGGCCGCCTCGGTTTGACCAGCATGCAAGAGCGGGTGCGGGCCGCGGGGGGTACCATCTCGGTCGAATCGCGTCCGTCTACGGGAACGCGCATTTCAGTGCATTTGGCCGCCTAGATGGGAAAGGATTCCGTGCAGCGTCCGCGTGTCTTGCTCGCCGATGACCATCGCATGCTTGCCGAAGCCTGCATCAGGCTTTTGGAGCCGGAATGCGAAGTCGTTGGCACCGTGACGGATGGACGGGCGCTGCTTCCCATCGCTCGTGATCTTCATCCTGATGTCATCGTACTGGACATCGGCATGCCCTTGTTGAACGGACTCGATGCGGCCCGACAAATCAAGCAGTCCCTGCCCGGCATCAAATTGATTTTCATGACGATGAACGAAGATCCCGACCTTACCAGGGAAGCCCTTCACATCGGGGCGTCCGGATACCTTCTCAAAAGTTCAGCGGCATCGGAGTTGCCTGAAGCCATCCGGGCGGCAATCCGTGGCGACACCTATGTCGACTGCCGTGCTTCTGCCAAGTTGGATGAATCCTTTACCCAAGAAGGCGAGCGTTCCACAACCGGTGAACTGACTGCGCGCCAGCGCGAGGTGCTTCAGTTGCTCGTGGAAGGGTTCTCCATGAAAGAAGCGGCCCGTCTTCTCCGCGTGACAGCGCGCACCGTCGCATTCCATAAATATCGAGTGATGCAGCTCTTCCGCCTCAAAAGTAACGCACAGCTCATTCAGTTCGCCATTGAGCAACGTGTTACCTTGGGCACCCCGCATCAACACTAACCACGCCGCGCTGCCTGCAGGCCATCAGGTTACAACTCTTGCCAGTCCATCCGTCGAGGACCAGCGTACTGTTAGTTTTGCCAGTTACGCGCGCGCAGTCGAAGTGATAAGAAGCTCCCCTCGCATCTCCTTTTCCCTGGAGCAGCCATGGCTCGATCTCGGGGAAGCAGTTTTGACGGCTCCACTTCTGCCCGCGTCCTCTTAGCCGATGACAACCCATCGATGCTGCAGGCCGCGCGCCGCATCCTGGAGCCTGAATTCCAGGTAGTGGGAACCGTCAAGGATGGTGAGGCCCTTCTTGAGGCCGCAGACGCGCTGAGGCCTGATGTCTTAATAATCGATATTTGCATGGGGATGCTCAATGGTCTGGAAGCCGCACGCCTGCTGACACGCACTGGGTCCAAGGCCAAGATCGTCTTTCTTACGGTTCACCAGGATCCAGAATTTGTCGAGGAAGCTTTTTCCGTCGGGGCGCTGGGCTATGTCGTCAAACCGCGGCTCGGCACAGATTTGCTTCCCGCTGTTCGGGAAGCGCTGGCGGGAAGAGCATTCGTGTCGCCTCACCTGGGATCGCCGAAGAGGTGATGGGCAGTGCGTCTGCGAACTGGGCTGCTCCCAGCTACCTCAATGCAACTCCACCCACATGGCGCCATCCGCGATAATATGCACTTCCACTCCGCCTGCTACGGGATACACGCCGCGAGGACGAAGCGTCAGAACTTCTGCTTGAAGCCGGGCGTCGGGCCCAAGCTCTCGAGTCAGAGCCGTTTCGAGATGTGATCGAAGCGTCTGAAGCTGGCTGGAGAGGTCGATCACCGCATGGGCCTTCAGGCTCGACAAGATGTTCTCGTGAAACATCCAGTTTGCCGAACGAATCAGCACATTGCGGGTATCCACCGTGAAATCCAAATCAACGAATCGGAGGATCCCGAGGCCTTCCTCGAACACCGGTGTGCCAGTCGCGTACAGGTTTCCGTTCACTCCTCCAGACACTCGGAGCGCGAGGATCAGTTTATCGCCGCTCCCGTAGAGTTGCACACCCTCGACCTTCAGCGTATCGCCGAGCGGTGTCTGAAGCTCCTGTCCAAGCATCTCCTCTTCAAGCCGTTGATTGATCCGAGCGTAGTCGATAGCGATCGGTAGTGCGAGGTGAACGCCTTCGAGCGGCAGGGCAGTCAATTGGAGCGGCGGCAACGACGTCGAAACGATCTGGGGCTTGGAGCCGCTGACAATTTTTGGCTCCATCACCAGATTGACGGACGTCTTTACCACCAGCGTACCGTTGGACGTGATCGGACCGACCCGCGCGTCGCGGGGATTGAATTCGAGCCATTGGTTGGGGCGTAATTCGATCGGTTCCTGCAATTTCTGCCAGATCGTCTCGGCCCGCTTCTTCGCTTCCGTTCGTCCGCGGATGATCCGATCGATGCTGTGACCCAGCGCGGCAAGCCGCGGTTGCAGTACCGCTTTCAGGAACGGCGTGGCGTCGAGGTCAAGACCCGCGAGCTGGCAGGGTTCGACGAACACCGGCTCCTCGAAAGTGGTGTGAGATTGAACGCGCCATTGGTCGGACCAGGTCAGGGCAGAACGGGCCGCAAGATTCAGTCGTTTCGGCGGATCATCTCCATGGCCGCAACGGCCTTCAACAAACTCTTGTCCCTGGCTCTTTCGCGCCCATACCCGATAGCGCACGTGGTCAAACCACACATCAAAGTGATCCTGGTTCATCCGATATCGAAACGACCCTCTGACCAGGCGATACAAGTACCGGACGTCATCCCGCTCTCCAAGGGTTCCCGCATCGTTCCAGTCCTCCTCGCGCGAGGCGACAGGGGGGAAGCCCTCATCCACGGCGACAGCAAGTTCTTCCGCAGGCAGCCGAATATCGAGATTCACGACGGACGCCTCCAAGGCAGGCGGTGGAGGCGCAGGCTTGAGCGGATCGTTTGGCTTTGGAATGTTCAGTGGCGAGCCTGCCCATGCGCTGACCGCATAGACAGGCGGCAGTAGGATTGCACAGCACAATGTGCCGAACCGTCTCTGTCTCGAACAACTTCGTGTAGGCGTCAATTCGCTCCCTGCGGTGGAGAAATCACACACCGGTCAACTGACGGTATAGCCCCGCCCCGTCATGCAGGCGGCGAACGCGCGCTTGTAGCCGCCGACATCCGCGTTATACGCCTGCTTTGCTTTTTCCTGGGCCGCGGCTTGCTGCTCTGCTGCGTGACGACGGCGCATCGCACCTCCTGCAGCGCCAACTCCCGCTCCAATGGCCGCTCCCTTTCCTGCATCGCCGCCGATGGCACCCCCGACTGCCCCGATGGCGGCGCCTCTCGCCGCGCCCTTCACGGCGCCGCCCTGCGGCGGCGGAGCAGCGGCTTGTTGCATCGGCTGGTTCGGATCGAACCCCGTTTGCTCTTTGGCCCATTTGTAGCAACTGAACTCGTCCTGTTCCTGTTGATCCTTCGTTTGGCCCTTACTGGGATACACGAACAGGTCTGCAGCTGCAAGCGCTTCACTCGAGATGAACAGCAACCCCATCACGATGACCATCAATCGTGAGTAATCCATACATGCCTCCTCAATCTCACGAATCTTACATACAGTCATTTCGTCAGCTCCATGGAGGGATGGTCCGTGTTCGACGCAGAAGTGTCATGATCCCCTGGAGACCCAGTCTCGCCTGCGGAAGATCCCGAAGCGGCCGCGTGAGGAACATCCCCGATTAATGGCAGATTGCCCAGAATCGCGAGGCGTGTGACCATCCCCACGATATCGTCCAGCTGCATGAAGCGAGCGGCGGCTACCGGATTCAGTTTCTTACTGTAAATGTGGAAATACTTCTTTCTCAGGGCAAGGTCCGCCTGCTGGTTCTCGCTCGACTGCTTGACGATCTTCATCACATCATCGTTCGTAAGCAATGCATATTTCTCAATATAGGTTCCGAGTAAGCGAAGTCGTTTCGCCTCAAGCTGGTCCTTTTCCTTTTCATACCGATGATACACGCCCCAAAACACCTCACTTTGCTGCTCATCCAGGTCCATGTTCCGTTCGAACACCACTTTGCGCTCCGTCGACAAAATATACTGCAGTTTGTCGGGATCCAAATTCGGTCGAATGGGCACCACCTTCAGTGTTGATTGGGGCAATGTTGATTCCTGTGCATGCAGACTAGGAACCATCAACCCAACCATGAGACACATGCCGACCACCACGTTCGGTTTCATGACGGCTCCTTCCTGCTCACAGCAGATGAATGCACCTTTTCACCGACTGCACGCTATCATCATTTGACAGGGACAGACACTGTCAAAAATGACAGAGCCTTGGAGGATCTCACATCCAGTCGATCAACAGAAATCCGGCTCCCAACGTCGTTTGATTGTGATTGTAATCAATCAAGCTTTCACCGTAACCGGAGAACACCTGCACATAGCCCTTGAGCTCTCGGTACAGCGGAAAACTCCAGTCCAACTGAACCGCGCCGCGCAAATTCCAAAAGTCCACATTACTGCGCAGAAGAAGTGAAAGGTTGTGTCCACCCTTCTGATATGTCGCGACGATGTCGCCCCGTCCGACGAAGGTGGTGATATCGGGGTTATTGTCATTGGTCCAGTCTTCTCGAATGCGGTACCACGGTCTGATGGTCAGCCCGAACCCTCCTCGCTCGAATCCGAATTGTGCGTAAATCCGATTCCAGCTTCGCGACAGTGGATCCTGACGTCCGTTGGACTGATGGACAAGGCCAATATTGATGAATCGTCCCTTCAGTCCGAACAGATCGTAGTCAGTATGAATCACGCCCATGATTTCCGGTTCGTAATTGCTTTCGCGAAAGGGCGCCGACTTCGATTTGTTGTACATCTGGAAGAAAGAGAGTTGCGTATAGGCGATCCATAAATCGAATCGTTCTTTGATCTCGATCGCTTTGAGTTTCGCTGAGAATTGAAACTTGACCTCTGTGTTGCTATACCCCAACGACTGAGGAATCGTACCTTGCGTAGGACTCGACGGTTGGTTGTTCACATTGGTGGTATAGCGAACAGGCAGCAGATACACTTGCTTGTGAGGACGGATCGAAAATAGCCCTTGCTCTGTGCCAGGGTCCAGTTCCCAGCGCCTGCCCATCAACGAGGGTGGCCGCGCAACATCAGCCGCCGCAGCGCCCGAATCCTGGCCACGTCGAACGCTCCGCTGCGCCGCCTCATCGTCATAACATTTCAACCGCTCGACATCCGATCCCAGATCGGAGCAGACGATTGAGTCACCGGGACCGGAGGGTGGCAGCTCCGCACCAACGGCTGTCTTCTCGAGAGGAGAAACACTGCCGATCAGCACGATGCAGATAATACCTGCCGCCCACCAAGGTGACCACTGATGTCCCACGGCTTTGCTGGTGGTCAGGCTTCTTTGACCTTCGCTTTTATGGTTTCACCGTCGAAGCCGTCGTCAGCATGGTCTGCAATGACTTGGAGTTTGCGTTCGGTTTCGCCTTATGGGCAATAATGATGTCCGACGGACGCACGTCTTGTCCATAATAGGCGGCATTGAGTTCGTCCCTTGACCGGATTGATGCTCCATCGAATGAGACCCCGGCATATAACCCCTTCGCACGTGTGAACGTCACGAAATCAGCAGTCAGATTCGTGTCGGCTCCTCCTCCCTTCGGCCCGATTGCCACAGATCCATCTGCCCCAAGCTTGATCTTGTTCCCCAGCAGCGAATCTACCGCCTTAGGCGTCATGATCAACACGACCGCTTCGGATGACTGGGCTCCTGCCTGCAGGCCAAAACTAGCCGCCGAGGTTTCATAGAACACCGGTTCGCTCCATGCACCGGATTTTTCATCTCGCGCGAGTACGACGCCATTGCCGCCTTCGACGCCGAAGATGAAGGCCCCCTTCGTAAGTTTGGGCACAATGTAGACGCCCTTGGCCTCTTGTAGATGGCTGCCGAACCACTTCATGTCGGGGTCGTTCATGAAGTTTTTAAGCGTGGCCTCGGCCTGATTAATGATGTTCTTGGCATCGCCGGCATCATCTGCCAAAGCTCGGCCTGGCCCGCAGAGCAGCAGAGCGATCAGTGCGGCGGTAATGGTCGCTGACCTTGTCATGGTTGTCCCTCCTCGGTTTATAGAGTTCACGGGGCTTTCACAGGCGGCGGATAACTTTCGAAGGCCTTAGCGATGGCCTTGTTCGCGAGTTCGACATTGTCTGTTGTGGAGTCCTGCAAGGTACCGACGATCGTGGCCCGCCAAACCAGCTGTTTCTTCGGCGGTTCAATCAGATCTAACACTAATGTTCCTTCCTTATATTCGTAGGTCGTGACGCCGCCGCCATACCCGGCGCCCCATCCGTACCCACCTCCCGGCCCACGGGCAACGCCGACCGTCGGCCCCGTGCTCTCGAGTCGTTGTTTGTCTTGGATGCCGACCCAGTAGTGCACGAGAAGGTCATGCGGTTCATCGAGCCCTACTTGGCGAAGTCCTTTGCCCGTGAGCTCCCGCACGACGGCAGACTCAATACGTTTTCGCGTCAAGGAATTATCGTAGATTCCACCTTTGTTCATCTCGGACGGTCCAGCAAAGGCGAAGGTCCTGAACGACGAGAAATCTACCGTCGGATCGTGATCGGTGTTCACCTTAAATGAGCTACAGGCCGCTAGGCTCATCGTCAGGATGAGCAGGCAGGCCGTTCGTCCACGATGCATGCATCCCTCCACTTCCGACGTTGTCGGCCATCCATAGACTCCAGACTCCCCTCTTCTTACGCGCCACCTATCGTGGCGGAGAGCTCTTGGGACCTTCGCTCGAGTGTGAACCGTTGACAACCTGCCCATGCCGTGGGCCGCTGCAGGAAAAATAGAAGTAGGCGCCGACCACCAAAAAATTGATCCCCACTGCGATCGTATTCCAAACAATGACGGGCCTCGATTCGACCAAGACTCCGTAATAGACCCACACGATTTGAAAGGTGCCCATAATCGCAGCCATAGTCGGATTCATGCCTTCACAAGAACGCCGCTTGAGCATAGAGATGAGGTCGGGCATGGCGGCAAATGTGGTCCCGAAGCCTGCCACGAAGCCGATAAGTTCATGCAACGGCATTGACATGTTCAACAAGGCGCACCTTCCATCTGGTCAGACTGCAAGCATGAGGCGTCCTGGTCAACATCGGGACGCGTCAGCGAGATAGGTCACAAGGACACCATAGTGATCCGATGGGGGTCGAATGGAAACCATTGCCGGTTTGCCGAATAGTTCCTGATGAAAGCACCCTGTAGGACCGTTCGAGGGTTTCCTCATGAGAAAGAGAAAATCAACTCGCCTCGCCTGGCTGATACCCGCTTGATAGCCTTCAAGAATTTTCTGTTGCTGGCTCTGAGGCAACCGCTTCATCGCCTCGCGAAGCGCAGCGGGGACCTCTTGTACTCCCTTCCCCGCAATCACGTTCTGCTGAGGGTCAAGACTGTAGATTTCACTCTGGGATTTGGCCATCACGTAGGTATCTGTTAGCCCCGCCCGTTCAAGCTCTCGATATTCAGGATCATCCGGCTCAAAATTGAAATCTCCACCGACGAGTGTTCCAATGTATTGGCCCTTTGCATCAAGTTGCTGTATCTCTTTCATAAGCAGGCGAATCTCATCAAGGCGCCTGTTCTGGTCTTGTTCGATCGCGGCGACGATGCGCTCGAAGTCCTCCCGCCGTGCCCTTCCCTGCTTCACAGCCTCATTGATCTTCTGAATAAAAAAAGCATTGCGCTCAATACCGGAATGTAGATGAAGACTCACCGCCAGGAGCTTCTTTCCTGTATCCGGGTTTTCGACTTCGGCGACCAAGGCATAGCGTAGTTCGCCGGTCTGCAGACCCATGTAATCGTCGCAGCGTCCGAAGCCTCCGCTTAGCTTGAGCCCCACAACTTTTCTTAATTTCAAAGGCGCTTTGGCAAGGACCACCAACCCATTGTTCAGATGCGGAACCACAGCGAGCCCTGGCGCAAGGCGTACCCCGCAGGCATCGACTTGATGCACCTGGCTATACTCCAAACCAGCGCGTTTCATCGCAGCGACATACGTGTCAGCCATCTCAGGCAGAGGATTGACCTCCTGCAGGAGGATGAGCTCAGGTCGGGCCACCGCGAGTTGTTCGAATTGCAAATGAAGCCTCGCCAGGCGTGCTTCGTCGGGTTCGCTTGGTTTAACGATCAGACCGCTGGGCTCCAGGCCATGCAGCGTGTTATAGGACAGCACGGTGACCCGTTGCATCGGCGAACCGGATGGCTTCGACACGGTTGTCCCCTGCCTCGCTGCAGCACACGCGACGGGCGAGATCGCGAGGATCCAGACAAGGAGGCAGAAACGACAAGACGGCTTCATGAGCCACTCCTAGAAGACTTGCGAACGGATCGCCATATACTCTGTTTCCGGCAGCAACAGCCAATTGGTGACTCGTGTGACTCCGATCGTTCCCGCCGCCGCTCGTTCTGCCCGTTCCCGTTCTTCGCCGCCAGAGACGACGCCCAAGAGCACCACACGGCCGTTCAGCACCTCCACATGGACCCGGCCCGACACCATAGCGGTACCGCTTGTGAGCGCAGACTGGATCTGAGACTTCAGAGCTGAATCTGAAATCACCTTTCCGACATCTGCAGATGGCTGCTGTTTCACAGGGAGCACGGCCTCAATGGATTGAAGGCCTTTGACAGATTTGGCGGTCTCGAACACTGCCTGAGTCTGCTCAGGGCTGTCGACATATCCGACAACATATCCCCTGTTCATGAAGACATAGGTCGAAAGACCGAGCGCTGAGAATCCGAAATGATCGACCAGGGCTTGATGGAGGCGAACCTCGCTTGCATGGTCGTCCGCCGCTGAAAGCGGGTTCATCCTCTGCTCCGCCGCCTCCATCATGACTGTATATCGATCTTCTTCGCAGCCATTCAGGGCCAACACCACGATCAGCCCACTCAGGAGAGCAGGGGAGTAGAGCTGATTGCTCCGCTCACTCGGTTCGGGATTTCTGCACGGAATCATAGAGATGCACCAGACGCGCCCAAAACGTTGCGAATGCAGGATCGTCGAAGCCGCCCCGTCACACCAATGACCTGTGAACGACACGATAACGGCCGGGATACGGCGACTATTGAGATGTGTGGGGTATCATGTCTGGGCAAATAGGGAAACTGTCAAAAATAACAGGAGTAGCGTGAGTCCTTATCGAACCTTTGTAAACTGTCCATGATATCGCGTACCGTTTTCTTTGTTGGTCGTATCCACGACGAGCACCCGCGCCCCTTTGTGGTCATAAAGGGTAAACGTCACAGCGCGGTGCTCCGTGTCACCGATCAATCGCCCCTCGCGCGTTTCGACTCCTCCGGAACCGACGGCCGATTGAGACAAGGTTTCACCCGCGAACAGATAGGTGCTGTTGGCGCGGATGATCAGGCGAATCGCACCCTCCGGAAACATGGCCCGGTCCTTTGTCACGGTTCCGTCCCACTCCCCCACCACCATCGAAACATCAGTAATCGGCACGGACTTCCATGAGGAATCGGATTGAGACGGTCCTCCGGCGCATGCGGCCACTGCACTGATCACGAGGACGAGTGGGCAGGCGATACACGACTTTCTCAGTCTTGAAAGGTAATCCATACAGCGCCTCCTGCAGTCTAACGGCCATTGTCACTCACCTGAGATCTCTTGTCATCCATGAATTCTTCTGTTCGAGCGCAGCAATCCAATTTACCCGTCACTGAACCTGGACGATCACTCGTTGCGGTCCCTTGCTTTCATGTACGATAATGACCAGATGCGGCTCTCGCGACGAACATTGCTCAAGGCGACGGGCTTGGGGGCGTTGGCCGGTATGGTCGGCGGCTGTGACGCCGTCGGCGGTGTCTTCGGTCGCATGTTCGCGGTTCCGCCTCGAGAGACCACCTATTTCACGCCCAACTCCAAATTCTATGTCGTAAACTATGCCGACAGTGCCGTGTCCGTGTCGCGCGAGATCAATATCGAACAATGGAAATTGACCGTCAAGGGCGATGTCAAAAGCCCTCTGTCACTCGGCTGGAGGGACATCCTGAATCGTGATTCGTACGATCAGGTCTCCACGCTGATGTGCATCGACACATTGCCGGGAGGCGACAGCCTTGGCAACGCCACCTGGCGGGGCATTTCATTGAAGAAACTCCTTCAGGACGCCGGCGCGGAAGAAGACACGGCCCGGGATGTGGTGTTTCGCGGCATCGATGGATATGACGACAGCATTCCCTTCAAGCGGGCGATGCAGGATGACGTGATGCTCGCTTTTCTCATGAATGGGGAGAAGCTGCCTAAAGAGCACGGGTTTCCACTCCGCGCCATCGTGCCGGGCTTATACGGCATTAAGAACGTGAAATGGATCCACGAAATCGAAGTGTATCCGGGCGACTACCTGGGATACTGGCAGCGCAAGGGATGGACGGACGACGGCACCATCAAGATCTTTTCGCGAATTGACTCGCCAGGGCATTACCAAACGTTGCGAGGAGGCCAGCAGACGTTCCGAGGCATTGCATTCGGCGGGCCCCACAGCATCGCCAAGGTCGAATTGAGTTTCGATGCCGGCCGCACGTGGAACGAGTGCACGATCGAACCGCCCATGTCCCCCTATTCCTGGGTCTTGTGGAGCTATACCTGGCAGCCCCCGAAGCCCGGAAAGTATCAAACCGTCGTCCGGGCAACCGACACAAAGGGACAGCTTCAGATTGCTGAGCTGGTCCGACCGCAACCGGCGGGAGCGTCAGGCTATCACACGATCATCTCCGAGGTCTCGGAAGTCTGATTAATACATCCCGCTGCTTTTGCGCCTTGCTTCCTCATCGATCCGTATCGGGGGGCAACCATGATACGAAAGCTATCGTCTGGGGCCTACCGCCTCTATTCTCGCAAGAAAGACCCAAAAACTGGCAAGCGGCGAAACCTGGGGACGTTCAAGACCAGGGCAGCGAGAAGCATGAACGGGAGGTGCAATACTTCAAGCACCATTAATTGGCCGGCAGAGATAGTCTGGACCGTACCTTGTTGATACTCATGGTGGAGCGAGCAGATCCGTCGCGGCCCAGGTGAAATAGAACAGCACCGTCCGTCCGATGATCGTCGCGGACGACCCGACGAATCCCCCCGCAAGACGAAATTGGCCGGCACGGTAGAGAATCACCTCAGAAAGGGTATCGCTCCTTTCTCGTCTGGATGGGCTTTCCTGCCGGGCTGTCTTTCAAGTAACATGGGCGTCCCACGACCACCGCACTATCGAATTCGATGTCTGAACAAACTTTTACCGATCCTCTATCCAGTGAATTTTACCGACAGGGTGAGATCGAGCTGGAATCGGCGCAGTCCGCCGACGCCGTCCTCAGAAAAGCGGAAGAGTTCGGACACAAGGACGCCCGGACGGAAATTATGCAATCGGCCTTCTATTATCTGGCTGCGGCACACTTTCTCGAAGGCCGAAATGCAGGCGATTCGGCACAGGCCTATCATCAGGCCGGGCAGCAACTGCACCGGATCGGATACTTCACCCAGGCCGGCCGCGCCTATTCCAATGCCGGACGACTGGCAGAACACGCGGCTCAAGTGGCAGCGAGCCCTTCAGCGAGACATGATCTGCAGCACTTAGCCGTTCGCTCGTACTCGCGCGCCAATCATTGCTTCGCCGAAGTCGGCGAGTTGGACTGGTCGCAGACCGAATATCTGAACGAGCGCAATGCCCGAGTGACATGGGCCAAGATGGAGGGGAAACATCCCTGGGCTCAGCTGGCGTGGAAAGCCACGAGTAACTACGGCACCAGCTTCTCGCGCTGGGGCTTGTGGGTCATCGGTACGATCGGACTGTTCAGCCTGCTGTACGAGATCTTCTTCCATCTTCGCTGGCTGCAACCGATGGAAACGGATGCCGTCGCACCCTGGATTCCATTCTGGTCGGCTGTCTATTATTCGGTGAATGTGACGGCAGCACTGGGATTGGTGGACTATCAACCCACGCATGTTCTCAGCCAGGGGGTCGTCATTGTCAATGTACTGGCGGGATATATCCTGCTGGGCATTGGAATCGGCATTATCGGCCGTATGATCCGCAGCCGTTAGCGCGTTCCCTTCCGTTAGTACAAAGACTCCTCCACGCTTGTTCGTTTGCTTCCTCAGAACGTCGCGTATGTCGCTTCTACTGCGCCCGTCGAGGGAGCACCTCCCTTGATCTCAAAATGCGATTCGTCCCGCCCGCCGCCTCCGGGAGCACAGGAGCGATAGGCGTGTGGTTCGCCTCCTTCCAGCGCCTGAGCAACCTCGTGATTCGAGATCCGATAGGCATAACGGCCTTCCACAATTGGTGTTCCACCCGATTTGCGCAGGCGCGAGGTTACCGCAGCCGAGAAGGGCGTGCAGGCGGATTCAAGCGACGCTGCTGGCACAAAGTCTGAAGTTCAGCGTTGGACGCATCGCGCCATTGGCCTGGCTGTAAGTTGTCGAGCCGAATAGGGCCGATGGCGACTCGGATCAGACGCAGTGTCGGGTGCCCCACTGCTGCAGTCATGCGCCTTACCTGCCGGTTCCTCCCTTCATGGATCACGACCTCGAGCCATGCCGTAGGCACGTTTCGACGGACCCTGATCGGCACCGGCCGCTCCCATAAGAGCGGTTCCTGCCTGAGAAGACGGACGTGGGCGGGTCTCGTGCGAATCCCCCTCAGCATGACGCCACGGCGCAATCGGTCCAAAGCTTCTTCCGCGGGAACGCGTTCAACCTGGGCCCAATACACCTTGGGTAGTTTGTGTTGTGGATCAGTGATGCGATGCACGAGTGCGCCATCGGAAGTCAGGATCATCAGCCCTTCGCTGTCGCGGTCCAAGCGTCCTGCGGCATAGACGCCGGGTACGGTGACATAGTCAGCGAGAGTTGGGCGTCCATCAGGATCCCTAAAACAGGGTAAAACATCGTATGGCTTATGAAAAATAATAGTTCGTGGCATGGCTCAACAGTAATACACTTGCGAGACTGTGCTTTTGCTTGGCCAGTAACCTTAGTCGAGGTGTCATTGTAGGTTTGTATGCGTTTCCCTTCATACGGCTATCCCGTCCCCTCAAACGAATGCCCCCTTTAGACTTACTGGTAGTGACCAAAATGATCCCTCTTCGTCCTCAATACAGGTATTATCCCTAGTCTAGAGCACTGCGGTAGAAAATTGTTAAGCGGCACTGCAATTGCTCACGGCGAGATCGCTGCACTCGCTGACACTTTAACCCGAATGGGATGTCTCGGTTGACACCCGTTCTTTTCTCATCACAAGGAGGTTTTATCATGACCCGTTTTGCACACCTTATCGTATTGGCGGCATTCCTGGCAGTGGGCATCGGTGCACCGGTGAGCTTCGCGAATGAGCCTGCTCCTTCGGAACAGAAAGAGAAGAAGGACGCGAGCGGTAGCAAGGCGGACGACGAGAACAAGAAGGACGACAAGAAGGGTATGGGCGGCAAGTAGTGACGCTGCGGGAGCGCAGCGTCCGCTGCGCTCCCGCTATCTCCCGTCTTCCTGCATCCGCTTTCAGAACGTCCCTACCATTTGATTCCCCCCGCAGTCAGTGCACCATAGGGATCCGTTTGACTCTACGTGGTCCATCCATGCTGTTCACCTTTCCACTCGGATCAAAACGGTGATGAATGGTCGTGATTGGTTGAAAGGCAGAAGTTATTGAGTAACCAGCATTTGTTCTGGCTTTCCCCCCTGATGCACTCATGCTAAATAAGGGCACCGACTTGCTCGTGCCTGATTCACCATACATCTACACCTTCATACAGGAGGGCTTATGACACCGCACCGCATTCGCCATCATCTGATCCTCATCCAGGCCAGCCTGATCATGGCAGCTTTCCTCACGGGATCCGGCTGTGTCTCAACCGATACCCATCAGAAGGCATTGGAAGAACTGGAGAAAAGCAAGAAACTGTCGGCCAGCCAAGCAGCGGAATTGGACGCCCTGAAAAGGAAATCCAAGGCCGAATCGGAACAACTGCAACAGCAACTGGCAGGGCTCCAGCACAATCTCGATGAGGAATCGATCCAGAGAAAAAATGCTGAGCAGCAAGCGGCTTCGCTTCAGAAGGAACGCGAAGCCTTGAGCGCCCGATCAGCCGAGCTCCAAACCAGGCTGGACGGTCTCGAGCGCGAAAAAGGCCAGTTAGGGACCGAGTTGAGTGACGTGCGCGGACAAATTACGACTCTGGAGAAGAAATTGGCCGACGAGACCGCACAGGTATCCGCGCTCGAAAACGACAAGCAACAGCTCGCCAGCGGAACGGCCACGGCTCAAAGCGAGATCATCAAGCTTCAACAGCGGGCCGCCGAATTGGAGGCCGAGTCGTCCCGGGTCGCGAAAGAGCGGGAACAATTGCGACAGGAGCAGTCCAGGCTCTCAGCTGCTCTGGACCAGGAACGCCAACGTTTGAAGACTGAAGCAGAGGAAAAGGCGAGGCTTGCCAAAGAGCGCGAGCAGCTCCAGCACGAGCAATCTCAACTGTCGGCCAGTCTAGACGAGGAGCGCAAGCGCCTGAAGGCCGAAGCGGAAGAGAAGTCGAGGCTTGCCAAGGAGCACGAGCAGCTCCAGCACGAGCAATCTCAACTGTCGGCCAGTCTGGACGAGGAGCGCAAGCGCCTGAAGGCCGAGGCGGAAGAGAAGGCTCGTCTTGAGCAGGAACGAGTAGCCAAGGAGGACGAGATCCGTCGTCTCACGAAGACCCAGGAGGAACTCTCGAGGTCCCTCAAGGACGAAATCGCGAAAGGAAACATTACGATCCAGCAGGTTCGCGATCGGCTCACGATCAACATGATCGATCGAGTGCTGTTCGACTCCGGCCGCGCCGACATCAAGCCGGCGGGATTGAAGGTTCTGAAACAGGTCAGCGATGTGTTGAGCAAGATTGAGGATAAGCAAATCAGGATCGAAGGGCATACCGACAACGTTCCCATCAGCACGAAGCTTCAGGATAAGTTCAAAACCAATTGGGAACTCTCCACCGCCCGCGCAACGGTCGTGGTGCGCTACCTCATTGATCAGGGAGGCGTGCAGCCTCAAGGGCTCTCGGCCGTGGGATACGCCGATACGCATCCCATTGCAAACAATGACTCAGAGCAGGGGCGCTCCTCCAACCGGCGTATCGAGATCGTCCTCTACCCCAAAGATCTCTCGCAAATCGCGGGCGGCCTACCCCCTGCCAACTGATGTCTCCGCCGCGTCGATCAAGCGAGGCCTTCCTGGCGGAAGGCCTCGCCACCATCGCACACCTGGACTTCTCCTCCCAGTCGCAGTATCGTGGACGGAACTGCTCGAGGAAGGAGAGCCATGCGCTGGCAGGGCCAACGTCAAAGCGAGAATGTGGAAGACCGGCGTGGATTCGGCCCGGCGAGTATCGGCGGAGTCGGCGGACTGGGTCTTGGCGGCATCGTATTGGTGCTGGCCGTCAGTTATTTTACCGGCATGAACCCGCTGACGCTGATCGACCTAATGAGTGGAATTCAGAGCACGACGACGGAGCCGCCCGTTGAGTCGGTGCCGACAGGTCCCGTCAAAGACGAGATCGGTCAGTTCGCATCTGTCGTGCTCGCAGACACTGAAGATACCTGGCAACAGTTGCTTCCCAAAGCGGGAGGCCATTACGAAAACCCCCGTCTCGTGTTGTTTACAGGCGCGGTGCACTCCGCCTGCGGCGCGACATCCTCGGCCGTGGGGCCCTTCTATTGCCCGCAGGATCGGAAGCTCTACCTCGATGTCTCCTTCTTCAAGGAAATGTCCCAGCGGCTTGGCGCTCCCGGGGATTTTGCCCAGGCGTATGTGATCGCTCATGAGGTCGGCCACCACGTCCAGAATTTGCTCGGGATTGCCGAGAAAGTCCACCAACTTCAGCGTCAGGCCGGGACAGCCGAGGGGAACGCGCTGTCTGTTCGCCTGGAATTACAGGCCGATTGCTTTGCCGGTGTTTGGGGCTACCATGCCAACCGTGAACGGAGGTTGATCGAGCCGGGCGATTTTGAAGAGGGACTGACCGCCGCGGCGGCTATCGGAGACGATCGCTTGCAGAACATGTCTCGCGGGCAGGTGCAGCCAGAGAGCTGGACACACGGCTCGTCTCAACAGCGGAAGACGTGGCTGCGCAAAGGGCTGGACACCGGAAATCCCGAGGCCTGCGATACATTCTCGTCACATCAGCTGTAAATCCAGGAGAACCGCATGGTCGAAGAAGACGCCTGTTCCACCGCTTCCCCTCCACAGTCGGGCTGGGAGGCGGTGCTCGCTGATCCCCCCTGGGCAGCAAGATCGTTTCTCGCCGTTGGAGTGGCGACGATCGGCGGGTTGGCGTCATGGATTTCGAACTATACGTCTCCGACTGTCGCTCAACTGGGTGGAAGCTATCTTGGCGGTTATCTCATCGGCTGGGCTTTTCGCCGGTTCTTGAAAATGGCGGCGATGATGGTGGCCGTTGGTCTCGCGCTGATCGGTGCGTTGAAAACGACCGGCTGGGTGGATGTGGATTGGACCGCGATTGAGGCTCAGATTTCCCAGACGGTCCAATGGCTCCATGGCGAAGCCCAAGGATTGAGAAATCTGCTGGCAGGCTTTCTTCCGTCAGCCGGTGCAGCAGGCGCCGGATCGTTTTTTGGCTTCCGGAAGAAATGACCTGGGCAAGAGGCCGCCGGCAGGCTAGTCGGCGAGCTTTTGTTTGATTTTCTTCTCCGCCTTGCCAAAGCCTTCGGCCGTTTTGTCGGCGGCCTTCTTGAATTTCCGTTCCACCTTTTCCGGCACGTGCTTATCTTCGATCTTCTTTGCGGTTTTCTTGATACCGTCCGCGATTGCCTGGCCGATCTTCCTGGCCCCGTCACCCACCTTTTCCGAAAATGAGGCCTCTCCCCCACCTTCCGCCTCGGCACCGGAGGCAATCCCGTAACTCAGGAGAGCAATGGCCAGGGTCCAGACGCATACGGTGGTAAATGGCCCTCTCATTGATTCCCCCTGTCATTGATGTTTTCTGCCCATTATACTGTGCGGCATCGGCTTCATACAGTGAAAGGATGATTCATGTGGCATTGCGCAGATTATCGCCTGGCGTCTCTCCCATTAGTGATCCTCCTTGCCTGCCTGCTAGTGACTTCGCGTACCTCAACCGCTCAAGAGACACCCTCGGATGCCATTGAGCGTGCCAAACGAGCGACCCTCGGCATTTTGGAAGACACGCAAGATCCACGGACTCCCGACAAGCCGGGCAAGATCAAGATCCGCGGCACCGGATTTCATTTGCATGACGGCTATATCGTCACAGCCAGGCACGCTGTCGAGAAAAACAGCCCGTCAGGCCCGGTGGTGCCGAAGGTCATTCATGTTCTGACGACCGATCTACACGAAGTCGTCGCTCAGATCGTTGGAGAGAGCGCCTATCTGGACGTCGTGGTCTACCGTCTCAATCAACAAGACCGTCCCGTGCTGTCCGTCGGAGCTCCCTTTGCCGTGGACACGCCCCTGGTCGGTAGCGAAGTCTTTACGGTTGGGTATCCGATGGGATGGGGTCCCACGATGGCATTCGGCCGTATCGGCAATGCCAACACCTTTCTGCAAACGGTCGAGACGCGGCTGCTGCAAGCCGATCTTGCGGCATGCAGCGGCAATTCGGGAGGCGCCCTCTTCAATGCGGGGGGCGAAGTCGTTGGAATCATGCATGCCGTGATCCAAACGGATAAAGATGAAAGTCACGTGTATTGCAGCCAGATGGCCTTTGCCATTCCCGGTACTTTGGCCGCACGGATCGTGACGGCCGCCATCGAAGGAAAACCGTTGGCTTTCTCAAAACTGGGTATTCACATGACTGCAGTGAAAGACGGCACGAAATGGCGGATCGCCGTAAAAGACGTCGCAGAGCCGGCGAAAAGCGCAGGCATTCAAAAGCATGACATTCTGTTGGCGATAGAGGACACGGAGATCCTGGATGCCGCGCATTTGAAGAACTACCTGATCGAGCGAACGGCTCCT
>Ga0075419_10000345_pt1 | contig 28291 bp, 34 predicted proteins | sample SoiMetdeltSBSDD3_FD_76900 | JGI IMG/M metagenome (GOLD analysis project Ga0075419, IMG submission 76900) | Bulk soil microbial communities from a Populus tree surrounding site in Tennessee, USA - Soil MetaG P. deltoides SBSDD3 | ecosystem: Environmental > Terrestrial > Soil > Tree plantation... | reverse complement strand
CGTCGGCGAGTTGCTCCGGGCTCGGTTGAACGGGTCGTCGATCCCGGTGGCGGCCGCTTCCGCGTAGGCCAGCAGCAGGCTCCGCTTCGACCCGAACCGCTGGGTCAGCGCGGGGGCCGAGAGCCCGACCCGGTCGGCCATCGCCGCGAGCGTCAACCCCGACGGGCCGACCTCGGTCACGACCGCCCTGACGGCGTCGAAGATCGCCTCGTCGCTGACAGTCCTAGGCCTGCCGGTTCGCATGGACTCACCATAGCAGTTGACTTTATGAATGAGAAGAAAGTAAGTTGTTCGGCATGACCAACATCCCGAAGAACCTCAGCGGGCGCGTTGCCGTCGTCGCCGGCGGCACCCGCGGGGCGGGCCGCGGCGTTGCCGTTGAGCTCGGCGCGGCGGGCGCCACCGTGTACCTGACCGGTCGCACCACCTCCGTTGAACGCTCCCCCATGGCGCGGCGCGAGACAATCGAGGAGACGGCTCGCCTCGTCGACGAAGCCGGCGGGACAGGCATCCCGGTACGCGTCGACCACGCCGACACCGATCAGGTGCGAGCCCTGATCGGCCGCATCGGCGACGGCGGCGGTCGCTTGGACATCCTCGTCAACGACGTCTGGGGCGGCGACCCCCTCACCGAGTGGGACACGCCGTTCTGGCAGCACGACCTCGCCAACGGCATCGCGTTGCTCCGCAACGCCGTCGATACCCACCTCATCGACCCGGTGTCGGCGTGCGCGCTGCAGGACGTCCGAACCGTGCAGGCCGAGATCGAAGAGCGGTCGGGCCAGGGATCGGACCGGGACCCAGGTCGGGGGTCGGATGGTTCGCGGGGTGCGCGATGAGGCTGCGGGTGGATCGGCCGTGCCGGGTGGCGCGGGTGCGTGGGCGGTGGCAGTGGAAATGCCTTTGCACGCCGCAGGTGTGGTCCTACACCGGGTCGGCGGCGACGTGGGCGCAGGCCTACCGGGCCGCTGAGGTGCACATGCGGCTGGAGCACCCCAAGCCCGCGCCAGTCGCGCCCGCTGTCCCATTGGCCGCTGCGACGACGGCGCCGCTGGCTGCGGTGATCGAGCTGCGCCCGCGTCTGGCTGGCCTTCTGGCGCACCCGCCCGGGTCGGGCGGTGGGGCTCGCGACGTGGAGGGTGCGGCGTAATGGCGGGCGGACTGGTCGGCGCGGCTAGCGCGGTCAGTACGGTTGGGGCGGCGGTGGATGCGTTCCGGCCGCCGTTGGCCGGGGCCGCGACGCGGACCGAGGTCATGACGGCGGCGGGCTGGCGGTGTGAGCGCGCCCGGCGACTGCGGCCGGCCGCATCGCAAGTCCGGCGACCGGTGCACGAGCGAGCGCAGACGCGGACAACAGCTGACGGTGGCGCCGATCGATCCGCTGACCCCAACCGCCGCGGCGGCGACCGCGCCGCTGATGGCGTGGTGCGCCGGGTGCTTCGACCAGGCCCGCCGCGCGGCGCAGAAGACCGCCGACACCCCGGCGACGACCGACCAACTCGACCTGTTCGGAGGCGATGCAGCATGACCGCTCACGAGGTCCACGAGGCTCACGGGGCCCACCTCGGCAGCCTGCTGATCGTCTTCGGCCGTGCCGGTGACCTGTTCGGCCGACGCCCCCTGTTCCTCACCCGCGTCGCCGTGTTCACCGTCGCCTCGCCCGCAACCGGCCTCGCCGGCTCGGAATGGCAGCTCGTCGCGGCGCGGGCCGCCCAGGGCGTCGGAGCGGCGATGGTCTCGCCGACCGCACGTCCACCACGACACCGAAGGGTTGGCAAATGCGAGTGGACACGGCACTGACCTTGATCAACGAGGGTCTCACCTACCACCCCGGTTGGGTGGTCTGCGCGGAGGATTGGACCCACGGTTTCGAAGACACGGTGCGGGTCACCGTCTATCTGACTGAGGCTCGCCTCTCGGAGCGCGAAAACTTCCCGGACTTCACCATGCAGGTGGATTCGCCCGGTGCCCGGGCTCGGTTTCTGCTCACCGTCGGCGACGTGGCCGACGCCGCGGAACTGGTGTTCCGGCTGGTCCGCATCTTCGAACGGAACATGTCGCACGAGATCCGGGAGTTCACTCGGGTTCGCGACACCGGCTGGGCGCCGTTGCATCCCCACACGATCGACGGCCGGGCCCGCTGGTCAGACCTGTCCGGCGATGATCCCCTGTATGACCTGACGTTCGGGGTGGCGTGACCCATGGACCACATCCCGGCAGCCGGATCAGCCGCATCACCGCATGCAACGATCCGAGTTTGGTGCCCACGTTCGGTCTGGCGCCGATGCTCACGAGCTGAACCCCCCGCGAGACCCTCGCGAGTCCCAGCAATCCCCTGACACCGGCACCACCGTGCGGCGCTCGATTTCGCTCTTCAACGCCATTCCAGAAAAGTAGGGAGATTCCAATGTCAGACATGAGCAATGGAAGGATTCTTGTCACCGGCGCGACCGGGGTGGCTGGATCCGCCGTGATTCGCGAGTTCATCCGCAATGGGCACCCCGTCAAGGCGCTCGTCCGGAATCGGGCCAAGGCGCGTGCCTACGAGGCGTTCCCCACGGTCGAGGTCGTGGAAGGCGACATGGCGCGGCCGGAGACCCTGGATGAGGCATTCTTCGGCACCGATCGGCTGCTGCTGATCTCCTCGCCCGACGAACGGATGCTGGACCGGCAGACCGGCTTCATCGATGCCGCCCAGAAGGCGGGAGTGCGGCACGTCGTCAAGTTCTCCGGCCTGAGCGCGGCAGATGTCGGTACGCCCTTCGTGTTCGGCAGCATGCACGCCGACGTCGAGCGCCACCTGGAGAAGTCCGGGCTCGCCTGGACCCATCTGCGGCCGAGCCAGTTCATGACCGAGTACCTGCGGGAGTTGCCCACCATCCTGGGCCAGAGCGCACTCTTCCTCCCGCTCGAAGACGCGAAGCTCACTCCCGTGGACGTCGGCGACATCGCGAAGGCCGCGTTCGTGCTGCTGACCACACCAGGACACGAAGGACAGACCTATGCCATCTCAGGCCCGGAGGCCCTGAGCATGGACCAGATCGCGGAACAGATCTCGACCGCGACCGACACGGAGGTTCGCTACATGCGGATCAGCCGGGAGGACAGGAAGCGGGCCTTGCTGGCAGCCGGCGTACCACCCTTCTTCGTCGACGCGCTCGACGCGCAGGCAGCAGAGCGCCTGAAGGGGGCCGAGGCCGTCGTGCACCCCGAGACCCACACCGCACTGGGTATCACCCCGACCACGTTCGCCGAGTTCGCCCGCCGCAACGCCAGTGCCTTTCTCGGGGAATCGGTCTACGTCGGCCTGAGCTGAGATGCGCTATTAGGAAGGTTCCGGGCCGTGAGGAAAAGGTTCCGCCTGCCTGGTCCGACTCCCGACCGGCAGACGATGATCTGCCACCCCGAAGCCCGAGCATAGGCACCAAGACGAGGCACTCGGGCCTCAGCAGCGGCTGAGTCACAAGCCCGGCGGGCCGCCCCTGAAAGCTCTGACGGTCATAGGCCGGCCGCGGCGATTTTGGTGAGCAGCGCCAAGGAGTGCCGGATCGCCCGGGCGGCCGGCGTCGAGTCGGAGATGGAACTCGCCTTCGCCGGGCTGCATCAGCTGTGCAGGCCCTACCTCGAGCATCTCGACCGGCTCCCGACGCCGCAGCTCGAGGCGATCGGAACGGCGTTCGGCGTTCGCGCGGGTGGTGTCCCGGATCGGTTCCACGTCGGGCTCGCCGTGCTGACCCTGCTCTCCGAGGCATCTGCGACGCAGCCGATGGTGTGCGTCGTCGACGACGCCCAGTGGCTCGACGACGCCTCTCTGCAGACGCTGGCGTTCGTGGCGCGCCGGCTGGTGGCGGACTCGATCGCGCTGGTCTTCGCTATCCGGGAGCCGCTCGACGCACATCCACTGGCCGGCCTCACCGAGCTCGCGGTCGGCGGGCTGGCCGACGACGAGGCACGAGCCCTGCTGGAGTCGGTGGTCACCGGTCCGCTGGACGAACGGGTCCGGGACCGCATCGTCGCCGAGACCCACGGGAACCCGCTGGCGCTGCTCGAGCTGCCTCGCAGCCTGACCCCCGAAGAGCTCGCGGGCGGCTTCGGGCTGCCCGACGCACCCGCACTGACCGGGCGGATCGAAGACGAGTTCCGCCGCCGCCTCGAACCGCTCCCGGCGCCGACCCGCCGGTGGCCGACATCTGCCGGCCCGGACCATCTCGGGCGGTGTGTTTGGTCAGGCCTGGTGGAGGTTGATCAAGCCTCAACGACACCGGCGAAGGAATCGGGCGGTGGGCGTCGAACGGCGCGCCCGGCTCGGAGTTCACCGGACTCTACTTCGACGCAACGAACAAGCGCCGGGCGTGGGTGAACATCCAACACCCCGACAGCGACAACGACCGCACAATCGAGGTCTCGATCCCCTGATCAGATCAGCTCCGTGTGCACCACCGGCGGCGGCCATAGCCACGGCCAGCGCGGCCGACATGCCGTCAGCTCATGGTCCCGCGCGCTCCGGGCGTTGTTCAGGGGTGCGGGTTGAGGTTCCGGCGTAGCCAGTCCGCGAGGGCGGCCGGGTGGTCCACGTAGCTCTCCGGCACTGTGATCTCGGCTGCGTCCGGCTCGTGGTCGGGTCTGATGACGATATCGCCGTCGGCGTGATCGACCTGCTTGATCTGCGGCCAGGTCAGGCGCTTCCGTCCTCGGCTGACGCCTTGCCGATCGACGGTGATCACCGGCCGACGGGTGATGAACCTCCACAGATCCCGTGCCAGCAAGGCAAGACCGCCGACCGCCACGAACCCGGACACGTACTCCGAGAATCCCCAGGGACCCCCTTCGCGTACAGCACCGACGGTCGTGCGAACGGCCAATGCTGTGACGACTGCCCAGAACGCGAGTCCGGGGGCGGCTTTCCTGCGAAGCGGCCGGAAGTGGACTCGCCCACCGTGATCCAGCTCGGCGGTCCATTCGGCAACGCTGTCTTGCTTGGGCGCGGTCATGCGACCTCGATCAGCCGGCCGTGGCCACCGAAGTGTGCGTATCGCAGATTCATCGTCGCCCCAGCGCGACTGTCCGCGCCGGACCGTATCCGCTCAGCAGGCCCGGTGGAGTCCGGATGGGGACTACTCCACCTGTTTCCACCCATACGATCGCAAGACATCCAGTTCCCACGAACGATTCCGTTGTGAGTGATGTTGCAGAGGCCGGCACGACCCAGCTCGCACTCGGAGCTCGTCGAGCCAGGGTCCGAGGGTGAGGCGATGACGGCTGACCCGTAGCCCGGACAGGCTGGCTTGGGTGGGCTTGTGCCCGGTGGTCGAGCAGGGCCGTCCGAGTACATCGCCCGCTTGCCGGGCTGCTGCTCCTCGGCCCGTTCCAGCTCCAGCTCGACCGGCCCCGACAGCCCGGGTGGCAGCGACATCGGACACGCACTCGACGGCGCCCTGGAAGTGCGCGGTGGGCGAAATACGATCGATTGTGGCGACTGGCGGGGCGACCTTCGCTGTTCGATGAGTTGCTTCATGAGTTCTGGGGTGCCGCTGTAGGTGGTCTGGATCCGGCCAGTGCATGCACCGGCGTCCCGCTCGGGGTGCCATCCTGCTGCCGGCTCAACTTCGAGGGCCACCAGATGGCGGGCCCGATGTCGTAGCACAGGGCGGGCACCAGCAGCGCACGGACGACGAAGGTGTCGATGAGAATGCCCGCGACGATGATGAAGGCGATCTGTACCAGGGGAACGAACGGCAGCACGGCGAACAACGAGAATGTCACCCCGAGGACCAGGCCGGCAGAGGTGATGACACCGCCGGTGGTGGTCAATCCCCGGACGATGCCCGCGCGGGTGTCGCGCAGGCGGGCGCTTTCCTCCCGGACTCGAGCCATCAGGAAGATGTTGTAGTCCACGCCGATGGCGATGAGGAATGCGACACAGAACAACGGCAACGACGCGTCGGGGGCGGGGAAGTCGAAGATCGAGTTGAAGGCGATCGCCGCGACCCCGATGGTGGCGGCGACGCTGAGGACCGCGGTACCTACGAGCAACAGTGGGACCACCACCGCGCGCAGCAGCATCGTGAGTAGCAGCATGACCGCCACGAGCACGAGCGGGATGACCGTTTTGAGGTCGGCCCTGCCCGCGGCGATGGTGTCGATGTTGATGGCGGTGGTCCCACCGACACGGGCGTCGGCATCGGCCGCGTGCACCGCGTCCCGCAGTCTGGTCACTGTTTCCTGCGCTTGGGAGCTGTCCGACGGATCGGACAAGGTGGCCTGGAGCAGGATCTGCCCGTCGATCACCTTCGGCGCCGCGTGCGGCCCGGGCGCGTCGCTGTACGGTGTCACCTGCTCCACCCCGGCCACGCCCTGGGCGGCGCGGATCAGTTCGGCCTGCGAGCTGGCCGGTCCGACGATGAGGGCCGGCGCACCGGCACCGGCCGGGTAATGGTCGCCCAGCGCGTCGAGGCCGATCACCGAGTCCGGCCTGGGGTGGCTGAGGAACGCCTCGCTCAGCGGTGAGCCGGACGCCTTGAAGCTCGGCAGGAACGCGGCGAGAGTGACGAGGACCGCCGCGGTGCCGACCCAGACTACGCGCGGGCGGTGGGAGATGACGCGTGCGGCCCGGCCCCACAGACCGTGGTTGAGCTTGTGCTCGGACCCGTGGGTCGGGCGCACCGGCCAGAAGGCGACCCGGCCGAGCAGCGCGAGCACCGCCGGCAGGAAGGTGAAGGTCGCGATCAGCGAGGCGCAGATGCCCAGCGCGAGGACCGGCCCGTAACCGCGGTTGGAGCTCAGTTCGGACAGCAGCAGGCACATCATCGCGACGATCACGGTGATGCCCGAGGCGATGATCGTTGGCGCCGACCGGCGCACCGACACCAGGATCGCCTCGTACCTCGACTCGCGGTCGCGCAGCTCCTCTCGGTACCGGCCCACGATCAGCAATGCGTAGTCGGTGGCACAGCCGATGCAGATCAGGATCAGCGCGCCCTGGCTCTGCCCGTTGAGGTTGATGACGTCTGCGCGGGCGAGGAGGTAGACCGCGACCGACGCCAGCGTCTGCGCCAGCTGAGCGGTCAGCAGCACCACGATAGGCAGAATGATGCTGCGATAGACCAGCACGAGGATGAGGAACACGGCGATGAGTGCGATGGTCAGCAGCCGCACGTCCGCGTCTTCGAAGATGCCGCCGAGGTCGCCGGCCATGCCGCCCGGTCCGGTGACATGGGCGGTGAGACCGGGGTGGCTCTGCGCTCGCCCGCGGATGTCCATCACCGCGTTCGGGAGCACGGTGGCGTCACCCGTGGTTGACAGCGGTACGACGATCTGGAGCGCACGACCGTCGGTCGCTGCGATCGGTCCGGCCACCTGGCCGGCGACGCCTTCCACCGACCGGATGAACTCAATGTCGCCGGTGATGGCCGACCGGTCGGCGTCGGTGATACCAGAGTCGCGGGCATACACGACCACGGCCGGTATTTGTTCGGCGCCGAAGAAGCCGGGTTCGATCTGCGCTACCTGGGTCGCTTCGGCGTCGGCCGGCAAGAACGCGGCGTTGTCGTTCTTGACGACCTGGCCCAACATCCCGGCGTAGGTTCCGCCAGCTCCGAGGAACGCGGCCCACCCGATGATAAACAAGACCGGGATCAACCACCGCAAGTGGTGGAGACGGGCAGTGCCATTCGCCGTCACGACCTAACACCCCGCAGGGCAGATATGTCATCGAACATGAAGACCTCCGGTTCGGTTGCGTGGGTGCGAACCGGACCGGAGGCGAAGCCGGACTATCCTGACGGTTGCCACCTTGCAGCCGGAGTCCGCTTGCGGTTCGGTTCGAGGTAGTGCACCCGGCGCGGTGTTGCAGCACCGCGCCGGGTGCCCACGATCAGGTTGGGTCCGTCCCCCTCTCCGCCAGTTCGACGAGCTCGCTAGGCACCTGGCCCGTGCGGTGGAACTCGCGCCACTCCGCCATCCCTGGCATCGACCCTTGGGAGATCTCCTCCAGCAGGCCGCGTGCCCAGGCCAGCTCCGCCTCCCGGACGGCCAGGTCGAACTCCGACTCGACAAGAAACAGCCGGGGTACCTCGGCGGCGTCGGCGGCAAGCCGTGCCCGGGCGGCCGTCAGCTGCGCCTGCAACGCGTCGATCCGTTGCCCGAGCAGGTCCGCAGCCACTTCGGGAGGCAACACACCGAGGAACGACAGCCCCGCCTTGAACCCGGGCGCACCGAGCTCCGGCTCGGCAATCAGTTCGCGGACCCAGTCCACCACCTCGGCCCGCCCCTCATCGGTGATCTCGTAGACGGTTCGCTCCGGCCGCCCGCCCCGCCGTTCGCGCTGCGTCGCCCGGACAAGACCGTGCCTGTTGAGGTTTTGCACGACCCGATACAGCGACCCCCACTTGATCGGTATGTCCTGATCCTTGCCGCGGGCGCGCAGGACCGAAGCGATCTCGTAGGGGTGCATCGGCTTGGTCATGACGGTCGCCAGCACCGCAAGGGCCATCAGGTTGGCCACCTTTCGCCGTCTGGCCACCGCGGCACCCCCTTGCTCGCATGCGAGTATACGCACCGGAATATGGCGGAACAAGCGCCTTTCGGCCAGACGCTGTGCACCGCGCGTGTGCCTGGCGGCACAGCCGTCGCGGGCGAAGACACGCAACACGCTCGGGGACCAAGACCCCCCGCGGGCGGCGCCGGCCGGCCCACGGGTCGGCATCGTCCAGTGGAGAGATCGTTTACAACCGGCTCCGGGCATGCGCCCGTACTGCGGCCAGCGGATCGAGGCCGGCGCGATATCGCCCGTGTCTGGGAAGGCTTGGGCACCTCCGCGATGATCAACACCGGCGAGACCTACCGCAACGAGCGCAGCTCGGACTACCGCCGCCGGTAGGCCAGGCGCGAGCAACTCGCCGGCCCGCCACCGCGAAGGCGACCCGCGCCGGTTCCCTTTGGTTGACCAGCAGACGCGACCGCGGACGGGTGCGGCACGCTGAGCGTTGCGCTCGACGCGGATCGGCCCTCTCCGGCGCCGACTCGGGGCGCCGTGCTCGGGGTTCGCCCGGGCGCGCCGTGCCGCAGCGCCGAGTGGCCTGACTTGACCAATCTAATACGGTCGTACATATTGGCCTCCGTGGCAAGACCATCCAACCGTGAAGAGATCCTGCGCGAGGGCCTCGACGTGGTGCGGAGCCGCGGGTTCACCGCCGCCGGGGTACGAGAGATCACCGGTGCGGCCGGTGTCCCACAGGGGTCGTTCACCAACCACTTCGCCTCGAAGGAGGCGTTCGGGCTGGAGATCCTCGCCCGATACTTCGGGGATCTGCGCACCCTCGTCGCCGACACCATCGAGGCCGAAGGAGATCCCCTCCTCCGCCTACGGCGGTACTTCGACGCCATCACCGAGCGCCTCGAGGCGCGAGGCTGGCAGCACGGCTGCCTGATCGGCAACCTGAGCCTTGAGTCGACCGAGCACAGCGACGCCATCCGGGCCCGGCTCACCGAAATCTTCACCGAGTGGCGGGTGCCGTTCGCGCGTTGCCTGGACGAGGCCGCCGCGGACGGACACATCACCTTGACCGTCAGCGCGTTGGATCTCGCAGACTTTCTTCTCGCCTCGTGGCAGGGCGCGATCCTGCGCATGAAGGTCGAACGCAGCCCCGAACCACTCGGACGCTTCACGGACGTCGTGTTCACAACCGTGCTGGTACCAAAGGAGAGGTAATGCCGTTCACCCGTGTGTTGGACACCGAAATGCACTACGTCGAGTCTGGCCGGGGCGACCCGATCGTGTTTCTGCACGGCAACCCGACGTCGTCATACCTGTGGCGCAACATCATCCCCCAGGTGTCCGATCTGGGCCGCTGCCTGGCCCCCGACCTCGTCGGTATGGGACGCTCCGGGTCCGTGCCGGCCTACCGCTTCACCGACCACGCACGCTACCTCGACGCCTGGTTCGAGGCCCTCGGCCTGACGACAAACGTCACGCTGGTCCTGCACGACTGGGGTTCGGCGCTCGGCTTCTACTGGGCCTCCCGCCATCCCGAGCGGGTCAAGGCGATCGCCTACATGGAGGCGATCGTCCAGCCCCGGCGGTGGGAAGACTTCCCACCCGGCCGCGACGAGGCGTTCCGCGCCCTGCGGTCGGACCAGGGCGAGCAGCTCGTGCTGCGGGACAACTTCTTCGTCGAGAGGGTGCTACCAAACCGAATCCTGCGCACCCTGACCGACGAGGAGATGGACGCGTACCGCGCGCCATTCCCTACGCCCGAATCGCGCCTTCCGACCCTGGTCTATCCGCGCGAGTTGCCGATCGACGGCGAACCTGCCGACGTCGTGGAAATCGTGGAAGCCTATGGCCGTTGGCTTGCCTACACACCGATCCCGAAGCTGTTCGTTGCCGCCGACCCCGGCTCGCTGCTCATCGGCCGCGCGGCCGACTTCGCCCGGACGTTCCCGAACCAGCGCGAGGTGACCGTCAAGGGCCTGCACTACATTCAGGAGGATTCGCCGGACGAGATCGCCGAAGCCCTGCGGACGTTCATCGAGGAGTCCGGCTCGTGGGACTCGGGCGCGCGCACCGCGGCGAAGAGCTCGCGCGCTCGGGCCTCGTGAGACGCGGCCTGGTCCGGGTACGTGTCGCGCAACCCGCGCGCGAGGCCGCGCCAGACCAGCGCCTCGACCTACCGGTTGGTGTGGTCTGAGGCCAGCCTCACAACGACCGGTAGCAGGAGAGTGCTTGCGACGTGTGGCCGGCGGTACCGATGTCGGCGATCCATTCGCTGTGGCGAGTCATGCTCATGATGCGCTGAACCTGGCCGCCAACGTTGCCGAACTGCTGGCCGACCTCCTGACCGAGGCACAGCAAGCAATCGACCTGCTGGCAGCCGACCGTGGCGACCCGCAGGAGTGACGGCACGCGACCTGTCCGGTCGCTTGAGAACTGGCGCCGCGGGGCCATTCGTGTCGCGGGCGGGTGCGGCGCTGGAACGGTGCAGGTCACTGCTCCCGATGTGGACCGAATCCCGCGCGGCAATCTAAGGGTGCCGCGCGGTGACCTTGTTGCGTTCTGGGCTGAGGCGGAGCGACTGTCGGACGAACTGGAGAGCCGTGGCACCGGTGACTGGTACGTGACGGGGTGGCCACTACGTGCCGGTGGTTGGCTACTCAAGTTCCACGAAGATCGAGACGCCCTCGGCGAGAAGGTTGTTCCGCGGTTGCCACGGACGATGTAGATCACGGGAGAGCGAGCTTCACACCGGGACCCGGGTGGTGACGTGCGTACCCAAACTAGGTCGCTCATGTCGATCGTCGAGTGGATTGCCGCGCAGCGCTACGCTGGCGGCCACATGCTCGGGTGGGCGGTGTTCGAGGTCCACGGACGGCAGCGACATCGTTCACGCCCACATGGAGGCGCCGGCTCACGGCGGGCCCTGGCGGGTGAGGTGCATCTGCTCCTCCAGCTCCCATGTGGCGCCGTGGTCGTGAGAGATTTCGCCCAGCCACAGTGCGCTCGCTGCGGTGATCTGGGTGAAACGCCAGCGCAGCCATGGATCCTCCTCGTTGCTGAGTAGGACGATTTGACCGTCGGTGTGCCGCCCGATGAATCGGCGGACGCTGGCATTGGTCGGTTCGATCCAGGTGGATCGCCAGGCTTCCAGTGCCGTGTCGTAGAAGCGGATCGTGGTGCCGTGGAAGGCGCGCATCCGCGAATCGCCGGGCTGATCGCGCCCGGGCACGATCCAGGTGTCCTGTATGGCGCGCCCGCCCAAGACCCAGCCGAAGTGCAACTCGCCGTCGACCTGCAACGGGTTTCCGTCGGCGCCGGTGCCCGACCAGTGCACGGTCCAGGAGCCGACGAACTGACCGAAGAGCATGAGTTTGTCGACATGCTCGTTCGACGGTGCTGGCACGTGCAGGGCTTGGATGAGTCCATTGTTCGCGGTTGTCATGTGATTCAGTCAGCTTTCTGCGTCGATTCGGACAGGCTTCGGTCGAGGTCGTGCCAGAGGTCGTTGAGGTCTTCCAGCCCGATCGAGAGCCGCAGGAGTCCGTCGGTGATCCCGCCGCGGAGCCGGTCGTCGGTGCCTACGATCCGATGGGTCAGCGAGGCGGGATGCTGGATGAGGGTGTCGACCCCGCCCAGGCTTACCGCGGGCGTGATCAGGCGCAGGCTGGCGATGACGGCGTGCGGGTTGCCGCTGGCCTCAAAGGTGATTAGGCAACCTCCGCCGTCCATCTGTGACACGCGGCGTCCCTCGGGGCGCCCGGGGTACAAGACCCGGCTGACGGCCGGGTGCCCGGCGAGCCTGTCGGCCAGTTCGGCAGCGGTGGCCGAGGCGCGGCGGACCCGGACGGGGAGGGTGGCCAGGCCGCGCAGCAGGAGATAGCCCGCGAAGGGGTGCAGCACCGCGCCGGTCACGATCCTTATCTGACGCAGAGCCCTCGCGAACTGCTCGTCGCAGGCGACCACGCCGCCCATCGCGTCGCCGTGGCCGCCGAGGAACTTGGTGGCGCTGTGCAGGACGAGGCGGGCGCCGTACTCGACGGGCCGCTGCGTGACCGGGGTGGCAAAGGTGTTGTCGACGAGCACCGGCACATCCCCGGCGTCGGTGACGAGTCGTCGGATGTCGCGTTCGGACAATGTCGGGTTGGCGGGTGTCTCGACGATGACCAGTCCTGTGTCGTGCCGGATCGCGGTCGCCAGTTCATGTTCGGTCGCCCACGTGACCGTGGTGCCGAGCAGGCCAGAGGACAGGAGGTGATCGCTGGTGCCGTACAGCGGCCGGATCGCCACGACATGCGCAGAGCCGGCGGCCGCGGTGGCGAGTAGGCACGCCGACAATGCCGCCATGCCACTGCTGAAGGCGACCGCAGCCACGGATCCCTCCAGGTCGGCCACGGCGGTCTCGAACCGGGCGACCGTGGGATTGCCCAACCTGGCGTAGATCGGCGATCCGGGCGGTACCTCGCCGGCAGCGAACGCGTCGAGGCGGGAGCGCTCCACCAGGCTGTCGTGGGTGGGGTAGGTCGTCGACAGATCCAGCGGCACCGCGTGCACCCCCAGGGCTGGGAGATCCTCCCGGCCGCTGTGGACGGCACGCGTGTCGAAGCTTCGGGAGGTCATACGGCAATTCTCGAATACCCATCGAAGACCTGGAACGGATGCAGAACTATATTCGACATATGGCGGGACGACTGGAGCTAGATTCGACCGATCTCAAGATTCTTCGGCACTTGCAGAACGATGCGCGGATGACCAACCGGGACCTTGCCGGGGCGGTCGGCATCGCACCGTCAACCTGCCTTGGCCGAGTCGCCCGGCTGCGCTCGACCGGCGTGATTGAGCGGTACACACTGCGGCTCAACGCCGCGGCCCTGGGTAGGCCACTGGAGGCGCTGCTAGCGGTACGGGTGCAGCCTCACCGTCAGCCGCTCGTCGACGAGTTCGTCGAGCATGTGCTTTCCCAACCCGAGCTGCGGATGCTGTATCACCTGACCGGGCCGGACGATTACATCATCCACGTCGCCGTCAGGGACGCAGGCGATCTCCAGCGGTTCGTGCTCAACAAGCTGACGGCTCGACCCGAGGTCGCACTCGTACACACGAACCTGATCTTCCGCCAGTGGCACGGCCAACCGCTGCGCCCGCCCGGCTCCGCCTGACGCCTACTGTTGAATGTGTTCGGTCGCTGCTCCGCATCTCAACGAGACCGCCGCTCCCACGCGATGTCCAGGTGGTTGCCCAGCGCAGGCTAGCCCTACGATCCCGGGGCACGCATTGCGCGGCCCGCTTGTCCCCGGTTCCCTGCCGGTCCAGCTGCCGATCCGGCTGTCGGTATCGCGGCGCCGTGGACGACCCGGCCAGAGCGCATATCGAGCTGCGCCCATGCGTCGGCGGTCAGCAGCGGATGAGGACGCGGTCCACGGTCGGGAACTGCAGCAATGTCAGCCGGACCTGCCGGCGGATGTCGGCGTCGCGGGCCGGGCATCCGCCGAGCAGTCGCACCCGGGCCACGCCGTCACGGACCGACAGGTCGGTGAATCCGGTGACCCGTCCGGGGAACAGCTGTCATTGACAGAGTCGTTGCTTGTAGCAACGACTCTCAGCGAATCGATCTGCGGACCTCGGTGGCTGGGTGGCGCCATACCCGTGACGCGTTCCAGTGCTGGCCTGACGAGTCAACTGGCCGGCATGGTGGCCGAGTCGCGGACTGCGGTAGCGGCGGTGAGGATCACGTCGGCGACTGCGTCGGGTCGCGAGACCATGATGACGTTTGAGCCTTCGGTTTCGATGGTGGTGGCTCCCGCTTGCTCGGCGGTGGAGCGGATCACGTCGGTGCCGGCCGCTTTGTCTCGGGATGCGACCACGGCCCAGGATGGTGAGGACTTCCACGCTGGTGGGCCGGACGACTCGGTGAATGCGGACTCCGCGATCGGTCGTTGGGTCGCGGCCATGATCGCTGTTTGCTCGGGTGGCAGGTCAGCGGCGACTGCGTCGTGGAACTTTGCAGGGTCGATCGCGAACTCGACGGCGGTTTCGGCGCCATCCTTGGTCGGGTACCGCAGTGGGACCAGCGACGCGGTTCGGACGCTGTCTCGAGTGGAGGGTCGTGAGGACCAGCGGTCAGATCCAGCCGTTGTCCCGGGCGTTCCGATACGCCTCGGCTCGCGACCCTGCCTCCAGCTTGTGGGTGATCGCCGCGAGGTAGTTGCGGACCGTGCCCGGTGACAGGAACAGCGTGCGCGCAACCTCGCGGATCGGCCGGTGCTCACCCGCCACCGTCAACACTTCGGTCTCGCGTGCGGTCAGCGGGGACGGGGGCTCGGTGAGTGCGTCGGCGGCGAGGATCGGGTCGACGTAGCGATGACCCTCGTGGACCCGGCGTACGACATCAGCCAGAGCTGCGCCCGGCGCGCCCTTGGCCAAGAACCCACGTGCCCCGGACGTCAGCGCCTGGCGCAGCACGTGCGGCCGGCCGTGGCCGGTGAGGATCACCCCGGCGCACGCGGGGAGCTGCCGGCCCAGCTCGACGATGACGTCGATGCCGTTGAGGACGGGCATCTGCAGGTCAACGACCGCGACGTCGGGACGGTGTGCCAGGGCGCGGTCGATGGCCTGACGGCCGTCCGCCGCGGTCGCCACGACTTCGATGTCGGACTCGCGCTCCAGCAGCCCGGTCAGCGCCTCCCGGATCAGCTCCTCGTCCTCGGCGAGGAGCACCCGGATCGGCGTACTGGTCACTGCGCCCCGGTGCCGCTCGGCGCCAGCTCCACCCTCACCTCGAACCTGCCGTCGTCGCTGGTGCCGGCCACCAGCCGGGCGCCGGCGGTCGCGCAGCGCGCCGCCAGGGACGCGAGCCCGGTCCCGGACGAGGGTGCGCCGGCTGCGGCGCCGCCGAACGGGTTTCCTGTGCCGTCGTTCACGATCACCAGTGTGGGGCATCGCCCGGTCGCGTCGAACACGATCGAGACCGTGCGTGCGTCACTGTGCCGCAGGATGTTGGTCACCGCCTCGCGGACCACGGCCGCCAGCAGGCGGGACACGGACGCCGGCACCTGCCCGAAGTCGACATCGACAGCGGTCTCGATCCCGGCGGAGCCGAGCACCAGCTCCGCGGAGGCGACCTGCGTCTCTAGGTCGGCGACCGTCTCGCCGTGCACCGCCCGCCGGGCCTCGGCGAGCGTGGCGGCCGCGATCGCGCGGATTTCGTCGCTCTCCGCCGCCGACCGGGCCGGGTCGGCCGCAGCGAGATCGGCGGCCAGTTCGGCCTTCAGGGCGATGATCCCGAGCCGGTGCCCGAGCACGTCGTGCAGCTCGCGACTGACGCGCAATCGCTCTTGGGCGAGCACGAGCTCGGCCTCGGCATCTCGTCCCGCCTCGGCGGCCCACACCAGGCCGAGCAGCCACACGAGCACCAGACCCAAGAGCCACACGACCGCAGCGCAGCCGAGCGTGATCGCCAGGTTCGCGACCACGGATTCGTCGAAGGCCTCGGCGCCGACCGCCGCCGCCACGGCCAGCCCGACGGCGACGCCCACACCTGCCCGGAGGTTGGCGAGCGCGCTCGCACCGATCGCGAAACCCGCCACCCACGCCCAGGGCTCCTGCCCGGGCTCGGCCCAGGCGAACGCCGGCGGCCACAACCCGAGGGTCACCACGGCCAGGAGCCCGACAAGCTTGACGCGTGAGCGCGGGGACTGCTCGGGGCTGACGGCAGCGCGCAGCACCAGGGCCAGCGCGGCGCCGAAGAGCGCCAGCCCGACGGCGTACGCCGTCGCGGGCAGTGCCGACGGCGGCCGACTGAGACGCAGCGGGAACACCAGCGCCCATGCGTAGCTGACCAGCAGCGCGCCGAGCACGACCAGCCGGGGGCTGATCGCGGATCGGCGGGGACGGTCCGGGCTCATCGGCTCACATTCTCCCGGGAGAGCCGCACGGTCGACTTGTGACATCCGCACCTGTCGCCTGATCGGTCGGTCCCGCAACCTCGAAGCATGAGCGTCACACAGCCCCCGGTGCTCGAGCCGGCCCCACCCGAAGGCGAGCCGCGCGCGTCCGCAGCGTGGCGCGGGTTCGTGCCCTGGCAGGGACGCGCCACCGGCGTCGACATGGCGCTGATGGGCGCGATCCTTGCGGTGGTCGCCCTCGGGCTGGTGCTGCGGCCGCTCAAGCCGTTCCTGCTCGCCTCGCACCCGATGCTGCTGGAGTTCCTCACCGGTGACCTGACAGCGATCGGCGCCGCCGCAGCGTTCGCCCGCATCGGCGAGGCCCCGCTGTGGCTGGTCGTGCTCGCCGGGGCGGCCGGCATGATGAAGCTGGACTGGCTGACCTGGTGGACCGGACGGCAGTGGGGCCGCGGCATCATGCGAATGTTCACCACCAGCGGGCGCGCCGAGCGCTTCGCGCTCCGGGCCGCGGAGCTGAACCCCTGGATCGTCCGGGGCGCCGTCGTGATCGCGGTCCTCCCGGGCATCCCCACCGCCCTCGTGCACGCCATGGCCGGCTGGGCCAGGATGCGCCTGACCACCTTCCTCCTCCTCGACCTCCTCGGCACCTTGGCGATGACAGCTCTCGTAGCCGGACTCGGCTACGGGCTCGGCCAGCAGGCCGTCGACCTCGTTCTGCTGGTCAACAAGTACGCAGCAGCGGTGAGCCTGACAATGATTGCCGTGGCCGCACTGCTCCCGCTGACCAGGCGGTGGCGGCGATAGCAGCCGCCGACCTGATCCCGGTCCGACCTGCGGCCTGCATCGGATCGCGTCCGCGATCGGCGCGTACGGCGGGTTCTTGTGCGTGGGCGGATGGGACTCGAGCCCAATACCCGCGGATCAAGGCCGCAGCTGCCGGCCGACCACGCGCCGAGCGACAGCGAGGCATGCTGTTGACCTATTAACGAAACCAGTCGTATAGTTTCTATAAGTTGGAACCAGCGCGGCTCCCGTCCGGTGCGTGCCAGGTTCGGTGGCCGGGCGGGCAGTGCCGTGGGTTTCCGGGTTCGGTTTGGTTATTCGGGTAGGAGATGCAATGCAATTGGCACAGCTCAAGACCACTCAGCTCGGGGACACGGGTCTGGAGATCACCCGGGTCGGCTTTGGCGCGTGGGCGATCGGAGGCGGTAACTGGGAGTTCGGCTGGGGGCCACAGGAGGACCAGGAGTCGATCGAGACGATCCACCGGGCGCTCGAGCTTGGGGTGAACTGGATCGACACAGCCGCCGCCTACGGTTTCGGACACTCCGAGGAGGTGGTGGGCCGCGCCCTGGCCGGCCTCGACGAGCGTCCGTACGTGTTCACCAAGGCGTCGCTTGTACCTGGCGCGGGCGGCCGGGTGCTGCACAGCCTGCGGCGGGACTCGATCCTTCGTGAGGCTGAAGCGAGCCTTCGACGGCTCGGTGTCGACGCGATCGACCTGTACCAGATCCACTGGCCGGTCCCCGACGAGGACCTCGAGGAAGGCTGGTCGGCGGTGGCCGAGCTGAGGGAGCAGGGACTCGTGCGCCACATCGGTGTCTCGAACTTCGACGTGGATCAGTTGCGGCGGATTCATGCGATCGCGCCGGTCGAGACGCTGCAGCCGCAGTACTCGCTGATCGCGCGAGAGGTCGAGGCCGAGATCTTGCCCTTGGCCCGCAAGGCAGGCATTGGTGTCATCGTGTACTCGCCGATGGGTTCCGGGCTGCTGACCGGCGCGATGACCCGGGAGCGGATCGCGAATCTGTCGGAGGACGACTGGCGCAAACGCGACCCGCGGTTCCGGGAACCGGAGCTGACGCGACACCTCGTGCTGGTCGAGAGGCTCCAGACCGTCGCCGCCCGGCACGACACCACTGCGGGTGCGGTCGCGGCGGCCTGGACGCTGCGCCATCCGGCGGTGCACGGCGCGATCATCGGCTTCCGGCGGCCCCTCCAGGTCGACGTGGTCCTCGACGCCGGCCGCCTCGAGCTGAATGACGCGGACGTAGCGGAGATCGAGGGCGCCGACCGACCGGGACACGGGCGATGACCACGATCGGCGTTGTGGGTCTCGGCGCGATGGGCGGCCGGATCGCCGGCCGCCTCCTCGCCCAGGGCCATGTCGTGCACGGAACCAACCGGACCAGGTCGAAGGCTGACGCACTGGTCGCGCAGGGACTGGTCTGGTGCGAGAACCCCCGGACGACGGCACAGGACTCCGACGTCGTGCTCAGCATGGTCACCAACGACGCTGCCCTGGAGGCGGTGACACAGGGTCCGGACGGCATCGTTGCCGGCCTGGCTCCCGGCACCGTCTACGTCGACATGAGCACCGTCAGCCCGACGGCCAGCCGCACGCTCGCCGAGCGGGTTGCGACGCGCCGCGCGTCCATGCTGTCCGCGCCCGTGTCCGGCAGCGTGCCGGCCGCGGAGGAAGGCAATCTGGCCATCATCGTGGGCGGCCAGGTCGACACCTTCGAGCGCGTCGAGCCGATCCTGCGCCAACTCGGCAGCACGGTCACCTTCGTCGGCGATGTCGGCCACGCCCTGCTGCTCAAGCTGGCCATCAACATCAGCCTCGCCGTGCAGATGCTCGCCTTCAGTGAAGGCGTGCTGCTCGCCGAACAGGGCGGGCTCGACCGAACCGTCGCCCTCCAGGTGATGACGCACAGCGCCATCGGCTCCCCGATGCTGCAGGCCCGCGCGGCACTGATCCGCGATCTACCCGACAACGCCTGGTTCGACGTGGCGATGATGCAAAAGGACCTCGGGCTCGCACTCGACACCGGACGCGAGCACGGCCTACCGATGCCCTCGACCACGGTCGCCGACCGGATGCTCAGCAGCGCTCGCGCAGCCGGGTACGCGCACCGCGACATCGCGGTCCTGTTCCGCCTGCTCGCCGACATGGTCGCGGCGCCACGCAGTCGAACACTCGGATCGGCGACAGCATGACAAGCACCGAGGACACCCGCCGCCCCCGCGGCCGGCCGCGCAGCCAGCAGGCGCACAAGGCGATCCTCGCGGCCGCGATGGAACTCCTGCTCGATCAAGGCCTTCACGCGATGAGCATGGACGACGTGGCCCGCCGCGCGGGCGTCAGCAAGGCCACCATCTACCGCTGGTGGCCGTCCAAGGAACGGCTCGCGCTCGACGCCCTCGCCACCGAATGGGCGTACACGGCCCCCGCCGACCAGCGCCACACCGGCAGCCTGCGCGACGACCTGCTCACCCGGTTCCGCCCCTGGCTTCGCCAGCTGAACCGCAGGCCCTACGCCCGGGTCGTCGCCGGACTCGTCGCCGAGGCGCAGACAAACCCCGAGTTCGCCGAACTGTACCGGCAACACTTCGTCAAGCCCCGCCGTGACGCGACCCGCGAACTCCTCGTCGAGGCTCGTGACCGCGGCGAGATCGCCGCGAACACCAACCTCGACGTCACCCTCGACCTGCTGTACGGGCCCATCTACCACCGCCTGCTCCACGGCCACGCCCCGCTCACCGAGCGATTCGCCGAACACGTCATCGACAACGTCATCACCGCAATCTCTGACAAACGACACACCGGATCGCCATGACCCTGCACAGCCCCGCCGGTCCACACGCTGACCGTGAGCACGGGCCGCTACCGGCGTTCCTGGTCTGCCTGACCGTCGTGACCGGTCTCGTGGACGCCTTCAGCTACCTCAGCCTCGGGCACGTGTTCGTCGCGAACATGACGGGCAACGTCGTGTTCCTCGGATTCGGGCTGGCCGGTGTCGGCGAGATCTCCATTACGGCGAGCCTTCTTGCAGTGCTGGCCTTCGCCGTCGGCGCGATGGCGGGCGGTCGGTGGGCGGCACAGCGCGAACTCCACCGCGGTCACCTGCTGGCTACCGCCACGTCGATTCAGGCCGGCCTCGTGCTGGCCGCATCCGTCATCGCCAGCGCCGCCGGCACGCACGGATCCGCCGTGCGACTCATGCTGACCGGGTTGCTCGCGCTGGCCATGGGCGGGCAGAACGCCGTCGTACGGCGCCTGGCCGTGCCCGACCTGACCACCACGGTCCTCACCTTGACCGTCACTGGCCTGGTCGCCGACACCACACCCCGATCGGTGCGCACCCGGCGACTGTTCTCGGTCCTGGCAATGCTCGCCGGCGCCCTCACCGGCGGTGTCCTACTGCGCTGGATCGGGCTCGCCACGCCGCTGTGGACGGCCGCAGCACTGCTAACCGCGTGCGCTGCGGGCACCTACGCGGCGACCACACGGCCACAATCGCGAGCCTGGCGGTAGCCGACCCATCGCGGTGCTGCATCGCCAGCACGAAAAGATGTCGTACACACGTGCGCGACGCAGACCGGCCGGACCTGTCTGGCGGGCCAGGTCACCGTCGCGGACGGCGCGGATCGGTTGCAGGATCCCGACTTGCGGGTATCCGGTGACGTCGCCGGCGGCCCAGATCCTCGGGTTGTCGGTGCGCAGGTGCTGGTCGACGACGACCCCACCCGGGGGTCCGGTCTTGACCCCCCAGACGGCGTCGTGGTCGAGCCCGGCGGTGACGGCGCGACGCCCGCGGGCACCAGCAGCTGCTCGGCGTGGAGCCGGAGGGGTTGCCGTGCCGAGTGGCGGGGGCGGTGTAGCCGGTGGCGTCGTGTCAGCGCCTTTGAGGCGAATCGGCCGGTCGTTGGCCATACGTCATGTGACGTTGCGCCTGTGGCCGCGTGCCGTTCTCCCGCGCTGGTTAGGGATGGGATGTCTCGTCGGCTGCGATGTCGTGTTCCGTATCCGCACCTTGCGGCTAGAAGTTGGCCGGACCGTAGGGCGAGCTGCCCGAGCACCCGTTGGTTCCGTGGTTCCGAAGTGGAGGCATGTGGTCATGCAAAGGTTGACACGCGGCCGAGCGAAGCCGCTCATCGTTGGTTGTTTGCTGGCGTCGGCGTCGATCGTTGGAGCAGATGTCGCCCATGCCGACGGCGTCCGATTCTCCGACTTCACTCCGCTCGCCGCCTCGGCAGGGCCCACGGCCGACGAGGCGAGGCCGATGACGTTGAGCAATGCGGCCTTCCGGCAGCGGTCGGTGGCCGATCGCATGACGCAGTTGCCGGCCGGTGCACCCAACAGCGGCAGCTGGGACATGATCACCGTCAACGAGACCGGTGCCCATAAGGGCCAGTTCCTGTTTACCGTGTTCGAGACCGGCCAGTCCGGCGTGCAGCGCCACGACGTGGCCACCGGCCGGACCGAAACGATCTGGAACAGCCCGCAGCCGGGCGGTCACGTGGCGTTCGACGCCTCCTACTGGACCCCGTGGGGAACGCACATCACCGCCGAGGAGTCTTGGTGCACAACTCCTGCGGGGTGCACCACCAGCATCTACGGGCGCCTGTTCGAGCTGAAGAACCCGACCACGGCGCCCGCTATCACCGAGCCGCTCACCGCGACGAGCAACGATGGCGCCGAAATGGGGCACCGCAACGTGATCCCACGCACGTCACACGAGGGCATCCAGTTCGACCAGGCCGGCAACATGTACTTCATCGACGAACTCAACGGCGGCAGCCTGTACAAGTACACGCCCGCGGCGAGCTGGGGACAGATCAAGTCGGGCCGCGCCGACTACTTCGCGGCCGGCCAGACCTTCGTCTTGCGCGTCGGCACCGGCAACACGCCCAACGCCACCGGCAGCTACACATGGGTGCCCATCACCGACACCAAGGGCGCGGCGCTGCCCGGCGCGATCACCATCACCGACCCCAACGGGGTGACATCGGTCGACGCTCGCAACACCACCGACCTGCCGGCGTTCAAGGGCACCGACTACCAGCGACCAGAAGACATGCAGATCCAGACCGTGCACGGTGCCCAGTACCTCTACGTGACAACGACCACAACCAACGAGGTCTACCGGCTAGCCCTCGACACCAGCACCATCACGGTCTTCGCCGACCGCGCCGCCACCGACCTGGCCACCAACACCCCCGTCGGCAGTGCCCTGACCAGCCCGGACAACCTGGCAATCGACCACGACGGCAACGTCTACATCGTCGAGGACCGCAACGGAGGAGTCGACGACGACATCTGGTTCGCCCGCGACCGCAACCACGACGGCGACCTCAACGACGCCGACGAAGGCATCGCACGCTGGGCCTCCAACGGCACCCTCGGCTCGGAGTTCACCGGCCTGTACTTCGACCCAACCAACAAGCGCCGTGCCTGGGTCAACATCCAACACCCCGACAGCGACAACGACCGCACCATCGAGATCACCATCCCCTAACCAGCAGAACACCGTCCAACAAGAAACACGACCGCAATGGTCGCCCCCAGCGCAAGCCGGGGACGACCATCGCGGCAGTCAAACAGCCACCGCCGGCACGCGCCGCGCCGCTCGTGTGGACTGGGAGGACTCGGCGTGGACTGGTGCAGCCCAGTTCTCACCGCGTGACCTTCTGCGGCACGCACTCCTGACAGCTCGACTCGTCGCCCGCACCGCTCGACAATCGGCAGGGCTACTCGACGCCGCTGATCAACTTTCGGAGCGCGTGAACGTGCGCGCCGAGGGCCTTACGGCCACGCCCGGTCACCGCGATCCATGTGGTTTGCGGTCTGGTCGAGCAGTGCCCAGCGAGGGTCATCGTCGGTCGAGCGGTCGACGTGGGCATCGACCACGAACTGGTGGACGGGGGGGTCGAGTACGCCGGGGTCGGTCGCTACAGCGAGCATCTGGAGTTGCGTGCCGATCGACTCGATCGGGAGTGCCTTGGCGGTCGGCGTCACCGAGGTGGCGGCATCGCGTATGTCGACCAGTGTGAAGACGCCAGCGACGGTCGCTCGCCGGCCGTTCCCACGACCGCCTGGGCGTCATCGGTGACAGGGGGCCGTCCTGGCAAGCCATCAGTGACACCGGGTCGGCGACATCACGGCGCGTGACCGGGTAACGCCGAAGGGTTCGCCGGTTGTTCGGCGGCCTTGTCGTCCGGTGTGCTTTCTTGGCAGCGTGGAGCCATGGACAGGTCAGATGAAGCCCGAGCGATCGGCGAGATCGTTGACCGGCTGTCCAAGCGGTTCCCCCAGGTCGCCACCGCCGAGGTAGCGCGAGCGGTCGACGAGGCGCAACCGGAATTCGAGGACAGTCCGATCCGCGATTTCGTCCCGTTGTTGGTCGAACGAAGCGCGAAGCACCGACTGCGCCAGCAAGTGAGCTAGCTCACAGTTAGCTCCGCACCGGTCTGGCTGCCCCGTGGTGGCCGGCGCCGAGGTCACGATTCGCATTCGGATGAGGGGTCGCCTGGCGGGTGTTGGACCTGGCCTGCTGATCTTGCTACGCGACATAGCGACGGGAGCGGCCGGTGAGTGACGCGAGCACGAGATCGGACGGTGTCGCCGCCGCGCTGCAGCAGGCGTACAGCGCGGTACGCGACGCCGTAGAACTGCAACGCCGCCCGGACCACCAGAGCGGACCCGAAGCATGGATCGAGGTGCTCCACGAACTGCGGATGCTGATGACGGCAACCGCCCTGCTGATGGGGTCGCTCCGGATCGATCGCGTCGACGCCGTGACCTGGAGCGACAAAGGCGCCCCTGACCCGGACCTCACACCGGACCGCCTGCTGGCCGATGCCCTCGCCGACGTCGACGCCGCGCGGGCGCACTTCGACAACGCCGCGGCCAGCCTCACCGCCGCCAGGGTCAAGCTGACCCACCTGCGCTGACCACCCGGCTCGCCTACCGCGTTTAGCCGGCTGCGCCGTGGGAGGCGAGCAGCCTCGCCGGTTCAGCCGGGGTCCCTGATCCCCGGTCAGCACGGCGTGGGCGAAGAAGGCGGCGGCACCGGCGGGTGGGGTCATGCGCTGGAAGAACTCCCGCAACCAGGCCCGCCGCACATTCACCGCCGCGTCCCACGCCCTGTTGCCCGCGATCACCCGCCGCCGATGCGCAATCGCGGCCTCAGCCCGCGCGCCAGCCTCGGCCCCGGACTCCCCCGTGTCAGCCATCCTGGCGCAGCTGGCTGCCATGATGCCCGGGCGGGGATGGTGCGTGGCGGAGTCCTCGCAGCCAACCACCGGGATCCACCGCCGCACGGTCTCGGTCCCGGGCACTGGACCTCGTCCATCGCGTCCAGGTCGTCGTCGTAGACCTGGCCGTCGGCGGCGACATTGACCCAGTCCTGCTCCACCCAGGCCACATGTCCCGGGCAGGCCGTGTGCTGCTCGGCCATCAGGTCTCTGCCTTCCGCGTCGCGCACCGCCCAGCCGAGCCGCTTGGTTGGGCCGCTCCACGCCGGGGCGTCGATCACCCGAATTCCGGTCGCTGCCAGGTCCGCCACCGCCTGCGCGCGCTGGGCGGCGTCCTCGCGGTCCTGTCGCGCCCCCTCCAACACGTGCGCGAGCTGCCCGGCCTTCGCCGCCGCCGCAACAGCCCGGGCCGGACCAGGCGGTCGACCGCGCCTTGAGTGATGCCCAGCAGCGCCGCGGCCTGGGCGACGGTCAGCATCGGGTCATCAACCAGCACCGGTTGCTCGATCACGGCAGCCAGCTCGGCCGCTGTCCAACTCTGTGCCATGATCGTCAGGTTAGCGACGGGGCGTTCCATCGCGGTTACGCGTAGCGACTTGTCGGAGGTTCGTGCGACGGTGGACAGCGTGCAGGTCACAGCCCGCGATGTGGAGCGGATCCCGCCTGGCAATCTGAGGGTGCCGCGGGACGAGTTCGCCGCAGTCTGGGCCGAGGTCGAGCGCCTCTACGACGAGAAGGCCCGCACCGGCCAGGACGACTGGTACACCACCGGAGTTGCTCTAACTTGTGAGTGGCTGGCGACCGCGATCGTGCCGTCCATCGTGGGTGGCATGCGGCCGGCCCGGGCACCGGTGTCCAAGCGTACGGCGGCAGCTCACGAGGAACTGATCGAGTACGAGGTGCTCGCGGCTGAGCGCTTGGCTGCGCAGTCATCGAAGTGGATCGATCCGGAGTGGCTTGCGGCGGTCGTGAACACTCTGGAGTGGGCGTGGAAGGGCACGGCCGGCCCGCCGATCGACATGCGCCGGGCGGACGCTGGCTGACGATTCGCTTGCGAGGCGAAGGCCGGAGGCACCATGCCTCCGGCCTTCGCTGTGGTGCTGGTCAGTCGCTACAGGTCGGTTCCTGCGGCGGTGGTGAGTCGGTCGCGCAGGTCCTGTTCGTTGTCGGGTCGCGGGTTCTTGGTGGGGTTGGGCAGGGCGAGGCCGATGGTGCCGTTGTTGTCGACGATCACGCGGGTGGTGGTGCGCTTCTCGCCGGTCTCGCGGTCGGGCCAGACGTCGGTCTCGGTGCGGCCGATGACGATGACGCGGCTGCCCTTGTGCAGGTGCTCGGCGACGGCGTCGGCCTGGCGGCCGTAGACCTTGACGTTGTGGCCGGTGGGTTCGCCGTCGATCCACTCATCGCCGTTCTTGATGCGGTGGTTGACCAGGACCCGGAAGTCGGCGACCGCGATGCCGCCGGTGGTGTGGCGCAGGTTGGGGTCGGCGGCCAGGTGGCCCTGGAACATCGTGGTTGTGGTGAACATGCCGTGTCTCCTTTGGTTGATTCGGATTGATGGTTCGTCGTTCGGTGGTGGAGTTGGTGGTGTCAGGCAACGGTCTGCGCATTCGCCTCCCCTGCATCGGCGAGCCCGGCGAGGTGGGCCAGATCGTGGAGGTTGCGGATGCCGGCGGGGCCGGTCCAGCGCCACTGCACCGCCTGCCGGGTGGGGGCGCGGCGGTGGCTGGTGATCGTGGCGGTGGGCTTGTAGAGCAGGGGCCAGCTGGCCGGGTCTAGCGGTGAGCGGTGGTGGATGGCGGCCATGCGGCGTGTTGCGGTCTGGCGTTGGGTGAAGTCGTCGCGCCGGTACCAGTGCCCGTCGGCCGGTCCGCCCGTGAGCACGATCGGCAGCTCGTCGCTGTCACGTCCCCACCGGTCGCCGACCGTGCCCGCGCTCACCGTTCGACCTCGCTGCGGTGGCTGAAGTTGAGCTCGTTCGCGACCATCCAGGCCTGCCGGCTGGACAGGTACGGTCCGCGGTCGGCGGCACGCCCGCCGGTGTCCAGGACCCACATCTGGCAGGTATCGAGGTGGAGGGCCACGGTGTAGCGGTCGTGCGGGATCCCAACCGCGATCACCTGCTCCACGCCGTGCCGGGTCAGGTCGTGGCGGCGTCGGTCTCGCAGCCTGGTTGGTTCCCTGGTTGGCTTTCTGCTCGGGGTCGTGTGCGGTGTGCGCATGGTGTGCTCCCTTCGCCGCCGCTGCGGTCGCTCATTGGTGGCCGTTTGCTGGGGCAGGCCGTGCCTGCCCGCTGCTGCCACCCGCCGTGCCGACGAAGGCTCGGGGTCAAGGGCAGCCGCTCGCGGCTGTCGCCGAAGGCGATGCGCAGCACCCTTGACGCGGAGTGTCGGCACGGTAGGCAGGCCACCAATCCCCATCGCCGCGAATCGGCGGCTCGCTGCCACTGACCGTGGCGTGGGCATGGCGGTCACCGCGCCCTGTCCAGCACCGGCCCGGCGCCGTCCGGCTCGTTCGCGCGTGACGTCGGCTCGGACGTGTTTGCCGCGTGTCCCGCCGCACCGGTGTTGGCTGCCGAGTCGCCGCTGCCAGCGCCGCTGGTGTCGTCGGTGTGCCATCGGGCGAGTTCGGCGTCACGGGCTTCGTCGTGGGCCCGGCGTGCCTCGACGACCTCGCGCTGCCGCAGTTCGGCCAGGGCGCGCTGTGCGCGGCGCACCGACTCTGCGGTCTCGTCCGATGACGGCACCCGCACCGTGTCTTCGTCTTGATCCGCGCTGCGCCGCGAGCGCCGATCGTCGTCGGACACGGGCGACGCAGCGGCGGTGGTGTCGGCGCCGGCTTCGGCGTTGGCCTCGGCGGCGTCGGGTCGACGGTCGTGCTCCGGGCCGCGTTCGGCCTGTTGGCGAATGTCCACCGGCGCAGGCTCCGGCTCGACGATCGCTGCACCAGATTGGTGGATGTCGATCGCCCCGACACCTTGTTCGCGGCCGCGTCCTCCAGCGACCCGAACCGAATCGATCGTGCCGTCTGGGTCAGCATCGTTGTCGGTGCGGGCATCACGGTGGTCGTTGTCGCGCTGCGCTTCGAGGTCGGCGACCTCGTGCTCTGCAGTGATCGCGCGGTGCGGATCCTCCGCGCGTGCCTCGACGTCCGTGGCCGCCAGCCACTCTCCTGCCGTCACTGCAGGTTCATCGGGTCCGAGGTCGCCGGCTGCTTGGCGGGCGGTGAGTTCGGCGCGGGCGCGGTCTGCGGCGGCGCGGGTCTCGGCGGTATGGGCGTACCACTGAGCGCGGGCCTCGTCGGCCTCGGCCAGCTCGGCGGCGCGAGTGTCGAGCGCGGCGGCGAGGGCCTCGGCCTGCTCGGCCTCCAGCAATCGCTGCGCGCGCCATTCCATGTCGGCGGCCTTGTCGACCGCGGCCTCGTGTTCGGCGTCACGAACCTCGGCCTCGGCGCGCCGGACGGCGGCGTCGCGGCGGTGCTTGTCGGCGGCCTGGCGGGTGCCGGCCAACTCGTTGGCGACGTAGCGGGGCGCCCAGGTGGCTTCGCGTTCGTAGGCGCGGATCCGGAGCCGCAACTGCCCGACCGACATCTCGGCCTCGGCCCGGTCGGCCTCCGGCCGCCCGAGCGCACGCCACGCCGCGCGCCACGACGCATACGCCTCGACCTGGCCCGGCTTGGGCGCCGGTCCGAGGGCGTCATCGTCGCCATCGTGTCCAACGAACTCGCGGTGCGCGGCAACCGCGGCTGCGCTCTCCAGCCAGTCGGAGCGCTCCTTGCCTCGACGCGCCGGAAGCGGGCCGAGCGCTTCGATCGCCCACTGCGGCTGCTTCGCGGCGACCAGTTCGCCGAGCTCAGT
>Ga0075419_10000342_pt1 | contig 28478 bp, 35 predicted proteins | sample SoiMetdeltSBSDD3_FD_76900 | JGI IMG/M metagenome (GOLD analysis project Ga0075419, IMG submission 76900) | Bulk soil microbial communities from a Populus tree surrounding site in Tennessee, USA - Soil MetaG P. deltoides SBSDD3 | ecosystem: Environmental > Terrestrial > Soil > Tree plantation... | reverse complement strand
CGTGCTGCCGAGGCAGCGTGCCGGTCAGGAACGTCGTCTGCGCCGAGCAGGTCACCGCGGGCAGCACGGTGCCGAGCGGGCGCTGCGAGCCGTTCTCGGCGAGCCGTTGCAGCCGCGGCATGTGCGCCAGCAGCCGCGGTGTCAGCCCGACGACATCGATCACGACTACGGGGTGGGTCATAGCGCCTCCAGTCCGAGGGAGTCCAGCCGGTCGCGCAGCCAGCCGAGCTCGCCGGCGATCCCAGCGGCCAGCTCCGCAGTGTCCCGGGGTGGCTCCGGCATTACCGACCAGGTGTAGGTCTCCGACTCCAGATGGTGGGTCCGCGGCGCCGGTCCGCCGACCAGCTCGCGCAACGCGTCCTCGAGCACGTTCGTGGTGCTGGCCAGCGGCGGGCTAGGTGCGGCGTGCACCGGCACGTGGAAGTGCACCCGCCACGGGTTCCGGCCGGGCAGCCGCGGCTCGTCCAGCGTCTCGGCCAGGTCGTCGACGCCGCGCAGCCGCGCACCGCCCGCCTCCCGGGTCTGGTGCAGGAACTTCGGCTCGGCGAACCCGGCCAGCACCTCCCGGGTCGCCGGGTCCGCCGGGTCGGCCACGTGCAGCGCCGCCGAGACCTGGCTCTTCACCACCGCCACCCCGGCCGCGTCCAGCGCCGCAACGACCTGCGATGGCTGCTCGAACTGCACCGCGAGATGGCAGGTGTCGACGCAGGCGCCGACCCGGTCCCGCACCGGCGCGCCGTACGTCGACAGCCAGTCCGCGACCTGCTGGTTGGTCTCGATCACGCACCCGGGCTCGGGTTCGAGCGCGACCCGGATCCGGCGCCCGGTGCACTCCTCAGTCTCGGCCAGCCGCTGCGCGAGTACCCGGACCGCATCCCGGGCCAGCTCGTCGCGGTCGGCGAACCACGGGGTGCGCCAGCCGAGCGGCAGCGTCGAGATCGACCCGTACGACGCGTCGGCCGGCAGCAGCTGCGCGAGCACCTCGACCAGGTCGAGCGTGTACGCCAGTCGCTCCGGCTGCGACCAGTCCGGCAGATACACCTTCTTGCCGACCACCGCGTCGTGGAAGCCGGCGTACGGGAAGCCGTTGAGCGTCACCACCTCGAGCCCGCACCGGTCGAGCGTGTCGCTCAGCCGCTTGAGTGCGGCCGGGTCGCGGGCGAGCTGTGCGGCCAGGTCGTGCGCGAGCCACAGCCCGACGCCGAGCACCGGTACGCCGAGCCGCTCGCGCACCGCCGCGGCACAAACCTCCAGCTGAGCCACCACGCCGTCCAGGTCCTCGGCCGGGTGCACGTTGGTGCAGTACGACAGATGGACGACGGATCCGTCCGGGTGGCGGAACCTCATACCCGCGCTCCGCGCAGGATCGAGTTGCCCTCGAACGTCTCGGCGACCTCGGTCTCCTCCAGCACCAGCCGGCCGGACTGGCCGTAGAACGCCACCGGGTTGCGCCACAGCACCTGGTCCACGTCGTCCTCGGAGAACCCGGCCGCGAGCATCGCCTGCCCGGTCGCGTAGGTCCGCAGCGGGTCGGACTTGCCCCAGTCCGCGGCCGAGTTCACCAGCACCTGGCCGGTGCCGTACTGCCGCAGGATCACGACCATCCGGTCCGGGTCCATCTTGGTGTCCGGGTAGATCGAGAACCCCATCCAGCAACCCGAATCCTTGACCTCCTTGACCGTCACCTCGTTGAGGTGGTCGACGACGACGCGCGACGGTTCCAGGCCGGAGTCGCGCACCACGTCCAGCGTCCGGGTGGTGCCCCTGGCCTTGTCCCGGTGCGGCGTGTGCACCAGCACCGGCAGCCCGAACCGGTCCGCCAGCTCCAGCTGCGCCGCGAACACCTCGTCCTCGTCGGCGGTCATTGCGTCGTACCCGACCTCGCCGACCGCGACCACGCCGTCCTTGTTCAGGTACCGCGGCAGTACGTCGAGTACCTCGCGGCAGCGCGGGTCGTTCGCCTCCTTCGGGTTCAGCGCGATCGTGCAGTGGTGCCGGATGCCGAACTGCGCGGCCCGGAACGGCTCCCAGCCGATCAGCGAGTCGAAGTAGTCGATGAACGAGCCGACGTTACTGCGCGGCTGCCCGAGCCAGAACGCCGGCTCCACCAGCGCCTGCACACCGTGCCCGGCCATCGCGGCGTAGTCGTCGGTGGTGCGCGAGGTCATGTGGATGTGCGGGTCGAAGATGCGCATGGTGTCGTCACGCCTCCAGGTAGCGCCTGATGTCGGTCGGTACGTCGCGGCCGGCCGCGGACCGCTCGGCGGCGAAGTCGGCCATCATCCGGGCCAGCTCGTCGTCGGCCCGGTCCGGCAGCCCGTCCACCAGGTCCAGCGGTACGCCGGTGAACACGCACTTCAGCACGGCCTGGCGGAACGCGGCGTCGTCCAGGTGCTCGGTGGCGTATGACCCGAGCGCGGCGGCCAGCAGCCGCTGGTCATTGGTCCGGATCGCGTCCGCCAGCAGCGGCAGCGCGCGGTCGCCGAGCCGGTCCGCGACCTCGGCGACTGCCAGTGCCCGCAGGGCCGCGCGTTTCTCGGCCGCGTCGCCGTACCGGTACACGCCGGACAACGCTGTGGCCAGGTCGTCCGGAGACTGGTCGGCCGCGAGCGCGGCGACCAGCGAGGCCCGGGCCGCCTCGTCCACGGTCCAGCCGTCGCCGAGGCCGGCGCGGCCGACCGTGCGGGCCACCGCCGGGAAGATCTCGCCGAGCCGCTCCGGGCGGCGGACCACCTCCGCACGCCGGCTGACCAGCCAGTCGGCGGTGGTCCCGTCGAGGGCGGACGCCAGCCGGGTGTCCAGCCCGATCCGGTTGCACCGCCCGACCTGGGTCAGTTCCTTCACAGCCATTCCGACGCCTCCTCGGCCGTGCGCAGAAAGTCGATCGAGTGCCGCGCCACCAGCGGCGCTGCGTGCGAGTGCCGGGGCAGCTCCACCGCCACCAGGCCGTCGTACCCGGCGTTGCGCAATGCCGCGAGCACCGGCGGGAAGTCCACCTCGCCCCTGCCGAACTCGAGGTGCTCGTGGACGCCGCGACGCATGTCGTCGATCTGCACGTTCACCAGGTACGGCGCGCCCTCGGCGATGCAGGCGGGCGGCGGCACCGGCTCGTTGCAGCGCAGGTGCCCGATGTCGAGAGTCAACCCGAGCGACTCGCTGCCCACCCCGGCCCGCAGCTTCAAGTACCCGGCCAGGTCGTCCACCAACATGCCCGGTTCCGGCTCGAAACCGAGCGGGACACCGCGCTCCTCCGCGTACGACGCCAGCTCGGTGCAGCCGTCCACCAGCCGGCGCCAGCCGACGTCCGGCGCCACGCCGGCGGGCAGCGCTCCGGACCAGAACGACACTGCCTCGGCGCCGAGGTCGGCGGCGACGTCGACCGCCCGGCGGAGCAGCTCGAGCCGCCGTTCGGCTCCCTCGGCGTGCAGCAGCGTCGGCGCGTGCTTGTGCATCGGGTCCAGCACGTACCGGGCCCCAGTCTCGATCACCACCGCCATCCGGTGCTCGGCGAGCAGCGCGCCGACCTCCGCGGTACGACGTGGCAGGTCGAGCGCGAACGGGTCAAGGTGGTCGTGGTCCAGGGTCAGCGCGACACCGTCGTAGCCGAGTTCCGCGAGCACCCGGATCGCGTCGCCCAGCCGGTGGTTGGCGAAGCCGTTGGTGCCGTAGCCGAACCTCATGTCGGCGACACCTTGCGCGCCAGCGCCCGGGCCAGCGGCAGCGCCGCGACCAGCCCGGCACCCAGCCGCGGTTTGCCGCCGCGGGCGCACCAGGCGGCCTGCAGCGGGACCAGCCCGTGGATGCCGGCGCCGACCGCGGCCCGCATCCGCCCGGCGCTCGGCTGCTGGGCCGCTGCCAGCTGGGCCGGTGCGACCGCGGACGCGAACAGCCCGGCCAGTCCGGCGGTCACCATCCGGGCGGGGCCGAGCGGTCCGCCGGCGCTCGTGGCCGCCGTGATCGCGGCCGTGGCGGCCAGCGCACCGCGCGGTGCCACCGCAGAGCCGCCGTGCACCTCGTTCCGGGATACCGCGGTGACACCCAGGATGTGCGCGCCCACCGCGACGGCGGGTCCGATCGCCCGGCGCCGACCGCTACCGGCGCCGACCAATACGTCGAGTGCGCGGGCGGTGGCCATCAGCACCGGTCCGGCGGGAGTGTTCTTGCCGCCCAGATCGTAGGCCCAGGCGGTCGCGGCCAGTACCGCGGAGGTCCGCAGCGCGGCACCCCGGCCGGCGACCGCGGCCAGGCCGAGCCCGGCCGCGGTGAGACCGGTGGCGAGCGTGAGCGCGGTGTCCGCGCGAACCCGGCCGGACGGGATCGGCCGCTCCGGCCGCTCGGTCGCGTCCACCTCGCGGTCGGCCCAGTCGTTCAGCGCCATGCCGGCCCAGTACAGGCACACCGAGGACGCCGCCAGCCCTGCCACCCGGGCGGGCCGGAGGTTGCCCGCGGCAACGGCACCGGCGATCACGTCACCCGGCACGGTCAGCGCGGCCGGCGCCCGGACCAGCTCGACCAGGTCGGCGACCCTCATCCCCGCACCCACGCGACGAGCTGGTCGTACTGGCGGACCAGCGCATGCTCCCGGCTGCCGATCGGGTCCTTGAAGAAGAACCCGAGGAACGGCATCGCGCCGATGTGACCGCGTTCCAGTGCCTCGGCGGAGAGCCGGGCCAGGTCCAGCACCAACGGCGCGGCCAGCGCGGAGTCGCAGCCCTGCCAGGTGAACTGCATGGTCATCCGGACCCCGAGGAACCCGGAGAACACGATGTGGTCCCAGGCCGTCTTCCAGTCCCCCATCGGGTCCACGTAGTCGATGTGCACCTGGCCCGCGACGTCGCCGAGCATCTCGGCCAGGCCGCGCTCCTTCGAGCTGTTCTTGGACTCCGCGGCCTGCGGGTCGGCGAGCGTGGCGCCGTCGCCGCCGCCGAGCAGGTTGGTCCCGGACCAGGCGTGCACCTGCAGCGCGCGGGAGGAGAACATCGGCGCCAGCACGGTCTTCACCAGCGTCTCGCCGGTCTTCGCGTCCTGGCCGCCGAACGGCATCCCGCGGTCCACGGCCCACTGCCGGACCGCGTCCGGCCGGATCGAGGTGGACGGGGTGAAGTCGACGAACGCGGCGCCGGCCTCGAACGCCGCCAGCGCCGCCACCGAGCTCGCCGGCAGCACCTCGGTGTGCCGCGTCATCGCGCGGCGCAGCGCGCCGAGGTCGGCGTGACAGTCGTGGGCCGGGTACGGCGCCTCGGTGGAGGCGACATTGATCGCCACCACCCGGCCGAGCCCGTGCCGGCGGGCGAACGCCCGGATGTCCGCGGCCAGCAGCTGGACACGCTCGTGCTGGCTCATCGGCCGGTCCGGCAGCGTGACCAGGTCCTCCTCGGTGGCAGCCAGGTCCGCCGCGACCAGCGCGTCGATACCGTGCGGCAGCACTCCACCCGTCACCAGCCGCTCGAGCCGCTTCACCAGCGGCGTGTCGACCACGTCGTGGCCGCCGAACACCAGCTGGTCGGTCGGCACCAGCCCGGCACCGGCGAAGTCCGGCAGCTCGGTCACCACACCGACCGGGGCGCCGCCGTGGCGCAGCGCCGCGGCCCCGGCGATGGTGGTGGTCGCGACGGAGCCTCTGGCCCCGAACAGCCAGACTCCTACCCGCTCGTCGTCACCTCGGGGCACAGCAGCAGCCATGGCTACTCCTCGTTCGGTGCCAGGCCGTCGCGGGTCCTGGCGGGCGGACAAACATCGGAGGACCGGGACTCAGGATAACGCTTTCCGCAGCCGTCTCGCAGCGACTCACCCCGGCGAGACCTCAGACGCGGGCACGGTCGCCGACCGCCATCGCGGCCAGCGCGGTGGTCAGCGGCACGGCGGCGATGATGCCGAGACTTCCGACCAGGCCACCGATCACCTGGATCGCGACATCCTCGGTCGAGATCGTGTAGGTGCTCGGCGCGTTGCTGGCCGCGAACAGCAGCAGCAACGGCAGCGCGGCCCCGGCGTACGCGAGCATGAGCGTGTTCACCACCGAGGCGACGTGCGCCCGGCCGATCCGCAGCCCGGCGCCGATCAGCGACCGCCTGCTCGCGGCCGGGTTCGCCGCGGACAGTTCCCAGACAGCGGCCGCCTGGGTGACCGTCACGTCGTCCAGGACGCCGAGCGACGCGATCACCAGCCCGGCGACCAACAATCCCTGGACGTCGATGTTCTCGACCAGGGTGCCCAGCGTCGACGCGGACTCCTGGCCCAGGCCGCTGATATGGGACACCTCGATGAAGACGGTGCCGAGCACCGCGGTGAGCGCCAGCGCCCCGATGGTGCCGACCAGCGCGACCGAGGTCTGCGCGTTGACGCCATGGGTGAGGAACAGCGCAAGCACCATGATCAGGGTGCCGCCGACGACCGCGACCAGCAGCGCGTTCGTCCCCTCCAGGATGGCCGGGAGCACGAACCGGGTCAGCACCAGGGCGGTCACCACCAATGCGCCCAGCGCGGCCAGTCCGCGCCAGCGCGACAAGGCGACCACAGCGACCGCGAACAGCCCGGCGAGCAGCAGCAGCGGACGGCTCCGGTCGTGGTCGATGAACTGGTACTGCCCGTTCGGCCCCGCGTTCGGCACGATGCCGAGCATGATCCTGTCACCGGTGTGCACGGTCGGCGCGAGCTTGCCCTTCGGGATCTGCACCGGCACCTCCATCCCGGTGTCGCCCACGGAAGCGTCTGTCACCCGCACCGTGGCCAGGTCGCAGTTCGCCGCGTCCTTGCCGGGGCAGGGCACGATCTTGGTGACGACGCCGCGGCCCTGCTCGGTCAGCAGCGCGTCGTTGGTGACCTTGCCGTTCGGCCAGAGCGCGACCGTCAGCGCGACCGCGGCCAGCACCAGCGGTATCAGCAGGCCGACCACCACGGCCCGGACCCGGCGGGCGACAACCGCGTCCGCGTCGACCTGCGATGTGTCAGCGGCCTCCCCGTGCCCATGGCCGTGCCCGTGACCATGACCATGACCGTGACCGTGTGCGGCGGCCTCGATCCGGTCGGGCCGCCTGCCACGCGCCCTTGTCGCGCGCCTGCGCCCTGCCCGCCGCGCCATCCACCAGCTCCCTGTTTTGACAATCAGTTCCATCTAAATGAAAATGATTGTCATGCCATCGCGTGCACGACTGCTTGCCGCCACAGCCGTTCTTGCCGTCGTCACTCTGGCAGGTTGCGGCAACTCCGACGGCACCGGCTCCAGCGACGGGGACAAGCTCGACGTGGTGACCTCCTTCTATCCGCTCGAGTTCATCGCGATGAAGGTCGGTGGCGACCGGGTGAACGTGACCACGCTTACCGCTCCCGGCGTCGAGCCGCACGACCTCGAGCTCACCCCGAAGCAGGTCGGCAGCCTCACCGAGGCGGCGCTGGTGGTGTACGAGAAGGGCCTGCAGCCCGCCGTCGACGAGGCCGTCGAGCAGAACGCCACGGAGGCCGGCTTCGACGTCAGCGCAGCCGCCAAGCTCATTGCGACCGGCGCCGAGCACGAGCACGCGGGCGAGGAGACGCCCGGCGAGCACGAGGGCGAGAGTGAGCTCGACCCACACTTCTGGCTGGACCCGACCCGGCTCGCCGACGTCGCCGACGCGGTCGCCGCCGAACTCGGCAAGCGCGACGCCGACGGCGCCCAGGGCTACCGGGACCGTGCCGCGGCGCTCCGCAAGGAGCTGACCACGCTGGACAGCGAGTTCACTACCGGTCTGTCGACCTGCAGGCTGAAGTCGTTCGTGACCACGCACGAGGCGTTCGGATACCTCGCCAAGCGGTACGGTCTGGAGATGGTCGGGATCGCCGGGCTGTCCCCGGACGCCGAGCCAAGCCCGGCGCGGATCAAGGATGTGCAGGACGTCGTCCGGCGCGAGAAGGTGACGACCATCTTCTACGAGGAGCTGGTCAGCCCGAAGGTCGCCGAGTCGATCGCCCACGACCTGAAGGTGAAGACCGCCGTGCTGAGCCCGGTCGAGGGTCTCACCGACAGCAACGCCACCGACGACTACCTATCCCTGATGCGCACCAACCTGAACGAGCTCAAGAAGGCGAACAGCTGCACGTGACCGCGTCCGACCCTGGGCACCCGACCACCGCCGTCGAGGTTCACGACCTGTCGGTCGACCTCGGCGGCCGGTTGGTGTTGCGCGGCGTCGACCTGTCAGTACGCACCGGCGAGGTCGTCGCAGTGCTGGGCACCAACGGATCCGGCAAGTCCACACTGATCCGCACCATCGTCGGACTGCTGCCCGCGGCCCGCGGCGAGGTCCGGCTGTTCGGCACGCCGGTTCCCCGGTTCCGCCAGTGGCAGCGGGTCGGATACGTGCCGCAGCGGGTCACCGCTGCCAGCGGCGTACCGGCGACCGTGCAGGAAGTGGTCAGCTCAGGCCGGCTGGCCAGGCGGCGGTGGTTCGGTGCCATGACCGCCGCCGACCGGGCCGCGATCGCGACTGCCCTCGACGCGGTCGGGCTGGCTGGCCGCCGCCGCGACGCCGTCGCCGAGCTCTCCGGCGGCCAGCAGCAGCGGGTACTGATCGCCCGGGCACTGGCCGGTGAGCCGGACCTGCTGATTTTGGACGAGCCGACCGCGGGCGTGGACCTCACCAGCCAGGCCGTGTTCAGCGATGCCGTCCGCACCCTGGTCAGCCGCGGCACCACCGTGGTCCTGGTCAGCCACGACCTCGGGCCGATGGACGCGCTGATCGACCGCTGCGTGGTGCTCCGCGCCGGCCGGATCGCGTACGACGGCCCGCCGCACGCGACCCAGACCCACGCCCATGTGCACCCGCACGGCCCGGAGGACGACACCCCGGGGTGGTTGCCGTCATGACCGAGCTGCTGTCGCTGGACTTCATGCAACGGGCGCTGGTCGCCGGCCTTCTCACCGGGCTCGCCGCGCCCGCGATCGGCACCTACCTGGTGCAGCGCCGGCTGGCACTGATGGGCGACGGGATCGGCCACGTCGCGATCACCGGTGTGGCGCTCGGGCTGCTCACCGGTACGGCGCCGGTGCTCACCGCGATCGCGGTCGCCATCGTCGGCGCCACCGCGATCGAGCTGATCCGGTCCCGGGGGCGGACCAGCGGCGACGTCGCGCTGGCGCTGCTGTTCTACGGCGGCATCGCCGGCGGCGTACTGCTGATCGGGCTGGCCGGGCAGGGTGCCGCCACGCTCAACACATACCTGTTCGGCTCGCTCACCACGGTGTCGCCGTCGGACCTGTGGGTCGTGGTCGGCCTGGCCGTCGCCGTGCTGGTGATCGCGGTCGGACTCGCGCCGCAGCTGTTCGCGGTCTGCCAGGACGAGGAGTACGCACGCGTTGCCGGGCTGCCCGTCCGGCTGCTGAACGTGCTGATCGCGGTGATGGCGGCGGTGACCGTGACAGTCGCGATGCGTACCGTCGGGCTGCTGCTGGTCAGCGCGCTGATGGTGGTGCCGGTGGCCACCGCGCAGCAGCTCACCCGGTCCTTCCGCGGCACCTTCGTCGCCGCCTGCGGGCTCGGTGTGGCCGCATGCCTTTCCGGCATCGTCACCTCGTACTACGCCGACGTCGCGCCCGGCGCGACCATCGTCGTACTCGCGCTGGCCGGCTTCGGCGTCGCGGCCGCGCTCGGCGCCGTGGTACGACGCCGCCGCGGCACCACTGCCCCGGTCGCGGACGAGCCCGACCCGGAGGTCGTCCTCGCCGATGACCCGCACCAGGTCGCCGGGAGCCACCGGCACGACCACCACGACGAGTGCGAGCACCCGGCGGTACGGCACGGCGACCACGTGGACTACGTGCACGACGGTCACCTGCATGCGGCGCACGGGGACCACTGGGACGAGCATTGATCAGCCTGTGAGAATAGGGTCGCCTAACCAACCCGAGGAGAGGACGTCAACCGTGGCCATCGGTACCCGCTCAACCCGCCAGCGCGCCGCCGTCTCCTCCGTGCTCGACGAGCAGGACGAGTTCCGGACCGCGCAGGAGATCCACGCCGCGCTGCGCCAGGCCGGCGAGGCGGTCGGGCTGACCACGGTGTACCGCACCCTGCAGGCGCTCGCGGACTCCGAGGAGGTCGACGTCCTGCGCAACGCCGACGGCGAGACCGCATACCGGCGCTGCTCGAAGGGCCACCACCACCATCTGGTCTGCCGCGATTGCGGCCGTACCGTCGAGGTCGAGGGCCCCGCGGTCGAGCGCTGGGCCGACAAGGTCGCCGCCGAGCACGGCTACTCCGACGTCAGCCACACCCTGGAGATCTTCGGCACCTGCGCCGACTGCCGCCGCGCCTAGGGTCGTTTGACCTTGCGGGCCAGGCCCTCCTGCTTCTCCCGCTCGTGCACCAGCCGGTCCTGCAGCCAGTCGCGGGCCAGCTCGTCGAGCGGTACGCCGCGCGAGTCCGCCGCCGCGCGCAGGTCGGCAAGCAGGCTGCCGGGCAGCATCAGCCCGAGCGTCCGGTCGGAGTCGTCCGCCATCGGGGCCTCCCTTCTCCGGATCCGAGCCTACGGCGGGTCAGGCCTGCGCGCCGCCGTACCGCCGGTCGCGTTGCGCGTACAGCTCGATCGCCCGCCACAGGTCGCGCCGGTCGAAGTCGGGCCAGAGCGTGTCCAGGAACACCATCTCGGCGTACGCGAGCTGCCAGACCAGGAAGTTCGAGGTCCGCTGCTCCCCCGACGACCGCACGAACAGGTCGACCTCCGGCACGTCCGGCGCGTACAGATGCCGCGCGAGCGTCTGCTCGGTGACGCGGCCCGGCCTGAGCTTGCCCTCGGCAACCTCTTGCGCGATCCGCGCGGCCGCGTCGGCGATCTCGGCCCGGCCGCCGTAGTTCACGCAGAACTGCAACGTGATGACGTCGTTGTCCCGGGTCCGCTGCTGCGCGTCCTCTAGCTCGGAGATCACGCTCTTCCACAGCCGCGGGCGGCGCCCTGACCACACCACCCGCACACCCATCGCATCCAGCTCGTCGCGGCGCCGGTGGATCACGTCCCGGTTGAAGCCCATCAGGAAGCGGACCTCCTCCGGCGAGCGGGACCAGTTCTCGGTCGAGAACGCGTACGCCGACAGGTTCTTCACGCCGATCTCGATCGCCCCCTTGATCACGTCCAGCAGCGCCGCCTCGCCCATCTCGTGCCCGGCCGTCCGCGGCAGCCCGCGGGCCTTCGCCCAGCGGCCGTTGCCGTCCATCACGATCGCGACGTGGTTCGGCACCAGCTCCGGCGGGATCGCCGGCGGCCGCTCACCGGACGGGTGCGGGTCCGGCGGCACCGGCGTACGACGCTGCGCTGGCGCGGTGGATCGGCGGCGGCGGGACAGAGCGGGCACGTCCGCGAGTCTATGCACATCACAGCCGTGGACTGAGGGCTCCACCTACAGCCCACGCACTGTCCACAAGCAGTCCCGCAGGAGCGAGCCGAATCCTGCAACCCTTGTTCAGAACCGTCCGTCACCACGAAGGGATATACAGTTGAGTGCTGCGGAAGTTTACGAGGGAGGTCCGGTCGTGACGAAAAGCTTGATCAACGTCGACGACGATCTCCTCGCCAAGGCCACCGAAGAACTCGGCACTGACACGCATGAGGACACTGTGCACGAAGCACTGGCCCGCGTGGTCCGCGTCGCCGCTTTCGAACGGCAGGTCGAGTTCGCGAAGGCGGGTGGATTCGACGATCTGCTCGATCCCGACGTCATGAAGCAGGCATGGCGGTAGCCAACTACCTGGTCGACAAGAGTGCTCTGGCGCGGCTCCGGCGGGAGAATGTGGCCGCTGTCCTGGATCCCCTGGTCGACGCAGGTCTGACTGCTGTCTGTGGAATGGTGCTACTCGAGTCGCTCTTCAGTAGCCGCGATCGCGCGGATTTCGAACGCGTTTGTGCCGACATGCGCGCCCACGAGTGGCTACATAGCGAAGACGACGACTATATGCGCGTCGTCGATGTGCAGGCCGCGCTCGCGACCAAAGGGTGTCTCCGCGGAGTTTCGCTTCCGGACCTGTTGATCGCGGCCGTCGCCGAGCGACACCGGGTGACAGTGATGCACTATGACTCGGACTTCGAACTCATCGCAGAGGTGACCGGTCAACCTACGCAGTGGGTGGTGCCGCGCGGTTCCGTGGCCTGAGCAGGCCGGCTGGCGTCAGGCGGTCGAGGCGTTACTGGCTTGCGAGTCGCGGGTGAGGTCCAGGTGGGGTAGGGAGCGGAGGCCGCGGTCGAGGTGCCAGGCGACGAAGGCCGCGACCAGCCCGCTGGCCTCGCGCCGGGCCCGCGGCTCGGCCGCCTCGGCCACCGGCCAGTCGCCGGTGAGCAGTGCCCCGAGTAGCTCGACCGTGGGTGCGGCGGGCATCGCCGACGCGGGTGGCCGGCAGCCGCCGCAGACCATCCCGCCGGCCGGCGGGTTGAAGGCCCGATGCGGTCCCGGCCGCCCGCACTTCGCACACTCGTCGAACGACGGGGCATACCCCGCGATCGCCAGCGAGCGCAGCAGGAACGAGTCCAGCACCAGGCCCGGTTCGCGGTCACCGCTCGACAGCGCCCGCAGCGCCCCGACCAGCAGCAGGTGCTGCTGCGTCGCCGGCTCGTGCTCCTCGGCCACCAGCCGGTCCGCGGTCTCCAGCAGGACCGTGCCGGTGGTGTACCGGGCGTAATCGTCGACGATCCGCTCGCCGTACGCCGCGATCGTGACGGCCTGAGTGACCACGTCGAGCGTCCGGCCGGTGGCCAGCTGGAGGTCGACGTGGCTGAACGGCTCGAGCCGGGCGCCGAACCGCGACGACGTACGACGGACGCCCTTCGCGACCGCGCGGACCTTGCCCCGGGACCGGGTCAGCAGCGTGACGATCCGGTCGGCCTCGCCCAGCTTCTGGGTGCGCAGCACGACGGCCTCGTCCCGGTAGAGCGTCACCCGCTCATTGTCACCCGCCGCGCACACGACCCGAAGCACCCCCGCCGATCCGGAGCCGACCAGGTCGCGACAACCTTGCTAGTGCGACTGGGCGAGGTGGTCCGCGAGGCTCGTCGGGGCGTGGCCGGTGAGGGTCTCGACGGCGTCGGTGACCAGATCGAGCTCGCCCGCGGCGATCGCGGCGTACGTCGTCACCCAGCCGGCCACCTCCCAGGACGCGGCGCCGTACCGCTCCCGCGACCGGTAGGCCTCGTCCAATGTCTCGGCGTGGTAGCGGATCGGGTGGTCCCAGGCCTTGGTCAGCGCGTCCGCGATCTCGGTCACGGTGAGCGCCTCCGGGCCGGTCAGGTCGTACGTCGCGCCGGCGTGCCCGTCACCGGTGAGCACCATCACCGCGGCCTCGGCCACGTCGGACCGGATCACCGCACCGACCCGTCCCTCGCCGGCCGGACCGCGGATCACGCCGTCCTCGCCGACCCAGTGCGGGATCAGGTCCAGGTACAGGCTGTCGCGCAGGAAGGTGAAGTCCACCCCGGTCGAGCGGATGTGCTGCTCGGTCCACCAGTGGTCCCGGGCGAAGGTGAACGTGGCGTCGGGGGCGGCGTTCAGGAACGAGAGGTACACGATCCGGGCGACGCCGGCTGCCACGGCCGCGTCCACGGTGGCGGTGTGCAGCGCGACTCGGTCCGCGGACTCCGAGCCGCTCACCAGGAACAGCGTGTCCAGGCCGTCGAACGCATCCAGCAGGGCCGGGGTGTCGCCGTACCGCGCGGTCGCCAGCTCGGCGCCGTCCAGCTGCGGCGCCCGGGCCGGGTCCCGCACGACCAGCCGCTGCGGTACACCCGCCGCCTGCAGCCGCCGGGCGACCGAACCGCCGATGTGGCCGGTCGCCCCGGTGACCCCGATCACCGGTCAACCAGCTTCATCGTGCCCTCGGGGTACCGCTCCCCCGCCGCGACGTCGGGTGGGAACGCGGCGTCCAGGGCTGCGAGCTCGTCGGCGGTCAGCGTGACGTCCGCGGCGGCCAGGTTCTCCATCAGCCTGGTACGGCGCTTGGTTCCCGGGATCGGCGCGATGTCGTTGCCCTGGGCAAGGAGCCAGGCCAGCGCGAGCTGACCGGGCCTGACACCCTTGGCCTCGGCCATCGCACGGACCGCGTCGACCAGGTCGAGGTTGCGCTGGAAGTTCTCGCCGGTGAACCGAGGCAGGTTGCGCCGCATGTCGTCGGCTGCGAAGTCGTCGGGAGTGCGGATCTGCCCGGTGAGGAACCCCCGGCCGAGCGGGCTGAACGGGACGAACCCGATCCCGAGCTCGCGCAGCACCGGCAGTACCCCGGACTCGGGATCGCGGGTCCACAATGACCACTCGCTCTGCACCGCGGTGATCGGATGTACGGCGGCCGCCGCGCGTACGGTGGCGCCGGACACCTCGGACAGCCCGAGATACCGGACCTTGCCGGCCGCTACCGCCTCGGCCATCGCGCCGACCGTGTCCTCGATCGCCACCTCCGGGTCCCGCCGGTGCAGGTACCACAGGTCGACATGGTCGACGCCGAGTCGTCGCAGCGAGGCATCGATCGCGAACCGTAGGTGTTCCGGCCTGCCGTCGACGAGTCTCTCGCCGTCGGTGAGCAGGCCGCACTTGGTCGCCAGCACCACCTCTTCGCGTCGGCCGGCCAGCGCCCGGCCGACCAGCGACTCGTTCTCGCCCGCGCCGTAGACATCGGCGGTGTCGAGGAACGTGCAGCCGTTGTCGACGGCGGCGTGCACGGTGGCGATGGACTCCGCCTCGTCGGTCGCGCCGTACGACTGCGACATCCCCATACAGCCGAGGCCGAGGCAGGACACGGTCAACTCACCCAGTCGCGACTCTCGCATGACGACGAACCTATCCGTCCGCCAGGGCGGTGTCTGACTCGGCAACAAATTGACAACGGTACGGACTCAGACGTTGGCCGATGTCATCGCGTGGTCCCGGCCGAACGTAGTTTCTGGTGTGGTCCGAGCCGAGGAGGGGACGTGTTCCGCTGATCCCGCTGTTCGAGACCGATCAGCCCGCCGTACCGGTCGACCTCGGTGTCAGCTGGCCGGCCGCCGTGCTGACCCTCGCCGTCAGCGCCGTCGTCCTCGGTCTCGGCGTCGCAGTACTCGCCGGCGCGCTCGGGCGGCGCACCCGGTACGCCGTGATCCGGGAGGAGCTCGGATGATCCGGACCGAGGCACGGCACGGCCTGGGCGTGCACACGCACGGGCTGGTGCACATCTACCGCAGCGACGGCCACGATGTCGCCGCACTCTCCGGTGTCGGGCTGACCATCGGTCCCGGCGAGCTGGTCGGGCTGCTCGGGCCGTCGGGCGCGGGCAAGTCCACGCTGCTCCAGCTGTGCGGCGGGCTGCTGCAGCCGAGCGCCGGCCGGCTGATGATCGGCGACCACAACCTGGCCCGGATGACCGGCCCCGAGCTGGACCGGATGCGCGCCGCTGACGTCGGCATCGTCGTCCAGGGCGCGGCACGCAACCTGATCCCCCACCTGAGCAGCGAGGACAACGTCCGGTACGCACAGGCTCCGGCTCGCGAGCTGGGTCGAAGACTGGGCCATGACCTGCCGCCGATCGACGAGATCCTCGCCCTGGTCGGTCTCGCGGACCACTCGGAGACGCCGCCGCGGGAACTGACGCCCGGCCAGGTCCAGCTGCTCGCGGTCGCGGTCGGGATCGCGACGTTCCCCGGCCTGCTGCTCGCCGACGAGCCGACCAGCCAGCTCGACCACCGGGCCCGAGACGCGGTGATCGACGCGATCCGGACGGTCAACGCGACGGTCGGGATGACCGTGCTGCTGATCACGCACGACCCCGAGGTCGCGGCCGCGCTGCCGCGGACCGTCACGATCCGGGACGGGCGGATCGCCAGCGAGGGCCGGTCCGGTGAGGAGTTCGCGGTGGTCGCGACCGACGGTTCGTTGCCGTTGCCGCCGCACGTGGCCGAGCTGTTGCCGCCGGGCACGCTGGTGCGGGTGACCGACGACGACGGCCAGGTCCGGCTCACCCCGGTGGGCCAGAACCAGACGCCGGTCCAGACGCTGGACCAGACGCTGGAGGACATGTCGTGAGCGAGGGCATCTCGGTCGAGCGGGTCACGGTGCGGTACGGCGACGTGGTGGCCGTCGCCGAGGCGAGCGTCCAGGTCCCGCCCGGCGCACTGGTCGCGGTCAGTGGGCCGTCCGGGGCGGGGAAGAGCTCGCTGCTGTGGGCGATCGCGGGCGCGCTGACACCGTCCGGCGGCACCGTGCTGGTGGACGGCGAGCCGGTCGGTGACCGGTCGGCGGCCAGCGTCCGCGGCGTCGTACTGATCCCGCAGGGCAACGGCCTGGCGCGGATGCTCACCGCCCGGGAGAACATCACTGTCCCGCTGATCGCCGGCACCCGCCGAGCCGCTCGCCGCGACGAGCCATCCGACTACCCCGGCGACTACCCCGGCGACCACCCCGGCGACCATCTGGACGACGACGAGATCGCCGACGAGATCGCCGGCCGGGTCGACCAGGTGCTGGCCGACGTCGGCCTGTCCGAGAGCGGCAACCACCTGGTGGAGGAGCTGTCCGGTGGGGAGCAGCAGCGGGTCGCGGTCGCCCGGGGTCTGGCCCAGCGCGGCGCGGTCGTCCTGGCCGAAGAGTCGACCAGCGAGCTGGACAGCACGAACCGGGAGCGTGTGGTCCGGCTGCTCCGGGCCGAGGCCCGTCGCGGTGCCGCCGTACTGATCGCGACGCACGACCCGGAAGTGGCGGCCGAGGCCGACGGGCACGCCGTGCTCGACGAGGGCCGGCTCAGCTGGGACCGCCCGCTGCACTGAGCGCCGCGAATCCGGAGCGTTATCTCGGGGTGCGTTTCTGCCCTCCGGGGTTACGCTGAGTGTGTGAGGTCGGGGAGGGGCTCGGTGCAGCTCATAGGCTCACCGGGGAAGTTGGCATTTCCTGCGGTCTGCGCCAGGTGTGGCGCGCCCGCCGGTCGGCGGATACGCGTCGAGAAGGTCTTCTCGCGCAGCCACGGCGACGTGCGCACGGCGTACGCGGTGCTCCGCGCCGACGTGCCGTTCTGCCTCAGCTGTACGAGCAAGCACCGGTCCGAGGAGACCGGCCAGCCGTTCGGCGAGCAGGTGGTGTCGCTGTTCCGGTCCGTGCTGCTCGTTCCCGCACTCGGGTTCGCCGTGGCCGCGCTCTGGTCGTTGCTACAGGCAATCGACCGGCTCGGTGGCGGGGAGTCCGCGCTGCTCTACGCCGGCCTGTTCGCCGGGTTCGCACTGCTGGCGCTGGTCTGCACGCGGACCGCGCTGCGGCGGACGCACCGGTACCGGGTGGCAGAGCCGAGCAGCGTCACCAGCGCGTTCGACTTCACCGACGACCTGTCGGAGATGTTCGAACGCGAACGGCACGACTACCGGCTCGCCAACCCGGTCTTCGGCGATGCGTTCGTCGCGGTGAACGCGTCCCGGGTCTGGCACAGCGACAGCGGACGCGCCCGGGCCGCCGACCGCGGGCGCTCCGCCGTACTGCTGCTGAGCCTGATCGGAGGAGTCGCCGTCCTCGGCTGGCTCGGGCTCAGCGCACTGCGCGGTTGACCGCGGAGACCACGGCCTTCAGCGACGCGGTGAGGATGTTCGCGTCCATCCCGACGCCCCAGTACACCTCGTCACCCACCTCGCACTCGACATACGCCGCGGCCGTCGCGTCACCGCCGGACGAGAGCGCGTGCTCGTGGTAGTCCAGCACCCGTACGTCGAGCTGCAGGGGCTTGATCGCGTCGACGAACGCGGACACCGGCCCGTTGCCCTCGCCCTCGAGCTCATGCGCCTCGCCGTCGCGGTACACCTTCACCCGGAGCGCGTCGTGCTGGCCCGCGGCGGAGGAGGTGTGCACCGCGTTCAGCTTGAGCCGGCCCTCGGCCAGGTACTCGGACGCGAAGATGTCCCACATCTGCTGCGGGTTCACCTCGCCGCCCTCGGTGTCGGTGTGCTGCTGGATCACCCGGCTGAACTCGATCTGCAGCCGGCGCGGCAGGTCGAGCCGGTGCTCGGCCTTCATGATGTACGCGACACCGCCCTTGCCGGACTGCGAGTTGACCCGGATCACGGCCTCGTAGCTGCGGCCGACATCCTTCGGGTCGATCGGCAGGTACGGCGCCTCCCAGGCGATCTCGGCGACCGGCTTGCCCTGCTCGGCGGCCTCCGCGTCGAGCGCCGCCAGGCCCTTGTTGATCGCGTCCTGGTGCGAGCCGGAGAATGCGGTGTAGACCAGGTCGCCGGCGTACGGCTGCCGCTCCGGGACCCGCATCTGCGTGCAGTACTCGACCGTGCGGCGGATCTCGTCGATGTCGGAGATGTCGATCTGCGGGTCGATGCCCTGGCTGAACAGGTTCATCCCCAGCGTGACCAGGTCCACGTTGCCGGTGCGCTCACCGTGCCCGAACAGGCAGCCCTCGACCCGGTCCGCGCCGGCCATCATCGCGAGCTCGGTCGCGGCAACCGCCGTACCGCGGTCGTTGTGCGGGTGCAGGCTGACCACGCTGTGCTCGCGCCGGGTCAGGTGGCGGCTGAACCACTCGATCTGATCCGCGTAGGTGTTCGGCGTACACATCTCCACAGTGGCGGGCAGGTTCAGGATGATCTGGCGGCCCGGACCCGGCTGCCACACGTCGCTGACCGCCTCGCACACCTCGACCGAGAACTCCAGCTCGGTGCCGGTGAAGATCTCGGGCGAGTACTGGTACCCGAACTCACAGTCGCCGAGCATCTCCTCGGCGTACTTCATCACGGTCTCGGTGCCGCGCACGGCGATGTTGCGGCACTCGGCCTTGTCCACGCCGAACACGACCCGGCGGAACAGCGGCGCGGTCGCGTTGTACAGGTGCACGGTGGCCTTCGGCGCGCCTTCCAGCGACTGCACGGTGCGCTCGATCAGCTCGTCCCGGGCCTGGGTGAGCACCGAGACGGTCACGTCGTCCGGGATCACGTCGCCCTCGATCAGGCTGCGGACGAAGTCGAAGTCGTACTGGCTGGCGCTCGGGAAACCGATCTCGATCTCCTTGTAGCCCATCCGCACCAGCAGGTCGAACATCCGGCGCTTGCGGGCCGGCGACATCGGCTCGACCAGCGCCTGGTTGCCGTCGCGCAGGTCTGTGGACAGCCAGCGCGGCGCCTTGGTCGTGACGTTGCCGGGCCAGGTCCGGTCCGGCAGGTCGATCGGGGTGAACGCGGTATAGCGATGGATCGGCATGCCGGACGGCTGTTGTACCGGCGTGGGCTGGTTCTTGGGTGACATCTGCGGTTGCTCCTCGCTGTGGTCCGGGATGACCGGCGGACGACGAAACTCCGCGGCGAGGGAACCGGCCTGTGTCAGGCCCCGCCGCGGCAGCGAAGGAGGAGAAGCTGGTGCCGCATAACGCTCGGGAGTCTAGCGGGGACCGTCCGCTTGGCAAACCCCGGTCTCGCTCATCGGGCTCTTGTGACCCGGCGTGTCGCTCATCATCGGGCCCTCGTGACCACGATTTGCCTTCAAGCGCACTCGAGTTCCTAGGCTTGCTGCATGACCGACCCCGCTGACCTGCTCGCGCTCGTCCAGGACCACGGCCTCGGCGTGCTGGTCACGATCAAGCGCGACGGGCGCCCGCAGCTGTCCAACGTCGGCTACGCGTACGACGCCCAGGCTCGCCGGGTCCGGGTGTCCATCACCGACGGCCGGGCCAAGACGGCAAACCTGCGCCGGGACCCGCGGGTGAGCTTCTACGTCAACGGCCCGCGCGGCCGCTCGTACGTCGTGCTCGAGGGCACCGCCTCGCTCAGCCCGGTGGCCGCGGCACCGGACGACGCAGTCGTCGACGAGCTGGTCGACGTGTACCGCGCGATCGGCGGCGAGCACCCTGACTGGGACGAGTTCCGCGCCGCGATGGTGACGGACCGCCGTCTCGTCTTCACTCTCGACGTCGACCACGTCTACGGCTGGGACGGCCGCTAGAAAACCTGTCGCGCTGGGACGGGGTCCGAGCGCACGCTGGTCTCGTGAAGATCAGCCAGCTGTCACCGGACGATGCCGTCGCCTGCGCCGAGGCACTGACGGTGTTCGACAGCGCCCGCGACGCCGACTGCCCGGACGCGATCAACCACACCGCGGTCAGCTACGCGGGTCTACTGCGGTACGGCTGGGACGGCGTTCCGCCGCGGAACTACCTGGCCCGCGACGACTCGGGCCGGCCGGTCGCCGTGCTGGCCGTCGACCTGCCGACCTACGACAACACCCACGTGGCCTGGTTCGATGTCACCGTCGCACCCGAGTTCCGGCGCCGCGGGATCGGCTCCGAGCTGCTCGGCATCGGCCTCGACATGGCGCGTGAGGCCGGGCGCCGGTCGGCCGGCATCGACGGCTGGGACCTGCCCGCCGGGGTGGCGTTCGCCGCGAAGCACGGCTTCGAGCAGAAGTCCGCCGATGTACGACGGCGCCAGCTGTTCGCCGACCTGGACTGGAACAAGCTCGACCTGATGTACGACGACGCGCTGGCCGCCGCCGGCGACTACGAGCTGCTGCGCGTGCGCGACGCCGTACCGGACGAGCTGCTCGACGACGTCGTGACCATGACGGCGGCGATCAACGACGCGCCCACCGACGACCTCGACATCGAGGACGAGGTGTTCACCGCGGAGCGGATCCGCGCCTTCGAGACCGCGATGGTCGGCTGGGACCGCCGGCTGTACCGGGTGATCGCCCGGCACAAGCGGTCCGGCGAGTTCGGCGGCCACTCGCTGGTCGGTGTCGAGCACGAGCGACCGCACGTCGGCTGGCAGCTGGACACCGCCGTGCTGCGCGCGCACCGCGGCCACCGGCTCGGCATGCTGGTGAAGATCGAGTTGCTGCGCTGGCTCCGTGAGGCGGAGCCGCAGCTCGCCTCGATCGACACCTGGAACGCCGAGTCGAACCAGCACATGATCGCGGTCAACGACGCGATGGGCTACCGGATCGTTGCCCGCGGCATCCAGTACCAGCGGAGCCTCTGACCCGTTCCGCGATACGGTGCGGTCATGTCCCGCTCAGGCGAGCTCGGCAGCGTCCACGAGGTGGATCTGCCCGGCGGCCGGATCCGGTACCGCGATCGCGGCGACGGCCCGCCGGTCGTGTTCGTGCACGGCCTGCTGGTCAACGCGGACCTGTGGCGGCACGTCGTGCCGGCGGTTGCCGGCGCCGGGTACCGCTGCCTAGCGCCGGACTGGCCGCTCGGGTCGCACGAGCTGCCGGTCCCGGACGCGGACCTGTCACCGCCGGGCGTCGCCGACCTGGTCGCCGCGTTCCTGGAACGGCTCGACCTGGATGACGTCACGATCGTGGCGAACGACACCGGCGGCGGCATCACCCAGATCCTGCTGACCCGGCACCCGGAACGGATCGGCCGGGTGGTGCTCACCCCGTCGGACAGTTTCGAGCGGTTCTTCCCTCCGGTGTTCTCGTTCCTGCCGCCGCTGGCGCGGGTGCCCGGCTCGACCTGGCTGCTGACGCAGACACTCAAACTGCGTGCCCTGCACCGGCTGCCGGTCACGTTCGGCTGGGTGGCCAAACGGCCGGTCCCGGCGGACGTGGTCGACTCGTACCTCACCCCGAGCCGGGACGACGCGGCGATCCGAGCCGACCTGCGGCGGTTCCTTCGCGGCGTGCACAACCGCTACACACTGGCCGCGGCCGAGGAGCTGCCCGGGTTCGGCAAGCCGGTGCTGCTGGCCTGGGCGAGCGAGGACCGGCTGTTCCCGATCGGGCTGGCACACCGGCTGGCCGCACTGTTGCCCAAGGCCACCATCCGGGCGATCCCGGACTCGTACACATTCGTGCCCGAGGACCAGCCGGAGCGGCTGACCCAGTACGTCCTGGAGTTCCTCAGGTCAGCTGCAGCGGAGTGAGCACGGCGATCTGGTAGCCGTCCGCGCCCTCGACGAGCTGGTAGCAGAACCGCTCGCGCGGCCGGCCGTCGTACGACCAGGTGACGTCGGCCCACACGCTCGCGGGCGCCTCGGCCATCACCGCGACCTGCCTGTCCACCGCGTCCACCCCGTCGTACTGGCTCCATGAGGAGGCGAAGAACTGCTCGGTCTGGCTGGTGTCGCTGACCGGGATCGACGTGCCGGGGAACAGGATCAACGCGGGGACCGCGTACATCCCGGCGATCGCTTTCTCGTCGCGGGCCAGCAGGGCCGCCGCGTATCCGTCGAAGAACTCGTCGACCTTGTCGATGGTTTTCGTCACGGCTGCCACGGTACGGCGAAAACCCGACACGCCTGTGGCGCCTTAACATCGGCACTGTGGACCGAGCCATCCGACTCGCGGCCGCCTCCCGCGACGGGCACCTGGCGCTGCGGCGGGTCGAGCGCCAGCAGGCACTGATCGAGCGGCTGCATGCCGCGCACGGTGAGCGGGTCCGGCTCGAACAGCTGGCCGGTGAGCTCGGCGTGTCCGAGCGCACGGTCGCCCGCGACGTGGAACGGCTCCAGCTCAGCGGGGTGCCGGTCAGCACCCACCAGGGCCGCGGTGGCGGGGTGTGCCTGGAGGCGACCGGTCCGGTGCCGCCGATCGCGTTCGACCTGCCCGAGGTGGCCGCACTGATGTCGAGCCTCGCGGTACTCGGCCCGACGGTCAGTGAGAGCGCCGCGTCGGCGATGCGCAAGCTGGCCGACGCGCTACGGCCGCCGGCCCGCGGCGCGGGAGGCTAGAAACCGAGCTTGCGCAGGTGCTTGGCGTCGGTCTGCCAGTTCTTGGCGACCTTGACGCGCAGGTCCAGGTAGACCGGCGTGCCGAGGATGGCCTCGATCTGCTGCCGGGCCGCGGCGCCGACCTCGCGCAGCCGGGACCCCTTGTGGCCGATCACGATGCCCTTCTGACTGTCCCGCTCCAGATACAGGTTCGCGTACACGTCCAGCAGCGGCTTGTCGACTGGGCGGCCCTCGCGCAGACCCATCTCCTCGACCACCACCGCGATCGAGTGCGGCAGCTCGTCCCGCACGCCTTCCAGCGCGGCCTCCCGGATCAGCTCCGCCACGAGTGCCTCCTCCGGCTCGTCGGTCACCTCGCCGTCCGGGTACAGCGGCACGCCGTCCGGCAGCTGCTGCACCAGCTCGCCGGCCAGCACGTCCACCTGGAACCCGTCCGTAGCCGACACCGGCACCACGCTCGCCCACTCGATCCCGAGTGCGTCGCCGAGCGCAGCGATCTCGGTCAGGTGCACGGCCATCCGGTCCGGGGTGACCAGGTCGGACTTGGTCGCCACCGCGACCTTCGGGGTACGACGTACCTTCGCGGCCTCGCCGGCCAGGTACCGGTCGCCAGGTCCGATCTTCTCGTTCGCCGGCAGGCAGACCGCGATCACGTCCACTTCCGCCCAGGTGGTCCTGACGATGTCGTTCAGCCGTTCGCCGAGCAGCGTGCGCGGCTTGTGCAGGCCCGGGGTGTCGACCAGCACCAGCTGCGCGCCAGGGCGGTTCACAATGCCGCGGACGGCGTGCCGGGTGGTCTGCGGCTTCGACGAGGTGATCGCGATCTTCTGACCGACCAGTGCATTGGTGAGCGTCGACTTGCCCGCGTTCGGGCGGCCGACGAAACAGGCGAAGCCACTGCGGAACTCAGGTTCTGCGGACACCGCGGACCTCACCATCCCAGTCCGCGATGTGCACCGCTACTCCGCGCCCGGCCAGGTCCCGGGCCGCCTCGAGGTGCACCGCCACCGGGTCGACCGCGGTCACCACGGCCGCTGCCTCCAGTCCCTCCGCCCCCGACGAGACCGCCATCGCGACAGCGGTCTCGAGCGCGGTGAGCTGGAGCGACGGCAACGTCACCGAGGCGGCCGCGTACGTCCGCCCGTCCAGGTCCCGTACGGCGGCCCCTTCGGCAGCCGCCTTCCGCGCCCGGCTGGCCCTGGCCAACGTCACCAGCTTCGCGTCCTCCTGTGACAACCCCTGCTCCTCGGTGCTCACGCGGCGACCACCCCCAGGTGGCGTGGGAAGGAGGAGGTCACGGGTGGGGCCTCTCGGCGGGTTCGGGGTGGTCGGGGCTGGTGTCGGTGGCGGGCTCGGCCTTGCGGACCAGCACGGTACCGAGCTGGTTGCGGCGCCCGGACGGGCGTTCGGCGACCAGCTCCAGCCCCTCGATCTCGACCTTGGCGCCGGGGATCGGGACCTTGCCGAGCAGCTTGGCCATCAGGCCGCCGACCGAGTCGACGTCGTCGTCGTCCAACGGTACGCCGAACAGCTCGCCCAGCTCGTCGATCGGCATCCGCGACGACACCCGGTACGCGCCGTCCGACAGCGCCTCGGGTGCGTCCGGCGCCTCGTCGTACTCGTCGGTGATCTCGCCGACGATCTCCTCGAGGATGTCCTCGATCGTGACCAGCCCTGCCGTCCCGCCGTACTCGTCGACGACGATCGCGACGTGCATCCGGGCCGCCTGCATCTCGCGCAGCAGCTCGTCGACCGGCTTGGAGTCCGGGATGTACATGCACGGCCGCATCACCGACTCGACCCGCTCGGTCGACTCGGCCTGCGCGTTGTCGTACACCCGGCGCATCACGTCCTTGAGGTAGACGACGCCGACGATGTCGTCCAGCGACTCCCCCACCACCGGGATGCGCGAGTACCCGCTGCGCAGCGCGAGCGAGGTGAGCTGGCGCAGCTTCTTGTGCCGCTCGATGAAGACCATGTCGGTCCGCGGCACCATCACCTCCCGCGCGATCGTGTCGCCGAGCTCGAACACCGAGTGGATCATCTGGCGCTCGCCGGACTCGATCACCGAGGTGCGTTCGGCGTGGTCGACCAGTGCGCGCAGCTCGGCCTCCGAGGCGAACGGCCCCTCGGCGAAACCCTTGCCCGGGGTGAGCGCGTTGCCCAGCAAGATCAGCAGCTTCGGGATCGGGCCGAGCACCTTGGTGAGTGCCATGATCGGGCCGGCCGACGCCAGCGCGACCCGCTCCGCGTTCTGCCGGCCGAGCGTGCGGGGGCCGACACCGATCACGACGTACGAGACCAGCACCATCATCGCGGCCACGATCAGCACGTGCTGCCAGGTCACCGGCAGCACCAGCGCGAACGCCTCCGCGACCAGCACGATCGCGGTGATCTCGCAGACCAGCCGGAGCAGCAGCGCGGTGTTCAGGTACTGCGGCGGGTCCTCGAGCAGCGTGCGCAGCCGGACCGCGCCACGCACCCCCTGCTCGACCCGCTCGTCGGCGCGCACGATCGAGTATGACGCCAGCGCCGCCTCGGCGCTAGCGAACAGTCCGGCCAGCAGCACCAGAACGCCGGCTACGACGAGTAGGACGGCGTCGTCGGACGTCATCTCCCGAGTCTCACTTCCGGATCGTGTCGGGTTCCGGGGGAACTCCGCTGTCCTGCGCCCGCCACGCCTCCAGCAGCCTGCCCTGCACGTCCCACATCTCGGCCTTCTCGGCCGGCTCGGCGTGGTCGTACCCGAGCAGGTGCAGGATGCCGTGCACGGTCAGCAGCTCCAGCTCGGCCCAGGTGCCGTGCCCGGCCTTGGCGCCCTGGGCGGCGGCGACCGCCGGGCAGAGCGCGATATCGCCGAGGTGCCCGAGCGGCAGGTCGGAACCGTCGCCGTCCCCGTCGCCGTCGGCCCCCGGACGCAGCTCGTCCATCGGCCACGACATCACGTCCGTCGGGCCGGGCAGATCGAGGAACTCGACGTGGTACCGCTCCATCGTCGCCTCGTCCACCAGCTTGATCGACAGCTCGCACTCCGGGTGCAGCCGCAGCGCCTCCATCGCGAACCTGCTGAGCTGCATCAGCCCGTTCACGTCGATGTCAACGCCGGACTCGTTGTTGACCTCTACGTTCATGCCCGCCGCTCGTGCACTGTGCCCTCGTACTGGTCGTAGGCGGCCACGATCCGGCCGACCAGCTTGTGCCGGACGACGTCGTGTGCGGTGAGCCGGCAGAAGGCTAGGTCCTCAACGTCCTCCAGGATCTCCTGGACGACCCGCAGGCCGGACTTGGTCCCGGTCGGCAGGTCGACCTGCGTGACATCACCGGTAACCACCATCTTGGAGCCGAACCCGAGCCGGGTGAGGAACATCTTCATCTGTTCCGGAGAGGTGTTCTGTGCCTCGTCCAGGATGATGTACGCGTCGTTCAGCGTCCGGCCGCGCATGTACGCCAGCGGCGCGATCTCGATCGTGCCCGCGGTCATCAGCCGCGGGATCGACTCGGGGTCGAGCATGTCGTGCAGGGCGTCGTACAGCGGCCGCAGGTACGGGTCGATCTTCTCCGACAGCGTGCCGGGCAGGAACCCGAGCCGTTCGCCCGCCTCGACAGCGGGTCGGGTCAGGATGATCCGGGTGACCTCTTTGGCCTGCAGCGCCTGGACCGCCTTCGCCACGGCCAGGTAGGTCTTGCCGGTACCGGCCGGGCCGATGCCGAAGACAACGGTGTGCTTGTCGATCATGTCGACGTACCGCTTCTGGTTCAGCGTCTTCGGCCGGATGGTGCGCCCGCGGCTGGACAGGATGTTCTGTGTCAGGACGTCGGACGGCGCCTCCTTGGTCGCGGCACGGATCATCGCGATGCTGCGCTCCACCGAGTCGGCGGTCAGGCCGTGACCGGTACGGACCACCGCGATCAGCTCGTCGACCAGCCGCTCGGCAAGTGCGAGCTCGGGCGGCTCGCCGGTCATGGTGATCTCGTTGCCGCGGACATGGATGTCCGCGTCGAACTCCCGCTCGAGGATCCGGAGGAACTCGTCGCCCGCGCCGAGCAGCGCGACCATGTCGATGCTGTTCGGTACGACGACCTTGTGCGACGGTTTGTCGGCGCTTGTATTAGCCGCAGCCGACGCCCCTTCAACACTGCGCGACGGCTGGATACTTCGCGTCCTGGACAGCCTGTCCTCCTGGTGACGGGTGATACGGATGCCGTCCACTGTAGCCGCCCGGACCCCGCCCGATCATCCGGAATACGGACGGCAGATCACCGCTCAGCCAGGTGGCCAGGTGAGCCGGCGGCCGCCGAGCACGTGCCCGTGCACGTGGAACACGCTCTGCCCACCGCCGGCACCGGTGTTGAACACGATCCGGTACCCGCTGTCCGGCAGTCCCGCGGCCTGCGCGACCTCGGTACAGGTGGCGACCAGCCGGGCGGTCAGCCCCGGGTCGGCGGCGGCGAGGGCGGCCAGGTCCTGGTGATGTGCCTTCGGGACGACGACCACGTGGGTGGGCGCCTTCGGGTCGATGTCCCGGAACGCGAGGCAGGCCTCGTCGTCGAGCACCACGTCGGCCGGGATGTCGCCGGCGACGATCTTGCAGAACAGGCAGTCGGTGTCCGCCACGGTCGAGTCCTTTCTCGCCCCGGCACCGTACCGGATCAGCGCAGGGATTGGTCACGGTCTCGGCTCACCTCGGTCACGGTTGTCAACCTGACCGATGACGAAGGCGTCGACTCGGTGTGACACAGCCCGCCGTGGTGTACGAAGATCTCGTGGCCCGCGAGTCCTGGGGTGCCGACGAGGCGCTGACCACCGTCTACAGCGCGCACTACACGTCGCTGGTGCGGCTCGGTGCGCTGCTGTTGCACGATGCCGGGGCCGCGGAGGAGATCGTGCAGGACGCGTTCGTCGCGATGCATGCCCGGTGGAACCGGCTGCGCGACCCGGAGAAGGCACTGGCCTACCTGCGTACCTCGGTGGTGAACCGGTGCCGGTCCCGGCAGCGGCACCTGGTGGTGGTCGACAAGCACACCCCGCGCGCGCTGCCGGACGAGCCGAGCGCGGAGCAGGCGGCGCTGGCCGTCGCCGGCACCGACGCCGTGATCGCCGCGATGCGGCGGCTGCCGGAGAAACAGCGCACGGTGATGGTGCTGCGGTACTACGGCGACCTGTCCGAGGCAGAGATCGCCGACACGATGGGCATCAGCAGAGGTGCCGTCAAGAGCCACGCCGCGCGGGCCGCCAAGTCCCTGCGCCTCGCCCTGGAGCCACTGTCATGACCGACCACGACCCGATCGGCGACGAGGTACGACGGGCCCTCGAGCGTGAGGCCGAGCAGGTCCACCCGGACCCCGACGGGCTGTACCGGATCCGGGAACGGATCGACGCCGGCCGCGGTACGCCGGTGCGCTCCCGTCGTCCGTGGGTGCTCACCGCGGCCGGTGCCGCGCTCGGTGCGGCCGCCGCGGTCGGCGCCTTCGCCGTCCTCAGCCCGGACGCCACCAAGGACACCGCCACCTCCCCGGAAGTCGCCGGAAGCACCAGTACGACGCCGAGTACGGCCTCCCACTCGCCTCGGGTCGTCGTACCGCCGCCGACGGCGCTGCCCAGGTCATCGCCGACACCGGAACGGGGCGGCCCGACCAACACGGTCAAGCCACCCACCATCGCCAGCCCGCCGGACGACGCGCGGGCGGTGCCGGTCTACTGGCTCGGCTCCGTGGTCGGTCGGCCCGAGCTGCCGCCACGGTTGTACCGTACGTTCGTCCGGATCGCCGACGAGGACCCCGCGGCCGGCGCGATCCGGGTGATGGCGACCGGACAGGCCGGCGACCCGGACTACCGCTCGCCG
>Ga0075419_10000330_pt1 | contig 28949 bp, 25 predicted proteins | sample SoiMetdeltSBSDD3_FD_76900 | JGI IMG/M metagenome (GOLD analysis project Ga0075419, IMG submission 76900) | Bulk soil microbial communities from a Populus tree surrounding site in Tennessee, USA - Soil MetaG P. deltoides SBSDD3 | ecosystem: Environmental > Terrestrial > Soil > Tree plantation... | reverse complement strand
CGGCCGGTCGAGACCCTTCGCGATGACGCGGCGAGCACCGCTGTTTACGTTGATCTGCGAGACCTGCCCGGCCGCCATCTCGCTGACGTAAACCGCACTGTCGTCGGCAATGGCGAGCCCGAGCGGTGCGGCGAGATCGGCGAGGATCTCGTCGCGTTCCTCGCCGCTGCCGTTCCCGGAAATTCTGCTCAGCTTGCCGCGGGTCGTCTCCGCGACGATCAGCGCTCCGGACGGCATCTCGATCGCGTTGCCGGCGTGCGTATCGGTCCAGCTCTGGACGAGCTTCATGGTGCTGCGCTCGTAACGCTGCACGGGCCCCTCGTTGTTGGTCACGATGACGTAGCGCTGAGTCGCCGTGACGGCGACGGGATAACCGATAGTCGTGCCGGCTGCGTGCGAGCGAGCGACGTCGGTGACTTTGCCCTGTACTGAATCGACGGTGCGCAGCGCGAACACGTCAGCGACGTAGAGCGTGTCGCGCGAGCCGTCGGCGACCGCGGCAATGCCGAGCGGAATCGCGAGCTTGCCTTTCACGACCTGGCGCGCCGTTCCCTTGACGACGTCGACTTGCTGAATGCCGTTGTCCGCCATGTTCGAAACGAACACGCGGTCGCGCGCATCGATCGCGAGATTGTCGAGCGCCGTCGCCAGCTTCGCGACGACCTTCTTCTTGCCGCTGCCGATGTCGACGCGCACGACTTCGCCGCGCGCCGTGTCGAGCACGTACAGGTTCCACTTCGAATCGAAGTTCGCCGCGGCCGGCGTGTCGAAGCCGTCGGCAACGACGTCGAGCTTGCCGTTGTCGGGATCGATGCGCACGACCTGCTTCTTGAACCACAGCGGTCCGTACAGCTTGCCGTCGGGCCCGATGTCGAAGCCGTTGAAGCCGCCGAGGTCTTGCAGAATCAGCCGCGGCGGCTGCGCGCCGGCCGGATCGATCTCCCACAGGCCATCGCCGCCGAACACCTGCGCCGCGAACAGCCGGCCGTCGCTCTTGCGCACGTTGATGGAATTGACGCTGACGAGCTCGGCGATCTTGCGAATCGGCCCGTCGCCCTTGCGAGCGCGCACGACGCCGTGCTGGATCGAGGTCCAGACGACGGTGCCGTCGGCCAGAAAGACCAGGTCGTCGGCCATGCCATCGGGCGCGCCGACGAAGCTCGTGACCTTGCCCGTAGCAGTGTCGACGCGATAGATGCTGTGGCCGACGACGCTGCCCGCGTACAGCACGCCTTGCGCATCGAACGCGAGGCCGTGCACACCATGGAAATCGGACGGCGGTACCAGGCGATCGAGCTGGTAGCGATCGCTGGTCGGCTGCGCGAGCGCCGTGTGCATCGAGACGGCCGCAATGGCGGCCAACCAGAGACTCAGCCTGCGAGCTCTGCGCATACGATCCCCCAGCGTGTCGATTCGGTCAGTGTTCTCTTTAGTCGTCGCCGCGCGTGCGCTTCGCCCGCATCCAGATCACGGCGATGACGATGGCGACGACGAGCAGCAGTACGGCGATACGCATCGAGTCATTCCTGCAGCGGCACTTTGAAACGTTCGGTCAGGGCAGCGAGATCTTGCGGCGTGTCGAGATCGACCGCGGCATTCGACATCGGCACACGCACCAGCCGATAGCTGTTGCGCTCCAGGACCGCGCGCGCGCCACGGTCGCCGCGCAACTCGGCCAGCTCGGAAAAGCACAGGCGCGGAAAGATCGCCGGCACGCCGACGTGCTGATCGTAGACGCTCGCGGCGATCAGGCTCTGCTCGCCCTTCCACGCCGCGGCCAGCCGCTTGAGATCGTCCGCGTTGACGCCGACCTGATCGCCGAGCAGCACCAGCACGGCATTGCATCCCGGCGGCAGCGACGCGATACCGAAGCGCAGCGACGAGCTCATCCCCTCTTCCCAAAAGCGGTTCACGATGACCGATGCCGGCGAGTGCGCCAGCAGATGCGTCATTTCGCGCGCGTGCGCGCCCACGACGACGGTGACCGCATTGCCGGCCACGGCAACTGCATTCGACACCACGATGTGCAAGGCCGGCCGGCCCCCGAGCTTGACTAGCTGCTTCGGCTGCCCGAGGCGGGTCGATGCGCCCGCTGCCAAGACGAGGACGTGAAGGGACATAGAAGCAGTGATCGACCTGACGTCCAAACAATTACGTATGGGGCCGAGGGGTTTCGAATCCCCGCGGGATCCCCATACTATAGCCAACCGCTATCCCCAACCGCCTTTGTTCCCCGATGGCCATTCGTCCCGTCCTCAAAATGGGAGACCCACTGCTGCTGCAGGTCGCGCGGCCGGTGCAGCGCTTCGACTCAATCGAGCTTGCGACGCTGCTCGAAGACATGCACGACACCATGGAGGCGCTGAACGGTGCCGGGCTGGCAGCGCCGCAGATCGGCGTTTCGCTGCAAGTGGTCGTTTTCGGGGTCGCGCGCAATCCTCGGTATCCGCAGGCAGAGGAAGTGCCGTACACGGTGCTGATCAATCCGCAGCTCGAGCCGGTGACGGATGACATGGAGGAAGGCTGGGAGGGCTGCCTGTCCGTGCCCGGCATGCGCGGGCTCGTGCCGCGCTACACGAAGCTCCGCTATCGCGGCTTCGACCAGGCCGGCAAACCCATCGACCGCACGGTGGGCGACTTCCACGCACGCGTCGTGCAACACGAAGTCGACCACTTGAACGGTATCCTGTACCCGATGCGCATCCGCGACCTGCGGAACTTCGGCTTCAACGAGACGCTGTTCCCGGGCCAGGATCTGCAGGACGACTAAGTCGGAGTTTTCCATGGCTGCTGTCCCTCAATCTGCGATTTCGCTGCGTGACATGTCGCTGTTTCGCGAGCAGGCCTTCGTCGGCGGGCGCTGGGAAGGCGCTGCCAACGGGCAGACGAAACAGGTCTTCAATCCGGCCACCGGGGGCCGCATCGGCACGATCCCGAATCTCGGCGCGGCCGAAACGCGGCGCGCGATCGAAGCGGCCGACAAGGCGCTGCCCGAGTGGCGAGCGCGCACGGCCAAGGAACGTGCCCAGATCCTGCGCAAGTGGTTCGATCTGATGATGGCGAACCAGGAAGACCTCGCGGTGCTGATGACGATCGAGCAGGGCAAGCCGCTGCTCGAAAGTCGCGGTGAGATCGCCTACGCAGCGTCGTTCATCGAGTGGTTCGCGGAAGAAGGCAAGCGTGCCTACGGCGACGTGATTCCTGCGCATGGTCGCGACAAACGCATCGTCGTCCTGAAGCAGCCGATCGGTGTGACCGCGGCCATCACGCCGTGGAATTTTCCGGCGGCGATGATCACGCGCAAGGCAGGCCCGGCGCTCGCGGCGGGTTGCACGATGGTGGTCAAGCCCGCGGAGCTGACGCCGTATTCCGCGCTGGCGATGGCCGTGCTCGCGGAGCGCGCCGGCGTTCCAGCGGGCGTGCTCTCGGTGGTGACCGGCGATTCGAAGCAGATCGGCGGCGAGCTGACGAGCAATCCGCTCGTTCGCAAACTGAGCTTCACCGGCTCGACGCAGGTCGGCAAGCTGCTGATGTCGCAGTGCGCGGCGACGGTCAAGAAGACGTCGATGGAGCTGGGCGGCAACGCGCCGTTCATCGTGTTCGACGACGCTGACCTCGAAGCTGCCGTCAATGGCGCGATCGCTTCGAAGTATCGCAACGCCGGGCAGACATGCGTGTGCGCGAATCGGATCTTCGTGCAGGCCGGCATTTACGACCGGTTCGCGCAGCGGCTCGCGGAAGTGGCCTCGAACCTGAAGGTCGGCAACGGGCTCGACCAGGACACGAAGCTCGGACCGCTGATCGAAGAGAAAGCAGTCGCCAAGGTCGAGGAGCACGTGCGCGACGCCGTGAGCAAGGGCGCGAAGGTCGTCGTCGGCGGCAAGCGCATCGAAGGTGCCGGGTCCTTCTACGCACCGACGGTGCTGACCGGCATCCGCTCGGACATGCTCGTGATGCACGAGGAGACGTTCGGTCCGGTCGCGCCGCTGATGAAGTTCGACACCGAGGAAGAAGTGATCCGCCTCGCGAACGCCACCGAGTTCGGCCTCGCGAGCTACTTCTACACTCGCGACGTCGGCCGCGCCTGGCGCGTCGCCGAGAGGCTGGAAAGCGGCATCGTCGGCATCAACGAAGGCATCATCTCGACCGAGGTCGCGCCGTTCGGCGGCGTCAAGGAAAGCGGCATCGGCCGCGAAGGCTCGAAGTACGGCCTCGAGGAATATCTCGAGATCAAGTATCTCTGCTACGGCGGCGTATGAAAGCCAGCGTCAGGTGGGTGCAGGACGTGATGTTCGTCGGCGAGTCCGGCTCCGGTCACGCTGTCGTGATGGACGGCGCGCCCGACACGGGCGGACGCAATCTCGGCGTGCGGCCGATGGAAATGCTGCTGCTCGGTCTCGGCGGCTGCACGGCGTTCGACGTCGTGATGATCCTGAAGCGCGGCCGCGAGCCGGTCACGGGTTGCGTCGTCGACATGGACGCCGACCGCGCGGAAACCGAGCCGAAAGTGTTCACGCGCATCGCGATGCGCTATCGCGTCAGCGGCCGCGGGCTCGATCCGAAGAAAGTCGAGCGCGCGGTGCATCTGTCCGCGGAGAAGTACTGCTCCGCGACGGCGATCCTCGCGAAGACCGCGCAGATCTCGCACGAAATAGAAATCATCGACAGTTCCCAACATATCTCATGACCAAGGGAGCCACCACATGAAACGCAGCGCATCCGCAGTCTGGAAGGGCGGGCTGAAAGACGGGCGCGGGACGATCTCGACGCAGAGCCAGGTGCTGCAGGACACGCAGTACTCGTTCAGCACGCGCTTCGAGGAAGGCAAAGGCACGAATCCCGAAGAGCTGATCGCGGCTGCGCACGCGGGTTGCTTCTCGATGGCGCTGTCGGCGCAGCTCGAGAGCGCGGGCAAGAAGGCCGAGAGCATCCAGACCGAGGCAGTCGTGACGCTGGACAAGACCGACGCCGGCTTCACGATCACGGCCGTGCACCTGAAGGTCCGCGCCAAGGTGCCGGGCGCTGCGCCGCCGGATTTTCAGACCGCGGCGGAGAACGCGAAGAAGGGGTGCCCGGTGTCGCGCGTGCTGAACGCGCAGATCACGATGGAAGCGAAGCTCGAAGGCTGGACCTGACGGAACTGCTGTCTGAGCACCCGGTTCGGTCGCGCGATGAGGATCGCCGGTGCAGCGGCCGCTGCGCTGATGCTCATCGGTCTCTGGGGATTGTGGTCCGTATGGCGGCAGCCAAGTTACCTGCCGCCGCGCGGCGACGAGATCGCCATCCTGCTGGAGCTGGCCGGAGTTTTTCCGGACAACTACGGGATCATGTGGCGCGAGCACGCGGCGCTGCGCGCGACGGATCCCGAAGCGAAAATGGATCCTTCGTTGCTGGGCGATGCGCAGTTCATGCACAGGCTCACGACCGGCGCCGAAGGCAAAGTGCGCATAGAGGTCGAGTACCGCTTCTACCCAGCCGATCACAAAGTCACCGCTGACAGGACGCCAGCATGCGCTTGCATCTCGGATAGCAGCCCGCAATGCCAGGGCGCGCTTGCATACGGCAACTACCAGTTCTCGCTCGCGGCGACGTACGACGGCGAGGCGTGCACCACGCCGTTCAATCCCAAGCGACAGGAAGAATTCCGCCGCGCGATGCAGACGGCCGATCGCCTGATCGGCCTCTATCTTCAGCCGCTGCGTCGCAAGCCTTCCTGGCTCTGAGGCGCGGCGGCAGCCCACAGATAACTCGCGAAAGTCAGGACACCGCCGGCGGTCATGATCGCAGCCAGCCTGCTCACGGTGCCGTCGTTGAAAGCCGCGACGGCGAAACCGCTCGCCATGGCCAACGCGGATTGCAGCGCGCCCATCAGCGCCGACGCGGCGCCCGCTTCTGCTCCGTGTGGCGCGAGTGCGAGCGCGGCGACATTCGGCGTGACGCGCCCGACAGTGACGAAGAACGTCAACTGCAACGCTACGACCATCCACAGCGGCACCATCCAAAAGGATGTCAGCGCGAACAGCGCCGCACCGATCAGCGGCGGCATCCACACGTAGCGTGCGAGCACGTCGCGCGGACCCATCGTGCGCAGCGCGACCATGTTGAGGCGGCTCGCCGTCATGAACGCGAAGCCGTTCAGGCCGATCAGCGCGCCGAACTCTTGCGGCGAAAGTCCGTAGCGCACGGTGAGCACTGTCGGCGCGCCGGTCACATAGGCGAACAGCGCACCCATGCCGAAGCCGCCGACCAGCGAATAGCCGACCAACGCTCGATCCTTGCCGAGACGGACATACGTGCGCAGCACGCTCGCCAGGTTCAGAGGCGTCACGACCGACTCAGGTCGCGATTCGCGCAGCGCGAAGTGTGTCGCCGCGAGCAAGACCACGCCGAGCGCGACCTGGAACACGAAAGTCCCACGCCAGCCGAAATGCGTCACGACGAAGCCGCCGCCGAGCGGTGCGAGTATCGGCCCGAGCGCGACGATCATCATCAGGAGCGAGAATGCGCGCGCGGCTTCGTGAGGCTCGCAGCGATCGCGCACGATCGCGCGCCCGATCACGAATCCGGCTGAACCGCCGAGCGCCTGCACGACACGCATCAATGTGAGCGCTGGCATGCTGCTGGCGAGCGCGCAACCCGCAGCGCCGAGCGCATACAGCGCGAAGCCGAAATACAGCGGCGGCTTGCGGCCGAAGCGATCGCTGATCGGCCCGTAGAAGAGCTGACTCACAGCGATGCCGACCAGGTACGCGGCCATCGTGGTCTCGACGCCGCGGACGCCGAACTCGCGTTCGATCGCCGGGAAGCCCGGCAGGTACATGTCGATCGACACCGGGCCGATAGCGGCCATGGCCGCCACCAGCAGCAGCCAGCGGGGAACGCGATGCGATGACTGCATTCGCTAGTAGACGACCACGCTGCGGATCGACTCACCCGAATGCATCAGGTCGAAGGCCTTGTTGATGTCGGCGAGCGGCATCGTGTGCGTGATCAGATCGTCGATGTTGATCTTGCCGTCCATGTACCAGTCGACGATCTTCGGCACGTCGGTGCGGCCGCGCGCACCGCCGAACGCCGTGCCCTTCCACACGCGCCCGGTCACGAGCTGGAACGGCCGCGTCTTGATCTCCTGGCCCGCACCCGCCACACCGATGATCACCGACACGCCCCAGCCGCGATGACAGCACTCGAGCGCCTGGCGCATCAGATCGACGTTGCCCACGCACTCGAAGCTGTAGTCGGCGCCGCCGTCGGTCAGCCCGATCAGGTGCTGCACCAGGTCGCCGCCGACCTCCTTCGGATTCACGAAGTCGGTCATGCCGAACTTCTCGGCGAGCGCACGCCGGCGCGGGTTGAGATCGACACCGATGATGCGATTCGCGCCCACCAGCTTCGCGCCCTGCACGACGTTCAGGCCGATGCCGCCGAGACCGAACACGACCACATTTGCGCCCGGCTCGACCTTCGCCGTGTTCATGACCGCGCCGATGCCGGTCGTCACGCCGCAGCCGATGTAGCACACCTTGTCGAACGGCGCGTCTTCGCGGATCTTCGCCAGCGCGATCTCCGGCAGCACGGTGTGATTCGAGAACGTCGAACACCCCATGTAGTGATGGATCTTGTCCTTGCCGATCGAGAAGCGGCTGGAGCCATCGGGCATCACGCCCTTGCCCTGCGTCGCGCGAATCGCCGTGCACAGATTGGTCTTGCGCGACAGGCACGCCTTGCACTGGCGGCATTCCGGCGTGTACAGCGGGATCACGTGATCGCCGGCTTTCAGCGAGGTCACGCCGCGGCCGACATCGACGACGACGCCGGCGCCTTCATGACCGAAGATCACCGGGAACAGGCCTTCCGGATCGGCACCCGAGCGCGTGAATTCATCGGTATGACACACACCGCTCGCCTTGATCTCCACCAGCACTTCGCCGTCACGCGGTCCATCGAGCTCCACAGTGGTGACTTCGAGCGGCTTACCGGCAGCGTATGCGACTGCAGCGCGTGTTTTCATTGGGGTGACCTCGGGGAGTCAACTGTATTCTGCGCTCATCGCCAGCGCGTGCGCCACTGCACGATGGCCCCGTCCGGCATCGCGGTCACGGTGAGCGAGCTGCTGCCGGCGTCCAGTCCGAGGAAGGCGTCGTTGACGAACGAGGCCATGAAGTTGCCGAGCGCCATGCTGAACAGCGTATCCGCCGGGAAGTGCCAACCCGCCTCGATGCGTGACCAGGAAGTGCCGATCGTCAATGCATACAGACCGATGTCCAGCGTGCGACGCACTCCGACCGGCATGTCGATCGACTGCAGGTTGCGCGAAGCGAGCCGCGTGTGGACGGCCGAGCTCGAAGTGTGGCCGGAGGGGAAGCTCTCGTCGTCCGCGCCGTTCGGTCGCGTCCGGCCGACCGTCTTCTTCAACGTACGCGTGATTGCGACGGTGCTGCTGACGGCCGCTACGTCGACCAGCGTGCCTTTGGCCTTGTTGGCGAGCCATTCGCCGAACTCGTCGCCGCTCGGCGTCGCAACGATGGTGATGTAGTGCGCCACGGCCGAGGCCGCGCGCAGATCGTCGCTCCACTCCTCGGCACTGCTTTGCGAACCGAAAACCGGCGTGTGCTCGCGCGCCCAGTCTGAAGTGCGCTCGTCGAGATCGTCGATCTGCAGGACGGCAGCGCCCGCGAGCGGTGCCCAGACCCAGGGATCGCGAGCAGCATTGGCCGCCGAAGCTCGAACGCGCTCCCAACCGGGCCGCCACGTCGCGTCCTCACCCCAGCCGCGCCCCGAAGGCAGCGTGCCGCAGCCGGCGAGAATCAGCGCGAGCATTGGCAAAAGCTTATTCGTGGCGCAACGCCTCGATAGGATCGAGCTGCGCGGCGCGCCTGGCCGGGAAGAAGCCGAACACGATGCCGACGGCCGCAGAGAACGCGAACGACAGGATCACGATGCCGGGATTGAACACGAACGGCACCTTGAACGCACTGGTCGCGAGCAGTGCGGTACTCAAGCCGAGCGCAATGCCGATGATGCCGCCGAACGCGGCGAGCGTGACCGCTTCGACGAGGAACTGCAGCAGCACGTCGCGCGCCATGGCGCCGACCGCGAGGCGCGTACCGATCTCGCGCGTCCGCTCCGTCACCGACACGAGCATGATGTTCATGATGCCGACACCGCCGACGATCAGGCTCACCGCGGCGACGGCACCGAGCAGCGCCGTGAGCACGCGCGACGAGCTCGTGAAGGCGCTCGTGACCTCTTTGAGGTCGCGCACGTTGAAATCGTCTTCGGCGCCGTCGCGAATCTTGCGTCGCTCGCGCAGCAGTCGCTCGAGATCCGCCTGGACCTTCTCGGTGGAAACGCCGTCGCGCGCCGAGACCATGATCGCGTTGACGTCCGAGTTGCCTGCCATGCGTCGCTGCAGCGTGCGCAACGGCACGACCACGAGATCGTCCTGGTTCTGACCGAAGCCCGACTGTCCCTTCACCGACAACAGGCCGATCACCTGGCATGACAGCTTGCCGAGGCGGATCGACAGACCGATCGGGTCCTGGTCGCCGAACAGTTCCTGCTTGACCGTGTCGCCGAGCAGGCAAACGGCCGCGCCGGCGCGCAGCTCGCTCTCCGAGAAATTGCGGCCCGACGCCAGCGGCCAGTCGCGCACTTCCAGATATTTGTCGCTGGTGCCGGTGACCTGGGTGGACCAGTTGGCGTTGCCGTAGATCGCCTGCGTCCCGGTGTTCGAGCTCGGCGCCACGGCACGCACGCCGGAAATGTCGTTCTCGATCGCGGTCACGTCCTCCATCGTGAACGGCGGTGCCGATGAGCGCGCGCCGCCACCGCCGCCGAATCCCTGGCCGCGAAACACCTGCAGCAGGTTCGTGCCGAGCTTCTGGATATCCGCCTGCACCTGCGCCGTCGCGCCCTGGCCGATCGTGACCATCGTGATGACGGCCGCCACGCCGATGACGATGCCGAGGATCGTGAGCGACGAGCGCAGCACGTTGCGGCGGATCTCGCGCAGCGCCAGCAGCATCGCATTCCAGAACATCAGGCGACCCCTCGCACGGGCGTGTTGGCCTCGTCGCTTTCGATCGCGCCGTCGCGGAAGCGCACGATGCGTCGCGTCCATCCCGCAATGTCCGGCTCGTGCGTCACCATGACGATCGTGATGCCGCGCTGCTCGTTGAGGGCGGTGACCACCCTCATGATCTCGACGCTGGTCGCCGTGTCGAGATTGCCCGTCGGCTCGTCGGCGAACAGCACCTGCGGCTGCGCGACGATGGCGCGTGCGATGGCAACGCGCTGCTGCTGACCGCCCGACAACTGGCTCGGGACGTGCGACTCACGGCCTTGCAGTCCCACTTCGTGCAGCGCCTTGCGTGCGCGCGCATGACGTTCGTCGGCGGGCAGGTGCCGATAGATCAACGGCAGCTCGACGTTTTCGAGCGCAGTCGTGCGGCTCAGCAGGTTGAAGCCCTGGAACACGAAGCCGAGATGATTACGGCGCAGCAGCGCACGCTGGTCCGCGGTCATCGTGCCGACTGGCACGCCCAGGAAGCGGTAGGTGCCGGCGGTCGGCGTGTCGAGGCAGCCGAGGATGTTCATGCAGGTCGACTTGCCCGAGCCGCTCGGGCCCATGACCGCGACGAACTCGCCGGGCGCGATCGCGAGATCGATGCCGCGCAGCGCGCGCACCTCGCCTTCGCCCTCGCCGTACACCTTCGTGACCTGCGACAGCTCGATCACGTGGCGCGGAGGTGTCGGCATGCCGGTCATTTCTTGGGCGCTTCTTCGTCGACGATGACTTTGACGCCGGGCTCGACCTTGCGCTCGAGCGCCTGTTTGAATCTTTCGTCATTGGCCATCGGACCGCCCATGCGTCCGCCGCCGGGCGTCTGGCCGCGCGGGAGTACTTGCGTCATGCGACCGTCCGTCGCGCCCGGTCGGAAGATCGCCATGGCGGGCTTGCCGTCTTCGAGCACCCAGATGCGTCCCACGCGTCCGCCGCCGCGTTGCTGACCGCCGAACATGCGGCGCGGCATCTGCGGCATCAGCGCCGAGAGCGCGCCCCGCGATTGCTGCGCATTCGGCTGCGCACCCGGCACGTCGACGCCTGTCGGCGTAAAGCGCAGCGCGGCATTCGGCACCAGCGTTGCGCCCTCGATGTTCGTGGTTACGATCTCAGCGGTCGCGGTCATGCCCGGACGCAGCAGCAGATCGGAGTTGTCCACTTCGAGTACCGTCTCGTATGTCACGACGCCGGTCGAAGTCGCGCTGGCCGCGGAGCCCTGGCCGCTGGTGCTGCTCGTGCTCTTCTGCGTGTTGTTCGAGGCGAAGTCGACGCGCGTGATCTTCGCGTGGAACTGGCGATTGGGGAACGCGTCGACCGTGAACGACGCCGCCTGGCCGACTTCGACGGAGCCGATGTCCGCCTCGTCGACCGCCACGTGCAACTCCATCTTCTTGAGATCTTCCGCAAGCGTGAACAGCACCGGCGCCTGGAGCGAGGCAGCGACCGTCTGGCCCGGCTCGACCGAGCGCACCAGCACGATGCCGTTGATCGGCGATTTGATGTCGGTCTTGCTGAGATCCGTCTTGACTGCATCCAGATTGGCTTGCGCTTGCGCAACGGACGCACGGGCCGCGGCTTCTTCGCCTTCGCCTTGCGCGACTGCAGACTCGCCGACGTCCATGTCCTGCTGTGAAGGCAGTTTGTTGCCGCTCAGCTCGCGCACCTTCTGCAGCCGTGCAAGATTTGCACGCGCCTCTTTCAGTCCAGCGACGCTTTGCAGAACGCGCGCCTGGGCCGAAGCGAGCGAGCTCTGCGCTTGCAACACCTGCGCTTCCAGGCGCACGGTGTCGAGCTTCGTCAGCACTTGACCCGCTTTGACCGTGTCGTTCACATCCACGGCGACGCTGCGGATTGTGCCCGACAGCTCGCTGCCGATATCCACCTGGTTGACCGGCTCGAGATTGCCGGTCGCGGTGACCGTCACGGTGAGGTCGCCGGTCGTCACGTCCTGAGTCACGTACTTGGTTTCACCGTTGCCGCCGCGGCCGAAGATCAGATAGCCGACCACGATCACGACCAGCGCGATCGCGCCCCAGCGCGCCCAGCGTTTCCACGGCGCCGGCGCGCCGGGCCCGTAGTCGGGCGTCGAGACCTCCGGCGCAGTCGATGGATTGGTTTCGGTGTCCACGTACTTATTCCTTTGGAAAGATGCTCCAGCCGCCACCGAGCGCCTTGTAGAGGCGCACCAGGTTGGCAGTCACTTCGCCGTCGCTCACGGCGAGCGAGTCTTCGAGCTGGATGAGCTGACGGTCGGCGTCGAGCACCGTCTGGAAATCCACGAGTCCGGAGTTGTATTGAGTGAGTGCGAGCTCCGAGGCACGGCGCGCGCTTTCGACACCCAGCTGCAACGCTTCATGCCGGAGATGTTCATTGGTCGAGGCGGTGAGCGCATTCTCGACCTCCTCGTAGGCGGCGAGCACCGTGGCTTCGTACGAAGCGAGCGCCTGGTCGACCAGCGCGTTCTGCACGTTCACGTTCTGCCGCAAGGCGCCGCCGCGGAAGATCGGCAGGTTCAACGACAGTCCGACGCGATCGGAGCGGATCCCGTCCGCGAGATCGCTCGCCGACAGCGCCTGCAGCGTGATCGAGCCGCTCAACGAGAGACTTGGATAGAGCGCGGCGACTGCGACACCGACTTCGGCAGTCTGCGCCGCGAGGCGACGCTCGGCGCTGCGGATGTCGGGACGGCGACGCAAGACATCAGCCGGCACGCCGGCGGCAATCTCCAGCGGCGCGACTGGAATCGGCTTGCGCTCAGCGAGCGTCGCTTCGAGCGATCCGGGGGCATCGCCGGTCAATACTGACAGCCGGTTCATCGCTGCCACGAGACTCGATTGCAGCGACGGAATCGCGGCGCGTATCTGCTGGTAAGCGCTTTGCGCTTGATCGAGGTCGAGAGAGGTTGCTAGGCCTGCCTCGGCGCGCCAGCGTGTGATGTCGAGGGTTCCGCGCTGGGCTTCGAGGTTTTTCTCCGCGTACGTCAAGCGCGATTGCGCCGTGCGTACGTCGACGTAGCTCAAGGCCACGTCGCCCAGCAGTGTCACGAGCACGTCGCGCAGGTCCGCCTGGCTGGCGCCGAGGTCTGCATTGGCCGCTTCGAGAGCGCGACGCTTGCCGCCGAACAGGTCGAGCTCCCAGAAGGAATCGAGGCCCGCGTCGTAGATCTCGTCGCTGCCGCCCGAGAGTCCGATATCCGGATCGCTGACCCGCGCCTCCGAGTTGGTGCGGGTGCCGCCGGCAGAAGCGTCCAGCGTCGGCCAGAAGTCAGCTTTCGTAATGCCGCGCCGGGCACGCGCCGCGACGACGGTTGCATACGCCTGTTTTGCCGTCTTGTTACGCGTGAGCGCCTGGTCGACGAGCTGGTCGAGGATCGGGTCGTTGAGCGTCTGCCACCAGTCCGCGAGCGCCGCCGGATCGCCGGGGACGGGCGCCGCCGCCGTCGGCAGGGAATGCCACTCGTCGGGCGTGACCGTTTGCGGCGGCCGATAGTTCGGACCCACGGCGCAACCGGCAAGCGCTACCAGGACGATCAAGAACAGACCACGACGCTCCATAAGGCCTATTAGACTGAAGTTCGCGCGGGGGTTGCGGCAAAGAAGTGTAATCCAATGTAACTTTATGTATCTGAAATCCCTTTAATTTCCGCCGGTCCGTAGCAACGCTGCGCTTATGCCCGCAACCGCGCCGCGTCGTTCAAGGCGGCATATGCGCCGCAGGCCCCGCTGCCGCACAATCCGCTCCCATCAAACCCCGGTGGAACCCTTTTGCAACCTACCGGCTTTTGACTGACAACGATGATCCGACTCACGCACCTGCAACGCCTCGAAGCCGAGAGCATCCACATCCTGCGCGAGGTCGTCGCCGAGTGCGAACGGCCCGTCATGCTGTATTCCATCGGCAAGGACAGCTCGGTGCTGCTGCACCTGGCCATGAAGGCCTTCCATCCAGCCAAGCCGCCGTTCCCGCTGCTGCACGTCGATACGACCTGGAAGTTTCGCGAAATGATCGCGTTTCGCGACGCCACGGCCGCACGTCTCGGAGTGCAGCTCATCGTGCACATCAATAAGGACGGGCTGGCGCGCGGCATCGGTCCTTTCACTCACGGCTCGGCCGTACACACCGACGTGATGAAGACGCAGGCGCTGAAGCAGGCGCTCGACCAGTACGGCTTCGACGCGGCCTTCGGCGGCGCACGGCGCGACGAAGAGAAATCGCGCGCCAAGGAGCGCGTCGTGTCGTTCCGCTCGGCCCAGCACCGCTGGGATCCGAAGCGCCAGCGCCCCGAACTCTGGCGCCTCTACAACACGCGCAAGAGCAAGGGCGAGAGCCTGCGCGTGTTTCCGCTGTCCAACTGGACCGAGCTGGATATCTGGCAATACATCTACATGGAGAACATCCCGATCGTGCCGCTGTATTTCTCCAGGCAGCGCCCGATCGTCGAGCGCGACGGCGCGCTGATCATGGTCGACGACGAGCGCATGCCGCTGCAGAACGGCGAGCGCCCCGCCATGCGCTGGGTGCGGTTCCGCACGCTCGGCTGTTATCCGCTGACAGGTGCGGTCGAGAGCCGCGCCGATACGCTGCCGGCAATCATCCAGGAAATGCTGCTGACGACCAGCTCCGAGCGGCAGGGTCGCGTGATCGATCACGACAGCGCGGCATCGATGGAGAAGAAGAAGCAGGAAGGGTATTTCTGAGCGATGGCCCACAAGTCGGATCTCATCTCTTCTGATATTCACGCCTACCTCAAGTCGCACGAGCACAAGGGGTTGCTGCGGTTCATCACGTGCGGCAGCGTGGATGACGGCAAGTCGACGCTGATCGGCCGGCTCCTGTACGAGTCGAAGCTGATCTTCGAGGACCAGCTCGCTGCGCTCGAAGCGGATTCGAAGAAGGTCGGCACGCAGGGCGGCGAGCTCGACTTCGCGCTGCTGGTGGATGGCCTGGCCGCGGAGCGCGAGCAGGGCATCACGATCGACGTCGCGTACCGGTTCTTCTCGACCGATCGTCGCAAGTTCATCGTCGCCGACACGCCGGGGCACGAGCAGTACACCCGCAACATGGTCACGGGCGCGTCGACTGCAGACGTCGCGGTGATCCTGATCGATGCGCGCAAGGGCGTGCTCACGCAGACGCGGCGCCACAGCTACATCGTCTCGCTGCTCGGCATTCGCCATGTCGTGCTGGCGATCAACAAGATGGACCTGGTGGACTATTCGCAGAAGACGTTCGACGACATCGTCGCGGCGTATCGCGAGTTCGCGAAGCAGATCGGGCTCACGAACATCGTCCCGGTGCCGTTGTCGGCGCTACGCGGCGACAACATCCTGGAGCGCAGCACGCGCACGCCGTGGTACGACGGCCCGACACTGATGGGCTACCTCGAGTCGGTCGAGATCGAGGACGACCTGCAAACCAAGCCGTTCCGCTTGGCCGTCCAGTGGGTGAACCGCCCGAACCAGGATTTCCGGGGATTCGCGGGCACGATCGCGAGCGGCAAGATTCGACGCGGCGACCCGGTGCGCGTGCTGCCGTCGGGCCGGCAGAGCCGCGTGATGCGGATCGTCGACTACGAGCGCGATCTGGAAACTGCGGTTGCGGGCCAATCGGTCACGCTGACGTTGGCGGACGAGATCGATGTGAGCCGCGGCGATGTGATCGCTGCGGCGGATTCGCCGCCGGCCGTGTCCGATCAGTTCCAGGCGACGATCATCTGGATGCACGACGAGCCGATGCTGCGCGGTCGCCCGTACATCATCAAGCTCGGCACCCGCATGCTCACCGGCAGCATTACGACGCCGCGGCACAAGGTGAACGTGAACACGCTGGAGCGGCTCGCAGCGAAACAGCTGGAGCTGAACGAGATCGGCGTGTGCAACCTGAGCTTCGATCGTGCGATCCCGTTCGATCCGTACGCGGATAATCGCGAGACCGGCGGCTTCATCCTGATCGACAAGCTGTCGAACGACACCGTCGGTGCTGGCTTGCTGAATTTCGCGCTGCGCCGTGCCGAGAACATTCATTGGCAGGCGCTCGACGTCAACAAGATTGCGCGCTCGTCGCTCAAGGGACAGCGCGCGTGCGTGTTGTGGTTCACGGGCCTGTCGGGTGCGGGCAAGTCGACGGTCGCGAACCTGGTGGAGAAGCGGCTGCACGCGCTCGGCCGCCACACCTACACGCTCGACGGCGACAACGTCCGTCACGGGCTCAACAAGGACCTCGGCTTCACCGACGCCGACCGCGTCGAGAACATCCGTCGCGTCGCGGAAGTGTCCAGACTCATGGTCGATGCGGGCCTGATCGTGCTGGTGTCGTTCATCTCGCCGTTCCGCTCCGAGCGGCGACTCGCGCGCGAGCTGATGCAGCCGGGCGAGTTCCTCGAAGTGTTCGTCGACACGCCGCTGGCGGAAGCCGAGAAGCGCGACGTGAAAGGCCTCTACAAGAAAGCGCGCCGCGGCGAGCTGAAGAACTTCACCGGCATCGACTCGCCGTACGAACCGCCCGAGCATCCCGAGATTCATCTGCGCACGGTGCTGCAGTCGCCCGAGGAAGCGGCGGAGCAAATTCTCAAGACGCTGCGCGACGGCGGTATGCTGTACCCCGCCGACGAGTTGTCCGGGTTGTAATCAACCGTGTCCGTCGATTCGAAACTTCTTTCCGAGGTGGTGGCGCTCGCCCGTCATGCGGGCGACGCGATTCTGGGCGTGTACGGCCAGCAGTTCGAAGTGACGAACAAGGCGGATCAGTCACCGCTCACGCTCGCCGACACGAAGTCGCACGACATCATCGTGCACGGGCTGCGGACGCTCACGCCGCAGATACCGGTGCTCTCCGAAGAGGCCAGCGACATTCCTTATAGCGAGCGCCGGCAGTGGCAGCGCTACTGGCTGGTCGATCCGCTCGACGGCACGAAGGAGTTCGTCTCGCGCAATGGCGAGTTCACGGTCAACATCGCGCTGATCGAGGGACACGATGCGGTGCTGGGCGTCGTGCACGTGCCGGTCACCGACACGACCTACACAGGCGTGCAGAACGTCGGCGCGACGCGACAGACGGGCCGCGAAACCGCAGTGCCGATTCACACGACGACGACAGCCGCGTCACCGCTGCGCATCGTGGGCAGCCGCTCGCATCGCGATGCCGTGCTCGATCGCTATCTGCCGCAGCTCGAGCCTTATCAGCTCGTCGCGGTCGGCAGCTCGATCAAGTTCTGCCTGGTCGCCGAAGGCAGTGCGGACTTCTATCCGCGCTTCGGCCCGACCAGCGAGTGGGACACGGCCGCCGCCCAAGCCGTCGTGGAGGCAGCGGGGGGACGCGTGATCCAGACGGATGGGCAGCGGCTGCGATACAACGCCAAGGCGGAGGTGCTGAACCCGCACTTCCTCGTCTCGGGCGATCCGACGCGCGACTGGCTCGAAGAACTCTCGTTACGTCGTTAGCGGACGACGAACAAGAACGGCGCGATCATTACGAGAGTGGTTGCGACCAGCAGCGCGCCTTCGAAGGCGCCAGTCAAACGCTTGAGATACTTCATGAGAAATGCTCCAGAGTTGCGGTAATCGTCGTGCAGACCGAGCACTCCAGATCGCCGCGACACCCTCGAGCATGACTCCGATGGATCTGCGCTCCTGTTGCTGTCTGCTTGTCATGGTGCCTACTTTGCATGGCGCCCGTGACAGCGAAGTGATTGCTGCTGTGAAGAACGCGTGAAAACGGTTGTTTACAGAACGCGCAGGAAGATCTGCGCACCGCGCAGCGTGGCGTCGGGTGCGGGCACCTTGCTCGTGAAGCGGATGGGATATTCGCCGGGGCTTGCAGGCCGCACGCAGAAGTCGCCCTTCGGACGAGTGAGCTGCAGCGCCAGCTTCTGGTCCTCGCGAATCGTCATCGTCAGCGGTGCGCCGGCGAGCGCCTGACCGTCGGCGGTGAAGGCACGCACATCGAGCGTGCTGATGCAGACCTGCTTGCCTAACGGGACGCTGAGCTCAGCGGGCTGCACGTCGACTCGCACCACTTTGGAGCTCTTCTGCAGCGGCACGGCGTCCTTGCCCTTCGAAACCGCTTCGCCGACCGTGCTCCAGACGATCTTGAAGTCCTGGGCGAGGGTCGGGGGGGTCGCGGCCAGGCAACAGCCGAGCAGCAGGTCGCGTGCGATTCGTTTCATCTTCGGTCCATTCTCTTGCCTTTCCGCAAGCCCTGCTGCTAGATTCGGCCCATGCGTACGATTCAGCAACAGTCCGCGCTGCCCCTCCGAGGCAGTGAGCTGCTGCGTACGCGCCTGCACCTGCGTCGCTGAGACGCAAACCCACCGACCGCTCGCCAGGGACTGGCGCAAAAAATCAGCTCGAATCCGCCCGCCTACCGTGGGCTCAAGGCTGCCGTCGTGGCCGCCCTCAGAAGGAATGCCGACATGTTGCAGGACCCCAAGAACAAGTACCGCCCGTTTGCGCCGATCGACCTCAGCGCACGGACCTGGCCCGACAAGGTGCTCACTACGCCGCCGTTGTGGTGCAGCGTCGACCTGCGCGACGGCAACCAGGCACTGACCGAACCGATGGACCGGGTGCGCAAGCGCCGCATGTTCGACCTGCTGGTGCGTACCGGCTTCAAGGAGATCGAGGTCGGATTCCCGGCAGCCTCGCAGACGGATTTCGATTTCGTGCGCGAGCTGATCGAGCGCAACCTGATTCCGGATGACGTCGTCATCCAGGTGCTGACCCAGGCGCGGCCCGAGCTGATCGAGCGCACCTACGAATCGCTGCGCGGCGCGAAGCGCGCGATCGTGCATTTGTACAACTCCACGTCCACGGTGCAGCGACGCGTCGTGTTCGGACTCGATCGGCCCGGCATCGTCAACATCGCGGTCCAGGCTGCGCGCTGCGTGCGCGACCTTGCCGAGCAGCAGCCCGGTACGGACTGGTATTTCGAGTACAGCCCGGAGAGCTTCACCGGCACCGAGCTCGACTTCGCGGTGGAGATCTGCGACGCGGTCAACGACGTGTGGCAGCCGACGCCGGAGCGCAAGGTGATCCTCAACCTGCCGGCGACGGTCGAAATGGCGACGCCGAACATCTACGCGGACCAGATCGAATGGTTCGGGCGCCATATCGCTAAGCGCGACTCGATCGTGCTGTCCGTCCACCCGCACAACGATCGCGGAACCGCGGTCGCGGCAGCGGAGCTTGCAGTCATGGCGGGCGCAGACCGCGTGGAAGGCACGCTGTTCGGCAATGGCGAGCGCACCGGCAACGTCGATATCGTGACGCTCGCACTCAATCTATATAGCCAGGGCGTCCATCCCGGCCTGGACTTCTCCAACATCAACGAAGCGGCGCGCTGCGCCGAGTACTGCAACCAGCTCCCGATACATCCGCGTCACCCGTACGTCGGCGACCTCGTGTTCACGGCGTTTTCCGGCTCGCACCAGGACGCGATCAAGAAGGGCTTCGGGGCGCGGCGCGACGGCGACATCTGGGAAGTGCCGTACCTGCCGATCGATCCGCGCGACCTCGGCCGCACGTATGAGTCGGTCATTCGCGTCAACAGCCAGTCCGGCAAGGGCGGCATCGCCTACCTTCTGGAGCGCGACTACGGGCTGACGATGCCGCGGCGGCTGCAGATCGAGTTCAGCCAGGTCGTGCAGGCCGTCACCGACGCGACCGGCAAGGAACTGTCGTCGGAACAGATCTGGTCGCTGTTCGAGCGCGAGTATCTCGGCGAGAACGGCGCGTACGTGTACAGCGCGCATCAGCTATCGCCCCTGCGCGAGCACCAGAACATCGAGCGGCTGACGCTGAAGCTGAAGTGCAACGGCCAGGGCGCGCTGCTGCACGGCGAAGGCAACGGCCCGATCGACGCGATCGTCGACGCACTGGGCCTGCGCTTCGACGTGCTGTCGTACGAGGAGCATTCAATGGGCTCGGGCAGCGATGCGCGTGCAGTCGCCTTCGTCGAGATCACGACGCCGGCGCGCGCCACGCTGTTCGGCGTCGGCTTGCACGAGAACATCGTGACGGCATCGCTGATGGCGATCCTGAGCGCGGTGAATCGCGCGCTCCAGCGCGGGCTGTTGGACGATGCGATGCCGGCCGCGACCGCGGGTTAGCCCGCGATGTAACGCTCGAGCTGGTCGATCGTCTGCTGTTGTTCCTCGATGACGGCCTTCACCAGGTCGCCGATCGAGATGATGCCGATCAGCTTGCCCTTGTCGACCACCGGCAGGTGGCGGATGCGCTTCTCGGTCATGATCTCCATGCACCGATGCACCGCATCGTCCGGCGACACGGTCACGACGTCCGACGTCATGATCTGCCACACCGGCGTATCGGAGCTGGAACGGCCGAGCAGGATCACTTTGCGGGCGTAGTCACGCTCCGACACGATGCCGACGAGCTGGTCGTCGCGCAGCACGGGCAGCGCGCCGATGCGCTTGTCGGCCATGACCTGGATTGCCTCGAGCACCGGCTCTTCCGGGCCGATGGTCCACACGTCTTTGGGCTTGAAGGCCAGCAGGTATTTGACGCGTAACATTCGTCATACCCTCCTGCTGCCAAGGTCAGCGCAAAACCGCCGGCAGCGCAATGCGGATATTTCTTATCTGACTAGTGATCGTGATGCCCGCCCGGCCCGTGAACGTGGCCGTGCGCCAGCTCTTCCTCGGTCGCGGCGCGCACTTCGGCCACCTCGACGTCGAAATTCAGGTTCTGACCCGCGAGCGGGTGATTGCCGTCGATCATAACCATGTCGCCGACGATCTGCGTGACCGTCACTGCGCGCACCCCGTGCGGCGATTGCGTGTGCAGCTGCATGCCGACGCGCAGGTCGCCAACGCCCTTGAGGGCGCGGCGCGGCACGCGCTGGACCAGCGCCTTGTCGTACTCGCCGTAAGCATCCGCCGCGGCGATCTTCACGCTGAGCTTGTCGCCCGCGGACTTGCCTTCGAGCTCGCGCTCCAGGCCCGGGATCAGGTTGCCGTTGCCGTGCAGGTATGCGAGCGGCGTGCCATCGGAGCTGTCCAGCTTCTCGCCCTTATCGTCGGTCAGCGTGTAGTGGATCGATACGACGGCGTCTTGGGCAATTTGCATGGCGGACTATTCCACGGTGACGGACTTGGCGAGGTTGCGCGGCTGATCGACATCGGTGCCGCGCAGGATCGCGCAATGATAGGCGAGGAGCTGCAGGGGCACAGTGTAGACCGCCGATGCCTGAAAGTGGCTCACATGCTTCGGCATCGTGATCACCGTGACGCCCTCGGACGGTTGAATGCCCGACTCCGGGTCGGCGAACACATACAGCTCGCCGCCGCGGGCGCGCACTTCCTGCAGGTTCGACTTGAGCTTCTCCAGCAGGTCGTTGTTCGGCGCGACCGTGACCACGGGCATGTCCGCGTCGACCAGCGCCAGCGGACCGTGCTTGAGCTCGCCCGCCGGATATGCCTCGGCGTGGATGTACGAGATCTCCTTGAGCTTCAGCGCACCTTCCATCGCGATGGGATGCATCTGGCCGCGGCCGAGGAACAGCGCGTGATGCTTGTCGGCGAAGCGCTTCGCCAGCTCGCGGATCTGGCCGTCGAGGTGCAGGGTTTTTTCGATCAGGCCGGGGATCTCGATCAGGCGCTGCACGAGTCCGCGCTCACGCTCCGCGTCGGTGCCGTGGAACTTGGCGAGCGCAACGACGAGCATGCCGAGCGCAGCGAGCTGCGTGGTGAATGCCTTGGTCGAGGCGACGCCGATTTCCGGACCGGCGCGCGTCAGCAGGACCAGCTCCGACTCGCGCACCAGCGAGCTCTCCGGCACGTTGCAGATCGACAGGCTCGACAGGTAGCCGATCTGCTTCGCCATGCGCAACGCCGCGAGCGTGTCCGCAGTCTCGCCGGACTGCGAGATCGTCACGAACAGCGTGTTCTTCGGCACGACCGGATTGCGATAGCGATATTCGCTCGCGATCTCGACCCAGCACGGCAGGCGCGCGATCTGCTCGATGTAGTACTTCGCGACTGCACCGGCGTGATAGCTGGTGCCGCAGGCGACGATCTGCACAGCTTCGGTCCGACGGAACACTTCGGTCGCGAGCGGTCCGAAGGCGGCTTCCAACAGCTTGCCGCCGGCCACGCGCTCTTCCAGCGTCTGCGCGATCGCGCGAGGTTGCTCGTGGATTTCCTTGAGCATGTAGTGGGCGTAGTCGCCCTTCTCGGCAGCATCCGCTGAAAGCGAGCTCTGCTTCACGGGGCGCTGCGCAGTGTTGCCTTCGCTGTCGAGGATGCGCACGCTCTGACGGCGGATCTCGGCCACGTCGCCTTCGTCCAGGAAGATGAACTGACGCGTGACGGGCAGCAGCGCCGAGACATCCGAAGCGACGAAGTGCTCATTGTTGCCGACGCCAATCACGACGGGGCAACCGGCGCGCGCGAGCACGATCGTCTCGGGCGAATCCTGCGAGAGCACGGCGAGCGCATAGGCGCCCTCGAGCTCCGAGACCGTGGCACGCACCGCGCGGAACAGGTCGCCGAGCTTCTGCTTGTGATAGTGAATGCGATGCGCGATCACTTCGGTGTCGGTTTCCGAGGTGAACTTGTAGCCGAGCTTGGCGAGCTCGTCGCGCAGCTCCTCGTGGTTCTCGATGATGCCGTTGTGAACGATCGCGATGCCGTCGCGCGAGATGTGCGGATGGGCGTTGCGCTCCGATGGCACGCCGTGCGTCGCCCAGCGCGTGTGCGCGATCCCGAGATGGCCGTCGACCGGCGTTTCGTTGAGCGCGTCCTGCAGCATCTTGACCTTGCCGACGGTGCGCAGCCGGCGCACCTCGCCGCTGCCGTTGAGGATGGCGACGCCGGCCGAGTCGTAGCCGCGGTACTCCAGCCGGCGCAGGCCTTCGATCAGGATGGGAACGATGTTTCGATCAGCGATCGCGCCGACGATTCCGCACATGAATAGGCCCCTGGACCGTATTTTCAGGGGGCCATTGTACCCTCGCCGGTGCTGTAAAAATTGCCGCGGATCACGCTCTTAAGTCACAGAAGCTGCAGATACGCGACGATGTCGTCCACGTCCTGGTCCGTCAGCTCGATGAAGCCGCCGAGGGTCCGCGACCCGACCGGATCCTCGGCCTCGGTGAAGTTGAAAAACCGCTGATAGTGAGTGACGGCGTCGTGCAGCGTCAGGGCGCCGTTGTCGTGGAAATAGGGTGCCGTGTCCTTCACACCCCACAGCGTCGGGATTTTGAACAAGTTCGCAAAGAAGGCGCGGGGGATGACGGTCGGTGGCGGCGACGGCGGCGTGGGATTGAGCAGCAGCCCGATATCGGGCGAGTGGATGGTCGCGACCGGATTGATCCCGTCATCGATGATCCACGTGCGGATCGGGTTGTTGGGTGCATTGACGAGCGTCACGCCCGTGTCGATGAAGCGCACTCCCGGCGGCGGACTGCCGGGGACGTCGGAATGCGCCTGGCTGACCCTGTTCAGCATCGGTCCGCTATGACACAGAGCGCAGATGCCATTCTTCGAGGGAGGGGCAAAGGGCGCGTCGACGAAAAACATGCGTCCGCGCTTTTCGGCCGCAGTGACTCCGGGGGGCAGCTCAGGCGCGGGCCCACCGGCAGCGAATTCCTCGAGCTCATCGGATGAGAAGAAATGACTGTCGCTGCGCTGGAATTCTGCGATGGCATCGAGCTGCGCCGGCGTCGGTTCCACGCTGTTCTGGTAGTGGTCGTGGATGGCTCCAAGTGCCTGCTCCTGCAGCGTCGGCGCGCGTCCGTCATGGAGCAGAACCCGGTCGAGCGCAGGTGTATTGCGAGTCGATGGAATACCGCGAAAGACGGTGACGTGCGTCGCGCCGGGGTCATCCGCCAGCGACAGCCACGGCGGCAACTGGATGCTCAAGCGGATGGTTGCGTGCGCCTGGACCCGCGTCGTGCCGATCCCATCGTCGTCGAGCGCATCGTCGATCAGGAACGTGTCCTTGTGCTTCGCCTTGGCGACGATGCGCTGGACGTCGGCCAGAGAAAGCGTACCCGTGCGCTTGCTGTGGCATGTACTGCACGTGCGCCCATTGCCGCCGAACGTCTCCTTCTCGAAGAGCTGCTTGCCGTGGAGCTTCCTGCCATCGAGCTCGATGCTCGCCTGTGTCTCGCCGAGCGTGCCGGCAAAGGATGGCAAGGGGCGGCAAGCGACGATAGCAAGCGCGGTAAGAAGGAGCAGTGCGATGCGATTGGATGTGATTAGAGACATGACGCTCTCCTGCGAATGTCGAGCGACACGAACCCTGAGCGCACAGGGTTCGCAGGCGTCAGGTCTCTACGGTGTTTTACGTCCGAAAAGGAGGACGCGGAGTCGCCTCGCCGCGCGGTGTACACTCCGCTCGCTTCACAGGGAGCGGGCCAGATGCCCACCGAAAGCGTCGCGAGCGACCTGTCGGATTCCGCTGTCCGCGCTCAGCTCGACAGCATCCTCGCCAGCGCGGTCTTCTCCCGATCCCCGCAACTGCGCCGCTTCCTCTCGTTCATCGTCGAACAACGCCTGGCCGGCCAGGGGCACAGGCTCAAGGAAGCGGTGCTCGCGCACGAGCTGTACGGCAAGGGAACGGACTTCGACGCAGGCAACGATCCGGTCGTGCGAGTCGATGCGCGGCGGCTGCGCGACAAACTGCGCGAGTTTTACGAGGGCAGATCCGATCCCGTCGTCATCTCACTGCCGAAGGGCAGCTACGTCCCGATGTTCGAGGCTCGGTCGGCTCCCCGCGCGACGTTGCCGCAGACGCGTCGGTTCACACCTCGCACGCGCACGAGACTAGCGCTGGCAGGCCTGGCCCTCGTGGTGGTGGTCGCAACGACGGTGATGGCATTGCGCCAATGGCTCCGGCCAGCAGCCGCTCCAGCCCAGTTGCTGCCATTGGCCTCGTACCCAGGCCCCGAAGGGCCGCCGGCGTTGTCTCCGGATGGCACGTTGGTCGCCTTCGCCTGGGCCGGCCCAGACTCTGGCGCGACGGATATCTATGTGAAGGCCGTGGAGAGTGAAGCACTGCGGCGACTGACGGAAACTCCGGAGTCGGAGAGCCGTCCCGCATGGTCGCCTGACGGACAGAAGATCGCCTTCGTCCGGGAACAGCAGGGTGTATTCACCATGTCGCAACTCGGCGGCGCGGAACGACGCCTGGCCGCTTCGGGCACTCACGTCGCCTGGGGGGCTGACTCGAACTCCGTGCTCATTCGTGACCGGGAAGGGGATGCCGGTCCTTTTGGGATTTACCAGGTCTTCGTCGACACGCTGGAACGACGCCGGCTGACGCAGGCTCCCCTCGGTGCCGGAGACTGGCGGTTCGAAGTCTCGCCGGACGGCAAGACGCTGGCGTTCATACGCTATGAGCGCGAAGGCATCGCGGATCTCTACATCGTGCCCATGCGGGGCGGCGAACCGCGGCGGCTATCGAACTGGAACGCAGCCCTGACGGGCCTGTCGTGGACTCCCGATGGTCGAGAGATCGTCTATTCAGTCAATGGACCGACCGCCAGTCGTCTGTGGCGAATCCACTGGAACGATGCCACGCCCAATCGCGGTGCGCCGGTCGACATCCCCGCGTCCGCTGACAATCCGTCGATTTCGCGACCGCTACCCGGCAAACCTGCACGCCTCGCGTTTCAATCGATCACACGCGACGTTGACATTCACCTCATGGACCTCGAAGCCCGTCTGGTGAATGACAGCATCGAGTCGAAGCCATTTTCGAGTTCAACTCGTATCGAATCCTCGGCGCAATTCTCGCCGGACGGCACGCGGATTGCGTTCGCGTCACAGCGTTCAGGGGTCTCGGAGGTCTGGCTCGCCGAGCGCGATGGGGGCGGGCTGCAGCAGATCACATCACTCGGCGCCGCTGAGCTGGTCGTTGGCGGGTGGTCGCCGGACGGCGCAAGGATAGTGTTCGACGCAACGGTAGCCGGCAACAGCGACGTCTATGTTGTCGGCTCGGATGGAGGGCGCGTGCATCGGCTCACTTCCGAGCCCTCTATCGACGGCCTTTCATCGTGGTCATCGGATGATTGGATCTACTTCTCCTCGACGCGCGCGGGAGCTATTCCAGACGTCTGGCGGATCGCTCCTGCGGGCGGGGCAGCGCAACGGATGACGCGCAACGGCGGCTTCGAGCCGCAACCATCGTCCGATGGCCTGTTTCTGTTCTACCTCGATCGTTATCCGCAGCGCTCGGCGATCAACACTACGGCGCGGCTGATGCGTCTGCCTCTTGCCGGCGGACGAGAGGAACTGCTGCTCGAGGGCGTTCGGCCGTTCGCATGGTCAGTGACGGGCGCTGGGATCGTCTTCGTCACCAGTGAGCGCGACTTCGATGCGCTGGACGTGTACCGGTTCAGCGATCAGCGGGTTGCCCGCCTGGGCCGGCTGGGATTTCACATTCCGGGGATGTTCAACCACATGGCGGTGTCCCGCGACGGGCGGTGGGCATCGGCAACGCGGCTGGTTCGGTTCGAGTCCGATCTCATGCGTCTCGACAACTTCAGGTGAACTGCGAGGGTCAGGCCTCAGCCCGACTCTTCACTTCTTCTTTTCCGGCCGCTTCCAGCCCTCGATCGTGACCTGCTTGGCGCGGGCCAGGGTCAGCTTGCCCTCGGGCGCTTCCTTGGTGAGGGTCGAGCCCGCTCCGGTATTGGCGCCCGCGCCGATCTTGATCGGCGCCACCAGCATCGAGCCCGAGCCGATGAAGGCGTTGTCGCCGATCTCTGTGCGCCATTTGTTGGCGCCGTCGTAGTTCACGGTGACGCTGCCGGCGCCGACGTTGACCTTGCGCCCGACCGTCGCGTCGCCGAGATACGTCAGGTGATTGGCCTTGCTGCCGTCGCCGATGATGCTGTTCTTCACCTCGACGAAATTGCCGATGTGCACTTCGTCGTGCAGCTCCGCGCCGGGCCGCATGCGCGCGAACGGGCCGATCGAGCAGCGCGCGCCGATCGAGGTGCGGTCGATCACGCAGTTCGGGTGCAGCTCGGTGTCGGCGCCGATGCGGCAATCCTTGAGGTAGCAGTTCGGGCCGATGCGCGCGCGGTCGCCGATCTCGACTTTGCCGACCAGCACGACGTTGACGTCGATGAACACATCGCGCCCGACGGTGACTTCGCCGCGGATGTCGACGCGCGCCGGATCGGCGAGCGTGACGCCTTCGAGCATCAGCGCGTTGGCCCGCTCGGCGCGCAACGCAGCTTCGAGCTTCGCGAGCTGCACTTTGTCGTTCACGCCCAGTACCTCCGTCTCGGTCGGGGAAATGACCGCGTTCACTTTCATGCCGGAGCGCACGGCCATCACGATCACGTCGGTCAGATAGTACTCGCCTTGCGCGTTGTCGTTCTTCAGCGCGGCGAGCCAGGCGCGCAGCGAGCGCGCCGGCGCGATCATCAGGCCGGTGTTGATTTCGGGAATCGCCCGCTCTTTGGTATTCGCGTCCTTCTCTTCGACGATGCGCACAACGCTGCCGGCGTTGTCACGCACGATGCGGCCGTAGCCGGCGGGATTGTCGAGGACGACGGTGAGCAGGCCAATCGAGCGCGGCCCGGCCTGCGTGACGAGCTGTTGCAACGTCGCCGCGCGGACCAGCGGGACGTCGCCGAACAGAACCAGCACGTCGTGATCGTCAGGAATGGCCGGGATGGCCTGCGCAACGGCGTGGCCGGTGCCATGTTGCTCGGCCTGCAGGACCCAGTTGACCGGCTCGCTCGCGAGGGCTTGCTTGACGAGCTCGCCACCGTGGCCGTGCACGACGTGGATCGCATCAGCGTGCAATGCCTTCGCCGTCGCGATGACGTGGGCAAGCATCGGCTGACCGGCCAAGGGCTGCAGCACCTTCGGCAGGTCAGACTTCATGCGCTTGCCCTGACCAGCCGCGAGGATAACGATGGAGAGCGGCATGATGGGAGTGTAGGTCGGGCTTCAGCCCGACACCAACCTACTGTTTGATCTTGCGCAGCTTTTCGATCGCCTTGATCTGCGCAGCGGCTTGCGCCAGCTCCGCCTGCAGCTTGGCCGTGTCCATCTTGTCATCGCGGTTGCGCAGCGCTTCTTCCGCACGCTGTTTCGCCTGCACCGCTGCGGCTTCGTCAAGGTCGTGCGCCCGCAACGCCGTGTCGCAGAGCACGGTCACGAGATGCGGCTGGATCTCGATGGCGCCGCCGGAGACGTAGAAGAACTGCTCTTCGCCCGCCGGCGTCTGCACGCGGATTTCGCCCGGCTTGAGCGTGGTCAGGAGCGGTGCATGCCGCGGGGCGATGCCGATGTCGCCCATGACCGCCGGCACGAACACCATCGAGGCTTCGCCCGAGAAGATCTCGCCTTCGGCAGAAACGATGTCGACGTGAATGGTTGCCATTGTGATCTCGTGGCAGTCGGGCTGAAGCCAGACCTACTGGAGCGTCTTCGCCTTCGCGACTGCCTCGTCGATGTTGCCGACCATGTAGAACGCCTGCTCCGGCAGGTGATCGTAGTCGCCGGCGAGAATGCCCTTGAAGCCCGCGATCGTCTCCTTGAGCGGGACGATCTTGCCGTCCTGGCCGGTGAACACCTTCGCCACGTTGAACGGCTGCGACAGGAAGCGCTGGATCTTGCGCGCGCGGGCTACGGTACGCTTGTCGTCTTCCGACAGCTCGTCCATGCCGAGAATCGCGATGATGTCCTGCAGCTCCTTGTACCGCTGCAGCACGGCCTGCACGCCGCGCGCAACGTTGTAGTGCTCCTCGCCGACAACCAACGGATCGAGCTGGCGACTCGTCGAGTCGAGCGGATCGACCGCGGGGTAGATGCCGAGCGACGCGATCTGGCGCGACAGCACGACGGTCGCGTCGAGGTGGGCGAACGTCGTCGCCGGTGACGGATCGGTGAGGTCGTCCG
>Ga0075419_10000327_pt1 | contig 29049 bp, 24 predicted proteins | sample SoiMetdeltSBSDD3_FD_76900 | JGI IMG/M metagenome (GOLD analysis project Ga0075419, IMG submission 76900) | Bulk soil microbial communities from a Populus tree surrounding site in Tennessee, USA - Soil MetaG P. deltoides SBSDD3 | ecosystem: Environmental > Terrestrial > Soil > Tree plantation... | reverse complement strand
TTGCCGAGCTGCGGGACCGGCTCGGCGACGATTACCACGTCAGCGTGGATCGCATTCGGCGCAGCGGGCCGATCCGGCACATCATTCGCCTGGTTCCGGAGGAACGTCATGTCGCCGGCACGACGTCGCTGGACGTCTCTGTCGTCGTGCCCGACGGGGACACGTTCGCGTTCCGTGTCGCCGCGCCGATGCCGAATCCGCCATTGCCCTGGCAGCTCTTCGTCCAGCTTGGTGTCTTGACGTTCGTGCTCGGTGTCGTGCTGTTCATCGTGACGCGCGGTATCACGAGGCCGCTCTCGAAACTCGCGCTGGCGGCCGACGCTGTCGGTCAGACCGTCAGGCATCCGCCGCTGACGGAGGAGGGCGTGCGCGAGATCCGCGACGCGACGCGCGCCTTCAACACGATGCAGGATCGACTCCTGCGCTATCTCGACAGCCGGACGAACGTGCTGGCAGCGATGTCGCACGACCTGCGCACGCCGCTGACGCGAATGCGACTACGCGTCGAAGCGGTGTCCGAGGAGCGACTGCGCACGCGCTTCTCGGCAGATCTCGACGAGATGGAAGCTCTGGTCCACGGCGCACTCGCGCTGTTCAAAGGCCTCGACGACGACGAACGCTTCGAGCGTGTCGACGTCAACGAGCTGCTCGACACGCTCGTCGCCGAATACGCAGAGCTGGGCGCGACGATCGGCCTGAAGGGGAAGGCAATGGCACCGATGCAAGGCAAGCCGCGCGCGCTCAAACGCTGCCTGAGGAACCTCGTCGACAACGCATTGAAGTTCGGCCAGCGAGCGACGATCGCCGTCGACGACGGCGACGCGCTCGTCATTCAAGTCGTCGACGAAGGTCCCGGCATCCCCGAGGAATTTCTCGAGCGCGTGTTCGAGCCGTTCTACCGGCTCGAAGCCTCGCGCAACCGCGACACCGGCGGCACCGGTCTCGGCCTCTCGATCGCCCGCGACGTCGTGCAGGCGCACGGCGGCAGCCTCACGCTGCGCAATCGACCCGAAGGCGGGCTGATCGCCGAGCTCCGGCTGCCACGGCGGCGGTGAGTCGCCTCAGTTCGAGTTCGCGTCGATGAACGCCTTGGTCGTGTCGCCGAACTTGCGCATCGAATCCGGGTGCACGTACATCATGTGGCCCGCTTCGTAGTACTCGATGTGCACGTTCTTGCGCAGCTCCGGCGTGATCGTGAGGTGGTCGAACGCCGCCTTCACGGTGCCGTACGGGCACGCGAGATCGAAGTAGCCCTGCTGCACCAGAACCTTCATCTTCGGGTTCATCGTCATCGCGTACGAGAGGTCCGGCAGCACGTTCGGGACCGGGATCTTCCTGCCGTTCGAATCCGGCTGCACGTGGCCGAGGTCCCAATCCCGGTAGAGCTGCGCCGAGAGCTCGTACTTCAGGTCCGAGACCACGTTCAGCTCGCTGCGCGCGTAGTCGTTGAACGACGCGACGATCGCCGGTGCGACAGCGCTCGCATAGGGATCGAACGCGGTGGTTTCCCCGATCCGGCTCGGCATGCCCGCGGCGAAGCGCGAATCGATGCGGCCGATCGTCAGGCCGTGGGCGCGCATCAATTCCTGCAGGAAATGATTCTCGTCCATGCGCAGGTTGGACGCGTCCCAGTACGCCGCGCTTACACCGGTGTAGCGCGCGAGACCTTCGAGCGCGGCCTTGCGCTCATCAGCCGTCGCACGTGCGCCTTTGTACAGCACGGGGTGATAAACGGTGTCGACCCACTGCTCGACTTCGTTGAGGAACGGCACCAGCTCCGGCGGGCGCGGGTTGAGCGCCTTGTGATACCAGGCAGTCGCCGCGTAGGTGGTGATGAAGTTGGCGTCGCCGGCGTCGCTGTTCAGTCCCGCGGTGCCGGTGACGAAGTCCATGTACGGCGAAACCAGGATGATGCCGTTCAGCGCCACGTTGTGCCGGGTCAGCAGGTCGTAGGTCACGCCGCCGGTGCGGATGCCGCCGTAGCTCTCGCCGAGAATGAACTTCGGGCTGCCCCAGCGCTTGTATTCGCCGAGATAGCGCACGATGAAATCGGAGACGGACTTGATGTCGTTGTCCACGCCCCAGAACTGCTTGCCTTCGGCCTTGCCGACCGGGCGCGAGAAGCCGGTGCCGACCGGGTCGATCAACACCAGGTCCGCGCGATCGAGGAAGCTGAACTCGTTGTCGACGAGCTTGAACGGCCCGCGCGTATTGCTCGTGAGATCTTCGAGCGCGGCACGGCGCGGGCCGAGGATGCCCATGTGCAGCCATGCGGACGCGGAGCCTGGGCCGCCGTTGTATGCAAACACGATCGGGCGCGTGCGGCCGTCCTGGCCCTGGCGCACGTAGGCAGTGAATCCGAACAGCGCGATCGGCTCGTCCTTGTCGTTCTTCATGAGCAGCGTGCCGGCGGTCGCTTCATAGTCGATCGCCTTGCCGCCGAGGCGGATCTGGTGGCGCGAGGTCCACACCTTCGCTTCGGGGACCGGCTTCTCTTTCTTGTCCTTGTCTTTCTCCTGCTCTGCCGACTCGGCGGGCTCGTCGGCGGCGTGAGTCGCAATGGGTGCTAACCACAGCAGAGCAGTGAGGGCAGCGGCAACCGGGCCGTAATTTTTCATGTTCGGTCCACCAGTCGTGATCGGGAGGGCCGACAGTATATGCAACCCGGTTGCGGTTTTCGGCATCCCAAGCACCACGATCGACTGCCGGAGGTGACGCGTGAAGCTCGTTCCGCTGCTGCTGCTGTGTTGGTGGACATCCGCGTTTGCCCAGACTTTCCACGTCGAGCCCGCCACCCCGATTCTCGCGGGCGAGCCGCTGTCCATCCGCATCGATGGACTGCCGGCCGACAGGAGCGTGACGCTGACGGCCGAACGCACGATCGAATCGCGTGATCGATCCGGCCCGCCGCCAGTCCTCTATCGCTCGCAGGTCGTGTTCGCCGCGCCGCAGGGATCGCTCGATCTCGCGACAGCGAAGCCGCTGTCCGGGACGTACACCGATGCGGACATTCACGGTCTCTTCTGGTCGATGGCGCCAGTCGCCGGCGCCGACCTCGGCGGATTGCAACCGCTGCAGGTGAAGCTCACTGCCGAAGCGGACGGTCGTGTGCTGGCCTCCACGACGATCGAATTCATCGACGCGTTGCCCGAAGTCAAAGTCGAACAGGTCAAGGAATTCCCGGGTGCCGTGTTCGCCGCATTGCCCGGCAGCTCGCGGCGGCCTGCGCTCATCGTCCTCGGCGGTTCCGAAGGCGGTGGATGGGTCGCGCGCACCAGCTCACCGCGCTTTGCGTCGCGAGGCTTCGCAGTGCTCGGCCTCCCTTATTACTCGCCGGGTTCGGGCGAGCGCGAGATTCCCGAGCTGCCGGCGGCGTTCGCGGACATTCCCGTCGATCGACTCAACGCTGCATTCGAATGGCTGAAGCGTCGGCCCGAAGTCGATGCATCGCGCGTCGGCCTGGTGGGCACGTCGAAAGGCGCGGAGTTCGTGCTGATCGCGGCGAGCCGTTTCAAGTGGATGACCTCGGTCGTCGCCATCGTGCCGAGCGATGTCGTATGGGAAGGCTGGGGTCCAGGCGTCGAGCCGGGTACGCGCTCGTCGTTCGCGCTCGACGGCAAGGCGTTGCCGTTCGTTCCCTATCTCGAGTTCGCACAAGAGTTCGAGGGCTTTCGCACTGGCCGCGATGTGAAGATGCGTCGCTTCCAGGACAAGGGCCGCGCAGCCAATCCGGCGGCGGCAGTGAAAGCGCGCATCGAAGTCGAGAACTTCCGCGGACCGCTCATGGTCATCGGCGGCTACGACGACCAGGTGTGGGCCTCGGGCATGATGGCGCAGAACATCGCGGAACGTCGCGCTGCGGCCGGACTGGCAACGGTTGCGCTCATCTTCCCCGAAGCAGGTCACGCGATCTCCAACAATGGCTGGGTGCCGACGACGCAGTACAACGTCGGGCCCAGCAAAGTCGGAGGTACGCCGCAAGCGAACGCTGCGGCCCAGGCTCGTGCCTATCCGGAGACGATCGCGTTTCTCAAGAGAACGCTGCGCGTCGAGGCTGACGCGCAGCGTTGAGCTTCGCTCCTATTTATAGAACACGTAGTCCGCGGTGTAAGGCACGAACTTCGTCTTGCCGACGTCGCCCGCGAGCGCACACTCGTTCGCCGGCGCAACGCCGCCCGAAGTATTCACGCGGTGAATCACTGTCGTCTTCATCAGGCGATCGTGCGGACGCGAGCCTTCCTCGGCGCCCTTGACCTGCAGCAGGAACCACTTGATTGCGCCCGGCTCGACGTAGCGTGAGTCGTCGGACTCGGCCACTTTCAAGGCCCACACCGCGCTGGTGCGGTCCGAGTGCTGCCACGTCGCGCGCAGCGCGCTGTTCTCAGCGGGGTTCGGACTGAGGTAATGCGTCATGATCTGCTTGCCGTGGTCGTCGAACACCGTCGCTTGCGGTCCGAACAGCACCCACTTCGCGCCTGCGCCGTCGGGCAGGCAGATGTAGTTCTGCGTGCCCACTGCGTGGCCGATCAGGAACGCCTTGCTCCCGGCCGGCACCGCGATCGTGTCGGGCACCTCGGGCGGATCGACCTGCTGATGGGCATTCGTCGCCGTGGCCGCGAGCGGCGCTGCTATTGCCAGCGTCGCGGCGATGAAAAGACTCAAACGCATTGCAAAGTTCTCCCCGTAACAAAGATCAGGCGGATTTCGTGAACGGCACGAGCATCGGCACGCGCTCGCGGTACTGCGCGTACTCCGGGTGCTCGGCGATGAGGTCGCGCTCTTCGAGCTGGATCGCGATCAGGATGTACGCCGTCGTGGCCAGCGCGAACACCAGGTGCGCAACCGTCATCGTCGGCGTGGACCAGAACGCGAAGAACCAACCCACGTACAGCGGGTGACGCACGTAGCGATACAGCACCGGCGTCTTGAACTGCAGCGGCGTGTACGGCTGACCGCGCAGCTGCAGCCACACCTGGCGCAGGCCGAACAGGTCGAAGTGATTGATGAGGAACGTCGACGCCAGCACCAGCAGCCAACCGAACGCGTATGCGCTGTAGATCAGCGCCTGCGCCACGGGCGATTCCACGCTCCACACGATCCCGCCCATCGGCTGCCAGAACGCGAACATCGCGATCAGGGCAAGGCTCGACAGCAGCGTGTACGTGCTGCGCTCGGCCGCCTGCGGAATGATGCGAGTCCACCAGCGCTTGAACGCCGGACGCGCCATCACGCTGTGCTGGATTGCGAACACGCCGAGCAGGCCGGCGTTGATCGCGAGCGCGACGCCGAGCGAGACCTCGCGGGCGGAGTCCATCGACTTCGGCACCCACAGGTTGCCGATGAAGCCGATCGCGTAGAGGAAGGTGGCGAAGAAGATCGCGTAGCTGACTACGCCATACAAGAAGATGAACCAGCGTTTCATGGTGAGTGTCCCCGTAAGAATGAAGCCGTGATCGGGGTAAACGGGAACCGCGCACGGAACCCGCCAGGGACACTCGTTTTTTCTATTGACGCAGTGCAGCCTGCAGTGCAACGGCCTCCCGCGTGAGGGTGTGACCGCTCCCCAGGCCGTTCGTCAGGGCCTCGACCGAACGGTCAACGCTGGCCCGCGCCGCCGCCCGATCTCCCTTGGCCCGCTGAAGCGCAGCGAGGACGAGCGCAGCTTCGCCGACATCGGCACTCTGCGCCGGATCGCGGGCGAGGCCTTCCGAGATTCGCAGCGCGTCGCGCGCAAACGTCTCGGCCCGTGCCAGCTCGCCTTTCGCCAGATAGATTCTTGCGGCGCTCGTCAGCGCAGCGGTCAGGCCGAATGCATTGCTCTCGGACGGATAGCCGAGCAGGGCGAGGGAGTGGTCGATGTGCCCGGCCGCTTCGTTGACGTGCTGCCGTGCCAGCTCCAGCTCGGCACGCGTTCGGGCGAGATCGCCGAGCCGGTTCTGGTTGGCAGTCGCATTCTCGCTCCAGCTGCGGTCGACCTGTTCGAGGAGCTGCTGCGACTCGTCGTATCTCCCTGTCAGCATGAGGGAACGCGCGAGGTTGTTGTCGGCCAGCAGCGCACGAGACAGGTTACCGGCCGCATGCAGCTCGCGGCTGGCCGTGGTGAGCAGCTCGATCGATTCCCGGCTGCGGTCGAGCCGGTTCAGAATCATCGCGTACGGGATCATCTGATCCGGCTGCATGGGCTTGTCATCCAGCCGCCGTGCGCGGCGCATCGCGTCGCGGCTCGCTTCTTCGGCGCGCTGCACCTCGCCGAGGCGGAACAGGTTCGACGCACGATTCATCGCCACGCGAACCCGGCCGATCGTGCCGCCGCGGCCGTTCTCGTCCAGCGCGCGTGCCGTTCGCTCTGTCATCTCCAGAGTCTCGCGAAAGCGGCTCGACCTGAAGTACACGCCGCCGAGGTCAGTGAGCACTGCGTGATAGGGCAGGCCGCGCGTGTTGTCCGTGTCTTCCAGCAGCCGCCGTGCCGCGTCCAGGTGCGCGATCGCAGCCTCACGATCCTGCCGCGCTTCTGCGACCTCGGCCTCCGCGCGCGCGCAGTCGACTCGGGTCCCGACCTCGGCATTCGGTGCGCGGGCGAGCGCGCTGCGCGCAATTTGCATGTGCTGTTCGGCCAGGTCGTAGCGCTCCGCATCGACCTGCGTTCTTACGACTGCGCATTCGATGTCCGCGAGCAGATCGGGATCGTCCTGCTTCTGCGCTATGGCCAGCGCGCGCGCGAGGACGTAGCCCTGCTTGTCGGTATTGCCGAGATCCATGTAGCGCCTCGCCATCTGCAGCAGCATGCGCGCTGTAAACGGTTGATCGTCGCTGTAACGGCGGTCGAGCAGTTGCACGCCGCGGTCGACGAGCTCGATCGGCGTCAGCGGCTGGCCGCCGGGACCGACCTCTTCGAGCATCAGGCTCATGAACTCGCTCGAAGCCTCGGCACGCTGCGCTTGAAAGCGCGCGGCATCGCGTTGACGCGCACTTTCGAGAGCTTGCCAGGTAGTGCCGGCGATGCCCGCGATGAGCACGAGAGCGATCACCGCAACTGCGCCAACTGCAAGCCGATGCCGTCGGATGAACTTGCGCATCCGATACGCACGTGACTCGGCACGCGCGCTGACAGGCTCATTGTTGAGATAGCGCTTGAGATCGCTGGCGAACGCATCGGCCGTCGCGTAACGATCCGCCGGCACTTTCTGCAGCGCCTTGGCGACGATGTTGTCGAGGTCGCCGCGCAGCACGCGAGCGAGCTGCATCGCCGACATGCCGTACGTCTTCAGCAGTTGATCCTCGGCTTCCAGGGCCGCATTGCTGAGACGCGACGCGTCTGCGTCGACGAGCGCTTGCATCTGCTCGACCGGCGTGACGGCTTCGCTCGCGGTGGGATGCCGACCGACCAGCAGCACGTAGAGGAGCACGCCCAGCGCGTAAACATCAGTGGCGGTCGTGACCTCTGCTCGTTGCAGTTGTTCGGGCGCTGCGTATTCCGGAGTCATCGCAGCACCGCCGAGGCGCGTCATCTCGCTCGGCGCAGTCACGCGCCCTTCGCCTTCGAGGAGCTTGGCGATACCGAAGTCCAGCAGCTTGACGCTGCCGTCCTTCGTCACCAGGATGTTCGACGGCTTCAGGTCACGATGCAGGATGAGTCGCCCGTGCGCGTGCGACACCGCTGCGAGCACCTGCAAGAACAGTCGAATGCGACCCTCGACACCGAGGCCCTGCGCGTCGCACCAGATGTCGATCGGCTCGCCTTCGACATACTCGAGCACGAGATACGGTTGCTGCGCGCTGACGCCGGCATCGATCAGGTGAGTGATGTTCCGGTGCGAGAGCTTCGCGAGCGCATTGGCCTCGTGCCGCAAACGTTCGGCGCCGCCCCGGCCGAGCGCTCCGAGATTGAGCAGCTTGACCGCCGCTTGTCCCTCGTAACGGCCATCGCTGCGCTTGGCCAGCCACACGCTGCCCATGCCGCCCTGGCCGAGCGGACGATCGAGCGTGTAGCCGCCGAAGCTGCGGCCGGCCAGCTCCGTGAGCCCGAGCGGATCGATCGCGTTGGCTTCGAGAAAGCCCTCGCTGTGCACGGCTGAGTGATGTTTCAGCAGGTCCGCGACGTGATCGGCGAGCGCGGGATTCTGCAGACGCAGCTCGGCCAGGCGGATGGACCGCTGCACTTCATCGAGGTCGAGCAATTCGTCGAGCAGCGCGCTGACAGCTTCCCAGCCGGCGCCTGTGATCTCGGGCATGGTTACCCCAGGTCAGACGTTCTTTAAGGAGCGGTCATAGGATACCGCTTCCGAGCAGAGCACGATCGGCCCGGATGGAGAACGTTCGCGCCGTAGCGTCGAGCGTCACCGGCTGACAACTGCGACGCGCGACACTTTTTGCCCGGACAAGCGGGTCTAGGCTGCGCCTCCATCCGACACAGGGAGAGGCTTCATGTCGCAAGGTCACTGGTTGGTCATTCCATTGATTGCCGTGCTCGCCGGCTGCAACACGGTGGGGCGCATCACCGTGAAAGATTACACGGCCCCGTCCGGGCAGCGCGTGATGGCGGGACAAGCCGAGCCCAAGGCCGAATATCAATGCCGCAAGATCGTCGAGGAAGAGCACGACTGGGGCGTCAAGGAAGGCATGAACAAGGCCGGCGCGACCGAGGAGCTGACGAAGGTGGCCGTGCAAGCGGCGCCGGGCAAGGGCGCCAACTACGCCTATCTGCACCTCCCTGGCGAGGCGACCGTCGGCATCGTGAACGTCAACGCGTTCAATGACCCTGAGGTCGTGTACTACCAATGTGCCAGTCTGCCGGCGCCTAAGTAGCACTTAAGTGCATCTCCCATGTTCGGGGGATGGACGCCGCGGGGCGTAGCTGCAACCGTGCAGCCATGAACCCGATATTGAAGACCTGCCTCGCGACTCTACTGCTCACTCTTGCCTGCTGGACTGCTCGGGCCGCCGAACAAGGCGTCATCGTCAACGGCGAGCAACTGCCGAATGGCGCGGTGATCGCCTTGCAGCTCGCGTATCGCACGATCATTCCGAGCGGCCGCTACTGGTACGACCCGTCTTCGGGGCTGTGGGGTCGCGAAGGTCAGCCGCTTGCAGGGCAAATGCATGCGGGGCTGCAGATCGGCGGATCGCTCAAGGCGAACGCGTCGAACGGCGACACCGACGTGTATGTGAACGGACGACGGCTGCCGCGTCCCGAGTTGTACGCGCTTCAGCAGCTCGTCGGGCCGGTGCGTCCCGGCCGTTACTGGCTGGACGCCTATGGCAACGCCGGATTCGAAGGCGGGCCGCCGCTCGTGAACCTGGCGCAGGCGCGAGCGCGCGGCGCACAGGGCTACGCGGGTTGGAACAACAACACGGCGTTCGGCAACTGGGGCGGCGACGGCAACTGCTCGTATTACAACAGTCCGAACGGCGACAGCGTCATGGTCGGCAACTGCTAGCGAGCCATCTCTCCTGCTTCTGGACCTTCTTGCGAAGGTCGCGCATTACGCTGCGAACAGGCATGCTTGAACCATGCAACTCATGCGCAGCGTTCTCTTCGTCGTGTTGTTTTCCGCGTTCGTCGCAGGCTGCGAGCAACAGTCACCCATGGTGTACGTGCTCGATGGGCCGCAGGACGTGACGTTGACGGCCTCGGCTTCAGCCGCAAGAGTGCCGGTGGGCGAGACCGTGGTGTTGCAGGTCCAGCGTCGCGCGACGGGCAAGTGGAAGCAGATCCCTCGCGACCAGCTCACGCCCGGGCAATGCTGGCTCTACACCCCGCCGCCGGAATTCGAGGCAGCGGTGGCGGACAACGTCGATTGGGAAGTGGACCCGGAGGACGCCGTTCGCCTGGACACCGCGTTCCGCATGGATCACACGCGCATCGCCACCATGATGCAGAAGGGCCGCATTACGCTGCGGCCCCGTACTGCTGTTCGCTGCGAGAAGGATCGCGTCGAGGAAGGACCCGCGATCCAGATCGAAGTCGTCTGATCGCCCCGTCTGATCGAGTCGTCGAGTCAGGCCGCGGCGCGAGCCTCCACGAGCTGCTTCAGGCTCGCGAGCCCCTTGGCGAATTCTCCGCCGACCATCTTGTCGCTGTTGAAGACGATCCCGCACAGCTTGTGAACGAAGCCGCAGGTGCCGGTCATCGCCCAGGTGACGTTCGTGACCGGACCTTCGCCTGCGATCGAGAACTCCGCGATGTTGGTCGCGACGAACGGCTTCAGGAACTCCAGCCGCATGACGACCTTGCGCGGCGCCTGCGATTCCACGACGGTCATGCGGCCCTTGCCGGCGCGGCCCGTGCTGTCCCATTCGTACGCCGCACCCGGGCCGCGGCTCTCGCCGGAATAAACGATCGTCGCGCTCGGGTCGGCGGCTGCGAACGGATTCCAGGTGTTGAACTCGCGCAGGTCGTTGACGCGCGCGAATACCGCGTCGGCGTTGGCGCGGATGCGCTGCGAACGCTCGATGCGGAAGGCTGCCGGCCGGCTCGCAACGTAGGCGATGAAGGCGGCGACCAGTGCGACGAAGAGTAATACGACGATGGTTGCGGGGGTCATGACAGTCTCCCTGGCAGTCGATTGAAGGCGGTTGCGGGTCGGTACGCCCCAAGGACGCAGCGGACCGCCGCCAGCCGACAACGGGGAGCTACTTTTCGCCGGGGACGGGGGCGCCGACGGGCCAGAGCACTTCCGCCGTGACCTTCGGCGCGAAGTGCGAGCGTCCATAGCGGTCGCAGGACATCTGCTTGCTGATCACCTTGACGCCGAGCTGGCGGAACAGGCCCTGCGCCATCTGTTCGAGCAATTCGCAGTGCTCGGGCTTCAGGCGGATCGACTTCTGCGACAGCGTCACTTCGCGGCGCTCGGCCGGGAAGATGATCGGCTCGTTCATCGCCATGGCGGGATCGCCGGTCACGCGCGAGATCAGCTCCCGGCGCGACTTGTCCTTGTCGATCTCCGCCATCACGTCCGGCGTCGCCTCGATCGGGAACATGGCCTTCACGCGCACCGTCGAGATCTGCCGCTGCTCGTCCAGGTTCGGGTCGCTAAAACGATCCGCCGGATTCTGCGGCTGCGAGCGATCCCACTGCGACGAAGGCGAGGTGCCGTCCGGAATGAGCACGATCTCGCAGTCGTTGACCTTGACCTGTACGTCGTCCCGCGCGCCGAGCGCGCGCAGGATCACAGAGACGTCCCTGCGCAGCTCGTCGCACGCGAAGAAGTTCACGGTCGTGCGATAGACGAAATCGACCTCGCGCAGCTTGAGCACCGCGGCGATTTGTCCCTCCGCTGTCGCCGCGGAACCTGCACCAAGCAGGCCCGCAGCGATCAGCAGTATGAGTGCAACCGCGAGAGTGCTACGGCTCGAAGGGCAGAATCTTCTCTGCATACATGAACTCGAGGTTCGAACCTCTCATGAGGTGATCGCCGTTGAAATTCTCGCCGGCGATCTCCTTGTACGTCGTGTGCTCTACGGCTTTCAGGAACAACTGGATGTGCAGCTCCGCCAGCTGGTAATTGCCGCGGTCGTGGAACTTGATGGCCGCGTCGAGCAGCACGCGCAGCGCGAGATGCGTGAGCTTCGGGAGCGCGGGCTTCGATCTGTCGACCGAAGCACGCAGCAGCTCCAGCTTGTAGCGCGTGAGCTCGATGAAACTCTGGTGATTGCCTTGCGGATTGCCGTCCAGCTCGTTGCCCGGCCCCGGATGGATCCGCAGACCGACGAAGTGATACGAGCCGCTCACTACCTTGCCGCGCGAGCTGCCGCATGCGTAGGTCACCTCCGCCACCGTGCCCAGGAAACGTCCGCTGCCCAGCGAAGTTTCCAGCATGCGCTGCGGATTCTGCGACTGCCAGCCGACTACGTCGCGATGCGAGGGATCCGGATCGACGACTCCCGCCGGGTTCTGCCGCACGGGCCCGCAGCCGTACAGGTTGTTCGGCAGAACATCCTCGGTCAGGTTCTCGACTTCGACCGCGCCCGTCAGCACTTCCACGCCTTCGGTGTGCGTTTCGATCACGATAAAGTCCGGATGCCCGCACAGGTACGCCGGGATGACGACAGCGCCGTCGAACAGCGTCAGCGGCTCCTTGCCGCAACGGTTCGGATCGTCGTGGATGGTCGTGACGCGTGCCGTCAAGGTCGCATCGGGCGCGAGCTTGGCCGTAGCCGGCAGCTGCAATACCTGCGCGCCGGTCGGGTTGCAGCCGGGGCCGTCGGCCGTGCAGGTCGAAGCCGGCACGGTCAACTCATCGCCGTACTCGACGATGTAGCCCCACACGTTGGCGAAATGGCCTTCGTCGTTCCAACCGAATTTTCCGTCCTTGCCGATCGCGAGATGATCCTCGTTGGCCTGTTGCACCGAGGCCAGGTTGTTGGGCTCGCCGCTCAGCCAGTTCGTGTACGGCGATGCGGTGTTCGTAGGCGCGATCGATTGCCCGTTCAGCCACAGCCAACCGCAACCGGGTTCCGGTGTGGTCGTGGCGCAGGGCACCTGGTAGCCGCCGACCCAAAGCTCGGTGCCGCTGAGCGTCGGATGCGGCGCGTTCAGCACTTGCTGGCGGAGCTGGTGCACGAACGTATCTTCCTCCGGCGAGCCGATCGTCGCGAGGCGGCCTTGCACGCCCTGGAATGTGCGCTGCTCGGCAGCCGCTTTTGCCGCGTCCCAGCTGATACTGTTGGCGATGACCACCTGGTAGTAGCGGCCTGCGAACTGCACCGGCGCGGGCGGCGTGAAGTTCGTTGCGCCGGCCTGCAGGGCCGCGCAGCCCAATGCAATGCCCAATGATGTGGCGACGAACGATGGACTTAATTTCGTCAAAGACATGTGCGCTTCTCCCCGGATCGTTGTTATATGGACTGTGTGATCAACTGCTGCTGCGCACTGCCTGTGCAAGATACTTCGCGGCCTTGTCCGGCCGCCCCGTGCTCTGATACAGCCGGCCGAGCCAGCGATCCGAGCTCTTCAAGAAATAGGTCAGGGCCCCGTTCCCGCCGTGTAAGACAGCATGGCTGTCCACGAGCAAGGGCTCGGCCTGTTCGAATTGCTTGAGCCCCGCGCGCGCCGCACCCTCGGCGCTCGCCGCACTGGCCGTGCGCCAGTGCTCGCGACCCAGTGACTTCATGTAGACCGCGTGGGCGTCCGCCGAGAGTTTCAGCGCTGCGTCGTAGCGCTTGGTTTCGATCAGCACGCCCGCGAGCAGCGTCATCGTGCCTGCGACATCTGCGTGTTCCGGCCCGAGCCGCTTGATGCGCACGTCCAGGGCTTCGCGCAGCAGCTGCTCCGCCGCTGCGAAGTCGTTGACCTCCATCATCCACATCGCGACGTTGTTCTTGCCGCGCGCGACGGAGGGATGGTCGGCGCCCAGCGCCTGCGTGTAAATGTCGAGCGACGCGTGCGACAGCTTCAGGGCTGTCTTCAAGTCGCCCTTGTCGTGCACGACGAACGCGAGATTGTTGAGCGTCATCGCGACGTCGGGATGCTCGTTGCCGAGGAGCCTGCGCTGCATGTCGAGCGCGCTCTCGTAGAAAACCTGCGCTGCGTCGTACTTGCGCTGCTCGTACAGCACGAAGGCGACGTTGTTGAGACTGATCGCGATCTCGGGGTGCGAGCTGCCGAGCAGCACGCGCTTCATTTCGAGCGCTTCGCGGAAGAGCTGCTCGGCCTCGGCGTACTGACCGGTCTCGTCGATCACGTAGCCGAGGTTGTTCAACGCTTCGGCGAGTTGCGGATGCGGCCCGTCGTGGATCGCGCGCCGCATCGCCACTGCTTCGCGCAGCAACTTGGCAGCGTCCTGGTACGAGCCCTGGTCATAGAGATTGAGCGCCAGACCTTCCAGGCTCTGTGCGACGTCGGGGCTGCGCGCCGGGAGCAGTTTCTTTCTCAGCGCGAGCGCTTCGCGAAACAGCGGCTCGGCCTGCGCGTAATCGCCCATGCGGCCGAGCAGGTCCGCAAGCTCGTACACGCTGCGTGCGGTATCGACATGCTCGTTGCCGAGCATCTCGCGACGCAGCGCCAGCGCTTCGCGATACATCTTCTGCGCTGGCTCGTACTGTGCCGACAGCTTGAGCACTTCGCCGAGGCGATCCAGCGAGCGGGCGACTTCCAGATGCTTCTCGCCGTAGAGCGCGCGGCGCTTTTCGAGCGCGCTGCGCAGCAGCTTGGTCGCCTGGTTGTAGAGACCGAGGCTGGTGTAGACGGTGCCCATCGTCTCCATGAGCGTCGCCTGGATCGCCGGCTGCGCAGTGAGCTGCTTGTCGATGCGCTCCGCGCCTTTGTCCATGATCTCGCGCGCGGTGATGCTGTTGCCGCGCGCTTCGCTGGGATCGGCGACGTTGAACAGCCCGACCATGAAGTTCGTGGTCTGCTTCGCGGTTTCGGCTTCGATCTCGGCGCTGCGGCGTGCCTGGTTCGCGAGCCCGCGCTGGTGATCTGCGAAGTAAGCGAAGAACGCCGCGAGGATCGCGAGCGTCGCGACGCCGATCACGGCGCCGGTGCGGATCCGCTGCACACGCCGCTCGCGCGCAATGGACGCCTGGATGAATTCCGCTTCGCCGGCGGGCAGCTCGATGCCTTGCTCCAGCAACGATTCCGCTTCGACCAGCGGCTTGCCGTGCGGCAACAGCAGGTCGGTGCTCTTGTTCTCTACCGACCAGCGCTCGGCTGCAGCGCCGATGCGTGCGCGGACGCGGAGGTTCTCGCGATTCTGCGCGACCCAATCCATCACGCGCGGCCAATGCCACAGCAGCGCTTCGTGCGCGACGGTCACGACCGCGCTGCCATCGTCGGCGAGCTCGGTGACGAACAACCGGTTCTCCACGAACGTGTCAATGAGCGCGCGGCTCTTGCCGGTGAAGCGATCGGACCACGGCGCACGCTTGCGCCCGACGGTTTCATGACCGTCCTGCTCGATGCTGACGAGCGCGTTCAATACTTTCGGCAACTCGCTCTGCACGTCCTTCGGCAATTCCTGGAAGACTGCTTCGGCGCGCTGCGCCAGCGAGCCTTCCACGCCGCCCAGCTCGCGATACGCGGCGAGCGTGAGCAGTCCATCCTCGGTGCGCCGCTGATACAGCTCTTCGAGCGTGAATTGCAGCAGCGGCAGGACTTCCGGCCGCGCGACTGCTGCGTCGCGCAGCATGTCATCGAGGGACTCGTTGGTGGTCGGATCTTCCTCGAAGCGCAGGCCGGCGGCGCGTGTCGGCAGGCGGATCATTTGCCCGATCTCGCTCGCGTTCGGCGGCATCAGGTCGTATTGGCCCGCGCCTTCCTTCAGCGCCGTCAGCTTCGGCAGCGCGGCGAGTCGCGGATAGAAATCGCTGCGCAGCGTACAAATGACCCACACTCGTCCGCTGCGTGCAAACGCATCGATGACATCGATGAACGCCTCGCGCTGCTCCGGCAGGATTCCCTCGTGCGTGAACATCTCTTCCATCTGGTCGATCACGAGCGCCAGGCGGCCGTTCGCCTTGTCACCGGCAGCAGCTTCGCGCGCGAGCGCACTGCGGATCATCGCTGTCGCAGCCTGCGGCGACTGGCGCATGACCTGCGCCAACTCGTCCGCTCCCGTGCCGTCCGCATCGAGCGAAGGCAGCGCGTCTTCTTTCAACAGCGCCCGCGCGAGGCCGGTGAAGATGTCGCCACGCACATCAGTGGGTCGGAACACTGCGCGGCGCCAGAAGGCGACGCCTTCGATGACGCCAGGCTTGGTCAGCATCGGCAGCACGCCGGCGCGCACCACCGACGATTTGCCGCCACCGCTCATGCCGAGGATCAGCACGAGTGAGCGTCCGTCTGTCGATTGCTGGCGAAGTGCCTTCAGGATGTCGGAGACCGCGCGCGTGCGGCCGAAGAACACCGGTGCATGCTCGAACTCGAAGGCAGCGAGGCCGCGGAACGGCGAGCCTTTCTTCCAGACGGCGCGCGACTCGGTCGTGCCGGCGGTGCTGCGCGGCAACTGACGCTCGATCAGGCGCCGCAGGTGATTTTCCAGCAGGATCTCGAAGTCGCTGGGCGATTCGAACGGATGAAACGCAGCGACCAGCGTGCCCTCGCTGCGGTCGTGAAACCACTTCTCGATGAACTCGTCGAGCTTCTTCTTCTGCGACAGGCGCTCCATCAGGTCGCGCTCGTCGTCGAGCCGCACCGACGGCGGCGCGGTGCGCCGGTACACGAGCAGGTCGGGCTTGCCGTTGCGGCGGAAGCCTTCCATCGCTTCCTCGAACTCGTATTCGGTGCCGGACTCGTAACGCGAGCCGTCGGCGCGCGTGAACTGCGCGGGCAGGCGCGTGCCGAGGCGCGACCAGAGGATGGAGATGACGACGTCGGTTTCCGACGGCTTGACGAGCTGCACCTGGAAGGTCGAGGTCGCGACCAGCGGCTCGTGTTCCCAGAGAATGGTCTCGAGCGCGACGCGGCCCATGTACTCGCTTTGCAGGCGCTCGATGACACGACTGGCCAGAGCGCGTTCCTCGCACACGTCGCCAGGCGATGAGATGAAGAACTGCAGCTTCCTCACTGTTCGCCTTTGATCTTGAATGCGAGGGGTGTTTGCGTCCGACTGTACTCCGAAAAGATCAAAGCGAAAAGCCGTAAATACTTGTAGGTCCTTGCATTCTCCACTCAAAATGCGCTGTGCCTACACATAATTCACCCCTCGTCATCGGTGCCTCGGGTCATCGCGATGTGCACGCCGACGCAATCCCGCTCGTCAGCCGCTGCGTCGAAGAATTTCTGGCCGACCTGAAGCGACGCTTGCCCGATACCGAGCTGCGGATCATGACGGGCATGGCGCAAGGCGCGGATCTGCTGGTCGCGCGCGCGGCGGTGAAGGCGGGATGGAAGGTCGATGCCGTGCTGCCGATGGCACTCGAGCGGTACATGGAAGACTTCGATGCGACATCGGGCGCCGCGCTTCGCGAGCTGCTGGCGGATCCCGCCGTGAGCTGCACGGTGTTGCCGCCGCCGCCAGGCGCCGATCCGAATGCGGCGCACGGTGCCGGACGAGCCGTGTTTTACGCGAATCTCACGCACACGCTCACCGCCAAATGCAATCTGCTGCTGGCGCTGTGGGATGGCCGCACCTCGCGTCTCGCCGGAGGGACGGCGGACACGGTGCTGCGCTATCTCGGCGCGCGCACGCACACAGGCCACGACGATTCGAGCATCGATTTCCACGCGGCCAGCTCGGCAGCCGAACCGGCCTGGGGTCCGCATTTTGTCTACTGGGTGCCGACGCCGCGCGGCGATGGTGCTGCCGTCCCGGGCGAGCCAGGCTATCTGACAGGTATCGGCGAGAACCTGCTGTCCGCGCACGGCACGGCGATGCCGCATTCGCTGGCGCAACAATTCGCCGAGCTGAATACCTACAACCGCGAGTTCGAGCGGCTGCGCGGCAAGCACGCGTTCGAGCAGCTCGACAGCCTGCTGCCGACGCTCGGCCCGATCGACTCGCATGCGGATCTCGAAGGTCTGCGCCAGATCGACGCGGAGTACGGCAAGGCCGACGCGCTCGCGATTTATTTTCAGCGGCATTCCGACCGTCTGTTCCGCGGCTTCAGCTACACCGCATCTGCGATGGCGCTGCTGTTCCTGGTTTACGCCAAGCTGTGGGCGAACGGTGTGCTGCTGTCCATCTACCTGACGATCATGCTGCTCGGCGTCGCAGTGTTCCATCGACTGCGCTCGCACCAGTGGTTCTCGAAGCACCTGATCTATCGCGTGCTCGCCGAAACGATGCGCATCAAGTTCTTTCTGCGCGCGGCCGGCGCCGACCGCCTGGTGAGTGCGACCGAGCTGATCAATCTCACCGGCATCGATCAGTTCTACGGCTTCAGCTGGATCGGCAACCTGCTGAAGAACGTCGAGCCGTTCGACGCGCGCGAGACGAAAGGCTCCGTTGCAGACCGCGCGCGGCTGGAGAGCATTCATCGTCACTGGATCGTCGGTCAGCAGGAATACTTCCGTCGGCGCGTGCGTCGGCTGGAGCGCGATCATCGCCGCCTGGAAGTGCTGAAGAGCGCGATGCTGTACGCGACCGCGACGTTCGCGCTGATCCTGCTGGTGTTCGCGGTGCCGCTGCACGAGCATCTGCTCGGCGCGATCACGTGGAAGGACGGCGTGCTGTTCTTCATGGGCCTGTTGCCCGTGTGGCTCGGCATCTGGGAGCTGTACCAGAACAAGATGGCGATGCGCGAGTTGCTCTGGCAGTACCGCAACCAGCTCGGGCATTTCACCATCGCGGAGCTGCAGCTTTCCCGGAGCACTGCGGCGGGCCGCTACCAGGAGATCCTCGCACAGGTCGGTAAGGAAGCGCTGATGGAAAGCTACCTGTGGACTATTCATCGGTACCACCGCGAGTACGAACCGCCGACGGCGGCCTGACATCGCCGAAAATTTTCTTTTTTTGTCCGCATACGCAGACGCTCCGCGCCTTCTCATCGCGCGCAGCAACGAGCAGACTCCCGCGTGGCAGCGCCCAGCGCAGGCGCCAACGACAACCAGCAGCGGGGAGGTGAACCAAACTCAGCAGAAATCCTGCGCGCCTTCGTGACATTCGTCGCGTGGCGCGGGTCGACGCGTTCGCGCGCGCCGCACGGGCTCGAAGCCCGCATGTCGCAATCATCACCGGGGATATGACATGACTACTCCTGTTACAGAAGTCGACGAATCCGTCGCGCCGGCCGGCTGTCCGATGCACGGCAGGAAGCCCGCAGAGGGCGTGAGCCGCCGCGGTTTTCTCGGCGCGCTCGGCGCTGCAGGTGCAATGGCACCGGGCGTTTGCATGATGTCCGGCGCTGCGCACGCGCAGACCTTGACCACAACGTTGCGCGAAGATCGCTTCGGCCGGATCTTCCGCGACCTGCCGCCGTTTGCAGCGCCGAGTGCGGAGCTAACCGCTGCGCTCACCGAGGCCGGCAAGCCCGGCGGCATCATGGATGCCAAGGATCCGCTGGAAGTCGGCCCAGTGCGGCTCATCACTGAGCCGGCGCTCAGTCCCAACAATCCCGACAGCACTACGATGACGGCAGGCACGACGTTCTTCGGTCAGTTTGTCGATCACGACGTCACGTTCGATCTGGGCTCGGCGCTCGGCCAGCCGACGCAGCCGGAGGACTCGACCAACTCGCGCTCGCCAGCGCTGGATCTCGACTCCGTGTACGGTGGCGGACCGGTGCGCAGCCCGCAGCTCTACGGCCGGCGCACGACGCGCGAGCCGCTCGCAGGCATCAAGCTGCGCGTCGAGCACGGCGGATTGTTCGAAGATCTGCCGCGCAATGCGGCCGGCACGGCAATCCTGGGCGATCCGCGCAACGACGAGCACGTCATCCTCGCGGGCCTGCACGCCGCGTTCCTGATGTTCCACAACGAAGCTGTGGATTACGTCGCCGCGCGCAATCGCCGCGCGAGCACGGACGAGATCTTCCGCGACGCCCAGCGTCTGACGCGCTGGCACTATCAATGGATCATCGTGCACGAGTTCCTGCCGCAGATCATCGGGCAGTCGCTCGTCAACGATATTCTGCGCAATGGCCGGCGCATCTATCGTCCCTCGGTCGGCTTCATGCCCGTCGAGTTCCAGGGCGCGTGCTATCGCATGGGCCACAGCATGGTGCGGCCGTCGTATCGCGCGAACCTCGCCGGCGACAACGGTGCGGCGTTCTTTGCGTTCATCTTCGACCCGTCGCAGGAAGGCGCGACCGACCCGACCGATCTGCGCGGCGGCGTACGCACGCCGCGGCGCTTCGTCGGCTGGCAGACGTTCTTCGACTTCGGCGACGGCAACGTGCGGCCGAACAAGCGGCTCGACACGACGTTGTCGACGCCGTTGTTCCAGCTGCCGTTCCAGACGATTGCCAGCGGCGACGGACCGCAATCGCTCGCGGTACGCAATCTCCTGCGCCACATCACGTGGTCGCTGCCGTCCGGACAATCGATCGCGCGCGCGATGCGGGCGCCGGTGCTGTCGAGCGGTGACCTTGCGGATATCGGCGCGCTCGGTGCAAATCTCGGCCGCTCGACGCCGCTGTGGTTCTACATCCTCAGAGAAGCGCACGTGATGGCGGCGGGCAGCAGGCTCGGCCCGGTCGGTGGACGGATCGTTGGCGAAGTGCTGCTCGGCTTGATGCAGCTCAATCGCAATTCGTACCTGAGTGCGAATCCGCGGTGGCGGCCCACGCTGCTCAATCGGCTCGGCCAGCAGACCGGCGACTTCAAGATGGTCGACATGCTGACGTTCGCGGGAGTCGCGCCAGCGCAGAGAGGTCAGTGACGACCTGAAGGTGCAACGCTCGGCGTCAGGCCAAGGCATGGCCCAGGCGCCGGGCGACGAAGGTAGGATAGCCGGCACCGACAAAGGAGAGTGTCATGGCCCAGCAAACGATCACCGGCTCCTGTCACTGCGGCAAAGTGCGAATCGAGGCGGATGTGGACCTTGCCGCCGGCAGCAACCGCTGCAACTGCTCGATCTGCGGCAAGCTGCGCTTGTGGGGAATCATCGGCAAGCCGCAGCAGTTGCGGCTGCTCGCCGGCCAGGCGGATCTCAGCAGCTACGAATGGGGTCCCAAGATCTCCGCGCGCATGTTCTGCAAGCATTGCGGCGTGCACGTGTTCAGCCGCGGCCACCTCGCGGAGGTCGGCGGCGATTTCGTGAGCATCAACCTCTCGATCCTCGACGTGGAGCCCGCCGTCCTGGCCACGATCCCCGTGCGGTACTTCAACGGGCGGGACAACGACTGGGAGACGCCGCCGCAGCACACGCAATACATGTAAATGCGCAACGGTGACCTTTTGGTGGGGTGGGACGCGGCATGCTGCGCCCATGCTGTTACGCTCACTGCCCGATCTCTCTTCCGGCGACGCCGAGTTCGCCCAGGCCTTTCACTCGAAGTGGGGACGTGAAAACTGCGTCGTCTGGGGTCGTGCCCGGCACGCGGAGTTCGGTCCCTTCACGCACGCCCTTTCGATCCGGGCGGCGTGGGGCGGTGCGCAGTACTGCCACGTCAACGGCCGCACGCTCGCCGTCGACGACGACAACTTCCTCATTCTCAATCACGGGCGCGTCTACGCGACCAGCATCCGCTCGACGCTGCCGGTCGAGTCGTTCGCGATCTGCTTCCGGCCGGGCCTGGTCGAGCGCATCTACGGCGCGATGGCTGTTTCCGTCGAGCGCGCGCTGGCCGAAGGCGAGTGCGTGCCGGAGCAGAGCGCGGAGTTCATGGAGAACCTGTATCCGCACGACCAGTGCGTCACGCCGGTCCTGCGTTACATCAAGGCGCACCTGCTGAACGGACTCGACGACGAAGCGTGGTACGAGGAACAGCTCATCTTCCTGCTGGAGCGCATGCATCAGCATCACCAGCGGCTGCTCGATCGCATCAGCTCGCTGCACCTGGTGCGCGCAGCCACGCGTCGGGAGATCTTCCGGCGCATTTCGCTGGCGACCGATTTCCTGCACACGAACTTCGCGGAGTCCTGGGATCTGAGCAAGCTCGCGCGCATGGCATACCTGTCGAAGTACCACTTCCTGCGCTTGTTCACGCTCGTCCACGGCGTGACGCCGTTCGCGTATCTGCAACGCAAGCGATTGAGCGTGGCCCGGCGTCTGCTGGAGTCGACGGAGTTGCCGGTGGGTGAAGTGGCGACGCACGTCGGCTTCGCGACGCGCTCGGCATTGCTGCGACAGATCCGGCGTACGACCGGGCTGTCGCCGCTCCAGGTGCGATCGGCGATTACTTCTTCGGTCGGTCGCCCGGCGCTTTCTCACCCGGCATAGGAACGCCGACCGGCAGCAACGCTTCGACGGTGAGCTGCGGCTTCATGCGCGAGCGGTTGGCGCGATCGCAGGTGGGCGACACCCCCGTCACTTTGAGATCGAGCTGACGGAACACGGTCTGCGACATCTGCTCCAGCAGCTCGCAGTCCGTGTAGTCGACTTTGATCGTGTCCCACGAGAGCGTGACTTGCCGGCGCTCGGCCGGGAAGAAAATTGGATTGTCGAGCGCCGCACCCGGATTGCCGGTGACGCGTGACACCAGCTCGCGGCGCGCCTTGTCCTGCTCGACCTCCGTCAGGATGTCGGGCGTGATCTCGACCGGCATCATCACTTGGATGTGCACGGGCGTCGACTGCGACCGGCCATCGTTATCATTCGGGTGCACACGGTCGAAGGCGCTCTGGGAGCGGGTCGTCCGGTCCCAGGGATTCGGCGTGGGTTCCATCCTCGGCACGCCCGGCTGCGTAGGCGCCATGAACGACTCGCACTCGTTGGCTCGCACCTGCACGTCCTGCCGCGCGCCCACTGCAGCGAGAATGACAGCGACGTGATTGCGCAATTGATCGCAGCTCAGCACCCTGGAGGAGCTGCGATAGGTGAAGTTCGCCTCGCGTGCCTTCAACACGGCAGGCACCTGCCCGGGCGGAAGCTGATTGGCCGGCCGTTCCGGCTGAACCTGCTCCGATTCGGCTGGCTGTTCCTGCTCCTGCGCGAGCGCACTGCCTGTCGCGAGCGCACTGGTTGCAAGCAGGACGAGCGTGGGTCGGGAGAATTGGCGGCGCATGGCTGAGCTCGAGGTGGGCGCAGCCAATCTACTCTGAAACTTCCAGCGACGAAAGGACGCGGCGGCGCGACGAATGCCGGTCGGATGACACGCGCGCGAGCACTGTCCTACTTAATATGCAGCGGGGGGTGCTCGCCATGAAGAAATGCGCATGGGTGTTGGTGCTGTTATTCGTCGCGACTCCGACGGCGGCGCGCGCGGCGGACGTCACCGAAGGGTTCATTACCAGCGAGAGCGGCGTCGAGCTCTATTACGTCAAAGCAGGACGCGGCGCTCAGACTGTCATCCTTCCTGCGCGACTATTTGCGTTCGAGGACTTTCGCTGGCTGGCCGAACGCTACACGCTCATTTCCTATGACATGCGCAATCGCGGCCGCTCCTCGCGCATCGAGGACCTGGCGAAGATTTCCCTGCAGGCGGACGTCGCCGATCTCGAAGCTGTGCGCCGGCACTTCGGCGTCGAGCAGGCTCATCTCATCGGCTACTCGTATCTCGGGCTCATGGTCATGTTGTATGCATTGGATCATCCCGAGCACGTCGCGCGCATCGTGCAGCTCGGCCCGGTGCCGCTGAAGTTCGGTACCGAGTATCGCGCGGAATACGTGGCGGCCGATCGACAGCAGGTGATCGATCAGCATGGCGGCGCGCGGCTGCGGGAATTGCGGGCCAGCAACTATCACACGACACACCCACGCGAATATTGCGAAGAAGAGTGGCGCGTCGTGCGCTTCATGCTCGTCGGCGATCCGGCGCTCGTCGAGCGCCTCGGCCCCGGTGTCTGCGATTCGCCGAACGAATGGCCCGTGAACCTGGCACGGCACATGGAGCGACATTTCGTCGGCTCGGTGCAGAAGCTCGACGTGCCGCGCGGGCGCTTCACCGGGCTGAAAAAACCAGTGCTGACGATTCACGGGACGAGCGACCGTAATGCGCCGTACGGGGCCGGCCGCGAATGGGTGTACGTGTTACCTAATGCGCGCCTGGTGACGTTGCAGGGTGCCGCTCACCAGGCGTTCGCCGAGCGGCCCGAGGTCGTGAGGCCCGCGGTCGATGACTTTCTGCGGGGCGGGTGGCCAGGGGCGTCCGAAAAAGTGGCCAGCGATCCCCGCCGCTGAGCTTTTCCTACTTCCTTAATCTCCGGCGCCAGGACTATCCTTGCGGCACCTCAGGGGGAGTCATGGCCTGGTCCAGCCGTTTCGACCCGCGCACGTCGCGCAAAGTAGTCGGCGTCGCTGCCTCCGCAGCGCTGCACGGCCTCCTGTTGGTCATCATCATGCTCGGCGGCAATCGGTACGGCATCGACTCCGGCGACTCGCCGACGTCCAAGCTGGTCTTGCTCGAAGCGCCGGACGCGGAGCAGAGAGACGGTGAGGACCTGACGCCGCTGCCGGCCGGTTCGACGGCGCCGAGCGATGTCGAGCTCGAAGAGGCGCTGGCGAAGCTCGCACCGCCGACGAGCGAAGCGATCGAAGACCAGGCGGTGGAGCCAGGTCCGATGGACGCGGTCCATGCACCGGCCCCTCTGCCGAACGCGATCGTCGCCATCGAAAGTCGGGTCGCGACAGTCACGATGTCCTCGCAGGAAAGAGCGGAGCTGTCGCGTCGGCTCGAACAGCTCGCCGAGCAGGCGCTCAAATCGTCGCGCTCCGAAGTCACGTGGGAACAGGACGGCAGACAGTACAGCGCGCTTCTCATCCGCGAGCGTGCGAACGAAGGCACTGCCCTGGAGCGCGTGACCGCGCAAGTCAGCGCGTCGGATCACGGCAAGCAGATGACCACGATGGTCAACCTCAATCGTCTCGCGTTCTCGCAGTTCACGCAGATGATCGATCGCTGGGACCCGATGGTGCAGCTCCACGACGACGAGATTGTCGGCCGCTTCCACACCAACTCGCGCTTCAACCTGCTCGCGGATTCGCGCTCGGCGCCGAAGTTTCTCGGCAAGGTAACGACCACCGCGCGCAGCTTCGGCAACGAATCCGTCGGGCGACGGCGCGAGTCCGAGATCTTTCGCGGCGGCCTCGAGACCGGCACGAGCCAGATCGAGCTGCCCGAGTCTTCGCAACCGTTCGAGTGGGCGCCGCGCGACGAGCTGGCCCGCGTCCACGAGTTCGGCAACGACACGCGCATCCGCTTCTTCGCCGACGGCAGCTATCGCTGGACCGATCTCAGCACGTCGAAGTCCGGCTATCTGAACGAGCCCGCTGAGCATCCGGTATATTTCATCGGCACGCGCAAGGCCGCGCTGTACGTGCAAGGCGTCGTCGCCGGCAAGATACTGCTCTATTCGCCGCGGCTGGTCGTGATCGAAGGCGACGTGGTGTACGCGACCGATCCACGCATCGACTCCGATTCCGAGGACTATCTCGGCATCGTGAGCGACCGCGTCGTCGAGGTCGCGCCGCCGCACATCACGGGCGGCGGCGATCTGGAAATCGACGCGGCGATCTATGCAGGTCGTCGCTTCGTCGTCACGGATATCGATCATGCGCGCACGGCGACGCTGCGCGTCTTCGGCAGCCTGGCCGCCGGTACGATTACGGCGACCGAGCCGCGCTACGCGACCAAGATCGACTACGACACCCGCTTCGAGCGCCAGCGTCCACCCGGCTTCCCCTCGACGAACCGCTACGAAGTCGCCAACTGGAACGGGCAGTGGGTCGAGCGCTAGCGCTCAGGCACCTTCGCCGAAGATGGAACATGCAGGCCAGCGCAGGTCGGGCTGCGGCATCAAGTCGAGCACAAACAGCTCCCCGGATCGGACACCGTCTGCCTGCGCGAAGAGCAGGCGGTCCGCTGCCGGCGAGAGCAGCGGTCCAACCTGGAACACGTTCGGATACGCCGGGATGCGGTCGCGCTCGACCCAGCGCGCGTCGACCCGCTCGAACCGGTAGAGATGCGATCGGTCGCCGCGATCGACCACCGCAATCAGCGTGCGGCCGTCCTGAGATATTTCCGCTTCATATTCATCTGCAGACGTGCTGACCGGCGGCCCGACGTTGCCGACCGTCCACTTGCCATCGATGCTCTGCGTCGCGACGTAGATATCGCCCTTGCCGAAGCTGCCCGCGCGGTCCGAGCCGAAGTAGAGCCGGCCGTCGCGATCGGCGCGCGGCAGGAGTTCGGAACTCGGCGAGTTGACGGGCTCGGGCAGACGCTGCGGCTCGCGCCACGCACCGGCGCTCGTTCGCTCGACGTACCAGATGTCGAAATCCTCGCCGCGCGGATCGTGTCGCGCCGAAATGAAGTACAGGCGCTTGCCATCCGGTGTCACGCCCGGATCTCCTTCCTGCACATTCGGTGCGGCGAACGGCGCGGGCGCTGGCTTCGACCACGCACCGTTCTCGCAACGCGACTGCATCAGCCGATAACGCTCGAAGCGCGGATCGGACTGCATGAAGTACATCTCGCGACCGTCGGGCGTGAACGTCGGCGTCGCTTCATATTGATCGCTCTGGAGCGCCGCGGGTGTCCAGATGCGGGCGAGAGCGACAGCAGCAAGCAGCGTCTTCATGCGGCAGCGATGGCTTCGATCTCGAGCAGCCACGCCTGGTCGTAGATGTCCGCGATGATGATCGTGATGGCGGGCGTGCGTTCCTTCAGCACTTCGCGTCGCACGACTGAGTTCTCGCCGCGGTAGCGCCGGTCCGACAGGAACGTCGTGACCTTGACGAGGTTGTCGAGCGACATGCCGGCATCGTGAAGCTGGCGCTCGATGTTCGCCCAGGTCAGCCGGCATTGCGCGATGAAGTCCGTGGGCACGCTGCCGTCCGGCCGTTCCGGCACCTGGCCGCTGATGAACAGCAGCCGCGAGCCGGCAGCGACTTCGCAAGCCCCGGCGTACGCGATGGAGTTCGGATTGATGGGTCGAATGATCGTGGCCATGGTGGCGAGCAAGGCATCGCGACGGTTCATGCGCGCGAGTCTGCTGCGAGCCGCGCGCGGCAGGCTTGGGGAAAATTGCTAACATTCCGGCATGGTTCCCTTGCAACTGCTCGCCGCCGCGCCCGGCTATCGCGTGTACGACATGCGCTGCACGCTCGGGCCGCGCGATCCGGTCAACGAAAATCAATATCCGGCGTATCGCGTCGCCGCCATCGTCGGCGGCACGTTCAAGATCCGCTCGACGCTGGGCGACGCGGTGCCCGTGGTCGGCTCGCTGCTGCTGGGGAATCAGTGCGATTGCTATTGCTGCCGTCACGACACGCCGAACGGCGACCGCTGCATCAACTTCGACTTCGAAGCGGGATTTCTCGAGCAGGTGCGCAGCGAGCTCGGTGTGCGCGGCGTCGGCGAGCGGTTCCGCCGCGCGCTGATTCCACCATCGCGCGAGTCGGTGGCGATCGCGTCCGCGATGGAAGCGGTGGAGCGGGGGAGTGACGCAGCGGCGCTGCAAGAGGCTGCGTTCGAAGTCGCCGCAGCGGCTCTCACGGCGACACATGCGACGAGCGCCCTCGGACGCAAGACTTCATTCCGCAACGAGCGCGCGGTGATGCGTGCGGCTCGTTACATCGACACGTACTCTCACGAGTCTTGTTCGCTCGCTGAGCTCGCCGCGCAGGCCAGCATGAGCGAGTTTCACTTCCTGCGCGTCTATCGGCGGATCACCGGCCAGACGCCGCATCGTCACGTCCTGGCGACACGCCTGCGGCACGCGGCCCGCCGTCTGCGCACGAGCGGTGACCGCATTGCGCAAATCGCGCTCGACGTGGGCTTCGGCGACCTGTCGCATTTCAATGCGAGCTTCGTCAGCCACTTCCGGCTGAGCCCGGGCGCCTACCGCGCGCGCTTTGCCGCCGATTCACGCTTTTCTCACGTCTGATCCGCGGGTCTGTTTACGGTGCGCCGCTACTGTGGCAGCCATGAACACCCGTAGCACGATCCGCATCCTTCCCCATCGCGAAGCGAACGCCATCGCAACGCTCACCCTGGCCTTCGGCAGCGATCCTGCGAATCGCTGGTGCTGGCCCGATGCAGCGGAGTACCTGGCGGCGTTCCCGCAATTCGTCCGCGCGCTCGGCGGCAATGCGTTTGCAGCGGAGTGTGCGTTCGAAATTGCCGGCGGCGCGGGCGCTGCGCTGTGGCTGCCGCCCGGCGTCGAACCCGATGAAGCAGAGCTGATCGCAATCGTTCAGCGCAGCGTCCACGCCGCGCGACAGGGCGATCTCTTCGAGCTGATCCAGCAGATGGGCCAGTACCATCCAAAGACGGCGCACTGGTACTTGCCGTTCGTCGGCGTCGAACCGATGCAGCAGAGCCGCGGGCTGGGCGCGCAGTTGCTGCGGCCGATGCTGAAGCGCTGCGATAACGAGCGCCTGCCGGCGTATCTCGAGTCGACCAATCCGCGCAACGTTCCCTTTTACGAGAGCCTCGGCTTCCGCAAGATCGGTATCATTCAGGCGGGCACTTCGCCCCAGGTGGTCCCGATGCTGCGTGAGCCGCAATGATCAATCACTCATTCCTGCGCACCTTCGCCCTCGTTGTTCTGTTCGCACTCGTGGCCGCCTGCAAGCCGGCGGTGCAGTGTGAGCCCGCCGCCGCGATCGATGTGGAGGCCGAGAAACAGGCGATCCGCGCTGTCATCGCTCGCATGGAAGCGGCGTGGAACCGCGGCGATTTCCGCGGCTACATGGAAGGCTTCGCGAACCCGGACGTGGTCTTCGTCTCGCGCGGTCAGTTCCAGAAGGACTGGCAAGGCACGCTCGACCACTACGTTCGCGACTACGGCAGCTCCGAGGAAACGCGCGGCAAGGTGCACTTCTTCGACATCAGGATCGAGATGCTCGCGCCGGACGCCGCGCAGCTCATCAGCCGCTACCAGCTCGAGCGCCCGAATCAGCCGCAGGACGGCATCAACACCCGGCTGATGCGCAAGCGCGATGGCAAGTGGGTGATCGCGCTCAACCACGTCTCGTCGAAAGAAGTGCAGTAGCTTCGCGAGTGAGCGGGTGCTGTTGACCGAGCGAATTCGACAGCGACTCCACTGAGCGTTGCGCGTAGTCGGCAGCGGCGGCTGCATCGCCGCGAGCGCGCTTCACTGCGGCGAGGACCAGCAATGCCTCGCCGACATCGGCGCTCTGGCGCGCATCGCGGGCGATCGACTCCGAGAGCCGCAGCGCGGCCGACGCAAACGACTCCGCTTCATCCAGTTGACCGGCCTTCGCATAGATCTGCGCCGCGGCCGTCAGCGCGGCGCTGAGGAATGGCGCCGGCGCCGCTTGCGGGTAGCCGAACTCCGTCAGCGACTTGTCAATCGACGCGCGCGCCTGCACGACATTGCCTTGCGCGAATTCGATCTCCGCCTGCGTTCTATAGAGATCGGCGAGGCGATCGCGGTTCGCTGTCGTGTTCGCACTCCACGACGTCCGGACCTGATCGAGCAGCGTCCGCGCCTCATCGTAGTGGCCCGCCAGCATGAACGAGCGCGCGAGGTGAAACTCGGCGACGGCTACCCAGAACTCCGCACCGAGGCTGCGTGCTTGCTCGCGCGCAGCAGTGAGCAGC